>Ga0208161_1000002_pt1 | contig 160330 bp, 203 predicted proteins | sample CB_VirMetaG_3_FD_184538 | JGI IMG/M metagenome (GOLD analysis project Ga0208161, IMG submission 184538) | Freshwater to marine saline gradient viral communities from Chesapeake Bay - CB_1508_1S Viral MetaG (SPAdes) (version 4) | ecosystem: Environmental > Aquatic > Marine > Coastal | place... | reverse complement strand
ATTTTTTATGTCTATAAATTCTAGACGGAGAAACACGTTCATGACAGCCAATACAATAATATTGTTTTGAGGCCGGTGAGGGCTTACCTTTATACGCTTGACCCATCAAACCAGCAGTATTATCTTTTTTCTTGCCTATATTTGCTTTTCTAATTTTTTCAATTGTTTCGTCCGATGGTCGACCTAACTTCATGCCTTTTGTAGGACTAGTGCGGCCTTTCATCGCCCGGGAAATACATTTTTTATGCCATTCAGGTATAGGAATTTTGACAGAGGTTTTTTGTGGAAGAACCATCTCGAGTACCATTGGACCCGTGTCCATGATATTTAGATGTTTGTTTAGAGCTGAGGTGTCCCAATAAATAGACTTAGACATCGTTACTATCTCCAGTAGTTTCGGTGTTTAGGGTGGAGGGAGTTGCCGCTCCCTTTACCTGTTTATTTATAACACGCGCAACTTCTAGAATATCGCCTTCCATATATCCATGGTCAATCAACCATTCGGCCTTACGAAGTATTTCTTCACTAAACTCCATCAATTCACCAAATCAAAGTGTTTTTCGTAAACGTGTAAATTCTGGCATTGCCAATAGATGTCACCTGGTTCTACATGATCAAAGTTTTTATGATTGAGATCATCAACCATTTTATCTAAGACGTGCTTTTGCCATGCGTAGTCATTTCTGTAACCGAAGATGACGTCATTGGAACGCATCTGTACACAGCAGTGGAGCTTATCCCCTCGGATATAGTAGGTGACGGCGTTCGTACATATGAAATCACTTTTACCATTTTCATTGTACTCGGTCCAGATGCTTGGTCGGTTGTAGACCATACATGCTCGGCGGGTATCTCGATTTGCCAAGAGTTCGGCCAAACATCGTTCATATTGCTTGTAGTATTGCTCGGAAAAGATAATACGTCCATAGTTCGAATTGATTTCTCCATGATAGTTAGCGGCATATTGCCATGCCTTTGGTGGTTCTTTAGGATCACCGTTCTCATCGTATACACCAGCATAGATGTCATTGATGTTGTTCGATCCTTTAAAATACCAATCGATCTCGGCTTGAATATACTCTTGATTTGGTTCACCAAAGATAGCAGGCTCATCGGCCAGGAACGAGGCACCGATCAACTCGATGGTCTTACCACCAAGTCGATCAGTTGTGAATCGTTCTGCTTTCAGTTCGTCGAGAAAATGCTCGCGAATATCATTTACTTTTAACAAGCGGTGTCTCCGGATGTTTGTTAGGAATTATAGTTTTTCGATTGAGGAAGTCATGACCAGGTTGTTGACCATCCATCTTACCACGAGAGTAAGCAACTACGAATGATGCATAGTTGATCAAGTCTTTAGCAGAGTCTTCGAGTGATTCGAAGTTAGGCTCATATTCAGGATCATGCTCGCTAGCTTCGATGACTGATTGCATACGAAGGACTTTAGCGTAGATGAGGTCGACGATAGTGGCCACGCCACGAGGATAGTAATCTGCTTGGCGAATACGTGAGTACTCGTTCTGATAGTCGTTAGACTTTTTGACTTGTACTTCTGCACATTCTTGCAGGACTTTAAGAGATTCTTTCATTTACTTCTCTCCAATTGAATCTATTATTTTCACTCTTCTTAAGTAGCTCTAATGCTTCTTTAGCATTTACGATGGCAATAATTTCATATTCTACCACATAATCTTCAGTAAGTACATGATGAAGTCCGAACGGCAACCATTTCCAAATTACCAAATAATCAATATGTCCTTCTTCTATACGTTCTTGAATCCATGGACTTACATGTACACCGGCTTTAGCATCTTGTTTATAATCCAAGTGACCCAGCGTTGTATGGTTTGTATCCCATCTTTTCTCACTTTCTGGTGCATGAATTTGATTTTTATCAATCATCGGCTGATGATATTCTGGGAATTCTGCATCTTTTCGAAAGATATGTTGACCCTTAGTAGATTTGATTCCTTTTTTCTTATCGCTTATCAAATCTTCAGTAACACGTTTATCTCGTCTTACAATAAATTCTGGCCAAACTTTTGCTTTGTATTTGCCAAGCATGTAGCTGCATTCTTTAACAATATCAGCCATAATGTTTATTCCACTCTGATCCATCGACGCGCAATCCCTCAGATGCTAGATAACACCGCCACATAATACCATATACGTCGGCCGATTCTTTAGTTACAGAAATGTCTTCTTCTAATTTTTGATTGCGAAGTTTTTGATTGAGTGTCTTAGATGGAAAAGTAGAAACTATATCAAACGCTGCTGCTCTCGCTTCATGTAGATCCATTGTTTCCATGCTTTTGATAATAGCTAGCTGTTCGTCTTTCATAGCTTCTCTCGCATTTCTTCCATTCGCTTGTAAGATTTGAACCAAGATTCTGGTGAACGAGGCTGAGGCATAGACATCTTCAGCTTTCGTTCTTTGAACTGTGCTTTCAATTCTTTGGCAGTTGCCGTACCCATAAATCTAGATACTAATTTTACCAAATTTATGCGGAATTGTACACCGTGATGCATCGCATTCGGTGTCTGATGTGCTAGTTCGTGAAGCAGAGTATACTCATCGAGACCAGAATTGGCGAGTTTGATCTTGCCAGTCCAGTACGCCATACCAGCATATCGCTTCATACGACCAGAGTGATACAGAGTAGTTCTTCTGCCCTCTAAGTCAGACCATAGCTTGCTGCTAGTGATCTGCTTCATGCGCTTCTCAGCTTCTCTGATGTCTTTGAACTTCTTGATGTCTACTTTCTTCTGAAACTTCCATTCAGATTCGTAGACTTTTTGCTTCTCGCTGTCTATCGAGGCTTGTTTGCCTGTACGAAACACACGATTCTTTTTGAGCCAGTAGGTTTCGTACTTGAAAATTTCAAGCTCGTCCATACCGAGCCCTTTGCACTGGGCTCGTAGCTGGTTAGGTAACGCGTAGTAGTTACTTTTCACTAACCTTCCTCTAAGTAGAGTTCGACTTCTTTACGGGCTTCTTCTTCACTTAGGTAGCGACTGAGTCGTCGCACCACTTCTTTCTCAGACAGAGCAAACGGTCCTTCCAACTGCTCTAGTTGACCGAGTACCCACTCGCCCATGCTACCACGAGCATACCACTTTACTTCATACATTACTTCCATCTCCCATTATCATGGATATAGACGTCAATACGCTTCGCGTTGGCGAGACCTCCTACGATATCGCCTGACCAATTATATCCTTTACCATTCACTTTTTCGATAGGTTCACGACCTTTGATAGTCACACGCTTTCCACGCTTAACAGCACGAAAACCTGGTCGACCGTCAGGTCCTTCGATCCATTCCCATCGAGCACTATTATTTAACACTTTGACGCTACGCTTGATACTATTTAGAATTTCCATGTCAACACATGACAGGGGATCTAAAGAACACACGTAGTTTTTACTTTTGCGATCACGAATTTCCATTATACAAACTCCAATCCTTCATCTTCAGCAATTGACTCGAGCAAAGACTCGATGCTCACATCATAGGGATTCGAACTACCAGTGCAGTCGAATACACCGTATGCTTTGCCTTGCTCAAATTGATCAGGAAATTCTGAGCGCATCAAAGAACGTAGCTCATCAGCATGCTCCTCAATCATAGCTTTGAGCATGCACATTTCTTCAAAAGCTTCTTGCTTCTCAGACATTAAAGTACCTCCAACTTGTCAAAACCACCGAAAGAAACCATCCAAAAAGCGTGACCATACTCACCACCATGGGTTTCGATAATATCACCTACGCTAGTAGAATGACCACGATCGATTCGAAGTACACGATCAGGATCACCCCAATGGTTAGTCAGTGCGAAGACGTGATTCAAGTCGTCAGCGTCTACACGAAAGACTGGAGTGTAGTGATCGAAGTCACCAGCTTGATAGTTATCATCGAAACGAATACGAGCAGGACAGTCATGCTTGTTTTGTACTTGATGAACGGTGAAAGTTGCCATAGCTTTTTTCCTGTGTTTTTCCATTTGACAAGAACCATTATACAGCAGGCACCGGGAAAGTACATCCCTAAGTCTTTGATTTTGTTAGACTTTTGGGACGTACCTAAGTTATTGATTTTGTTAGAGATTTTCTTAGACTATTTTTGTATAATATTTACAGTTTTTAGAACTCATTGGGATCAGAGTACGGCATGGCGGCCAGGAGACCATGATTATTCTTATGGCTAGGATTTCGCCAGCCTTTGGGCTTCACCAGATCAGGTAGCCCGAGGGGATTAGGTCGACTGTCTTTAGTACCGACCTCTTTGCGCATGTTTGCCTTGTAGACACGATCCCATGCTTTGTTCGCATCGACACCAAAAGCATCGAGTGTACCGATGGCAACGACACAGATGTCGATCAGACCATCAACGATTTCTTCAGCATCACGTGCATCAACAGCGAGCGATGTCTCGTTAGCTTCTTCGTAGAGGAAGCGCAGACGAAAATCGAGAAACTGCTTGAGTTGGTGTTGATTGTTCTTTACCCACTCGTGAACGCCATACTTCTCGTGCATCTTGTTGATGTCTTTAACCCAATTCTTACTCATGATAATTCTCCGTGTTAGATGTATCCATCCTACCATTATATAAAGGAAATGTACATGCTGGATACCGCGTCATGTAAACTTTCTCATAACCATAATACCACTGACCATCGACACAATGTGGAATGTGATAATCTTTGATAGTGGGTTTTTTCTTTGGCTTTTTTGTAAAACCAAACTTTTCTGACAAATTATCCAGCAAGTCTGAGTCTTCTTAGCTTTCGTTCAATTAATTTTTGCTTTTTTCTGGCTTGATCTATATGAATTCTCTTAGCTCGTTGCATATAGTCTATTCCGTCTAAGTGATCAAGCTCATGTTGAAATGCACGTCCAGGAATTTTATTAAGGTTTTCAGTTTGTATTTCACCATTCACATCTTGAAATCTAACTCGAATAAAATCCGGCCGTCTGATTTTAACATAGAAACCAGGAAAAGTCAAACATCCTTCTTCGATCACAGCATATTCTTCTCCCATGTGTACAATTTTGGGATTAAAACACACTAATGTTTCGGGTGCTGTATTCAATACAAAGACACGATGTTCCAAACCAAGTTGATTGGCAGCAAGACCTGCAGCGCCAGCTTTTATCATGATTTCTATCATTTGATCGGCTAGCTCTTTAGTATCTACACTGCCATCAAAAACAAATTCATCTAGTTTTTTGTTGAATGCCGGATGGCTCGGCGGCACGATGTGTAGTTTATCTGACATCTTCTAACTCTGGCGCCTCTTCGATTTTAAACCGACGCTTGTAACTGCCTTCTTCTACTTTCGGTTGTTGATCGATGTAGTACTGCGCAGCTTCCTCATCGATAAACAATCGTGGTACAGAACGTGTACGACTTAATTTCATATCGAGTACTGGATCCCAGTCCCCTTCTTCTGATACTTGTACTAAAACTTTGTATGCCATATTTCCTCCTACGCAGCGATCTGCGAAAAGTTTTTCACCTTCTCGAATCGAATGTTACTGTGGAACTTATCGAAGAGTTGGTCACCTTTGTGTGAGATGACAAAGACGTTCGTGTCTTGTGTCAAATGTGTAATCAATTTCAAGAACTCATCGGTACCTGTTGTATCGAGGGAGGAGTCAAATACTTCATCCATGATCAAAAGGTTAGTCGTTGCAGAGTTTCTTAGTTTGGCGACAGCACGCCACGTGAAAAGCAGTGAAAGATCAATACGCATCTTTTCACCTTCAGAGAACGAGTCGTATGTAAATTCATCCCTGAACCTCGACTTGATCTTTTCGTTAAATTGTTCATCGAGTTCGAACTGTACGAAGAACTCCATCGCAGCGAGATACTTGTTCATCAGCTTGTTGATGATAGGTACGTACTGCTTGATGATCTTCGACTTGATACCACCATCTTTGAGTAGTGATGATGCAATCTCGAATCTTTCTTTTTGTATGAGCAGCGATTCATGCAATGATTTCATTTTCATCAGCTCGCCATTCAAGTCGTCAAGATCCTCGGCTTCTTGTAATGTTGGAACATCTTTCAGTGTAGCTTCAATCTCTTTGATATGATTGCGAGTTGTTGTCATCTCGCTGTTTAGTTTGATGATAGTTTGATTCACATCATTGATGGTTTGTTGTATCGCAGATATTTCTTCTAGTCTCTGTCCTACTTGACCAAAATGGTTCATCAACTCATCGATGCCAGCTTTGATTTCAATTTGTTTTTCTTGTTGTTCACAGATGTGTTCTTCTTTGAAAACTTCATCGATATCTTGTTTACATGTCGGGCACGTGTCATGATCTTTGAAGAAATCTATAGACGTTTGAATATTTGAAACTTTAAAATCGAGTTGACTCTTTAATTGTTTCAGCTTATCATTCTTGCCTTTGACTTTCTCTTTATCAATGATTGATTCGTTTAAATGTTTTGCAGTGTTTATTCTACCCTCGTATGTAAATTGTAGATCTGCTAATTGACTGTTCAATTCTTTGATCTTAGCGATTTTAGCATCGCGATCTGTCTTTTGCATCGACATGATTTCGTTCATGTGTTTCTTTGTCAATAAAATCTTTTGTTCGAGCATGTCAATTTTGTATTTTGCATCGACGACATTTTCTTTATTCTTCGTCATTCTTTCCTTTAAGATATTATTCATCTTCGTAAAGATTTCAATGTCGAGCAGATCTTCGATAACTTCGCGTCTTTCCCATACTTTCATCTGCATGAATGGAATGAAGTTAGCAGAGCCAATCACTACGATCTGTGTGAATGACTTGTGATTGAGTTTGAGTACGTTCTTCTCGAGGTATTCTTGATACTCTCTCACAGATGCATTCTGATCAACCATCTTACCATCACAGAAGATCTCGAATACGTTTGGCTTGATACCACGACGAATGAGATATTCTTTGCCTTTCGAAGAGAACTCTACCTCGACAACACAACGCTTCGATGTGATGCTGTTGACGAGTTGTGGCTTGTTGATGTTGCGATATGGTTTACCATATAGACCAAACGAGATAGCGTCGAGCATGGTAGATTTACCAGCTCCGTTCTCGCCAACAATGAGGGTGGATTGGGCTTTGTTCAGTTGGATCTCGGTCCACTGATTACCCGTTGACAAGAAATTTTGCCAACGTACAACTTTAAAATAAATCATTCGTTACTCAATGCTTCATGGTATAGATCATAGAACAGATCATTCATAGGTTTATTATCATTTAGCTGTAGATTATCTATATACTTCCGAATGATAGTAATGGTATCTTCAGCTTCATCTACAATATTCTCATCATCTTCGAGATCGAGGTAAAAGTTGTCTTCGACTACTTGCATGTGTGCAGGATTAGCAGCGTTCAACATGTCGATGTATAGATCAAACAAGTATGGGTTGTCCTTGTTCTTGACAACTACCTTTACGTGTGTGTCTTTTAGATGGTCGAACTTTTGTAAGAGCACATGTTCACCGATCTTATCGTCATAAAATACCTTATGGAACATTATAAATGGATTTTGATAAAAAGTTAACTCTTTTGTTTCGGTGTCAAGAATATGGAAACCACGGGGATCATCATAGTCTGACCATGTCATCTCATATGGTGCACCGAGATAATGGATATTATCTTTAGAAGACTTATGATGAAAGTGGCCAGAGCATACCATGTCGAACTTCTGAAATGCCTTGTGTGATATACCATGATCGATCACTGCACCACGATACATCTCAAATCCTTGAAACTCGAGATGACCGAGACAGATATCTGATTTGGATTTATCAATTGCATACATCGCGACATCATAGTTTTGACTATTGATCCATGGCATCATGAGAATGGTTGTATCATGGAAATCTACTTCTGTTGGTTCGGAATACACATGCATATCAAATTCACCGAGCAAAAGTTCGGGTGCATTGACTCTGTTAGTATTCTTAAAGTAGATGTCGTGGTTGCCTACGATACAATGTAGACTCAACCCGTCACGCGCGATAGGATCAAAAAAGTAATCACGGCAGCGAGACAAGGTGTCAAAATTAACATACTTCCGCCTATCGAAAATATCCCCGAGCTCGACGATATCTCTGATGCCCATTTCTCGAAGAGTGGGAAAGAAGAATTCTTCGTAGAATCTTTTGTAGTATTCGTGGAATTGGATGCTGTCATTACGTACTCCGAAGTGTTGATCGGTGATTAGAGCTAATTTCATTCAGTAAATTTCTCCAAGCCAATTGGCCCCTTTGTCTTTTTCTTCTTCGTTTTGTTTTCAAATTTATCGATGATAGGTTTCATCTTTTCGTTCACAATATCATAGTTCTTATACGCATCGATACCTTCATCTTCTAGTAACTCTGCGTCGACTACTAATTGTTCGAGTGATTTGTATTTGACGTATGTCTGCTTCTTTTCTTTTTCGATACGTCGTAGGAATGCATACCAAATGATCTGTGTAAAGTATGCAAATGGATTCTTAGATTTTTCTGGATTAAAGCTGTGTACTGCTACCACACAATTTTCAAGGGCATCGCAGATCATCTCGTCTTTGTATGTGTACCCAGAGAAGTTTGCTTTTGTTGCCAACTTGGTGGCGATCATCATAAAGCATTTACCAATATCTTCTGGTACTCGCGGTGCTGGTTTACCGTTCTTTTCTGCCTCGTTGCAATCTAATTTGAATTGTTGTAGAAGAGCAAAGAACTCTTTGTTGTTGATATAGTTTGCCATCAGTGTACCTCATGATCATCACTTAATTTTTCCAACATGGCACGAAATATTTCCTCGTGTTTGTCCCAATTGGACTTACCTAATTTTTTCCGGCGCGGTGCTGGTTTTTCTTCATTATTATTATACGATAATTTGCATGAAAAGAGTTCTTTCTCATAAAAATCTATAAGAGAGTCAACTGGATCTTTAAAAACATGCATGATACAATCATTTGGTATCGCGACCTGAAATGATTTTGTGAATATACAATATTTGGTAAAGAACATAACAGGTGCTCCGTTCTCTTCACTGATATGATAGCGCATTTCCATAGCATCATCTAACTCAATGCTATGTTCATTCTTAATCATCATCTTACCAAATATTTCTTCACCGGTTTTAAGCTTTATGACTACGTGCATTAGTTCATTCCTATGCTGTATAGTTTGTAGTCAAACTTTTCTTCATCGTATATTTTCACTCTCTCCATCAAATGTTTCAATGTAAAGTTTGATGTTGACTTCCATGATAAATCATCAGCGATATCGTATAGTGTCGCCGAGTCCTTTGTATCCGACTTTCTCAATCCTCTTCCGATTGATTGTAGATTACGTATCTTCGACTTAGAAGGACTTGCAAAAATAATTGAATGCAAGTTTTTTATATTTACCCCTGTTGAAAACGTACCGTATGAGGCCACAATGATTGCATCGTTTTCTTTCTCTACAATACCTCGTATGTCATCACGTTCCTCGCCTTTAACACCACCATGTATAAAGAATACCTTACGATCACCTGCCTCTTTCTTTATCATCTCTTCCAGTATTCTACCATGTTTGTCAACATATTGAAACAGTAAAAGAGTGTTACCATTTAACGAAAGTGCAAGGTTCTTGATAAACTTGTTACGACCTTCGTGTGACACGAGAAAGTCCATCTCGGCTTGATAGTCCATCTTCGATACGATCTTACGAATCTCATCATGGTATTTCAATGCAAGTATCTTGATCTTAAAGTCTGCCAATGTACCACTGTCCATCAACTCCTTCGTTGATATGACCTTCTGCGCAGGACCGAATAAACCTTCGAGCACAAGCTTATGTGTTTGTGTACCGTCCAATGTACCTGTAAAACCAAAGCGATACTCTGTATCTTCCATCTTTTCTAAGATAGATGTCAGTGATTTGGCTTTGAAGAGGTGTGCTTCGTCACCAATCACCACATCAAACTTCTTGAACCAATCTTTCCGTAGTTTGTATATGGACTGCCATGTGGTGATGACGACTGGCTTGTCTGTGTTCTTATCTTTACCACTGAATATCTTATGACAGTATTTGTCGCTATTGAATCCGTACTCTTGAAAATCTGAGTACATCTGATGTACCAGCGTAGTCGTGGGCACAACGATCAACGTAGGACGTAGTAGCTTACGCATGATCATATAGATGATGAAGGACTTACCAGACGCTGTGGGTGAGATGAAGAGTCCACGCTTATATCGTACTGCATCCACGAATGCTTCGATCTGGTAATCACGAGGAGCCATGGTAAACTTTTCTTTCTCGATAAACTTCTTCGCTTCGACTACCGAAAAATTTTCCGCTGAGTTATCGTACTCATACTCAACGTCATAGCCGCGCTCTTTAGCAAATATCTGCACGTAGTTATTGAGACCAGAGTATAACATCTGAGTCGATGTATTATAGAGTCGTATCTGACCATCCCAAAATTTATTACGATAGGCTGGCATAAACTGGAAACCAGGAACCTTAAACGTAAAGTACGCAGACAGTTCTTCGGCAATGCCACGATCATCAGTGGCTACCTTGTTATAAACCTCATTGATCTTTGAGATTCTTAAAATATCCATACGTCGACTTACACATGTCAGCTAGTGTTTTAGTTGGATTTAAATAAGAAGAAACTTCGGGTACAACAAGGCGAGCAGGATCACCATCTCTTCGCGGGCCATAATCATAGTCGACGTGTTTTCCTATCACTGATTCCATCGTATGCAACACTGCTTTGTTTGAATAACCTAAACCACAGCCCAAACATTCGTATTCAGTATTGGCAGGTTTATTTATTGCCTTCACAATTGCTTCTACTAGATCATTGACATCGATATAATCTCTTACACATGTACCATCAGGTGTATCAAAATCATGGCCGTTCATGATAAACTTTGTTTTATTGACAGCGCATTCAGCTAGCTTACTGATGATATGAGTAGTCGGATTGACATAGTGATGTCCTTCATTGATACCTGCTACATTAAAGAAACGAAAGATAGTGTAGTTTGGTGCAATTGCTCTGATTGCCCATTCACATGCTAGCTTTGATTTGGCATAATGAGATACAGGGTCAAAGCATGCTGCTGTAGAAGCAAAGATAACATTCTTCCATTTATAATCTTTCAATAATCTAATCGTCTCGGAAGTATTTCCATGATAATATTTGAGTGGATCTGTCATTGATTCTTCTACAGAAATATATCCGCCGAGATGTATCAACGTATCAGACTGTTCAAGATACATATCATGACGTTGGTTTGCGGTAAATCTTAAAACATAAGAATGCTTTTTAACCAGTTCATGATTTTCTGTAATATTATTTGTAGTTGATATGACTTCATAACCGAGCTCGGCGAGTCTTACTACAAGATGTGAACCTATGTAACCACAGGCCCCTGTCACTACTATCTTCATGCGCCGACTTTGAACCTTTCCCAATCAATCGCAGATTTGATATGGAATCCACGATTAGAAATTGTTTTGATGATGTCTGCTAATAGCTCTAGCTTTTCTTGCTGATACGCAAGTTTGAGGTTAAGCGCAATGACGTCAGAGTCTGCATCGACATATTGACCAGCGTCTGATTTGAGGATACGTCCCTTTGGCGGTAACTTCCAACCTTTCTCTATTTGTTCTTCTGTAGGTCCGTCTACGTAGAACTCAAGCTTATCAAGCTTCAACTGTTTCATGTCTGCTTCGAGCTTCTTATGAATCAATCTTTCTTGAGAAAAGATACGATAGTACTTGTGATGTAGTTTAGCTAGTTCAAGTGCGGCGTTGCCTAACTCAGTTCTGTCGATCTGAGTATCCTCGCCCCATAATTCAAAGATTTCATCAAGAGTCATAACTATACCCGCAAAAGAATAATTATACTACAAAACTAGAGCGATGTAAATCTATATTTGAGGAATTTAAACGTAGCAGTAGCATCGAGATATTCAATGCCCGTATCACGTGAATCCATAGTGATATCACTGAGGCCAATAGGAAACATATCTTCGAAATCAATACGAACTACAGGGTTCATAGCAGATGACAAGATCATCATATAACCATCAGATTCAATACCATCACCTGTTAATTGTTTGCTTTCAGCAGCTATTTCTTTATATTGAGTATAAGAATCAGGGAAACTAATACCCACGAGCCAATCATATATCTCGATATAGTTTCCTAAATCTTCATTAATTTTGAAGTTGACTGTCAATTCTCCATATTGAAGGTGATCACCTATACGAGGAATAGATTTAAGCGGGGTAGGTTGCTCAAACACAGGCAGATTCACGCCAGGCATAGTTACACTCTGAACAAAGAAGTTCAGCTCTGGTAATTTTTTGATATGGAAACTAAAGCCGACTGGCGATAGCATATTCTTGTTCATTGCCATAAAAATATTATACCATGTTTTCTATTATTTATAAAAACGGGGACCGAAGTCCCCGTCGCTCATGATCAGATTACAACAAAATAGCGAGTACTAAGACCACTCCACCTCCGAGGAGTAGCGACGGCCAGTGGATTTTACCGACAAGTGGTAGGTTAAGGTCCATAGTTTCCCTCCTTTGTTACGCTCTTATGAGCTTATTATTTATACAAAAAAAGGGAGCCGAAGCTCCCTTTAAAAGTGTCCCTTTTGGGATTCTTTTTATTACAACAGGTTGCTGACCGTAGACATACGATAGTATGCGTTGGTACCGTTGGTGATTGCACCGTCGGATACAGCAGGCGTACCTTGTACTGAGTGAGCGAAGGGGTTCTCGACCAGACCGTAACGAGTCTTGAAACCAATCTTCGGCTGGAAGGTATCCTGATCGACCGCACGTACCATCTGCAGAGGAACATAGGGGCAGTAGAAGATGCCAGCGTCAAATGCGCCTGCACCCTTGTAGCCGATGTTCATGTAGTTAGTAGTTGCATAGGGGTCGATGTATACACGGAACCGACCGTTCAGTACACCAGCGAAGGTGTTGCCAGTATCGTCAACAGCCAAAGAGTTGCTGTTCAGAGCAGGCGTGTAATCCAGAACACCAGCCATCTGAAGAGCAGAAGCTACGTCAGAAGAACAGATGATCAGGTTAGCCTTACCACGTCGAGTGTCCTTGGCTACTTTGTTAGCTTCACGCTCGATGTGGAACATCAGGCCCTTGAACTTCTCAACTGACCAACGACCTGAAGCGTCAACGTCAAGGTCGAAAGTACCGTTAGAAGATACAGTGCCTTGTGAACCAGCTACAGCTGCAAGGTTGATCGTACGAATTACTTCGCGGTTGATTTCAGCCAAGATCTCAGCAGCGAGGATGTTGCTGAGTTCAGCTTCGGCGTCAAGACCGTGTACTGCTTTCAGGTCTTGAGCGAGTTCAAGCGAGTAATCCGCCTTCAACGCACGTGACTTAGCAGTTACAGTAACTTTGTCGATCTTCATCGCCATCTCACCGAATGCAGTACCACCAGACACGCCGAGTGATTCAGCAGCGGCAGTAGTCATACCAGTACCTTTGCCACCAGTCTGAGAGTTACCAGAATGGGTGCCAGTACCAGAGAAGTCGGTGTCGGCTTCGTCGTACATAGCTTCGGTACGAGGAGTGGTGTTAGCACCATCCGGAGCGTACTGAGCGCTAAGAGCGAAGATCAAACCAGTCGGTCCAGTCATAGGCTGAACGCCACATACATCATAAGCCATCAGGTTCGGCAGAGTACGACGAACAAGGCTGATGAGGATCGGATCGAAACCAGCGAACTGGCCGCCGAAGTTATCACCGATGGTGTTAGAAGGTGTTTCAGAAAGAAGTTGCTGGGTAGCGCCTTGTGAAGCAGCCTCTCGAAGAGCACGCTCGGTGTTCTCGAGGACCATAGCGGTAACCATTTTCTTGTGGGAATCAGTGATTTCAGGAAGATCAGGGTGAGAGATCACTGGTGCCCACTTGTTTCGAATTTGTTCATTTAAATTCATGTTAGTAGTACTCCTGTTTATTATTTTGGATTTACTTGGTGTATTTATAAAAAAGTTAACTTCTATGAGTTCTAGAAATTGCTTGGAAATAATGCTTCATCTCTTCGGGAATAAGTTGCTGTCCCTCTTCAGACTCATCATTAGAACCAACAGAAACTTCTTCATCAATTAGACCAGTAGATCCTTCGTTTTCTTTAGTAGACTCAGTGAAATACTGTTCCTTAATGATCTTCAGTTTTTCTGCATACTCTTCGGCATCAGCATATTCAATGCCTTCAGCCAATGAGCGAAGCTTTTCAACTTGCGTATCAACCATATCTTCTGACACTTCGTCGAAGGCGGCTTCTACAGATGCTTCACTAATCAATGCATTCAGTTTCAGGTTTTCGGCCTGCACTGATTCCAATGATTCTTCGAGCTCTGATACTGATGCTTGAAGCTCAGCAACGAGATCGATCTTTTCTTCGGGAACTTCAACGTAGCTCTCTGCAAAAAGATTCTTGAGGCCGTCGATGAATGACTCGGTTGCTTGAACACGGAAGTTATTCTCGATAGCAACTTCGTTTTCTTGCATCCACTGCTCAACAACGTAGTCCATATACTGTTCTACTTGCTGATGCAGTTCATCAACTGACTCTGTAATTTTTTCTTCAAGCTGAGTTTCAAACTCTTCTTCAAGACGAGCAACTTCAAGAATCACACGATTCTGAACTGCTGCTTCGAAAAGAGTAGAAGCTTTTGCTTTGAAGTCTTCAGACAAATCTTCTTGATCAGCAAGAAGCTCGTCCATATCTTCCTTCATCGCCTTAGCAGGAACAGCAACACGGGGCGAAGGTACACCAGCGCCAGAAGTTGCAACACTTGCTTTGTTCTTACCAGACGTATCGGGAACTGAATCTGCCTCTTTGCCAACTTGGGCAAGAGTCTTGTCGAGGAAAGCAGAAAGGTCCTGCTTTGTCATGCCAGCAACTTTAGACATCAGATCGCCAAGCATCTGAGTTTTAGTTGCTGAAGGCTTTAAAGTTTCAGCTGCTGCGGATGAAGCTTCTTCAAGAGATTCCTCTTGCTCAACTACATCTACTGCCTCTTCAACTTCGATTTGATTAACTTCAGACATTAGATATATCTCCTAGATTATTTTGATACTAGTGTTTAGTATTTATATAATTTAAACTTTTGAAATCTCATTGAGAAATTTTTCAAACATGTGCAGCTTTGCCTGTTCGTTTAGTTTCTTCTTACGAACAGCTTTTTGAGCTTCTCGCTCAAGATCTTCTACTCTCATGGCTACTGCTTTACCATGCTGCCAAACCCATTCAACACCTTCCATGATGCCATTTACAAAAGCATCAGGCGCAGATGGATCGGCTACGATGTCAGCGGCAGTCGCGAGATAAAAATCTTCTTGAACTTCCATCACACCGTCTTTGCCTTCTTTCAGAGAACCCATACCTCGAGATGATACGCCGAGTTGTGCGCCGTCTGAAAGCAGACCTTCTACGATTTTTCCCATAGGTGTAGAAGAAATCTTTGCCTTGCCAATGAAGTTATCACCTTCACGGACTAGACTAGTAATAATATGAGATACTCGATCGAGGTTGATAGCAGGACCATCGGGATGACCGAGCTCACCGTATGCACGACCTTTTGATACTGACTCAGCTACATAGCGATTGACTTCGTTCTCGAGGATGTCAGTGTTATAACGGCGGCCGTTACGGTTTTGAATGTTTCCTTGTAGAAAGATACCTTCGATATAGAGGCTTTTCTTTCCGTCTTCTGTCTCTTCAGTTAGGACTTTGACTGTTTCATTAATTTCTTTTATTAGTTTCATGTCGTTACCTTAGGAGATATTAAATGCTACGCTAACTGCCTTTACTGCAGAACCTGCAGTCAATGTATCGCTTGCAGCTTTTTGTACAAAAGTAATTGCGCCGCCAGGGAGAGTAAATGATCCTGATGTAACGGTATTAGTAATCACAACATCTCCAGCGTTTTGATTGTAGATTCTAACACATGTAGCATCGTTGACAGTATTCGCAGTACTAAGATTTATTTCAGCAGCTTTAGGTTTAACAATCATTAGTTACTCCTTTTGCTCACTTCAGTTTCAGCTCTCGACTTACGAAATACTACTTTGCCGTCAGGCGTCTTCATCTTAACCATTTTTACATCTGCATGCCGCTCGACATCTTCTTTGACCATCTGGTCTTCTTTGCCTTTCGTCTTGCCATCTCCCTTAGCTTTCTTACCTTTGAGCTTAGGATTTGCAACGATAACTTCTTCATCACCACCTTCATCAGCATCACCGAGTTTGCCTTCAAAAATTAGGTCAACGAACTCGATATAACCTTCGTCGGTAGCCAGCATCTCGTCGAGCATTGCTTTTTCTTCTTCGTCAGCTTCTTCATTATAGAACTCTTCGACTACTTCGTCGATAAGTCTCATGAAGAATGCTGCGTCTTCTTGCAGAACTTCTTCTTCGATCATAAGATCTTCATCGTCCCATTCCATACCATACAGCTCTTCGATATCGTCAGCGTATGTCATATCGAAAGACTCATATACGTCATCATCGCTATCGACTTCATGGCCGTGATGAGGAGCTCGTTTTGCATGTGAAACAGCGGCAACGGCAGCATCGATCTCTTTCATGCCAGGACCATCAACGACTTCGACATTATCAATATGTTTACCGATAAAATCTTCTTCTTTGCCGTCTGCGCCAGAACGATCAATATCAAGGGCACCAGCCTTCTTATATTTTTCTAAAATGTTACTTAATAGTTCAGACATCTTGAGGTTCTTCCATTTCGGTTTCTAATTCTTGTTCTACGGCCTCATCTTCGAGTTCACGCATTTCAGCTTCGTCTTCTGCGTCTACTCGATTAAAGACTGCTCGTGATACCTCATCGTAACGTGTATCTAAGGCATCAGTAATCTTAGGTTCCATGGCCGCCGAAAAAGCTTTAAGAGCTGCTACGGGCTTGTCCGCTACTGCGGCACCAATAAAGTCAGTTATATCAGTCATAATATGTCTCCAAGTAATTTCTACCTTTATTTATATTGAAAGCGGTCTCAAGCTGCGTCATCTTTCTTTTGATCGTCAGGTACTAGCTTATATGTAGGCGCAGGTGGTGGAGCCTCTGGAGCCTCCTCAGGTTCTTCGTCTTGCATTAATTCTTCTGGATCTACATATCTTTCATCTTTCTTTTCATCGGCAATTTCTTTGTCGATGTCTTTGATTTCTTCTTCAGTATGTTGCAGGACATATCTTCGAACATAATCGTGCGAGTAATATTTACCAACATATTCTTCCATCTCTCTCAATAAACCGATACGATCTCGGTTCATTTCCATTGTCTTTAGTTCTTCGAAGTAGTTATCAACTGCAAAATCAAATTTAATCTGTTCGCGCCATTCTTTCCAATCTTCTGTTGTACATACACCCTTGAGAATCAATTGACGTTCGAGGAGTTTCATAAACAATTCGGAAAACTTATTACGCAGTCTAAAGATAAATTTACCGAACTTTACCTCGTCCCGAGAAATCTCAGTAGCACGGCCAAGAGTGAATGACGTCTCAGGCTGTAGTCGAGTGATGGGTACATTGAGAGCACGATATAGATTATTTTGGAAATAAACAACATCTTCGATTTCTCCTAGATTTTGGCCACCAGGGAGTGTAGTGATTTCTGTACCACGTCCACCTTCTCGACGAGGAAGCCAGAAGTCTTCGAGCATTGTCATAAACTTACGATCATCTCTGATTTCACCGGTCGATGAATCATAGACGACCTTATTCTTAAATTTGGTCATGATGTCGGCGAGGTATTGTTCTGCTTTAGCTTTAGGCAGACCACCAACATCTACATAAAAGATTCGTCTTTCAGGTGCACGTGAGATTCGATAGATGACCAATGAATCTTCCATCGAGCGCAACTGATTGAGCGGTCGAATAGCTTTGTGCAACCACGAAAGAATGAGTTTGTTGTCGAGACTTTGATTTCCTGATGTGCAATAGACTACTGCGTCTCGTGCAATCTTTACACCTTCAGCTGAAGGTGAACCAGAAGAACCGTAGGAGTTCATTGTAGAACCAGTAATGGAACCAGACCGCTTCAAGAAACCTGCAGGTGAGTACATATAATACTCGTTGATTACCTTCTCGATAGTCACACCAGTCTTGGGATCTTTCTCTTTCTTGACTTCACGTACTTTCTTAATATTGCGTGGGTCTACATATCGTACTTCTAAAATACCTTTCTGAGGTTTTTTCTCGTCAACGAGAACATGGTAATATAGACGTCCATCTACATACCATCGTCGGAATAATTCGTAACTTAGACGATTAAATTCTAGAAGTTGTAGGACGTTTTCAAATTCTTCTTGTATAGTTTTCTTAATATTATCTGGCTGTTCTACATCATCGAGCACGATCGATATAGTATCTTCATCACTATCTTCTACGATTGCTTCGTTACAAATCTCTTGAATAGCCATGTCAATAGTAGGATCGAACGAGATGGCTCGATACTTATTGACAAGTTCTGCTTCGGTTCTGACTGAACCATCGAGGTCGACGTAGGTGCCATAGACACCACCTGCGGCAACGGTTAACGCGCCGTCTTCATTAGAAGGGGGAACGAAAGAGACAAGCTTCTCAGCTTCTTTTTGCTCTTTTTTCCTGTTTATTTCAAATCCAAAAAGGTCCATTCATTATCTCCGATGAAATAAAGGGGATATAAGTTTATTTATATCCCCTCTATTGACTAGTCAAGTGGACCGGATTAGGAACCGGGGTTGAAGTAATCGAATGACCAAGTAACCGTGTAAGTACCGATCGTATCAGTAGTGTTCCAATCCAATTCAATAGTACCGATATCTGAAGGCCAGCAACCTACGAGTTGATACTCACGAAGCTTAGAGCCAGTCTTACCATAAAGCTTGATAGTAGCATCTTCTTTATAGTCTTCAGGTGAACCGTAAGATCGAATGTTAGAAGGACCGTCATTTACCTTACGCGCCCACTCTTCGAGTACTGCACGTTGACTAAAGTCTTCTTCGATCATTACAGTGGTAGTCCATTCTGCGAATGTTCGATCACCAGCAATTTTTACTTTACGACCGAAGTAAGGAACTTCGATTACGCCAGTAGTAAATGCCGGTACTTGCGATGACATACAAAGCAGATTGAACTCTTCACCCAAAGTCGTGACCTGTACTTCAAACAGGGCGGGACGATACCCACCCTGACTGAGAGCCGCTGACTTGAAGTTCTGTACACTAAATGGCATGTTTTATTCTCCTGTATTTTTTCTTATTTATCTTATTTATCAGAATTGTCCAATAACTTCGGAGAATTCTACGCCAGTTCGTACAGCGACGAAGTTGAGCTGGATGAAGTTGATGCTTCGAGCTGGTTTGATGTAGATATCACCAACAAACTCGTTACGATCGATTACTTCACCAGTGTTGTTCGTCTCATCACAGATTACAATGAAGTCGGTAACACCGCGACGACCTTGTACGTCCCTCAAGAAAGGAGTAACGAGGTTGACGAAGCTTGCTCGCGTGAATTCATCGTTGAATTCGAAGAGAGTAAACTTAGCAGCGGTAGCAATCGCTTTCTCGAGGACAATGAAGAGTCGACGTACGTTGATGCGATCGAACGCTGAAGGCTTAGCAAGCAGCGTCTTATCACCGAACATTACTATACCTTGTCCAGGGAAGTTAACTATTGGGTTGATGCCGTTCTTGTACAGAAGATCACGTTCAGCTTTCTTTGGGTTCCAAGCTAGCTTCACAACATTCTTCAAGTTACCGCGATTGAAACCAGCAGGTGACCACCATGGATCGCGTGAGTCGTCAGTGTAAGCACAAAGACCAGCAGTATCACCGTTGATGGGAATCCATCGATACACGTCGTTATACTTGTCATACATGTACTTGTAACCACTATCAAGTACAGCATAAGAAGTAGAACGCATTTGTGACCTGAAGTCAATACAATCTTGCGTGATGTCAGTAACATTCGCTACTACATCAGCCTTTTCAGGTGATACAAATACTACACAATCCTTACGTCGTTCTGCGATGTTATCGATCAGATAGTTTGCAAACTGGAATCCAGTTACGGTTCGACCAAGATAAGATGATGAACCACCGAATGACTTACCAGTCAGAACCAATGAGATATCATAATCTTCAGCTGACTTGAACTTGTCATATGCTCTCATACAATCGCCGAGGATTGATTGAGAACCTTCTGCAGCGATATCACGACCGAATCCAAAACTCATTGTCGACGGAGGTGCTGAAGACGATGCGACCAGTTGTGCAGTAGCTGAGGGCGCAGTAGAACTATCATTTGCCCACCACAACCAATTAGAGGATTGATTGATGACATCTTTATAATAGATAGATGCACCGTCGTCGCTCTTAGCATCAGTAGCACGTGACAAACCGTCCCAAACTTCAAGGATTGTTCCTGGTACACCTGAAATATCACCATCTTCGTCAATGACAACGATATGAAGTTCGTCTGTCGCTGCAGTATTACCGTGTTTAGCTACGTAGTTAGAGGTACCAGGAGCGGCTTCAACCAATCCCCAATAACCCCAATTTCGTTGTAATGATCCAGTTCCGTTAATATCAACTGCTTCGGAGATGGAAAGATTCTCGAGGAACCCAATTGAGTAACCAGAATTTGCAGTTACACCAGCTGTCGCAGGCAGTGAAGAGACTTCAAGATATTGAATACCATTTTCTTGAGTTCCGAACTTCAGCAAATCACCAACACTCAGTGCTCCAACGAATGTACCAACGTCGGTATTTGCTTGGCCCGCGAGTGTAGCAGTATTTGAACCAACATCAAGATCCAAATAGACGTTAACAGTGCTAACATTTTGCTGATAAGCCGTAGAACTTTCGCATACGGATACTTTCAGTGAATTACCCAATTTGCCAGGATACTTCGCTACAAATTGTACAGATGCATCAAATGATTGAGATCCACTATCATAGTGATCTTCGTTCTTGACGATGTGTTGTGCTAGCAACGCGTCAGTTTGCAGTGTATTATTGTTTGCAACTGCATTGAAAGAATATTTAGGATCAAACGATTCAAAGTTATACGAACCAGATAGACCAGTAAAATTCTTGCTAATTGAAATACGCGTCTGAGAGTTAGCTACGCGATTAACTACTAATGCGCCGCTACCTTTGTCTGAGTAATTTGAAATGATAGTACCGCCCTGACTTGCAGTCAGACCAAACGTAGTCGTAGAAACACCTACGGACACACTAGTTACATAGTAAGTACCGGTGTTTGAAAGACTAACACCACCAGCATCTTCTGGGGGATTAGCTGCGGTGTCTAGACTAACTTCTTCACCTTCTACAAGGTTCATTGGGTTTGCTACAGTAAAGAGGCCAGTGGTGTCATCAAAATCAGATCCGCTAGTATCAGTAACCGTAACAGAGATTAAACCGTCGTCGATGTCGGTGATCAATGATCCAGCGGCGACACCAGCAATAACTTCTGAAATTTCGTCACCTGTTGAAGTAGATGTGAGTGCGCTGGCAGCACCATCATAGATTAGATAGTTAGCACCATTAACTGCATAGGCTGCAAAACGAGCGGCATTACCAGTAGAGTGATGTGCTCGCGATACGTGAAGTCTATTAGAGTAAGCGAGGAACGAGGCAGCAGTAAACCAAGTTTCAGCGTTATCGCTGTCAGGTCTACCATAAACATTAGCAAGTTCTGATTCGCTAATTACGAGTGTAGGCTTGTCTACCGGTCCCCACTTAAAGACGCCGCCAATAGCTGCGTCGGTAGTGGCAACGGCAGGGATTACAGTGGTCAGATCGATCTCTGTAACATTAACGCCTGGGCTTAATTGAAAAGGCATATTTTTGTTCTCCCTAAATTATTTTAATTATGTAGATCGTACTTTTATTTATAATAATCGATATTTCAAAGTAACCAATTAATGTCATTGCCTCGAGTTGACACCGGGTGTGGGTCCTCGAAATCTTTCTGACCGTCATCTATCATACCGAAGGGTACCAATTCGCTAAAAACTTTTTCCTCGTTCATCTCTTTGAGGTTTATGACAGTATTTATATCAGTGAGCTCTTTAAAAAATTTCTGATTGGATAACCAACCGAAAAGTACAAGGCACATGACTAAATCGTCATGATTGCCTGGTTCTGCTTCATATGAAGTTCCCTTCTGACTAAAAGTAGAGAACTCGCGAATAGTTTCAAAATCATTGATGATCAATTGATTCTGTTCTACGAGCAGTTTGATCATAGAACAACCGATAGACTTGACAGATTTAGTAGTACGTATACCTTTATCTGCTCTGCCGTTGAATCCTGCTACACCAGACAATAGACGCTTACCTTCTCGTCCATTGTTTTCTGTCAGTAACATATTTTCGTATTCGTATTCTTCAAAAATAATACCGGAAACTTGTTCTCCGATATCATTGACTTCAACGAGTATATTAGCATCGTTAAAATACTTTGCAGCTGCGTGTACAGCAGCAGCGTAATCTACAGGTGTGATCATATTATTACGATATGCACCAACCTGAACATAAGGCATTTGTGTGATGTCGATGACTTGGAAAGCCGAGTAGTCAAGGCCTTTGCCTCTACTCACGTCGACGACTATGACATAATTGCCTTCTAATTTTGGCTCTTCATATACTATAATACCGCCTACTTCTTTTATAGACTCTTTATATACGAGTTGCTTGAGTTTCCAGCCTGCGATCAATGTACCTGACGAACCGAGAAATTCACATTCCATTTCCTGCGCAAATTTCTCTGTGTCAAAGTCCATCGCGGCGAGTGTTTCTTCTCGCCATTTATCATCTCGACCTGGTACGTCAGTCCATAGTACTTGTACGAACTGATACCCGTTCTTGCCCGCTTTCGCTCCTTCGCACGTCTTGTAGAAGTGATTCAGACCGTTCGGTGTCGATGTCAAAAGAATTTTGGTTGTTGTACCAGAAGAAATTGTAGGAAATACCGAAGCGAAGAATTCGTCCCAGTTCTCTACGAATGCTGTTTCGTCTATATAAAGAAAAGATACTGATTTACCTCGAATTGCTGATGATGATGTGGCTGCTGCAAGAATCTTAGAACCATTCTCAAATTCTACCGATCCTTTGTTCCATTCGATGACACCTTGCTGCAACCATTTCGGCAGAGCTTCATAAGCCGTCTTGATACGATCCAATATTTCTCTCGCAGCATCTCCTTTGTTTGCGAGAAGAGCGACAAGCTTATGATCGTTAAAAAGAATATAATGGAGTATAAGGCAAACAGCAGTCGTTGTCTTACCCGCCTGCCGGCTTGTAACCACGCATGTTCTTCTGTTCTTTGTGGTTTTTTCAATGATGTCCTTTTGATATTCGTAGAGCTTGATTGGTATGAGTCCGTGATCTACATGGACAATCTGAATATACCGCTCAGCAAAATAGATGGGATCTTTGGCGCACTTCATGAACTCCTTGACCATGTCTTCGGTCCATTCTATAGTAACGCCTTTACGCTTGAGGTTTATATTACCGAGATATGAACGGTATTCCTCAATATCCTTAATATCAACTGTCATCTTTATTCATCAACTTCAGTAGCTCACTCGTAGAGCCCACAAAAAGATTGTTGTTGACTGTTTCCTTCTTCTCTTCTGGTGTTTTACCAGATAGTTTTTGTTTGCGTTCGTGCATACCCAACAAATCGTTGTTCATATCACCCATTGTTTTAATCATCGTAGCAAGTACTTCATATGCTCGTGGATGCTGTGACTGGTCTGCTACTGCGAGTAGTTCATCGATAGCACCGTGACCTTTCTCAATCAAATCATAGAAATTCTGACGTACATATTTGGTATCGGTGTCTAGTTCTTTGTCATCTTCAAGTGATGGACGATAAGTAGTGGGTAATTTTTCTTCATTACCAATCTCAATGATGTGAGTTTCTTTCACATCTAAAACATCGTTTAAATTTTTCATTTCTTTATCCTTCATCATTCATCAGGCCATGGGCCTTTTACTACATCTACATCTCCAGTATTCGCGCCAGCATTGATCTGCGACAACGCGAGAGATTCAAGATCAGGAGCTGATATAGTAATAGTAGGTGTACTAGTGTATCCTGTACCGCCACTTGTTATAGTAATGCTTTCTATAGAATCAATATCGCTGTCGACTAATGCAGTTGCTGTGGCATTTGAACCGCCACCGCCAGTAATAGTAACTGTCGCGTTTTGATAACCTACACCCTTTTCAACGAGAGTGATTGTTGTTACTTTTCCATCTGTTATACTTGCCACTGCTGTTGCCTGCACTACGTTTAGATTAGAATATTTAGTAGCTGTGTTTCCAGCTAAAAGTCCCGGCTGATTAAGCAAACGTGTTGCTACTTTTAATGTTGGTGCTGTACCTGTAGGAGCAGCTGTAATACTATCATATAGTGTTGCATCATATATTTGTGTATTAGCAAGCTTAATAACCTTTTCTCTATAGGTTGGACCAAAGAATACACCTTTCATTGTAAAGTCTAAAGTCCAAATCAAGGCGCGCCTTTCTTCATAATTACCTTCATACACATCGTCCTGATTTGTACTTGTCAAAACGAGAGGAATGTCTAAGGTAATATCAGGATCCTCGGTAAGTTGAACCGTAGTAGTCCATTCAGGTGTGAAGTATGGCAAGATCTGCTCTACAATTCGAGTGCCATCAGTAGTATTCTTTACATAAATCGATAATGAAAAATTAATATCGTATGGTACAGAATTATAACGATACATTTTTCTTTTACCATGCTCATCATTTAATTCTACTGTCGTATGTCTGCCAATCGTAGGTAGTTTTCTTTCTGATGCATAATTAAAGCCTGTTACCTCGAAACCCATCCGAGGCAATACGATCGAAAATGGAAATTCTTGTGGATCTCGTCCACCATCGATACCATCGATGCGGGCCAGGAATTTTTCTCGTGGACCATATGATAGTGGTACCTTAATAACCTGTTTGACATTACCGTTAGCATCTTCTCTGTTAATTTGAATATCGTTGAACAGAGTACCAAACAAGATTACATACTTGCGCAGAGTATCGTGATAAAAAGTTCTTCCAAACATTAGTATCTACCACCTTCGCTAAATGGATCTTGTTCTGAGAAGTCGATGAACTCTGAGACAGTTTGAAAGGTTCTAGAATCATCATATTCATCACCTGAGTATTCATCACTAGTCATACCCAATGGTCGGCCTGTATTCGCATCCATTACTATATTGTTGTTCGCATCATATGTGACACCATCATCAGTTGTGTTGACGGAAAGAGTATATAGAGTTTCGTAATTATCGATAGTTGGCACACCAGTATTCAATTTTTCTCCGCTATATTCCCACTGCTCACAACGAAGATCATAACACTGCAGTGCACCCATCTGATAGAAGACAGGAGCTTCGTGTTCTGCAAACTTGATTACATATATTTTCTCTGTTAGCGGGAAATAAATGATATCACCTTCTTCAGGTCGTATTGACGATGAATAGTCGCCTACTGCTTCATTATATCGGCGGTTTGCTACAGTAAATGTAATCTCATCGCGAATTTGAATATTAAACCTAGAAAGGAAATCGCCTTCTCCTTCGAATCCTTCAACATTCTTAATATACATCTCGATTTGATAGGACGAATTATACTCAGATAGTGCATCTGAATTGAAAACATTATCGCGAGATACGACTGTACGTGGACAATAGAACACATCATGACCATAGATCTTGATAGATTCGATGATTAAATCTTCTATCAGAGTCTGTTCAGGACTGTTGGTAAAATTGTCGAAATACGGGTTTGTGGCCATTACGGGTTTACATTTCCTATTTTTACTGTATAATTAGCTAGTGCTACTTCTGCAAATACTAGTGATATCTCTACCCTATCATATCCATTACTGGTAGACTGTAGTTACTGATCATTTCTTCTTCTAATTTTGTAATTTCAGCTTGTGCGTCATCATATATTTGTCTACCGTTAAATGTAACCCCTCCTGGCAATTGCAACCCTTCAAATTTTGTGAGGTTTGTACCCCATTGGCGTTTGATAAGTTGAGCAGCGTAGTATTGTAACCATCTGTCTGCCCATACATCTGAATATGTAGTGGGATCGACTAGCTCATATGCTTCAACGAGTAAATACTGACCAACTTCTAGATCGCCTGCCGTTTCGTCGATATGCAATCTATTTCGATGTCTATTGTATCGTATTTGTGGTTTGCCTACTAGAAGTTCTTGTACAAGCGCTAGATGCTCCATCGTCATGTAGTAATCTAGCAATGCTACATTGGTCAAGGTATAGAGATCGTTCAATGCTATCTGATACCTGATATTGAAGATGTCTCCAGAAGAAGTATTCGGATCACCGATAGGAAACAATTTAACAGCACCGATAATATTTTGAGGTAAATCGATATACTTATTAGTTTTGGTGTCAGCTGTAATTAGATGTTTGTAGTAAATCTTCTCGCTGCCATCGAAGTGATAATCCCAATAAAAACGCAAAGCCTGGTCAATACGATCATCGACCTGATCATCATCTACATTTATCTCTATTACAGGCTTACCAAGAGATCGGAGGCAATACTCCTTAAATGCATCTCTCGTTGTTGGAACTGCCATCTTGTTTCTCCGTCTTATTATTTTTTATTTATCTAACTTGCATCCCTAGTTTTGTCACAGCTGTGCATATTATCTGCCAATCGCTGCGATAGCCTTATTGGGATCAGGCAAACGAATACTTATTTCTTTGGTACCTTTAATTGTGGCAACTAATATCTGCTCAGGCGGTACTCTAATATCTAGCGATGCCTGCGCAGTTTTGAGGAAGCTTCTATATGTAGCAGTTACAGCTATGGAAACAGGCTGTGCAGTAATTTCGGCTCTTATGACATTAACAGTACGTGTACCTGAACCAAGAGCAGAAGAATTACCAGAAACAATATTAGTAACCTTCTTAATTTGTCGTTCAGCGATACCACTTACATTTCCTGGTGCAGATCGTGGCAACGCAGTAAACTTAGATGTGATTATACGTACGCCTGTGCCTAGCGCCGAGTGATTTGATACAAGAGCACCGTTATTCGTTTGTGTTATCGACCTGATACCAGAACCAGCAACAACACTTGTTCCTTGAACGTCACCGTCAACAGTTACAACTGTTCGTTCACCTACACCTGTAGATGAGTTATCAGATACAAGATTACCTGAACCAGTTATAACACGCGTCGCTGTACCGCTGACAGAGCTAGAATTGACTGTAGTAACACCAGATACAAGTACTACTGATCGCTCTACTGTAGAGTTAATCGTAGAATTTGTAGCTTCTAGCACGCCACTAGTTTGAACAACTGTTCGTAGGCCAGTTCCAGAAACTTCTGAGTTAGTTGCAGATACACCACTCTTATAAGTGATCTCGCGTTCACCTGTACCAAGAGCAGAGTTATTGCATACGAGGATACCAGCGCCAGATACTCCGCGACCCATTATAGCTTGTACAGCGGATACTGTTGTTACTAGGCTACCTTGCGTAGATTTAACTTCTCTTTCGGCCGTAGCAGATACAGATGCCGAGGTAGTAAGAGCAGCAAAGGTAGATGTGATTTCTCTCTCACCAGTACCAAGCGTAGAACCTGCGGATTGTAATGTACCGACACCCGTAATAACACGCTCAGTCGTACCACTAACACTTGAATTAACACTGACAAGATCAGCTGATACTGCCGTGATTTCTCTTTCACCAGTGCCGAGCGCAGAGTTGTCAGATACTAAGTTGCCGCTTGTAGATACAACAGTACGTAAACCTGATCCACTCGCTTGTGAAACCTGAGGTGTAGTAATACCACTAACATATACGACTGATCTTTCACCAACACCTGTGCTTGAGTTTTGAGATACAAGTGTACCTGTACCAGTAATCTCTCTTTCGACCGTACCTGAAACAACAGAAATATCTGAAGTAAATGTACCGACGCCTGTAATCTCTCGCTCAGCAGTACCAGCCAGTGTAGCAGAAGTAACTAGAGCCGCAGATGTAGTTGTAATAGTACGTTCGCCCGTACCAAGTACCGACGAACCAGCAACTATGCTAGCATCGACAGTTGTAACTGTTCTGACACCAGAGCCGCTAATGCTACTATTATCTGATGTAACACCAGATACAAACTTGATTTCTCTTTCAACTGTACCAGAAACACTAGCAACTTGTGATGCAAGAATTGCTGTTGTAGTAGTGATTTCTCTCTCACCAGTACCAAGAGCAGAAGAACCAGATATAGCAGAACCAGTACCAACGACCTCACGCTCACCAGTTGCGCTGACTGAAGCCTGTGATTGTAGTGATGCATCAACTGTTACGACTGTGCGTTCAACTGTACCGCTGACAGAGCTAGAATTGATTGCAGCAACACCAGAGACAAGTACTACCGATCGCTCAACTGTACCAGAAACGGAAGCGTTGTTGGCAATCGATGTACCAGAACCAGTAACCTCGCGTTCAGCTACACCGGAAACAGATGCAGAAGTGACAAGAGTTGCATCAGTTGTAGTGATTTCTCTTTCACCTGTACCAGTCGAAGAGTTAGTAGCATTTAGCGCGCCGCTAGCAACTACAGTTCTGATACCAGAGCCACTGACACTGCCGTTATCGACTGTTACACCACTGACAAATACTACACTTCTCTCACCAGTTCCTGATACACTATTTGTTGTAGTCAGTTGTGCTGTTGTCGTCGTGATCTCACGCTCACCAGTTCCGAGCGCCGAAGAACCAGATACAAGAGTACCAGCACCGGTAACCTCTCTTTCAAATGTACCCGCGACTGATGAGCTAGTAGTAAGAACACCAGCACCAGTAACTGTTCTAATACCCGTACCTGAAGCAGAAGAATTAGTTGACGTTACTCCGCTGACAAATGTGATTTCACGTTCACCAGTACCGACACTTGAATTAGTAGAATTAAGTGAACCAGAACCAGTTACTTCACGTTCTACTGTACCACTTACACTCGCGATTGCACTTTGTAGTGTAGCCGATACAGATGTTATTTCGCGTTCACCTACACCTACACTTGAATTAGTAGATGTTAATGTACCTGAGCCTGTAACCTCTCTTACACCTGTGCCGCTTACACTTGCTTCAGTTGTAAGAGTTGCATCGACTGTTACAATTTCTCTTTCACCTGTACCAGAAACAGATGCACTCGTAGTGAATGCCGCTGTAGTTGTGGTAATTTCTCTTTCACCAGTACCAAGTGCTGAATTATTAGATGTTAGCGAAGCAGACGTCGAAACAACTGTGCGCTCTGCAGTACCACTTACTGATGCTGAAGTAGTTAGAGCTGCATTTACTGTTGTAACTTCTCTTTCGCCAACACCTGTACTAGAGTTAGTACTAGTGAGCGTACCTGTACCAGTGACTTGACGTTCACCCGTACCGCTAACGCTTACGGTATTTTGTGGTAATGTGCCAGTGCCAGTGATTTCACGCTCACCCGTACCCAACGCAGAGTTGTTCGATGTTAGAGCAGCAGATGTCGAAACAACAGTTCGTAAACCTGTACCACTCGCAGATGCAGAAGTTGTTAGCGTAGCACTAACAGTAGTAACTTCACGTTCTGCAACACCCGTCGAAGAGTTCGTCGACGTAAGTGTGCCGGTACCTGTAATTTCTCGTTCTGCCGTACCACTAACACTAGCCGATGTTGTTAGCAACGCTGTAGTCGTGGTGATTTCTCGTTCACCCGTACCCAGTGCAGAGTTGTTTGATGTCAGTGCGCCTGATGTTGAAACAACAGTTCGTAAACCTGTACCGCTGATAGATGCAGACGTAGTTAGAGTAGCACTAACTGTAGTAACTTCACGCTCAGCGGTACCTGTAGATGAATTAGTAGATGTAAGCGCAGCAGATACAGTAGTGATTTCTCGTTCTGCAGTACCTACAACTGTTGAATCACTTGATACAAGAATACCAGACGCGGTTCTAGCGGTGAGACCAGTACCAGATACGGAAGCTGTTGTTGTAAGAGATGCACTAGCTGTTGTAATCTCACGCTCGCCTGTGCCCAAACTTGAGTTAGTAGTTACAAGAGTACCTGAACCAGTAACCTCACGCTCAGCTGTACCAGATATAGAATTAGTAGTAGTAAGAGTACCTGAACCGGTGACTTCTCTTTCACCAGTACCACTGACACTAGCCGATGTTGTTAGCAACGCTGTAGTCGTAGTAATTTCGCGCTCGCCGGTACCAAGTGCTGAGTTGTTAGAAACTAAAGTACCACTACCGGTAACTTCTCTCTCACCAGTTCCAGACACTGAGGCAGTTGTAGTCAGACTACCGCTGACCGTAGTAACTTCACGCTCAGCCGTACCAGCAGATGAGTTTGTGCTGATAAGTGATGCTGAAGTCGATACTACGGTTCGTTCTGCTGTACCACTCACACTCACATTATTTTGCGGTAATGTACCAGAACCAGTTATTTCTCTCTCACCAACACCCGTACTTGAGTTAGTTGCAGTGAGTGTGCCTGAGCCTGTAACTTCTCTTTCACCAATACCGCTAACAGATGCTGACGTACTGAACGAAGCGCTGACCGAGGTAATTTCTCTTTCGCCAGTACCTACAGATGAGTTATTGCTAGTAAGAGTACCCGTACCAGTAACTTCTCTTTCACCAGTACCACTAACACTCGCTGATGTTGTCAGTGTAGCTGTAGTTGTTGTAATCTCACGTTCACCGGTGCCAAGTGCAGAGTTGTCGGAAACTAAAGTACCGCTACCTGTAATTTGTCTTTCGCCGCTACCAGATACTGATGCGGTTGTAGTCAGACTACCATTGACTGTAGTAACTTCACGTTTAGCAGTACCAGTAGACGAGTTTGTACTAGTAAGTGATGCTGAAGTCGATACAATAGTACGTTTAGCTGTACCACTTACACTAACATTATTTTGTGGCAGTGTACCAGAACCAGTGAGCTCACGCTCACCTGTTCCAACAACACTATTAGTGGCGGTGAGAGTACCAGTTCCCGTAATTTCTCGTTCGGCTGTACCTGTTGTAGAGTTTGTAGATGTGAGTGCGGCAGATACAGTTACAACTTCTCTTCCAACTGTACCACTGACAGCTACATTTTCAGATACTAATGTTCCTGATGCAGTGACTGCTCTTTCAGCAGTACCACTAACAGAGGAATTTTGAGATGCTAGAGGAGCGGTTGTCGTAGTGATCGTGCGTTCACCAGTACCCAATGAAGAACCACTAGATACAAGTGAACCAGAAGTAGAAACTATATTACGCTCAGCTGTACCACTGAGTGTAGAAGCTTCTGCAGCTAATGCTGCTGATACGTCGATCTCTCGTTCTACGTAACCGAGCTCGACATATCCGTCTACTACGTAAAATCTATCAGCCATATTTCACCACGCATGAAAAAGACCGGTCGAGCCGGTCTTTTGATGTGATTAGTCTTTGGCCGAAAGTGAGGTAACGGTCAAAGACAACGTTACCCATTTTCATTAAATATTAAGCCGGAGCTGTATAAGAGAGCGCGCTTACGGAGACAGTATCACCAGTACCCAGATTGGTAGATGACAACTGAATAGATCCGTTAGCGTCGTCGTCTGAACTTACATCACCTTCAAAGATCACGTTATCGTTTGAATCTACAACTTCAAACCAACGTACGGTGCCAGCACCAGTATTCGTGTTAGAAGTAATAGTGTTAGCCGTTGCAGTTCCTGAAGCAGCAGGTCCAAAGGCAGGATCGCTCAGAGGAAGAGTTGCTAGAACCGTACCACCTGCACTAGCACCGCCATTAGTATCATAGAAGTACAGCTTGCCGTTACTGCTGCCTGCATCGATTTGATCTACGACGGTGTCAGCGATCAGGTTCCGAATGTTTGTCGGGTGTTCGAGTGTCGCCATTTTTGTTTTCTCCTAAGGTTTCTTTAGAATTATCTATTGATTTCAAATTTAGTTTGATTACAGACCCGTCGGCCTTTTTAATCTCTATTGTTCCAGATAAGCCTGTTTGTTTCATCTTGTTACCATATTATTTATACAAACTAGTTTTTTTATTTATGTATTTACAGCGCTTGACATTAGTTAGCCTCCAGTGCAGCGAGTCTAGTCTCTAGTGATTCAATCTTAGTAAGGGCTTCTTGCAGTGCCGCAGTCAGTAGAGGCACTAGCTTGCTCTGATCTATACCTTGATAAACGGGGTTGCCTTCGTCGTCTACTTCGTCCTTAGTTCCGACAATAGCTTCAGGGACTACATCAGCAACTTCGTGCGCAACAAATCCGTCTACAGTTGTGTCAGGGTCTGCAATAAAATTAAAGCGATGGACAGGGATTTGCCTAAGACGGTCTGTAGCGTTGTCTAGACTTACTACGTTTTCTTTGAGGCGGTAGTCTGATGAGGTGTTGTAAGATGTTGTTGAGCCGTTTGTGCTAATAGTTCCAACATTAGTTGTGTTGTACCTAAATTGAATGATAGCACCAGTAGTTGTTCTTCTAGATATGTACATGGAGTCAGATGACGTTGCCGCAGTAAATATGCCGTTGGCAAGAAGCCTAATACCAGAAACTGTACCAGTTGCGCTAGCATTATCAGTAGTAGCAACCAGCAAGTTACCAGAGCTATCAATACGCATGGCTTCTGTTGGAGTAGAACCTACATAGGTGGCAACTCCACCGCCAGATAACGCTGAAAACTGCGCAGTTTGGGTTCCATCATATTGAAGTTCTAATGAACCTGGATTGGAAGTTCTGTTAGCAATAATGGTTGAACCGCTGGTATTTGTCGCCCTAATTGCGCCCGACACATCCAATCTATAAGTTGGAGAAGTACCAATACCGACATTACCCGACGGATCGATACGCATTCTTTCTGCAACAGCACCAGAACTACTATTTGTATTAAAAGCAATAACGCCTTGTCTATAGAAAGAAGCAATGGCACCTGCATAGCTTGCAGACCATCGAGAAAAACTGCCCGAAGTATTAACATAGCCATTAGTACCTATATGAATATCAGCGCCTTGACCTCCAACATGATACGACTGAATAGCAGTGTGTTGTCCATTTACAGAATCATTAAACTTAATCATACCATCAGTTGTGCTAGTGGCATAACTAGGAGTTTGTATGTCTAATCTTGCGCCAGGAGCCGTAAGTCCAAAACCTACGTTACCAGAGCTATCGATACGCATGGCTTCATTTAGAGCAGAGCCGCTATGCGTAGAGAAAGTAATAGCCCCTGTTCTGCTTGAGTGACTTAGATTGATAAAGTTCATTTGAGATACAACTAAGCCATTACTGTTGTACCCACCTATGTTTGAAAAGTTGCCGTCTGTAGCTGATATATTACACAGGTTTATTACTGCCCCATTGTTAGTAGCAAGGTTTGTTGAAGTGCTAGACGCAGATTGTAGTATTGATCCGCTTGTCACTTCACTTCCAGCAGTTGTAATGCTTGACGATGTTTTACCAACTAGCAAGCGACCAGAGCTATCGACACGCATGCGCTCTGCGTTGCTTGTAAAAAACGTAAGAGGAATTGCTGTGTAAGCGGCTAGTCTATACTCGCCAGAGGACGTGTAAAGATAACCATAAGTTGTACCTGCGGCTTTAAACTCCATACCGCTGTCTGATGTACCATCTATAGAAAGAACACCTCTGCCACTACCCGTTAAAAGATTAGCGCCAGTTCCGTTGATGTTTAACTCACCAGCGCTATTAATACGCATTTTTTCAGATGAATTTATAGACCAAGCATGAACACCGGCTGCAGAAGCTACGTCTCGTGTCCAAATAGCACCAAGATAAATGCCATTATCAGAAGAAGTAAATGACAATCCTCGGCCGTTATCAGTGCTTGCTGTAAACCTAGCGGCTGTACCCGCAGAGCCTTTGCTTACATCTAAATTATAAGCAGGATTGTTTGTGCCAATTCCAACATTACCCGACGCATCGATACGCATGCGCTCTGTAGAAGCCGTATTAAACGTAAAGGCTCTACGGTTTGCTGTTGTTGCATGTAATTCGTGGTAAAACTTTAAGTAAAAATCCTTTTGCCCATTAGTGCCTGGATTACCAAAATAAATGCCACTCTCGCCCGTACCAGCAGTTAACAAACTAAGGCCTACATTACCACTGTTTTCTAAAACAAGTTCATCCGCGTCGGCATCCGCACTAACGCTTCCTGCGCTTGCAGAAAATACATTGAGCTTTCCATCAGGACTCGTAGTACCAATACCCACATTTTTATTAAACGACCATGCATCAGGACTAGAATTATAAGTTAGAGTTGCACTTGCACCATCAACAGTAATACCTGCACCATCGGCAGCTGCCGCATTTTCAGCTCCACTAGCAAGAACAATATTTTTGTCGTCAACAGTAAGAGTAGTAGAATTAATTGTAGTGGTTGTTCCATCAATTTGTAGGTTACCACTGACAACTAAATTACCACCGATTGTAATATCATCTGGCAATCTTGCATTTGCTATAGTACCGGTGAGTTTTGTTGCCGCCATTGTATCTATTTTTGCATTCGTAACGGCACCATCTTTTATTGATGCTGTATCAACTGAGTCATCTGAAGGTCGACCAATATCAAATACATCACCTAAAATAAGAATATAATCAATTACATCGCTCGATGTCAATGCTTCGGCAAATGTAATTGTTGATCCACTAATCGTATACGCAGCGACTGGGGCCTGTGTGACACCGTTTACAGACACGATCATATTTCGCTCAGAGTATGGTACGAACGCTACTCCGTCGCGCAGCAGGCTATATGAAACACTACCATCAGTAGTGATACTATCTAATAGTGCATATTGACCAGCTAAATTTTCCTTACCTATAAATGGCATTAGCTACCGTTCCTTATTGCGAGTGATCCATAAACTGTACCTGCTACAGAGATAAAGCTATAGATGTCTGTGCCTGTAGATGGTGGAGGTATGATACCTTCTGACCAATTGACCGCATCAGCTCCAGCAACTTGCCATGTAATCGTGTGTGCTGTTCCACCATTGTTGACTTCCAATGTCCAAGAAGTGGTATGTGTTCCGGGCACATTCGTAAAGTTTGCAGTAAATGCTCCTGATCCTGTGTGCTCGAACGAAGAACCATCGTTGAGACTGTATGTCTTCGTGCCGGTTCCTGAAGTCGCCGCAACTTTCTTTTCGATGAACGAAGAGTGAGTGATAGAACCACCACTAATGTCAGCATTTGTAATCGTACCAGAGCTGATGGATGTACTTGTAATAGAACCAGTGGTGATAGTAGTATTGCTTATGCTAGCATCTTCAATCGTTCCAGCGCTGATTGATGCTGTGCTGATAGTACCACCGGTGATATCGATATCCGTAAATGTTGTCGACGTCACTGCAGCCGCGTTCACAGTACCACTTTCAATTGTAGATGACGTGATAGTACCACCAGAAATATCGGCGCCAGATATCGAACCAGCCGAAATACTAGCAGCATTGATCGTGCCTGTCTCTATAGTTGTATTAGAAATTGAAGCATCTGTAATTGTTGTTGCATTGATGGTACCAGCTTCGATATCGACACCAGTAAGAGTGCCACCAGTAAGATTCAAAGAAGTATTTGATATAGTAGCTGTATCAATAGTCGTCGACGAGATAGTACCGCTATCAATATCAGCACCAGCAATAGTACCAGCAGAGATCGATGATGCATTTATTGTGCTAGTTTCGATATCCGCACTGGTAATAGACGTACTGGTAATAGAACCAGTGGTGATAGTAGTATTGCTTATGCTAGCATCAGCGATCGTGCCGGCAGAAATACTAGCAGCAGATATCGAACCAGTACTGATCGCCGTAGAACTAATAGTACTACTTGAAATAGTAATATCAGAGAAACTAGTTGAAGTTACTGCTGTCGCATTTACTGTACCACCTTCGATATCTGCTCCGCTAATAGAACCAGCTGAAATAGCAGTGGCATTGATAGTACCACCTTCTATATCTGTTCCGCTAATCGAACCAGCTGAAATGCTAGCAGCGTTGATAGTACCAGTTTCTATACTTGTATTACTGATAGCTGCATCAGCGATAGTGCCCGATGTAATTGATGCGGTAGATATTGTGCCACCAGAAATAGTAATATCAGTGAAACTAGTAGAAGTTACAGCGGTAGCATTTACTGTGCCAGCTTGAATATCTGTATCAGTAATTGTTCCAGACGATATAGCAGTAGCATTGATGGTACCACCTGAAATATCGCAATTAGTAATCGTTCCGTTTTCTAATGAAACGGCAGTATTTGATAAGGTCGCAGTATCAATTGTTGCAGACGTGATTGTACCCGCGGTGATCGTTGAGTTTGCGATCGTTGCGTTTTGTATTGTTGAACCATCGATACTAAGATCAGTGATAGCTCTTACTGGCGCCCTACCAAGAAATGGCATTATTCAGGCTCCGGCCAACCGTTCAAATCCCTTTCTGCAGCTTCAGCCGCTGATACGGCATACAAATTACCGTCAGCATCAAATTCTATACTAGCTAAATCAAAATCATCTGCTACTTGAAAAAATATTGGATCGTCAAGAGTTAAACCAGTCGAAGCCTCTATGTCAGCTTTTTGATCTGGTGTCATCTCATGACCCATGTTGAATGCTATTCTATCGTATCTGGTTGTATTGCCAGTTTTACAATATACCCAATAATCAGCCATTGTTATTCTCCGTAAAAATTTCTATATGTATTTATGTTTATTAACTCGCGTTTCTCATGGCTAGCGAGCCATAAATTGTTCCGGCTATACTTATGAAACTATAGATATCGGTGCCACTTGAAGGAGGTGGTGTTACACCTTCTGACCAATTCACTCCTGCTGGCCAAGTAATAGTGCCGCTATTAGTTGTTTTTAATGTCCAAGAAATTGTATTTGTTCCGGGTACATTACTAAATGCTGCAGTAAATCCAGCGCCTGTGCCAGTATATTCGAATGATGAACCACTATTTAAATTAAATGTCTTTGTACCAGTTCCTGATGCAGCGGTTACTTTAGTCTCTATATAGTGTAAGGCAACCACTCCGCCTGTAAACGTTGCTCCACTTAAATTTGCCTTAGCGTTTAACTGTGTTTGAATATTAGACGTTACACCATCGACATAATTGAGTTCTGTCGCTGTTGCAGTTATGCTGAGATCTGCAAGAGATGTAACTCTTGCATCAAGTGCTGCCTGCAAGCCATCTACATTTGAAATAATATGATTGTGAGAATCGTCTGCGACTGTAACAACAATGCTCGTAGTTCCTGAACCACTGACATCTCCCGACAATGTAATTGTTTGGTTACCTGTTAAATAACTACCTGAAGCTTGTTTACCGTCTAACTGTGTTTGAATATTACTTGTTACACCATCTAAATAATTCAGTTCTGTAGTAGATGCAGTAACACCGTCGAGCTTATTGAGCTCAGTAAGAGATGCAGTAATACCAAGATTAGTCAACGCATTTGTTTGTTGTGTACCCGTCAAACCTTGCGCAGCAGTATCTATTCTTAGTCTATTACCCAACGATGTTGCTGTAGTAGTAGAGAAGTTAGCATCATCACCCAGCGCAGCAGCGAGCTCGTTAAGAGTATTTAATGTTCCAGGCGCAGAATCGACAATGCCCGCGACTTCATTATCAACATACGTTTTCATCGCAGTATTTGATGATGCGATGGCTGTGTTCATCTGAATAGTTGTAGAATATGATGATAGATCTACACTTGCAACTTCATTATCGACGTATGTCTTCATCGCAGTATTTGATGATGCGATGGCGGTATTCATCGCCGTAGTAGTAGAGAAGTTAGTATCAACGTATGATTTTAACGCAGTATTCGAAGTAGATACTGTAGAATTTACATAAGTCTGTGTAGCATAACCATCAGTTGTCAAAGTTGAAGAGATTTCATCCTGAATTTCTTCTTTAGTCATAATATGGTTATTAGCGACTACAGCAGCATCTACGTCATCTTTGACATCTTTTGTATTCTTTGTTGTATCCGTCAACAATTTTTTGTTGATGTTATCAAAGAAGAAACTTCGTCTGCGCCTTGCCATTATTGTGATACCTCAACCGTTGTTAGAACAACCGACCAACTATAATTTTTACTAGTCGCGCCAGTGACAAACACTCCTATAGCATCATTAGTATTATCTGCTCGTATATCTACCGCAAGATTTATATCATCTTGCGCAACGGCGATCTCATAAACGTTGCCTACATCAGCGACCGTACCGCTAAAATTGTCAGCTACACCTTTAAGGTGCCAAGCAGCAGATTCACCAGTAGCATCTGTTCGTCGTGCTGCAAACGATGCCTCATAAAATACAGTTGTATTAGTATCAACAGGGACTCTACCATTTGAATTAATAGTAAAAATTTCTGTTTCGGTATTATTGGTCGTCGTTCCATGCAACACATAACGATTTTGAACGTAGTTGCCGGTTCCATGAGTATATGTGTTACTGACGGTTAAATCATTAACTGATACAGTAGTGGCATTCAAATTGGCCGTTACATATACAGCAGATAGATTCGAAGTTAAAACTACATCGCCATCTGCTTGTATGATGAATGAATTGGCAGCAGCGCCTGATTCAACTTCGATAGCATCAGGTAGAGATACGATACCTGTGAGTGCAGAACCATCACCAGAAAAAGACGACGCAGTAACACCATTCGCGAACGTGGCATTTTCATTGGCATCGATCGTAAGTGCAGTACTGGTTGCATTATCATCGATACCAGTGGATAGAAAATTTCTAAGGATACCAATTTTGGTAAGAGCCATTAGGTGATCTCCATCAGGCCCATAGTAACATCAATAGCTGAAGCTGTTCCTGCTTTGCATTTAAATATATCAGATGCTTCTAGCACATACTTTTGACCAGCTAATACTTCGAGAGTGGTTCTACCCGGAATTTCAACTTGTTCGAGTAATTGATGTGTCGTACTCGCCGATGTATCAGCGAATTGAACTGTAATACTTACAGCTTGAGCTAATTTGTTTGTAATAGCCACGCCGAGGACGATTGCTGTAGTTGCGCTGGGACATGTATAAAGAGTGTCGTACGCAGCATTATTTACGTCAGCGAGTGCAGCATTCTTAAATGTATTTGCCATTTGTTTATCCTAGTGCTATTGCGAGTGCAGTCGCATCGTCGACAGTTGCACCTGTTTGGGTAGATGTAGAGCCATCTGCCATGAGAAATTGTGAAGAAGTTCCACCAGTAATACTAACCGTATTTGCAACAATATCATCACCTTGCTCATACTTATCATTATTTAGATTGATAAAATTATTATCGAGTTCGGTATGAGTAAGTGTATCGTTTTTTGTATTCGCGTTAGCATCTGTTACGGTACGTACAATAATAGTTGACATTACGACACCCTCGTTACACTTGCTTCTACGAACACTTTGCCTTTTAAAATGTTTGTAATTTCAGTTGACCCTGCTGTATTGTACATCATTACATCGTAAACATAACGAGTGTTGACATCCAAAGCAAGTGTTTGGGTGTCAGACAATGAGATAGAAATAACACCTCCAACAGCATTACTGATTGCAGTAGTAAAATTGATAGCAGTAGCATCATCAGCGCTGTAGGATTTTTTAAGGGAAGCAGAGAATGATTTTGAGCTAACGTCAAAGGCGTTGCCCGAAGTATCCTTTATATTAATTTTGAAGAGCGCGTCTGTACCTTGTACAACCGTCAGGTCTTCAGAGCGGGCAGTGGCCATAAAAAGATCCTGTTTGAGTTACATTTATTTATGTATTTATAAGATTGACGGACTAAACTCTATCTTTTAATTCAGGCAATGGCTGATTTGCTGGTCTAAAATTGATTCCAGCAACTAGACGATTAAAGGAATGTGGATTTTTTCTTACTTCATGTCCCGTCCACGGCGGAAAAACATAAGCATAGTTTGATTTGGGTTCAAAATGTTGTGTAGAAGCAAACTGTTTATCTTCATGCAACACTTCACATTGTTTATGATCAATGTCGCCGTTACTTCGTAATGGCAAATTTGAAATCCAATCTTCGATCACATGATGCTGAGGGTTTACAAATGTAATAGACCCATTTTCTTTATCTTTTGAAGCATTGATATAATAGACACCAGAATAAACACAGCCGGGATGTGTATGAAATGCATTATTCTCGCCTAATATATTAGAATTTAGCCAAGAATTTGCTATAGCTAAATCTATTGGCAATTTAAATACATTTCTAAAAATATCTGTGACAGCGTATGCCATCATATACATCAATTCATCGTATGCTTGACATTCCCCGGGATTTACTTCTCTTTGCCAACCACCAATGTTGGATCTTTTTTGGCCAGGATCAACTTTTTCTATTTCATCATAAAACTTTATGATAGATTCATTGTCTATGTCTGGCAAATGAATTTCGAACATACTTTCTGTCCACAATTCATGTCGTTTAATATTGATTTCCATTACAACATTACCGAGGTAGGTCCCTTTAGGATCAAAGGAAAACTCATTGAAATACGATCAGATACTGGTTCTACATAATGATATGTTCTAGATGGCACATATACCATATCACCAGGATTCATTATTCTTTCTTCATATACTCTCAGATTGTCATAAACTTCTTTTCTATATTCGAGTGTAGCATCTGCGGGCATGGCAATTTCTGTTAAAGCACACTTTCTATTTTCGTACACCGTAAATTTTTGTTGACCTTCAATTTGAAAAATAAAATTCGCTGGTCCATCTACATGCGGAGAAAAAGAATTACTTTCTTTTTTGCCTGCATAACAATGGGCATGACCAGAATTGGGACCAATTTTTGCAGGCCATACACCATGATTTTCAACATTGTAATAAAATAGATGACATAGAAAATCAATCATGCTCTTACAATTTTCATTTTTATATTCAAAATTAGTAATTATGATAGAATGATTTTTGTCTAAAAGCTTTTTAGCATCAACAACTTTAACTGGATTTAATCTCTTATTTTTACGAGTTAAACTTCCTCTGCGTTCAATAGCATGAACTTCATTCTCTGAATTAGTCATGAGCTTTACTACGGTCACACCATCATATTTAGATTCTACTTTATTAAAGTAGCGTACATCGTATATGCTCGGATTCTCACAACAATAAGTTATATCCTTCCAACTCGCCCAATCTTCAGGAGAATCTAATACATTCTCTAGGAAAATTGGTCTGTCGTCATGTCTTAGAGTTTCTTTTAATTCTCGCAGTTTTTCTTTATCAAACATCTTCATTCAATTCCAAATTATAACGACTTTTCCTCATCATATATTTTCTATAAAAATGATTACACGTAGCTACCAGTCCTTTCATGCGATTCATTTTTGCTGGACCGTATTCTGCATTGTATGTTTTCTTTTCAATAGGAATAATATGTACTAAAGGTTCTCCAGCTTTAATAGTAAATGTTCCCTGTGTACGAGGTGCTAGTACAACACTCATTGTATCAAATTTATTATTATAATCGACAATGCCAGGATAAACTTGCACATGATCAACTATATCACTATGATAATATGGAGGCAATAACATCAATGAAACAACATCATCACCAAACATTTCACATGCCCAAGGGGACTGAAAGTGCAGTGGTTGTGTTCCTGTTTTTATAGGACAACCGTGATTTGCAGGAACACCATCGACCATTCTCTTATCCATCGGACCGGCGTGAGCTCTGCCATCATAGTATTCTACTTTTTTTACTGGCTGCGGAAGCTTCCAGTTGTGTGGTCTTTTTTGACCGCCAGCATACGCCATCGATGCTTTCTCAGAACAGTATACTCTAATATCATCCCACGCTGGCATAATCCAACCAGTATTTTTAAAGTCCATGATACCAGGACACAGCGCAAACATCTCGCTGTTGTATTTTTCCATTTGAATTTTTCTATGTACTGGCTCGACAGACCTTGCAGGGACTATTGGATGAACAGTATACAACTGGCCTGACATATCAGAGAATCTTATTCCCATAAAGTTATTACTCAATCAAATTTTGGTAAAAGGTCAAACAGAGAATCTGTTCCTTCTTGCACTACCTCTTCTGTATCTTCTGGGGTTTCTCTGATCATCGTCTCGATAGATTCCTCATAATATACAATTAGAGCTTTCTGCTGGTTTATATATCGACGCAGTTCTGCTACGTTCAGGCTCATGTTCTCATAATCGGGAACACTCAATGCAAAGAACACAGTAGTACCACTCTCTTCTTCAAACCGAACGAGGAACTCATCCATGTTTTCAGGAGTCACAGCATAAAACTTTACCCTATGCAGATTCATAGGTTTAGGGCGGGGTTGGATAGGAATATCCTTGACGACGTAGTCGGTCTTGACTACGACAGTTGGTTCTACGCTTGCACAACCACTATTCAGGCTGATCAGCGGGAACAACAGGCTCAGCGCCAGAATCGACTTCAAGCTCTGAGAAAATCTTGTCCGTAGCATTGTTTACTCTCTTTTCAATTAGTCCAGGTTTTTGTAGGGTCAGTCGTGTGAGGTCATGACGACGTAGCTTTGCAGCCAATTCGTCTTGATACACTTCTGCTGCTTTCGCCCTCTCTGCAAGTGCGAGCATGTTCTCTTGTGCGAGTTCATAGTCACGTTGCAGACTGTTGATGGTTTCTTGATTAGTCTCAGCCACCATCATTAGCTTTGCATTGTTATCACGAAGGACTGCAAGGCGCTCTTGTGTATCGGTATAATAATACCAAGCGCCTCCGCCCATCGATCCAAGCAACAATAATAAAATCAAATACGGCATATTACTTACCTTTGCTCCATGCTTGTGCGCCAAAGAACGCTGCAACTAAACCAGCGACTGCAACAAAATAGGTCGGCGCCATATCACCTAAAATGTTCGATGCTTTTTCTAACCCAGCAAGATCAGTAGCAACAACCATGGCGGGATACAAAAGCATACCAGCAAGAGAGAACCACGCCATATTTCGTTGTGCGTCTCGCATTGCATCGGCATCTTCTAGTTCCTTTCTCTTAAACTCCATATACATTGCATGCTCTTCTTCACTGACTTTACCGTCACCATTAGTATCTGCTGGATGAAAGCCTTTTACTTCTTTTTCTTCTTCGGCCATGTTAGCTCCTATTTGATTTTGACGACGTCATAGCTCACAGGTGCTACCGTTTTAATCTCCACTAATCTTTTATCGGTTGTTATAAATTTAAAATGTGTCTCAGTAACCTTAATCAACTTACTACATACATATGTTTTCGGATTGCCTGTAGTGACTTTGCTGCCGTCTGGTTTTTCGATTACTTCACCTGCAAAATAAATGGTGACTTCGAATTCGTCGTGAAGCCACGCATCGATCTTTGCAACTATTTTATCCCATATCTTCATATTACTATTTATCTCTTTTCTCTCAGCTCTTCAGTATAAGCTCCATGTCTGCTATCCATAGCAACTCGTAATTTTTCTTCATGTTGTCTTTCTTTTTTATTTTGTACTCTCGGCTTTGCCTTAGGAAACTTTTCTCTTTTAAATGGAATTACTTGAGCTAATGGCATGCCAGCTTTTAAAGTACCATCATAATTAGGCACATGCCATATTGCAGGAAAATTTACCTCGCGATGATATTTATCACTATCAACAACACCACTTAAAATTGTAAATGGCATTCCAATATGATTTAAAGGCGCAGTAAAAAGGACCGACCAACCTGGTCGCGTTTTAATTCTCCACTTATTGATAAATTTGAGTGGATGTTGTTTTTGAACTGGCCATGCAGCAGAATCTACTTGAAAACTAGGATGTCCATCCATCAAGAAGAGAGCATCTCTGTTTCGTTCATTAGCCTTGATAACACTGAGATCATGATTAGAAATGACATGAATATCACCTTGTAATGGGATGATATAGCCGTGAGTCATCGCATCTAATAAAGGCAAGCATCTTTTTGCAGTAGGTTCAGGAAATCCTTCGCGTGATCTTCCAACGAATGGTTTTAGTTTTTTAAACCAATCTGGTACACATTTAGCTGCTTCTACAGGTTCGGGTATACTTCCATATAAATCATCAGAAGTATAAAACTCAATGATATCATTACCAAAAAATCTTTTCATAGTTTTTGTTTACCGTGTACCCAAAATACTAACACTTGACGTTTACCACTAGTCACTGGTTCTACCGTGTGAATGAAATTAGAATCAAAGAAAATTAAATCACCTTTATTCGGTTTTTCTATTCTCGTCCATCTGTCTTCAGGCGCGCCACCGTATACATCAATACTCAGAGTGCCTCCTTCATATTCATCTGGATCAGACAACACTAAAATACCAGATATTTTTCTATCGTATCTGCGATAACCAAATAAAGAAGTATCTATGTGTTTTGTATAGTGTCCGTTATCTGTACCTATGTAGACAGTATAACTTAAATCTTCGAGAAAAGAAATGTCGTATAAAAATAAATCATAATTTGCTTTTGCTGATAAATGCGCTATCTTATTCCACAACCAAACAGTATTTTCGTCATGTGGAATACTTGCATTTTTTGCAATTCTGGCTGTTTGTTCTTGCGAAGCTTCATCGCCTTGTTGTTGCCCAACAATCGTAGCATCTTGAAAATCTAGAATTTTTTCATAGAAACGAATGCGTTCGACTTCTTCTTCGTCGAACACTTTTTCCATGACACCAAAATGGGGAAGTTCGTATGGAGGAACAAGAGAGTATGGTAATTGAAACATAGATCACCTTAAATAATATAGTCACATTTTTATTTATATGACGTTATGGGTTGCCGTCATACTTCACATTGACAAATGGCCGATATGTCGGATTAGTTTGACCAGCAGGACTTGTACCCAATGTGACATCTGCCTCATTAGGATCATTAGCTAGCTCTTTTACCACAGGCGCGTAAAGAGTTGCATATACTGCAGTAGCCACGGGAGGAGCAGCGTAGTTAGCTACATTCGTCGCAGTGCCTGGAGCTGTCAACAAATATGTAGTACCATCTTTGCCAGTCATTTGCAAAGTAGTAGCTGTACCACTGGTACCAGCTGTTACTCGAGATGGATAGTTTGTGATCACACTGTACGCTGCTTGTTGATATACTCGCGATGGATAATATGTTACAACCTGATATGCTGGTTGAGTAACAGAATATGTAGGCTGTGTAGTAGCACGTGACGGATAATTTGTCACTACAGAGTACGCAGGTTGGTTTGGTACAGCTCGCGATGGATAGTTAGTCGTGACACTATACGCTGCCTCTGAATAATTACGAGAGGGATAGTTAGTCGTGACACTATACGCTGGTTGATCAGGTGTCGCACGAGATGGATAGTTTGTAGTTACACTATATGCTGGCTGTGCAGGATTAGCTCGTGATGGATAGTTTGTAGTCACACTATATGCTGGTTGCGCAGGATTAGCACGGGCCGGATAGTTAGTTGTAACACTATATGCTGGTTGCGCAGGATTAGCACGTGACGGATAAGCTGTCGTTACAGAGTATGCATTCTGATAATAATTTCTAGCAGGATAATTAGTAACATTAGAATATCCTGGTTGATACGCAGAACCCTGATAACCGGGTTGAGTAACACTATATGCTGGCTGTGCAGGATTAGCACGGGCCGGATGAGAAACACTATATGCTGGTTGAGTTACACTATATCCGGGCTGTGATGGTACGTTACGTGCTGGATAACTAGCAACATACGCAGGCTGGTTTGGTACCGTACGCGATGGATAATATATAACCCCCCACAAGTATGCCATATAGATGTTAAAGTTTTGGAAATTTTGCGAGTATGCAGGCTGATTAGGCACGAAACGCGCTGGAAAACTTGCAGTATAAGAGGGCTGATTCGGTACAGCTCGAGCTGGATAGTTAGTCGTTCGCGCAGGATAGTTTGTAGTATATGCGGGCTGTGATGGTGTGTTGCGCGACGGATAGTTAGTCGTTCGTGCAGGATAACTCTGATAATTAGTTCTAGCAGGATAATATACAATACTTGAATAAGAAGCCTGTTGATATAGCCGTGCAGGATAGTTAGTTGTGACACCATACGCTGGTTGATCAGGTGTCGCACGAGCTGGATAGTTAGTCGTTACTGAATATGCTGGCTGATCAGGTACGGCTCGACTCGGATAGTTAGTCGTTACTGAATATGCTGGCTGATCAGGTACGGCTCGACTCGGATAGTTTGTAGTCACACTATACGCAGGCTGCGCAGGGTTACCACGAGACGGATAGTTTGTAATTACTGAATATGCAGGTTGATTAGTAGAACGACTAGGATAATTAGTAATTACTGCATACGCTGGTTGATCAGCAACATTACGTGACGGATAGTTTGTAATTACTGAATATGCAGGCTGAGTAAAGATACGAGAAGGATAATTAGTTATCTCATCTGCATAAAATGTTGTGACCTGATAAGCGCTTTGTGTGTAATCGCGAGCAGGATAATTGGTTGTGACGGAATAAGCAGGTTGCAAGATAGGAGCGCTAGCCGTTCCACCTCTTGCTGATACTTCTATTATTTGTTTGCCGTATGTTACATTGAGGTCAGAACCAGGAGCAGTACCCGCTGAGGTCTGATCATATGTTGCAGCCCAAGTTCTATCTAAAAACCCTTTACCACCAGCACCAGCCATATCTTACCCCTTACGACGCGTTTCTAACTGCGAGTGAGCCATAGATGTTGGTTCCACCGTCGTACGTTACAAAACTATATATATCAGTTCCAGAAGATTCTGGCGGTTGAACTCCTTCAGACCACTTGACACTAGCTGGCCAAGTCAATGCGCCAGAGTTTATAAATTTAATTGTCCATGCAAAACTATTTGTACCGGGACTTGAAGGCATGGTAAACACTACAGTTCCTCCGCTTCCTCCACCAGATTTAGTAAACGCTGATCCATTATTCAAATTAAATGTTAGTCCAGCAGGAGCATTGATTGTTTCATAATATGGTTGATCTGATGCAACACTATCGAATAACAAGGCCCCTGGAATAGTCACACCGCTATTATTAACGGTCATTCTAACTGTTCCGCCAGTTGTTATTTGGAAAGAATCAGCACCATTAAATTGTAGATACGTATTTGTATCTTTTACTCCGCCAAAATAACTGACGATAGACCCTTGATGATATGTGTTTGCATTTAATAAAACACCCTGTGAGTCTGCAGTCATGTCCATGACCGTACCGAAATCGATACGTTTGCCGTTTGATATACCTAAGTTATCAGAAAATACAACTCCACCTGCCGATGTAAGTGTCATCGCGGTAGTAGTACCTGACTTTACTACAAGATTGCCAGAAGAATTAGTGAGAGCGCCGTATTGTGTACCAGCGTCCTTTAACAGAATGTCGGCACCATCAGCATCTAGAGAAATATCTCCCACTGCGTCTAGTGTTATACCTGCTGTACCAGTAATAGTATCAGTGTTTAGACTTAGATTACCAGCTCCAAGATTAGTTAGGCCAGTAATATTTCCGCTCGTAATAGCTACAGCACCACTAACATCTAACGCAACAGTTGGAGTTTTATTGATACCTACACGATTGTTTACAGTGTCTACAAAAAGGACGTTCGTGTCGACAGCCACATTGCCGCCAATTTCCATCGGGCCCGTGACAACTAATCCATCGAGTGTGTCAAATTTTTGTGATGATACGGCCATCTCTTTCTCTTCTTATAATTTGAATATTCCTGATGAGCTCCATGTAACATTTACGTTTGCGCCATCAGGAGTAATTGGTAAACCGTTTATGTCAGTGTCCATCCAAGCAACTAGTCTGCTAGTAGATGTATTTCCAGTGTCTATCCAAAATAACAAAGCGTTAGCATCTCCGTCTACTGTAGTATCTGTAACAGACTCAAATACTAAATCATCAGCATCGAGTACACCATCTGCTACAGTCACATTAGTCAGTGTAGCTGTCGCAACTACACTTGTCACATCACTATAAAATTCATCTGTAGAAGTAAATGGCTCAACAGAAGTATTAGACTCGATCAAAGAAACTTTAACAGTTTCAGTAGTTAGAGACGTATTTGCTGAACCATTTAATAATGCTTCCTTGTATTTATCATATATTGCATTTGCCATTAAGATGCTCTCGTCTCTATCTTCAGAACTTTGAATCTATGTATATCTGTACCACTCGCAGAACCACACGTTGCATTCAGAATTACGTGAGTTGTGTTAGCTGCCAGCGCAGGAACAATCACGACATCTGACATATTATTTTCAACTTCGCCATATCGTGTATAGTAGATGTCTTTATTATCTGTTACAATTACATTGATTTCAACCGCATAACCAGAAGAGGCATCATTGATATTTTCACCGTGTACAAAGAACTTAAATCCTTGTGTTTGAGTATATTCAAACGAATCAATAATAGTCGTAGAAGTAGTCGTGACATCATCACCAGTACCAGTAAATGCTACACCGTTGGCTTCGAGTGTAGTTACTTCAAGATTTAAGATAGTCGCTGTATTAGCAACAACGATATCGTTAAAGTATCCCCAATCCCATGGATCAGCTACAGAACCAACATTCGCTGTAGCGACTGCAGGAATCAATGCCGTGTCAAATTCACCAAGTACGCTGATGGTATCTGCTGCAGAAGCTCCAAGATCTACATGACCATCAACTTGCAATGAATCTGTGACTACTTTTCCAGTTACATCGACACCAGTTGCAGTGGTAATAAGTTTTTGTGCACCGTTAAAGTGTATAGAAGCTCCTGCTCCGGCTAATCCACAGAAATATGCATCTCCATCTGTGTCTTCAATTTGTACATTATTGGCTTGTACATGAAGGTGACCAACACCAATTTCGGTCATATATGTGTTGCTGCCGTCGTGATGAATAGTAAAATCACCACCAGTACCGAATGTCAGATAGTTGTAGTCGTCTAAGTTAAGTGTATTAGCTGATTTATCCCATGTCACTGTGTCAGAGTTAGTTGAACCTTGTATTCTGATATCGTCTTCAAGATCTGTTGTAGACTTCACTCGTAGCGTATCAGTATTAGCTTCACCTGTAATATCGATACCAATATTCGTAGTGATAATCTTAGTAGCGCCAGCGTAGTGAATAGACGTTCCTAAACCTGCAAGGCCGCAGACATACTGATTACCGTCGGTATCTTCTAGAATAAGATTGTTTGCAGTTACATGTAAATTACCAGAGGTAGATTCTACAATTCGACCATCAGTGCCATCGTGGTAAATTTTAAGATCATCTGTGTTGCCAAAGACTGCTGAAACATTGTCTTTATAGTGTAATTCATTTTGCGATGAATCCCAATGCAATTGATCAGCTGTTGTACCATCGAAATAAACATCATCTTCTAGTAAAGTAGTCGATTGTACACGCAAGGTATCAGTATTGGCTTCGCCAGTAATATCAAGACCAATATTTGTAGTGATAAGTTTTTGAGCACCATTAAAATGCATCGATGCTCCAGATCCAGCAGTACCGCAGAAGTATGCTTGACCTGAAGTATCTTCAAGTTGCATGTTATTCGCTTGTAATACTAAATCGCCGTTACCCAGTTCTTTAATATAGCTATTGCCACCGGGCTCGTGATATATGACAAAATCATGAGCGGCACCCATTTTAATTTGAACATCATCTTCGAAGTGTAAATGTGTACCGTGCACAGCGTCATTAGAATGCCAATGCATCGACTCAACACCGCCATCATTTTCAAACGCGGCGTTTCCTTGCACTCGTAGTGTAGTCGTGTTTGCTTGGCCTGTAATATCAATACCAATATTTGTGGTAATTAGTTTGATAGCACCGTTATAATGGACAGAAGCTCCCAATCCCGAAGTACCACAGAAGTACGCTTGGCCACTTGTATCTTCGATTTGTATATTATTGGCTTGTACAATAAGATCGCCGCCACCAGTTTCTGTAATATGGCTATCGGTACCATCTGTATAAATTTCGAAATTGTGAGCTGCAGCGTAGTTTGTACCGCCCATCTCCAACTTTTGATTATTATATGCAACGATACCACCATTTGCAACTAATTGTCCGGTAACTTCAACACCGTATGTATTTGTCTGAAGTCTTTCATTTCCTTCGTAATACAATCTTACGGTGCTATTATCTGCAACACCAGCAGAGATATACAATTCTGGACCAGTTTCTGATTTTAATTCAAAGACGTCTGTAATAATATTCATATCGGTTCTAGCCCGAATATCCATATTATCTACATTTGAATATGCTCTGCCAGCTGCATCATAGTACAAAGTCCAATCGTCCGAATCACCGAATGTAGCCTTAACATCATCACGATAATTCCACACTTCAAGAGTGGCATCCCAATGGACACTATTGGAATTCAGAGTATTATTATCAAAGTTTGCATCGGAACCAACACGCAGCGTATCAGTATTTGCTTCTCCAGTGATTTCTACACCGTAAGCATTTGTCTGCATCTTTTGATTATTGTTGTGATACAGTGTAACTTCACCAGATGTATTAGCAACGATGAGGCTAGTAGCACCTGTATCATCAGTAACGCGGAAGTTATCCTCAACGCGAACTGATAAATCGTTAGAGGTTTCTGTTATAGTTGTATCTGTGCCATCAGTGACGATGGTGAAGTTATGGGCTGCTGCGTAGTTCGCGCCACCCATCTCGATAGGTTGGTTGTTGTAAGTAACAAATCCATTATCAGCAATAACTTGACCGTATACTTCAACACCATGTGTATTTGATGATACTTTCTTGATGCCATCCCAATAAAGCTCGACGCCGTTCGCGACATTTGCTGTTAACATCAACTCATTGTTGGCCTGAGAGCGCATCTCAAAGTCATCTGTGAAGATGTTTGTATTAGTAGAACCACGAATATCTAGAATATCGGTGTTTACATTTCCTCGAGTTCCTGTATAATAGACCTCAAGGTCATCTCCAGTACCAAAAGTGGCCTTGATATTATCATTCCAATTAAGAGTAGCATTGTTTGCTTCCCATTGTAATTCAGGATCGGTATTCGAACCGCCTGCTCCGATAAACAATACATCGCCATTTGCATCGATTGTGTTTTCAACTACTAGACCGTATACAGAGTTGACGTTAACTTTGATAGTATCGTCAGTAAATGTGGTATTAGATACTACGTAAAGTGTATCGGTTAGAATAGCATTTGCAGCTGCAACCCAAGTACCACCTCTCAGACCGCCATATTCACCGTTCGCAGAAAAATCATCGTCATCACCATTATTGAATACTACCATAGAGTTGGCAGCCATTTGACCCCAAAGTGTAGCATTACCATAAGTGAGAGAACCACCAAGCTGAGAGTTGGCGGTCATGATAGAAGTTTGACCTGCGTCAGTACTTCCTCTGAGGTACAAGACAAGTTCGTTGGTCTTGTTTAACCAATCAGAAAAAGTATCCGCACCCGGATCTAATTCGTCAAATCCTGTTAACAATGCCATTTATCTATCCTAATCTTTGCGCTGCGCAACAATATGTTTTTGCAGTAATTGTTTTATTTGTTGTAATTCTTGTTCTAATTTGTCTATTCTTTCAGAATGTTCCCGCTCCCTATAAGCTCGAGCTCGATGAGAGCGGTACATGGCGAGTTCCTTTTCATTGTTATTTATAAAGACGCCTTCGGTCTGTTTTGTAAAACCAGGTTCTCTCATTAAGCAGTAACTCCAATTACTCGATAGTCATCAACTTTTGGTACTAAGTACCTATTTTGTGCTAGCAACACTAGTTTAACCTGCAATCTGCTATAGGTGTCGAACTTCTCACCTGTTGAATTATAATATCTAGCGATGCCATAATTATCAGGATTCTTAAATGCAGCGGTAGGCGCAGTCATGATATCGACTTTGAAACCCTCACCAACAATATTATTATTAGCTATTGCTTCTGATAATGTGATAGTTCTAGCTCCGACATCTTTAGATTCAACATTAAATATTTGATAATTATCTTCGAATAGAGGACTATAAATTCTGATTGTATCATCAACATTTACACTAGAAACATCGGTACCGACTGACCCTGTAATAACAGCTGAACCTGATACAGTAGTAAACGCCCCTGAGATATTTGTGCCAGTTGTATAATCATCTAGTCCAAATTCAAGTTCAACATAATCAAACTGTTCGGTTGGATCACTAAACGAATCACCACCACCGACCAGCTTCAACTTAGTCCAGTTGATATTATCGAAGTTTTCTGTATCGTCTCTATTTTGTATCCTAGCATATGCATGAATAGAAGTGCCTCTCGGCTTGTATGCATTCATGATAAGACGAACATCTTCTGCATCACTACCAGGACCTAAATCTAGGACAGATGAAATGTGTCTTGTCTTCGCGTTACCCTCGTTCAGGTGCTCGTTCGTACCATCGTTGTTAATTACCCATCTGTGAGTAGTCATTTCTAGTTCGTCAAGAGAAATGGTAGGACAAGCATAACATCTTGTATTAGCACCAGTATATTGATACGTAATCTCAATTTCAGATGATCTGCTTTGATTATCAATCATACCAGAATGAGTTTGATCAACTTCTTGAGAAGCGCTAAGCAATGTACCAGCATAACCTTTGATGTGGTTTGGTGCATTCAAGAAAAATTGCTTATCAGTATCAGCAAGGTAATAAACGCCAGGTGTAGTAGAATCTTCATAGCTAAAGTTGTAATGTGTAACTGTCTTAAATTGTGGAGGTACAGTAGCATTCATATCAGCGCGGAATGTAGATACAGGCAAAGGATTATAAGAGTCGATGACTGCAGTCATACCAGAATCTACACCTCTGATAGTGTCTCCAACTGCAAAAATCAGAGTATTTGATAGGGCTGAATTTGCATTTGTATATTGAGTATAGTTTACGCTGGAATTCTCTAGTCGAATGGAATTAAAGTAGTAATCAAAATATTCTACTTCAGCCACAACAGTAACTTGATAATTTCCAGTAATGTCAATCTCGGCAATTTCATCTACATACAAAGTGTTTGCTGTACCAGAAACTGATCGATCGACAGTAAAAATGTCTCTGATACTGTTATCAGTAGAATCGATCAATACAATTTTTTGACCATCAGTCAAATCAGTAAAGTCTGTACTAGCGTCACCAGTAATTTTTTGTGCACCTGCAACAACAGATACGGTACCTGGACGATTAGATGCTTGTTGCTTATAAACTAATTCGCCTGGATCCCAGTCTGTTCCGGAAACAGAAGACAGGTTAAAGAATTCATATGGCTTGTTTACAAGTTTTACTGTTACATCACTAACTGAATATTCTGCAATATGTACATCAAACTTTAAGTCAAGATCATTCTTAGGTACCCATTGTGGTTTGCCTTTTTTGCCTTGAACTGCTTCATCGTTATAAAAATAGACGTCGCCTTTATGACCTTTAGATGAACCTTGTGAGCGCTCTTCAGTTTTCTGACCATCTACAATGGTCAGATCGCCTTTACGATTGTCCCAAAGTATGTAGCCCTGATCTTCAAGGAACACTGCGATCGCATAATGAGCATTAGTTCTTACGGTGACCGGACTAGGGAATTTAAATACAGTTTCAGAAGTTGCAAGAGGTGATGCTTTGATAGCATGATAATCGAGGTCAACAACTGAGTCTGCATATTTAGAATCAATGATAGGAGTACCATCTACTTCACAATCTATCAAACAAATATTGATGCCAGGACCTTCTGCTCCTGATGCATTTGCTTTAAATTGTGGTTTTGAGCGGATATACAAAGAAACATCCAACAAATCAACAGTATCAGAACCGTCTACGACGTCAGCATCGATATAAAAAGTTTGATAATAATCAGTGATTACCTTTTCTTGAACTTTCTTAATGATCTCGCCTTCGGGTTTTGGCGGAACATCGCAGATAACAGCAGGCGGCAAATAATACTCTGGTGCTTTTTTAGGCCGACTCGTAGGTTTACCAGGTCTAACAGTCTCAGTAGAAATTTCTTTTTTAAGTGTTTTTACACGATCAGAGGCGTCAGGATTCTGAATTGCGCTGTATTGAATCAGCTTGATTCTATCTCTGCCGAAATCGTTAGCGCGAACACGTCCATGCCAGTATTTCCACAATTTACCATGTGTAGGCGGTTTACAAACTATTACACCAGGAGAAGGAACAACAACTGCCGGTTTAGTATTTTCTTCGGTACCAAAAGGCTTGCACCTTACTTCAAGATTTCCTTTCGAGTCAGTCTTGATAAATTGACGCGCAGGTTTACCTCCGCCAAAAGCTGGAGCAATACGAGTAATAGTATTATTTTTACGAGTTTTACCCACTGGTTTTGATGTGTCAGTAATATCCTCGAACGCGCTACCAGCTTGATTATCAAGCATTACCTTATACTTTGTATTAGGCTTAAGACCACGCGCTTTGATCACCATAGGTCTAACTTTAAGAGGATTAAGTGAATTACCACCAGCAAAATTAGGAATATTACGAGGCAGTCTAAATATGCTTTGACCTTTTTTCCTAAGGGTGTTTATACTTCGTCCAAGATTTTTCCTAGCCATTGACTTTACCTATCTTCTTATCAACGTTATATTGACGTATCTTTTTTTCTCTTTCTACCGCTGCCCAGAATTTTTCATTAATCTTTTTTACATCATGTAAAAATTTAATTTCTTTATTCGTAGACATACATTTTTACCATTTCTGGCACAAGTGTTTCTGAATCATAAACTACAGACCACTGTCTAAATCTTAAACTCGTGTTACTTCCCCATGGTTTTGATAGACCATGTGTATTACAATAATTAGTAATTGTCTGATAACCACCTTCCCAGAAAAATGCTTCCCTTTTTCCCCATAAACCGCTTGTACTATACACATTAGCAAAGTGTGCTGGTGTTACTGGAAATGATGGTTGTGTGTAATAACCGTCAGGATCATAAAATGGAACTTTTAGCTGAACTGAATTATCAGTCAACATAAATTTAAATCCGAACCAAGTGCAACAATCCAAATTCGTGTCGACTGACCATTCAGTTTTCAATGAATCAATAGGTTGCTCAGTGACATACAAAGTAACCATTGTGCCGCTGCCGTATGGTTCACGCCAAGCTACATTACTGCCAATGACATTATGATTATATTTAGCAATCCAGCTAGCGTAAGCAGGAAAATTATCCGTCAGTATGGTCTTTGCTCCACTAGATAATGAATCATTAATAGGATATCGAGTGCTCTTAATTACTCCATTATAATATAAGTGCTCTCGATATCCAAACGATTCATTGGCTCTTTCATGTGCTGCCATTTAATCTTACCTCTTCTTTAACGTCGGGAACGATGAGTTAACTTTATGTCTCAACCAAATGTTATGGTGTAAGATGTATTCTCCATCCTTTTCACCAGCCCAGAAATTTTGATTTCCGGCGGAGATAGGTCTAACTTCAAGAATACCCATATCAACAACTTCTGTAACTTCTTCGAAGCGTGCCTCATCGTTTGACATGACCGCTACTCTAGCACCCAATGTTTCAGGAGCATCGAGATAATCTTTGCTTTCTGTCATAATTGGCGCTGAATGCGAACATACGAGACTGATACCTGACTCCGTGACAAGTCTGACACATGGTTCTGGTCGAGTATGTACTTTCTCGATAGTTCCAACCGTATTCTCGAGATCTTCCGAACTCAATAATATAGCTGAACCAGGCAACATCTGCCACGCTTGTCGTTGATGCTCCGTAACCATAGGCAGATAACTGTCTACGTGTACACAACCACCACCAAATGTTGGCTTCTTCGGCGGCTTCGGCGGCGGGGGCGGAGGCGGCGGAGGAGGAGGTGGAGGCGGCGGAACAACCGGCGGCTTCGTAACCGTCGTCTTTTTACCACCACCCGCCGGACTAATCCGCACTGGCGGTCGCTTATTATGCGTCACAACTCCATCTACAACATATGTATGAGTATCTTCAGTAACAAAGTTATAGACTTTACACTCTTCTACCCAATGATCCATAGAAGTTATTTCTTCCGTGGTGCCATCGCTCTTGACAAAATGATCACCTATCTGTATCTCACCTACATCGATATCGTCATAAACTTCTCGCGATATTTCAGGATCTAGAGATTTCCATCCATCGGTTGTCAAGAAAGCATGACCAGACGTAGAAGTAATTCTATTGTTGTATTTCACTAGTACATGCGACGCTACATCTAAATCGTGTACAAATGATACGGTGTCATGCTGCCCGTCTTTTGCCATTACAAGATCTCCAACTTGCATATCTTGAATTAGCTTCTGACTTCCATCTGCCATATCGACCAATGTACCAGCAACGAAACATATCTTGGGTCCCAACCACTTTGGAATCGGCGGGCTGGTCAAAATTTTCTTTGGCGGCTTCGGCGGGGCTGGTGGTGTCACCGGCGGCGCCGGCGGCCTCGGCGGGGCTGGCGGTGGAGCAGGTGGTGCTGGTGGCGGAGTCGACACTTTAATATCACAATCACGCTTAGTAGTCGCAGTACAGCCGTCATCGGGCGGTACAATTGGTGGTGGCCTTACAGGACACTTGACAATAACGGGTGGAGGCTTAGGCCTACAACCACAAGAACTAGAACAAATTACCGTATCAGAAACTCGAACTACACAACCACCTGGTCCTGCACCTCTTGCGCCTGTATAAGTGTAAGTTTTCTGAGTTGAACCTGAGCATGTAGAACGATAAAATGTTCCAGCTTTTGGACAGCTCTTGATAGGCTCTGGCGGTTTTGGCGGCACAGGAATATAACACTTAGGTGAATTACGAATAATTCTATTCACTTGAGTGCCGTAGTTACCATCACAACCATAAACATACAAGTTAGAGCCTACACATCGCTCATACTTGAATTGGCCTTTGGGACAAGGTGCTGGCCTCGTCCTGACATTCTGTGCTCCAGCATCATAGATAGCATCTACGTCAGAAACCGCAGGATAACACAGTTCGAAGTTGAATACATTGCCGCCTGGTCCCTTATGAACTCGTACGGTGATGTATCGACCTTTTGTATAATCGTATGGAATCTTAATTTTGCCTGCACCCTGATAAGATTTATAATTTATCGGAGATCCTGTTACTGTAATACTAACATTTTGTGGACCGGACAGTGTCTGGAACCATGGATTTGTAGCAAACGGCAAAATTGCATTTCTAGCATTTTTAACTGGATACAACTTTTGATAAAGCGGAATTGCATCATCAGTCGCGCTCAATGCAGTCACTGCTGTTGAAGTAGGTGCATGAACTGTTGTACCAGTTTCACTAGTATTTTGAGTAGGAGGCTTAGTGCTTTGAATGATTTCGTAAATGATGCCTCTATTCGGGTTAAAGAACTTCAGTTCGATATATCGCTGAGTACCATCGTCTTCATTTGCACCTACAAACGTAAATTCTTCCCATACTTTTTGTAGTTTACTATAAACTGTCGTGCTGTCACCAGCATTTTTCATATTTCTATTAGTTTCGAAATCGCAGTTTTCTACAATCTGTACTTCAGGCACTTCTACGAACGGAGCGTATGTTGCCGTTTCTTGTGACAATAATAGTTTACGTGTATGCGGGAAAGTGATAATATCACCTTCTCTATACTTACTAGATGCTGTTGAAATTTCATAATCGATATTTAACGATGTTCTATCAGGATGCAATACGTATTCGTATATAGATGCATCATAATAATCAGCGCCAATATCTGCTAATGAATTATCTTCAAAATTATCGACAAAGAATCCAAACTTAAATCTTTCTACTGTAGAGTCAGTAGAACTCGGAATAGATTTTGCCATCGTGCTGTTTTCAAGTTCTGAAACATTGGCCATATATTCAAGAGCTTCAACACGACGCTCGAGACTAGCCAATTCTGCCATAGTATAAGTTTTGACTTGAGGATCTACTTCACTAATAACAGTAGTAAATTCAGCGATCCTTAGATTGAGTGTGCCATTACATACAAGATTTCTTTCGTAAATATCTTTAATTTCAGAAGATACGGCTTCCGGAAGAGAAGGATATGGAGGCACTTCAGATCTGAACAACAACAATTTATTTGCTTTGTTTGTATCAGTGTCAGTAGCACCTAATTCAAATTCAAATGTACCGTCGTCTTTTATAGAAATTTCGTCTGTACGACCTAAATAGTATTCGATGTCGTAGGTAAAATCACCTTCAGGCTTTGGATATTTGAAAGAAGAATAGTTAGCAAAAGAAATTGTACTCGCAGGATCTGTAGTTGCACCACTTACAGTCGTCGAATCTGCAGCTGTCAAATCGGCAAATGGTCTAAAGTCAGCACACTCTCTTAAGTCATAATAATTATCATTCTTATCTCTAAATTCAGGAATTTCTAATGTGTGCATAGAAGAACTATTACGCAGATCGGCCAACTCTAAGCTGTCGTTTAGATTGTAAGAATCGACTGTCTTCAGACCATGCACACAACCGTCTGTAATATAATCAAGCTCGACTAGGATTGTTGGCGAAAGTGTAACCGAGTTATCAAGATTTCTCTTGAGTAGGTGACCAAGACCAAAGTAATTTCCATTTTCATGTGTATCTAATTCGAATTGACTGGTAATATCAGGGTCAGTAGGATTGCCAGAACCGTCTACATTAGTACCATTATAAACAGCATGCAATCGGATAGCACCCGAAATACCAACACACTTACCGGTAACAGGCCATTGACCAGCCGTGGTGAGTTTGACATAGCGCTTACGACGCGTGGTCAGACTAACTTTAGTATTATTGTGCAATTGGTTAAAGTACACAACAAATTGATGAGCAGTAGACATCGCTGTGCCGGTGTGCACATACATCGTACGACGATCTGCAGATACAGATGCATATGCATCAGCCGCAGTCGTGCCTGTACGTGTACCGGTAGGCAATGGCATATCTTTTGGATAGTATCGATAGATGCCATAGTTGCCTGAACCAGGGGCAGCACCGAAAGCACCTGATCTAGTGCGCACTGTCATTTGATTCTGACCAGCAATACTTGTAATCTGTGCTACTGGTGTACCAGCTGATGTATCTTCATAAATCCAATCACCAACTCTGAAGTCGGTCAAGAACGATTCGCTTCCACCAGAAGTCAAAACATAGTGATTAGCTTCTGTACCTGCTGGCGTTGTTACTGTGATTGCAACGTTTGCATAATCAAATCCACTACCACCTACAGTAGTAGTCGATACAATATCTTGTTTTGGAATTACGATAATTTCATTTTCTTCAGCGTCGGTCAGATTACCGATATATGGGAAGATAGTATTAGCCGTCGGACCAGCAGATCCTTCACATGGTACAGTAATCATACCATTCGCAGCAACCGCCGCACCATCTAGTGTTGTACGATAAATATATGCGTAATTTGTGATTTGTTTTGCTGCAACACTTAAAGGAAGTACGAGACCGTCATCTTCAGGATTAATCAATCGGCCGATTTCTTCACGAGCAACAGGATCGTATGTTCCATTAGCACTTTGAATGCCTGTGCTGACTAAGCCACGAAATACTTTAGCGTTATCAAAAATCAAAGAAACGTCAGCGATACCATCTTGTGCTGCGCCACCACCATTACTTGCATAGATAGATTTTACATCGCGAACAGATTTGCCGCGATTCATTCTTACATCGAAAACATGAATTTTATATACAGCAGTCTTAGTACCTTTGATACCTATACCATAATCGATGCTTCGAATCTTAGCTGTACCAATTTCTGTTCCGCCAAGTGCACTCGTTACATCACTTGTGTCGTGATCATAGTCTGTAATGTAATTTACAGCTGTATCTCGTAAACTAATCTCTTCGCCAGTATTAAAGTTAAATGAACCAGCAAGATCATGTACTTCGAAATAATTAGAATATACAAGATCTCTCCCCAGACCAGTTTCAGTCTGGGTTACTAAACCTTTTGAAACATCTTTAACAAAATTTGTTTCGGTCTTGACCCTATAACCATGAACATACGCATGACCTGGATCGATTACATAACTAAACGTCGTGTTAGATTCAGAAAAGTCCAATGTCGAGCGTGATACTGCCTTAAATTCATCGAGTACATAGTTACCTGACTCCTCATATGTACGCTGTGCGATCAAATCGCCGAGCTTATTGTACTGAGTCAACTTATTCTGTTGATACGGCTTGCCTTCTGAGAAGCGCACAAGCGGGAAGAAGTTACCTGCAGCTCTTTCTTCTGCTACAGTCTTCACAACAAGACTAGGACTAACTTTTAATCTGTCTGCACCAGGTGCTGCTTCATTCAAGAAGCCTGACGCATTATCATATAAAGAAGAATCTGTAAATACGTTGACAATACTTTCTGTGCTGTCAAAACCAATTGATACGTCTGAAGGTGTATTCGAATACTTATCAACCATGATAAATTGTTTAGAGGCGTTGAGGAAAAGACCTTTTTGATAGATCTTGCCATCACTAACTTCAACACCAAAACCCGTACCTACAGTGTCAGTAACTTGGGCTGCTTGAAGTCTAATCGCCCATGTTTCTGCTTCCATCGTCAAGATATTTAACTGTGCTGAAGATGCTCCTTGAGAATAAACACTGATATGCGGCAGAGTACTATATCCTGTACCACCACGTGTAACAGTAGCGTCGATCATTTGACCCTGAGAAGTTGTCGTAATCTGCGCGCTTGCTCCTTCACCGACCATTTTTACGATCTTGAATTCTTGACCGCCTTCGGTATGAGTCAATACATCGCCGACAGATACTGACCAAGAGTCAGTATCGATAGCGGCACCAGACATTTTAGTGGCTTTTGGTTTTACTCTTAGAATGAGAGTTTCATCTTGAGTAGAATCTGTAGCAGGATTAGCTGCAAACCAAACTTCCATGTCGATAACTTTACCAGCGGCTGTAGTACCAGTAATTGTATCTCCTTGAGAGAATGTATTTGAGAAATCTGCAGATGAGCCAGTAAACGTACCAGCAATTTCGATTGCAGATGTAATTACTACTACGTCATTATTTGAAAATACAAGAGCGCCAGTAGCATTATTAGCAATCTTGATATCGTACAGTCTATCATCACGTGCAAAAATTCTAATCTCTTCGCCAGCTTGAAACTCGTCTTTGTCAGCTGTATTATTGTCATCATCGTCGTAATCGATATAAAGAGTTTTTAGATTTCCTGCAGCATCATTTTCAAATCCATCTTCGACGTGAGTAATTCTGCCAATTTTACCCGATGTTTGTCCGTTGGCGCTCAGACCGTTGATTGCATTTAGGTCGATAGCTTTTCCATCGAGAGCATTGTCAGTAATCTTCACAAATGCCATTGAGTTCAAATAAGTGAACGTACATCCTTCTAAGATTGTACCAGCTCTTAGGATATGATCACCGAATTGTTCGATTTGATCCTGTAACAGCGTCTGAAGCTGGTTGACTTCTCTTACTTGAACAGCAGTAGCTGGTTTGAACAAAATTCGATAGTAGTTATCGTCTCTATCGAAATCGTCAAAGTAAGGAGCCGATGATAAATTAGTGTTTAAAGGCATTACTTAGAACTCCAAGATTACTCTTATTTCTTCTGTTTGATCATCATCCCTATCTACAGGAATATCGTTTTGTAGATAAAGTATTGTACCAGTATTTGGGTCAAGATCTCCATATACAAGATCCATAGCATTTGATCCGGTTTGAGAGAGTTGAGCTCCACTGGTTGAGCCAGTTATCGTACCTACTGTAGAAAATTGGCCTGTTATATTAGTCATGCTGATTGTAGAACCGCCACCAGCTGTTGCAATAGAATGTAGTTGACCACGTGCCGTGATTGGTGCACCTTGTGTAACTTCTTCATCTTCAACAAATGTTCCTGACAAAACTGGAGCACTAATCTTCAACATCTGATTAAAATCGGCAAACTGAAAATCTGATTCGGCTTCTCCGATTCTAGTATTTATATCAATCCCTTGAATTGTAGCAATATTTCTACTCAAGCTACCATAAATTTGATGATCTTTTTTGAATTCAGGTGTAACGTTATTTAATAATAAACCACTAGTAGCACCGGCCGGCAAAGGTAAAGTAGTAGCTTTAACTTTTGCTGAACCTTGAACATGTACATAATATGCTGTTGTAGACATGCTTGTAGAGGTTATCCATGGAGGAGAAGCAGCAAGCGATATAGTATTAGAAGTACTGCCTACACCGACTGTGGTAAGAAAATATTGAGAAACACCAGTCAAGGGTTCGGTTTTTAAGAAAATATAATCACCTACAACAAAGTGCTGATCATATTTTTCATCTGCGCCTGAGGTTACGTCTTGAATAGATGCTCCCAAAGATGTATTAGAAACAAATTTTCCAGTTGCACCGATAGGCAATTTAGTAAATTGAGTTATAGTTTCATTAGGCAAAAATTCACCAGACGTGTCGGTAGTATATATTGCTACGTTAGCAAATTTGGGATCTCTAATTAATCCAAACTGTGCGAAAGTATTTGTTGGTTCAACTAGGTTAGACTCGCTACCAGTAAACTTCATATAGAATGACAGTCTTTTTGCTCCAAATTCTACAATAGTATTTGCTCCGTGACCGCCAGGTGGAGAAAGAATAGGTCTGACACTTGCTGGTTGTACAACAACACTTTGACCATTTACTGATCTTGGGTTGCCAGATAAAACTTCAGCTGACGCGAACGAATAATCTGCTCCTGTATTCAACATCTCTACTTTATGTACACTGTCCGATGCATTAGCATTAATAATTGCTCGAGCAACTGCATTTACTGTTTGACCTCCATCGCCGGTGACAATAACAGCTGGAGTAATTTCGTAATTAGTAGTTTCATCTGGTAAAACAGAGAACTGATTTTCTAATTGTAATACAACACCACCTACTTCAGATACGTAAGCAGACTTTTCAACGAACTGATATTGACCCGCACCCGTACCAGTAGTCAAATACAAAATAGTATTTGCATAGAAGTTTGTGGTCATGTCTCTATCATCTACTGTAGGTTTAATTCTATAACATTGAGCTGCTTTAATAATATCAAAATGACTAGCTCCAGTAGAATCCGCGGGAGAAGCTTCTACAGTATCACTTTGGATCAATGCTCTAGTGATACGACCGATATCTGCTCTTACAAATCTACCAGTGAGATGATTCTCATAGTTTTTACCTGCGTCAGTTACTTTGATGACATCGATCGATCCTTCTTGCGCATTACTAGCTACGACAGTATTTGCAACTACTGGAATATATTTTTCTGACGCGAATTTATCAAATACCGACGAAGAAACACTGTACATATATTTCCACTGATAACCATCAGAGGTTTCATAATAATCATCACCAGGCGAAAATAAATCTTCTTCGTATTTCGCATTCTTAAATAGAGGTCTATCAGTACTTGGCGCACCGTTGTTATTAAATAGACACTTATATACATGTTTAAATGAATTTTCATCTACGAGAACATAAAAATTAGTATCTTGTATGTCAATCTTTTGATCGTCATACATTTCATATACAGTGCCAGAAATCCAATTGTTTCTATTAATCACAAAAGAAATATCTTGCGCAGTAACTCTTTTGCCAAAAATCATATTGCGGAAAACATTTGTGTTTGTATTTCTAAACGTTTCAGTAGGCTGCACTATTTCTTCTTCAGATGATGCAACGGTTTCATGATCGCCAACGAAAGCGTAATATGCAGTGTTAGCTGGTTCAGTCACTGATTCAATGATCTGATTGATAATGTGTGTCTTAAAATCTGAAGGTACTAATTTCTTGGCCATGTTTTTCTCTACGCTACGTTAGCACTATAGAAAGTATTTTGATTTACCCACAAACCGTAGTTCTTGATATCATAGGTTGCTATAGAATCGGTTGGAGTAATATCTATCTTGATTTCCGATGTTCCTACATATCCACCAAAAGGTTTGCTACCAGCTAAGTGCAACACATCAACGAGTGTGCTCTTGTATTTACTAAATGGTAGTGCAGTTAGAACTTGATACGAATATTCTTGATAGAAATTATTGTCGTGTAAGTATTTATCTGAACTTAAGAATGATCTACGATTTGGGTGTTGACCTGGAGCTATTCCGTTAGACAAGTTATATCCTAATACACTTACTTCTTTTGTTGAATCTGTGAAAGAAGCGAGCGTCATCTCTTCTCCTTTTACATATGTACCAGTAGATGAGTCTTTTCTTTTGCCGAAATAACCAAATCCTGAATCTAATATACGCAAATCCGTAATAAATCCTGTACCTGATAATGCAAGTGTTTTAATATCTGCGTTTAGACCAGAACGTGGAGCGTATCGTGTCTCATCAATTGTTTCTATTATTGCAGATATACGTGAAGTATCACCTGTAATTGTGTCTCCGATTCTAAAATCGTCTGTAGTCCAGAGATTTACAGTGTTAGACGTATCTTGACTTAAATGCAATCGCGTCGCATAAATTTCTCTCGTAGCTTGATTAAATCTTCGTATCTTAGCCTTTGTTCCATTCGCTGTCGTAATATTTTCTCCGATTATAAAGGCTTTTTGTAAGTCATCGATGGCATTTTCTGATTTATATCTTAAATAAAAATCATATCTTTCAGCGTGATACAACGTGGGTTCATAAACAATGAACATTGGATCAGCACCATACCCTGCACCAGGTGATGTCACGACAAACGATGATATTTCTCCGAGAGTAATTGTTTCTGCTGTATAATTTAGCGCATCATCGAGAGTAGTATTAGAATAGAATATAGTGTTACCGGCATGAACATGTTCGAATGGCGAATTGGCTGTATCAGTAATATCAATATTAGCTGTATCATCAATTATGGTTGAGAGATCGAGTTTATTGATAGTAAGTTCTGCACCATTTTTATCAAGAGTCTGCAAGAAAGTATGACCTTCGGTATTTTCGAAGGATGATGCTCTGATCGTAGCTTTAGTAGTATATGCTCCGATGACATTATTATTGCTACCAGGACAGAAAGTTCCGAGAGCAGTATTTGCAGCGTACGTATTTGCTAAAAGCTTAAAGTTCAAATCAGTAGTACTAGTAATAATACCTACAGCGACATTAGACATATTGACAACTTGATATTCTACATCAGTAACTCCATCTCCGTTTACTGTTCTGTAGAAAGGAAGATCTGTTCTAAAATATCCCCTATTCATTTGTAAATTGATATATTTCGCTGATGTTTCTGTATTTGCAAACGTACCTAAAACACTAGCTGACGCAAACATATGGCTGTAGGTAGGATCAGCTTGATAGAATATTTCATTAGTTTCAATTACAGTATCAGTGTCAGACGTAGTATAACTAATAGTACAGGTATTTGATGTCGCGATCACGTTTCCTTCTACCGAAACATCTAATGCATTTTGATCTACGACATCAATTTCCATCGCAACTGTATTACCAGAGACATTTGCAAATAAGAATGTGATGTCATTATTACCAGATATTGCTCGGCCGTCGTCAGTTAAATCATTCGTATAATTTGTTTTTGTATAATTAATATCTAATGTGGAATTAGGAATACTCTTATCGACTATTGTACCTTCCCAAACTACAGTATTACTACCATCGTCACCCCAAGCAGCATAAACTTCTGTACCGATGGCAAGATCTAATGCTGCTGTAGTACTAGTCGTATTAGTAGTTTCGAGATAATATCTTACTACATCTTGTTTTATTGGAGTAAATTGTTCGAAAGGAAAGTTATGATAAAAATATGCATTACTAGTAAATTGCACATTGTCAAATATCATAGTCTTATCAGAACCAATTATCTGAGCGTTAGTACTATAACCCCATCCACCATGTACGAATGTAAAATCAACAATACCTACAGCAGATTGGACTGCTGATACAGTTGCTTGTGCTTTTTTACCAGATCCTACTTTTACGTATAGTTTTTCACCAACCTCAAATCCTGCATCTGAAGCCGTGATTGTAAAGTGTGTAAGCGAACCTACGATTTCTGTCCTGTATTCAGCTTGCGCATCGACATCGATATCGTATGCATATATTAGTTCGTTTGTTACGAAGTTATCAGAAAGACCACTGAGATATAAAACTTCAATGAATTTTGATCCAGATTTTACTCTTACTAATTTTTCGGCAAACGCGGTGGCACCTGATATAGAACCAAATATCTGTTTGCCTACGAAATTTAGATTTTTAGGATTAGGCAAAATTTCTAGATAGCGTTCATCTGTCCATTCATTATCTGACAATCTAAACAGATCACGTGATGGCTCATAAACTCTGGCTTCTAAACCATATACTAGTTTAAAGAATAGGTCTACAGCTCGTGATGTTCCTTTTGCTCTGTAAAATTCTAATGCATTTTTAATGAAGAGTCTTTTATTAGTCGCAACGTTAAACTGCACATCAACAAGAAATTTGTTTTTGAAGTCAATAATAAAATCATCGATAGTCTTATCAATGTCTTTATAGTCTGGCAATCTTCGACTATGATACAAAGCCTGATTGTTTGATTCTAACCATTCGTAATATGCTTTTACGAATGCAATAAACATTTCTCCCTCTTCATGATAAAAAGAGGGAAATTGGTTCTTAACTAATTGCGAGATTTCTCTCGTAATATCTCTAGCCATCTAAACGGACCTGGTCGACTCTTACGGTGATATCTTCATCGAGAACTCTGAGAATAGAAGATCTAATAGAAGCAATGTCTCTTTCTTTTGGAGTAACAGTAAATTTCAATTGTGTTTTCTGGTCACCAGTAGCAAAATCATCTAATATTATTTCTCCATTATTATAGTCAACCGAACCAACTGTTGCCAAGAAAACATCATCTGCTCCCTCATTGACTATTCTTAATTTGCCATCGTTGTCATCTCTGATATAACTCGGTGTGCCAGAGAATTGGAACAATTCAGATTTAACCGAAGATTTGTCTTTGTCAATAGTTAATGGCATTGCAAAATCTAATTTATAAGCCGATCTCTGGCCGATTATCAATGGCAAGTATTGAGTTGCCAAAACAGTAGTATCGTTGCTGATAATAGCGTTTTGTGCACCATCGATTGCTGCAACTAATTTACTGTAACGCATCGTCTTTTTAAATCCATTTAGACTATTTTCGTTGTAAGCTTGAATAGCTGATACAACAAGACTCTTAATATCATCTACACCCAATGATGTCTGTGAGATATCGTATTTGACATTAGTAGTAATAGACAAATACAAATATTCTGGTTTGACGAATACTGGATCGATTGACAAGGGGCTACGAGGTGCAATAAAGTTTCTATATTTTTCACGATAGCTATCAGGCAACAAGTCTGTGTTCTTTAAATCTACAGCAACAATTACTTTGCCAAACTGAGGAGGTGTGTATTCTTCTCCACCAAATGCAGCAACATCATTAATCTCAGAGAAATTAGCTTTGAGAAGTGTGGCGTAATCTTGTGCTGTAACAACACGTTCCTGAGTAGTAAATGCTCGTGGCGCATTAAACTTAATTGAATCTAGTGATTCAGGAATTGAACCGCCAGAAGCTTTACTCACTGTTTCAACGGCCGTAACTGTAGCTGAACCAACATTATCATCAGCAGCAAATACACCTAAGCCATTTGGCAATTCGCCGTTGCATGCACGATACTCGATAAGTACAATAGAGTTGTTCTTAGGTTGTCTACCTATAACACCATCACCAAATAAAATTTCATATGTGTCGTTTTCTGCTGCTTGTATAAAGAAAACCTGATCAGTAGCACCGATGCCAAAAAGAGAATCTCTTCTTTCATAAGACAGTGTTGTTGCGCCATTGTCTTCAATAACGATTACCTTTAAACTATTTGTGTCTACAGTTTTATTCGTAATGATAAAACGCGGTTGATTTTGAGCATCAGTTACATAAGAATCTTGTACGTAATCACCTTCGTATATAACTATATTGTCAGCTTTAAATTGATTTGTGATGTTAGTACTACGAGCTTGTATATTTTCTGCAGTCGTAAAAGTAAAATTCTTATTGGCTGAGCGGCCGGTAAATGTGGTACCGCGCGGTATAAGCACTGTAGAATTATTAGAATTGTCAGTAAGAGTTAGGTTGATAATAGCCTGTGCTGATCTAAATGACCGCGGCAAATAGTTTAATTCTTTAGCATGTGAAATAATAGAATCGCGTAATAGTGCTGAGTCAAGAAACATCTCATTTGCAATCATGTTTAAATAAAAACCATTGAGGTTTGTATTATATGCAAGAATATCTAACAAAACGCTGATATTAGATGCTTCGAAATCATAGTCTTTAAAGATAGCTTGACTAGATAGATACGTCTTTAGATTTTCTTTGACGGATTCGAAGTCGAGAGTGGTGAGATCGTTACTTGTAGAGGCCATTTATCTTACTCTATACAATGTGATGTTGAGTTCTTCATCTCTTTCTGATGAGACGATGCTAAACTTAATGTAAATATTGACGGTGGTATCATCTTCTGTTGCTGATGCGATCACTTCTAATAATCTTACTCGCGGCTCATATTGACGAACAATTTCTCTTACATGTCGTTCTATTTCTTTTGTAATAGCATATGCTGATGTAGATGGCTCGAACAACCACCTACGAATATTGCCACCAAATCGTGGGTTTCTTAACCTTTCATATTTATTAGTCAATACGAGATTACGTAAAGACATCTTAACCGCGTCGACATTTACCTTTCGACTGATTTGACCAGTATTTGGATGAGGTAAAAAAGATTGATTGAAATCGCTAAACAAATCACGATTTCTGGCCGTGATTTTATATTGTTCGTTTTCTCTTGCTGTCTTAACGCCCATTGTTTTCTCTTTTAATTGTTATTTATGTTGATGCTGCAGACGTAGTTCCAGAAATAGTAATACTAGTGTTACCGTCAGAACCAGTACCTGAGAATGTATGAGTATGGGTATTTTCTGAGAAGCCGCTAGTAACCCAAGATTTATCAGCAATAGCATTACCACCGATAGTTGTGACAGATGGTAAATCCATCGCCGTCACACCAGCAAATGACAATGTGCCGCCACTCAATGTGATAGTAATCGTGCCGTTTGTTATAGTAACTGTATCATCAGCATTTACAGTAAATGTTGAACATGTAAATTCACACGGCACCGGATCTTCACACGGTATAACTTCAAATTTTGATTTAACTTCAATCGTAAACGTATTAGCAGGATATTCTACGTCGATATCACAATCAGGTCCGTCAGGTACACCCCCGCCTGCACCGCTGGAAACTCCCTTTTGATTCTTTAGCGTCTGTAGATTGTTTGCTAACTCTGTCGCTTGAGCTTGCATTTTTTCTGCAAACTTTACATAGTCTACAGCTCCATTACCAATTTCAGTACCGATAGCAGGAATATAAAGTTCGGTGTTAGATGATACTTCGTATTCTTCTGTATTAGCTACAGGTATATTGATTTGAGGAATTGTATATACAGTTGGTTTTGGCCGACCAGTTCCTGGTTTTCTGACTTTATTATTTGCCCGAGTCGGACCAATTGTAGAAACTTGTTCTGCAATTTCTTTTGCTGCTTTTTCACCTAAAGCTTGGATTCCTGAAAACCACTTGCCCTTAGCACCAATACTACCAGTACCAAAAACTGTCCGGCCACCAGTGGGTGAATTAGGAGGAGCACTGCGAATACCACCAACGGGTTTACCACACTTTGTACAGTTTTCACATTCTGGTGAATTAGCTGCTCCGCAATTTGCGCAATCTGCCATGATCTATTCCTACGTTGCTGGTACTTGAATGCCAGATAATACGTCAACACTATTCGACATACTATCGACCGAACTTTCAATGTCACCCACCGTGCTCTTCAGAGTATCAATCTGGCCTGATACGGTATCTGACAATTCTAAAATTTCATTGAATCCAAGTTGATCAAGCGCTTGATCTTTCAGTGATTCATAAATTCCTGTTGCTTGATCGTATAGAGCAATTGCTCCATTCATCAATTCGTCCATCACAGACTTTAAACTATCTTGAACTAGATTTGTAATACACGTTGCAAGTCTAGACGCCGCAGCTGCAACTGCACCGATCAAACCAGCCATTGCTCCAGCCAATTGAGCAATTTCGATAGCATGTTGAATAGCCGCTGCAATTGCAGGTTCGGCCATTCCTAATACTACTTTCTTTGCCCATTTCAAAATCTTGAGCGGATCACTCGGTAAAGATAAGATAGGAGCGTAGTTAGATATTAGCGCAGAGATTTCTTGCGTTTTTGCTTTGATCATATCAGTTACGGCTTTGATATGTTCTTGCACTAACAATTCTAATCTTTCACAACTAAATTCACCTGCGACTGATACTACTTGACCAGCGGGAGGACCAGGCAATTCGACCTCGGTTACACCTGTTGCGGCCTCGAGTTCTTCTTGCATTGATTTTAAGCGAGCTATCGCTACTGACATTGACATATTATTATCCTACGGCCTTTCTATACTAGTTAATATTCCATCGGTAAAATTAAGTGTGACACCATTCATTGCTGTAAAAGACGTACTCATTCCCTTCGACATCGCACTCAAACCTTTCTCAGCTGAGAAACTACCACCAACTACTGTCACTGACGGCGCTTCAAATGTAATGCCTACAGGAGATTTAATTATAACTTCTTGATGTCCATTAATGACGAATTGTGAGTGAGCATCAATCATACCTTCTTTGATGATGTTCATGTTCATCTTGCCTCTAAAATCAAAGGCTGTATCTGTACCAACTCGTGTAGCCCATTTATTCGAAACATCTATGAATAAACTTCGTTCATCAGATTGTGATTTTTTTCTTTCGTCTTTAGGCAAATTACCTACACTAATGTATAAATTATTTTGTGTTGTTTGTCTCCACGTATTTCTCACGTCAGTATAATAGTTATATACGTCGTCAGAATTGATTAAGCGCGCATCTTCTCCTTTTGGTTCATAACCAATATTGACCCACGCATTATTCTTTACATCAGTGTAATGGTTTGAGATATCTAAGGCAGTCGCTTGACGTGCTTCTGTAAACGGATTCCACCCAATCGTAGTAAAACTATTATTCTTGACATCAAGATAATGATTCATCTTGTCAAGCGCTTGAATAGATCTACCTTCTTTGTCACCATCGTAATTATTGAGTGGAATCCAACCAAGAGATACTAATTGATTGTTTGCTATCTCAACAAAATTATTTTTCTCAGAATATACATCAATCTCTCTTCCTTTTTTCCACGTCCAACCCACAGACATTTGAACGTTGTTAGCTACGTCTGTAATAAAATCATATTTGTGCGTAGCAGGTAATTCTTTAAACTTCTTCTCGGCGTTGCTTCTAAAACCAGTTTCGTCTTGCCATGAATCTTTTAATTGATAACGTGCTGATTCGCCCGTTAATTCATTGTTTGCAGTTCGTGGATAAAAACCTACAGCGATATAAACGTTATTAGCAACTGTCTCGATATGATTATTGCCTATACCAGAAGTCGTGTTATTAACAATCTCTAGTTTAGTCGATGCACCTACATACGTCTCTTTGTTTTCTAATACGATAGTATAATCATTGCCTGTAGTTTTCTTTACACGTCTTCCTTCCCATGGCGGGTGAGTGCCCGGTTCATGGTTTTTCATTGGTTCTTTCCAACCAACCATCTTTTGAGGATACTCACCAGCTAATCCGTCTCTGTCCTGAGGACCACCTAGTATATTATTAGATAGTTCTTCGAAGCTACCAGATCGATGCCACCACTGTATCCTCTCGTGTCCCTGTGTATCGTCTAACTCTATTGCATGCCCTGATTTCGTAGTATGAACAAAATTAAACGGATATTTTGTGTTATAATCTGATGCTGGTTCCCAAACGAGATTCATCAAACCTTTTTTATAACCGTCTGGATTAGCAGCCGATTTGTGTTTAGGCAGCATCTGACCACCCTTTTCGGGGTCAGTAGATGGTGGATATTCTCTTCCTAAAGGATGATTCTCATCTCGTTCTGGATCATGATGCCAACCTTTCGCCAGAGCAGATACATCCATGTAATCAAAAATGGGACCTTCAGGAGGTTTGATCTGCAACATATCACCAGCTGCATCGTCAGTGGGTGGTTCAGGATATATTGAGTCTTTATGATAGGTAGCAAAAATAACTGGTATGTTACCTTCTTGACCATCAATATAAAAACCAAAAACATAAGTGCCAACAGCGATGCCCGTAGGTGATGTACCCACAGCATCAATCCAAAATGGTGTAGGATATTCTTCTAATTCTACTATCTTGCGATAACTTAAACTTGCAGATTGTATAGATGATAATGGCCACGCCCATAATAGATCAGAATCAGGAATACCAAACGGAGCTTTGATTTTACCTAAATCACCAGTTTGATCGTGTATGACTCGCACTTTTACACGACCTAAATATCTTTTGAACTTTGGATCTTCGGTTGGATCGAGTTCTACCACTCGACCCATAAACCAATTAAATCCATGTCCTAAATGATAAAATGCCATTTATTTCTCCATTATCCAAGCGGTCTGCCATATTGATTTGGCTTGGCCACTTCCATTACCAAAAAGTGTTCGAATCTACCTTGATCTGTTTTTTGCAAAACATGTTTTAAATTAGTCACAATATAATTCTGTGAAAATATTTTATTCTGTGGTCGAGATCCAGTGGTACCTGATATAATAGGCAGCTTTAATTTTATAATATCTCCCACTCTCATATCAGTATCACCATACGTTCTAAATCTTACACCGTATTGATTCATCCTCGGTATAAAACCACGGGCCCAATGAATGTTTTTATTGTGTTCCATTTCGGGCCGTGTATCATCTTTAAATGCCATACGAGTTACACCAGGCAATTTTGTAGTAAAACCATTATAATCACCACTATGAAAATCGTTAGACGCGTCTGTCTTTTTAAATGCGCCATGGTGAGCTGGATTTATATACTCTTGCATATCATAATAAGAACCACGATGTAAATCAAATTCTCGTATCTGCGTATATTGTGCACCGTCTAATACTTTATCTACTGATGATCCTTGCGTAACTGTTTCGTATGCTAGAATATTTCTAACGTTAATAACTTCTTCATAATTGGCTATTTTATTAGATGTGTCAGCTACAAAAGTTTTACTTTCTGCACCACCTTTTCGTTCTGTAATTAATTTCTCAATAGTTGTAAAGTGGTATCCATCAGCATCTTGATAGAATGTAAAAATAGAAGACTTATTTCCTTCGGCTGAGACGGCTCTTTCTTTTATCAAATCTACTACCTGAAAAGGTCGTTTTTGATTGACAACATAATCAAACTTACCTTTCGTAGCCTCTACTGTCATTAATGGTTCTTGTGCACCAAGATCCGTATTAATGACTTCACGTAAAGCCGCATCATATGGTTTATCTTTATATCTCTTTGTGTATACTGTACAACTATTTTTTAGAAAATCTTTTGTAGTACAACGCAACAAATAAGAACGCATATTAGATTCATCGTTCGTAGTCATTGCTTTGATACTTTCAATAAAGAACTTATAATTACACACTCCTTTTCCAGGAGTTTGTATTCCTAATTCTACTAATTCTTCACCACCCATGGGATATTCATTAGGTAAATCAATACCTTCAGCGATATAAAAATCAGCAGTAATAGTATGTGTATCGAGTGATTCAACCAATTCCATTCTTTGGACAAGGTTGTGTATATTCAGATTTCCACCGCCTGAAAACTTTTTCAGCGATATCTTTTCACCCGATATGATTACCTCACCAGCGTCTTTAGCTTTCATTTACTTCATTAAACCATCGAGTTGTAGATTAATTTCTTCTGCGTAGGCTTTATCTATCAGAGAAATATTACGTAATGCATCGTTCTTTTCTGTTTCATAATCATAGAAACTATATTTTTCAAAATAAATTGCTTCGGCTTCTGGTATTACATGTTGAATAAGTTTATAAGTCGCATGATCGAAATTAATGACTCGTCCTGATTCATCACCAGTCACATCAAAATTTGTCGTGTAACTTGCCCAATCTCCTTCGATGTGTTGCAACGTAACATAAGAAGTATTGCTAGTCGCAACCTGCGCCATACCGCCTTTGTTATTAGTTACTATTTCATTCTTAGTAAAAGTATTTTCTACTGTAGCTGAAAACGAAAAAGATATGATACGATTAGTAGAAGCAAACATATCATCTTCGTTTCTATCATAACCTGATATCTGGCCGAGAGCAAATTGTGGTTTCCAATATTTCTTTACGTCTCCATCAAGAGCTGAGTACCCGTCGCTAGTTAACATTTGTATATCGCCTCTATAATTGTTGCGATAACAAAAAGTCTTTAATTTAGCTAGACGTATACTGCCATATTTTTTCTTTATTGTCTCTTCGAAATCTTCAAAATCGAGTACTACATCATGATACGGATCCATGATATCGTTTGTATGATAGATTAACCAATCCAAATCTTGATCATCATAATAATCGAAAGCAACAGTTTCTAGTCTTTCGCCTGATTTAACTGTAAAACTATAAAAAGCTGTAAAGAAATCCCTCACTTTAGTATTAAAATCTACACGTCGTAAGATATTAATAGCGGGTACATCGTTATAGATGGTCAGCGGGAATTTTTTAAAGTATTGTGTTCTATCTGACATTATTATCCCTCAGATTGATTTATAAATGCTTCAATTTCTTGGAAAGACATTTGACATCTGACTGAAACAGGTGCACCATTGACGAAAAAGGCTGATGTACCTTCGCCAGTAAAGTTAATACTAAAGTTTTTAACAGCACATCTTCTAAATTTACCCCACGCTTGATCTTCTGGAATTACTCTCGGCTGAATCAAATCTGGGTAATCCATAAAGTTACCACCATTTTTAGGTAGTATCTTTGATTTGATCATTACTATAATTTGTTTTAATCTCGCAGCTTCAGCTGCAGAACGAGGAACAAAGTGCCAAGTCCATTCAAACTGTCTTAGATCAACACCCTTAAAAAATACTGTTGGGTGTGGATTTGGAATTACACCTGATATTTGACCTGCTAAACCACCTAGTACTGGCTCTGATTCAACAAGTTTAGAATACGCAGCATAACCAGCCACTTCTGCTGCATCTTTGAGCAAATCGCTGCCACTTAATCCTGAAATCAAATTTTTCATTTGCATATCTTCGAATTTTTTATTTGCTTCAGCTGTTGCATTAGACGCTACAATTCTAGCAGAATCTTTTTGAGCAAGTGCACCAAGTGTACCAGTATCTCTTTCTTCGTATCTAATAGAGTGATAAACATTTAAATTTTCAGGCAGAGGAAGCTTGATAACTGTACCACCGTTAATCTGTCCTTTACCGAATGGCGATCCACGAGTATATGTCATAAATTCCAATTCAATCCAAGCTTTAGCTGTATTTTCACCAAGATCTGGAGGATAAGCTAAACCTTCGTACTGGAAATCTTCTTCACCTAAAATACTTTCTTTTTGTGTTTTAATTCTTTCTTCGACACTAGTACCGTAAGGATCTGGTACTCTGTTTTTGACATTAGAAAGATCTGGGATTTGTTTAGGATATCTTCGTGCTAATGGTAATTTATCTTGTACTGTCGAATTTATTTGTGCGCTTATTTCACCCGAAGCTGCGCGCAAAACAGCACCTGATCTTTCTAGTTTTGCAGCTAAGTTTGCTCCTATTTCCATTGCAGATTTTTGTGTAGGATTAATTCGTGTCACAATACCACTAACATCAGATCCTCCAGTACCAGGACGAGGATTAACTGCTCCTCCTCCCATATTTTTGATAGCGCTCAGCTGAGCACGCTCAAGAGAACTAAAAGTTTCCTTTAATTGTGATGCGACCGGTCCTACTCCGTCGACTGCTGTTTTTTCTGCCATGAGAAATCCTATAAATAGTTTAATGGCTAAGACTTATAAAGGTGTCTTTAAACCTAAAAATCCGAGTAAGTATCGAGGTGATCCCACCAACATTATTTATAGAAGTAGATGGGAGCTATTCTTTATGCGTTATCTCGATTCCGAAAAAGGTGTTTTAGAATGGGCAAGTGAAGAGCTAATCATTCCATATAGGTCACCGATAGACGGACGAGTACATCGATACTTTCCAGATTTTTGGGTCAAGAAGATCAATCGCGACGGTAAAACTGATACGGTGGTAGTTGAGATCAAACCTCACAAAGAAACCGTAGAGCCAACTGCGCAAAATAAACTTACTAAGAAGTATTTATATGAAGTGAAGACGTGGGGTATAAATTCTTCGAAATGGACTGCAGCAAATAAATATTGTAAAGAACGAGGTTGGGATTTTGTCATCCTCACAGAAAACGAACTAGGATTAAAATTCTAATGGCAACATATATCTTTCAAAAGATAGCTGATGAAGGTAGAGCAGAAGGTGTAGAGGCTGGCACAGAAGAAGCACGTGATTGGTATCGTGATAAGGCTTCCTCTATCAAAGCCGTGAATACGAGACGAGAGCTAAAGAATAGAGCCAGAACATATAATAAATTAGTGAATCTCGATGTCGGCCGTATGTATATGTTTATGTATGATCCTAAACATAAAGAAACTTTACCGTACTATGATATGTTTCCATTAATATTTGTTCTTGAGAGATATAAAGATGGATTTTTAGGAATGAATCTGCACTATCTACCTCCTCTATTTCGTGCTAGACTGATGGATAGATTGTATACTATACAAAGACAAGACAATCTGAGAGAATCAAAGAAATTAAGATTGAGCTATGGATTTTTGAACTCTGCCGCCAAATATAAATACTTTAGGCCCACCGTAAAACGATACTTATTTAATCAAGTAAGATCACGATATCTGTGGATACCATACGATGATTGGGACATCGCACTCATGTTACCAACACAGAGATTTAGAAAGAGACAACAAGCAGTTGTCTGGAAAGATTCTAAACAACTAATTCAGAGATCGTAAAATGTCATTATCAATTGACGCATGGAAATCACAAACAAAAGATAGTTTGCCAGCGAGCATGTACGAATTGGTCGTTACACCTCCAGGTGGTAATGGCGATCAAATTTTAATTAGAACAGAAACTGCGTCGATGCCTGGTATCGCATTTTCTTCTGTAGATAATTTTTCTCCGTATGGAAATGGATTAATCTATAATATCCCGTATAAGTATAATCCTCAAGAAGTGAGTATGATGCATACGGTTGATGAAGAAGCTGAGATATATCAGACATATAGAAATTGGGCAAATAAAATTGTTGACTTAGATGGCGCAGATGCATTCTCAGCTAAGTTTCTCTTTGATTATGTTGTCGACATGGATTTAAATGTTTATAAAAGACATAACAAAACCAAAGTCAAAACAATAAAATTCATCGAAGCCTTTCCTATTGTTGTAGAACCAATACAATTAGGATGGGGTCAACACGATGAGATAGCTAAATTTTCAGTTAATTATAGGTTTACACGATTTACAGTATCGTAATGGAGTTTCATAATGGCTTTACCAAAAATCAGTAGTCCCACTTTTCAGACTACTCTGCCGTCAACTGGCAAACCAATTTATTATAGACCTTTCCTTGTTAAAGAAGAAAAAATCTTATTGTTAGCAAAAGAAACGGGAGAAGTAAACGAAGTATACAATGCAATTAGAACAGTGATTAATAATTGTATTGTGATGGATGCATTTGACATCGACAAATGCGCAACATTTGATCTCGAATGGTTGTTCATTAAGATTAGATCTGTGTCTGTGGGTAATATTATTAATTTTAAGGTAGTTGATAGTGACGATGGAATTGAATATAAACTATCTCTTGATTTAAATGATGTAGAGATGAAGATGCCCGACGAGAATCATAATAACAAGATTGAATTAGATGGAGGAATTGGATTGATGATGAAGTATCCAACTCCTGCTGTCTCAGAAAAAATTAAAAATTTGGAAGACATTACTGAAATTACGTACGAACTGATAAAAGCATGTATCGATGCTGTATTTGATGAAGATGATGTTTATGCTTGGGATCAAGAATCAAAAGTAGAACAAGATACATTTTTAGAAATGCTACCAGTTGAACATTATAAGACAATCGGCAAATTCTTTGATAATATGCCCAAGATTGAACATGTTGTTAACTATACAAATAGCAATAATAAAAATAAGAAGGTAGTATTCAGGAATCTTAACGATTTTTTTATATTGGGCTGAGTTATCTCGATTTATACTCTCACTACAAACTCACGTTTAATTTGACTCAGTTCCACCCGATTACGATACCTGAAATAGAGAATATGATACCTTTCGAAAGAGAGGTATGGGTAGATTTGATTAAAGAAAAGATAGAAAAGAAAAAGAATAAAAATCAAGTAGAGATAGGCGATCTATAATGGGTGCAGGAGCAGTCGTAGGCGGAATACTAAAAGCGGCAAAAAGTCTTGTGACGCTCGGTGCCAAGAAGGGCGCAAAAACTGTTGCAAAGAAAAAAGCTAAAAAACAAAAAGAACTAGTAAAAAGTTCAAAAGGAAAACCGCCTGCTCAAAGATCACCAAAAGAAATTAAAGCTCGAAAAAATCAGGCCAAACAGCTGAGACAACAGCGTGAAGCAAAACGAATAAAGAAAAACGCAAAAGTCAAAAGCGGTACCACAGGTTTTAAAGGCAAACTAAAAGGAATGCTTGGAACAGGTGGTGTCGGCGGCTTAATTGGTTCTATGTTAGGTGGTAGTGAAGACCCACCAAACACACCAGTCGGTGCGCCTGGAACTGCCGAACCACCTCAGAAAACACCTGCCGAAATATTAGATAAAACTATTGATCTATCATGGATGCCACAGGCTCTTGCAGTTTCAATACCAAGAATTGAATTGCCTGAAGAAGAGAGAGCATCGTCTCTAATTAAAGTTACAGCAGTTGAAGACATTGAGCTTGATGAAGAAGGCGGATACCCATTTATTCAATCGGGTACTATTATACCATCACGAATAGCTGAAATTGGTCAACTGTTTAAAATTACTGATGCTTTGAGAGGTCAAACTGACGAACTCAATAAACAATTAGTAATTACAAATGCTAATTTAAATCTAATTAAAAAGGCTCTGAAAGATGCTATTGGTTTAAATTTAGCTACTAACAGAGCTAATGAAAGACGTCGCGACGAAAATGACCAAGAAAAGAAAAGAGGTCCTATTACTGGTGCTGTGATGTTAGGAGCTGGTTTAGCCGCTGGTTATGTCACTGCTAAAACAGCAGGTTTCCTTACGAGAGCAATGAACGTCGCTACGATGGGCGCTATAGCATTATTTGCAGATGATGTAGGTGCGTGGCTTACAGATGATGAAGAAGAACCAGAAATACAAGAAGAAGAAGGCGCAGCAGATCCAACAGACGATAAGCAATATGCTTCATCTTTAGAAGATGCACAAGAAGGTGAATATCTTACCGATGATCAAATGCGAGAGTTGGGTCTCGATCCTCCTGATGACGATGGTGTAGACGACGGATCTGAAGAAGAACCTGTAGCTGAAGAAGAAGTGGGTCTATTAGATCAAGCTATTGCTGCGTCTGAAGAAGGTGTGTCAGGCGCTCTATTGACAGCTTCTACTATTACTGGTGTTGCAGGATTAGCAGCATCAGGCGGTGTAGCGGCCGCGACTGCAATGGGTGTTGCTGCTCCAGCATTATTAGTTGCTGCCGCACCAGTTTTAGCAGTTGCTGCAGGTGTTACTGCCGCAGCTGGTGTCGGATATATGGCAGGAAAGCTAATTGCAGACAATACCGAAATTGATGAAAAATTGGGCGAGATGATGTTTGGTGGTGGCGATGTTGATTTAGAAGATGTAGAAGCCACATCTGATGAAGAAATGGAAGAAAAATATAGCGGTATGGCTGATGTAGATAAGTTCGCTGATATATTGGGCGAAGGAATGTTTGACGTTGCAGAATCAGAATCAGATATTAAAGCTGCTTTCAAAGATATGATATACGACGAGTGGCTGGATCTAGGAGAAAGATACCAAGAAACACATGGAACACCATTAAGTGAAGCAGTATTTAGTGCAGTAGGTATGGAAGGATTAAATAATATTATGGATACTATTACTGAAAACACTGTAGCTAAAAAACTAGCTGAAGAGCCGGTAGAAGAAGATCCGATAGTAGAGGTTCCAACAAATACAGATGGTATTACTGGTGAAGATGTCATGGAACAACCAGCTACAGATGGTATTACTGCTGAAATTGCTGAAACACCAACTTCAACTGATGGTATTACAGGAGAAGACGCAGAATCAACCAGCTACGAAGACACTAAGTTTTATACTCGCGAAAGTGCTCAAATATACAAAGACTTACGAGAAGGTAAAATTTCTGGCTCAGAAGCACTTAAACGCATGAAAGAAAATTCCATAAGAATGGAAGATGCAATACCTGGCGGTATAAGTATTCGTGATTTGAAAGAAGCCGCACAAGAAACTTTACAATTACCTGATGTGGGTGAAGTAGTACCTATCAGTGAAATTTTAGAACAAGTACCCGGCGCTATACAACAAGATGTAGCTAATATAGTTGCCGAAAATGTAGAAAAACCAATTAATGAAAAATTAGCAGGTTTACAAGAAAATATCGATTCAGTAGTTGATGAAACTGTAGATCAAGCTATCAAAGCTACTCTTATGCCTATCATAAGGCAAGGTCAAGCAATGAAAGAAACACCTATTCCAGCGGGTACACAAGCTAAATCAGGTTTAGATGGTGCTCGACCTAACTATATGTCAATCGATCCATTTGTCAGGATCAAAATGCAGACATAAAAAAAGGGCCGTAGACCCGCGCGCTACTGCATGACTCGCGCTTTTGAAGATCTACGACCCTAAGCTTCCCAAGCTTTATTCGTTAGCAAGCTTCCTAAAGAAATCCAGTGACTCATCATCGTCGTCGAAGACTGTTTCCTTTGCTGGTTCAGGTTCTGCTGTAGCTGCTGGAGGTGTCCACGCTGGAGCCACTTCAGGCGCAGCAGGTGATGCATTAGGTACATCTTCTGCTACACTATCAGGCTGCAACCCACCAAGTACACGCATCAACTTCTGCTGAAGCTCTTCGTACGACTTGAAGTTCTTCTGATCGAGGAACTCGGCAAGACCATGTTCCTGTTTCCAAATGGTTTCAAGCTCGCTGTCATCGTTAGACAGAGCAGACGGAGAGTCGAATGCTGACTTGTCGTAATTACGATAACCTTCTACCTTGCGAATGCGCAGGCGGAAGTTGGCACCTTCCCACAGATCAAATGGGTTGACTGCTGCCTCGTCTTCGAAGGCGGGATGCATGAGGTCATTGATCTTGTCAAAGATCTTCTTGCCATACTCATAGAGGAAGACTTTGCCTTCGTTCTGAGGATTGGCAGGATCAGAGACGACCAAGATATTAGACACATAGTGAAGACGACGCTTCTGCTTACGTGCGATCTCTTTGTCAGACTCAAGACCAGAGTTCCACAACTTAGAGTTGTATTCACCGACAGGATCGTCGAGGCCGATAGAAGTCAGTGACTTCTCAATGTACCAACCACCAGGGCCTTGGAAGCCATGGTCCCAATATCTGACGAAAGGCACATCTTCACCTGAGGGTGCAGGCAAGAATCGGATAATGGCAGAACCATTACCTGCTGTGTCGACTGTGGGTTTCCAAAAGCGTTCGTCTGGGCCGTTGCTTTGTGATTGATTGCCGGCTACTTTCTCAGCGGCTGCTGTAAGTTTGTCGAATGACGACTTACGGTTTGATTTTAGACTTGCAAAATCCATATGTATTTCCTTGTATGCGAATGTATAAACAGTTTATTCACAGTATTCATAATATAACAAGTATATCTTACTACAAAAGAGAGTGCTTGTAAACCCCCCTCCCCCTTATTTATATAAATTGCCGACGAGTTCAACATAATCTTCTAAATCAAACTTCACGAACGGCTGAAACTTCAACAGCTTGTTCATTGTCTTCGGCCATATAATAGTATCAGAAATGTTTTCTTTCCAATACCAGAATACCCTACACGTAGCATTCAGGATTATCATGGTTTCAGGCATGATCTCCTTTCTGTTGTACATGTTGAGTATCTTAGGGTAATCACCGTTCTTAACCACGAGCGCGTCATCTAAGCTCTCGAACTGTGACATGTCTTGCTGAAAAAGATATTTCAGGGACTGATGACGTTTCTTTGTTTCTTTAAATCTATCAACGCATTCTTGATCAAGGAGTTGTCCTACCCATGCATCTGGATTTTCAAACAGATTGCTGGCTAGGTACAACTCGAGATCATCTTTCTTTGATAGACGATGGAAGAAGAAACGATCTTGCCTTAAATCAAACTTATCTTTCTTTGCATTCGTCTTCCCACGGTACTTGAAGTAGTCATAGGATTCAGAATCGAAGTGAAGCTTGAGCGCAAGATATTTCTGAAATGCCTCAAATGGTTCCATTATATAGGTAGTCTTGCTGTCTTCTGTAAAAAGTTTAAATCTTCGGCTTCTTCTTGGATCTTTGCTTTGAGCACTAGATTCTTTCGAATGTACTGCGCCACTGCCTCGATCTCAATATCGTTTCTTTCGCAATAATGTAAGATGGCATCCATATAATCGATTGAATCTTTCTCTCGTAGCTTTTCTATCTCGAACAAAAAAGACTGAGCTCCGAACTCCTTCGGAGCATCGTCGATTATTTCTGTCATATTACTGTTTCGCTTTTTTAGCTTGCTTCTGAAGGTCAGCAACCATCTTCTCTTTTGTTTGACGTCGATCAAGTGTGATACCGACTTCTGAAGCCAGTTCATCGATCTTTGCCTTAGTGAGTTTCATTAGTTGCGCTTTTGTCGGAAGATTATTCAATGCTTCTTTAACTGCATCTTCAACATCTTCAATGACTTCTTCAAACTTCTCTTCAACCTTTTCGCGAGCTTCGGTGATGTCTTCCTGAACTTCATCGATTTTTTCGCTCACTCGCGGCCAAAAGAAAAATGCGGCCAATCCAAGTGCCACAGCTACTGCAATAATCCATTCCATAACAAATCCTCCTCTGTATGGAATAATATTTATGTTACTAAAAAAGGAGGCCGGCCACGTCTCGCCGTGGCCGCGAGCCTCCAAACCTTACGCTGCTTGAGCGTATTCAATTGCCATACCTAAAGCGTTGATGTTCGTGTTCTTGTTATGACCGAACCAAGCTGACTGCAGTCGAGTATCTTGACTGTTGCCGAGAGTGTGATTAGTCATATAAGTCACCGCGTTGTAAGCATTCCACCATGTACCTTCGGCAAGTGATGCACCAGGCTGAGTGTGAATGATTTCCATTGCAGTTCTAGCGTTACGCGAACCAGCTTTCTTACCTTCCTGGAATGACTTCATAAGCTCGTCAAAGTCCATTGTACCAGCACGATTGGTGGTAACAGGGAAGACTTGGTTGAAGTACTCGAACAAGTCAGCTTGCTTGTAGTACTTCTTCGACAGAAAATCAGCCATTTCGTGGTAGGTTTCCATCTTCTTAGATGCCTCATCGAGGGCTAGGCGGACACGCTCAGCATTGAACTCTGACTTGTGATTAAGCGAGATACCAAGCGATGCTTTGCCTTCGAGAGACATTGACAGGGTGTTATTGCAAACTACCCGAATGGGTGTGAATCGAACATCGACACCGCGACCGTAATTATGTGGATTTGACAGCAAGAGGTAGGAGTCTACCTGATCCTTACCGCCAAAGAGAGAAAAAGATTCGTCGATCTTAGCGAGTCCCCATACAATCTGGCCATCTTTCAACGATCCAGCAGTGTGCATCGTCATGCCGCCAGCCTTAACATACTCGTCAAAGAACTCGAACGCATCAGCATTTTGGACTGGGATCCACTGATCTCCTACAACGTCGAGTACTTTGTTGTCAGATGAACGAACCAAAGCTTTTTTGCCTTCGATAGTGATCTCTTCACCATCAACCAGCGTAGTGATAGGATGACGCTCTACTGACCAATCAAGACCAGCAACCTTCATCATCTCTTGAGGCGTCAGATCGTCAGCAACCTTGACACCTAAACCGTGCCAAGGAACTTCACCAGCGTACGCCATTGTTTCAACCATATGTGCCATTATTAAGCTTCCTCACCAAAGATTAGGTTAGCGATAGCATCCGTTTGAGCCGCAATCTCGTCAGCTTGCCGTTCGATTTTGGCGCGCTGATCATCATTGTTTTGGCTTGGAAATTCAACTACATTTTCATTTTTCATATTGCCCTCCTACAGGCTAATTAAGGTGAATGTAGAGGCTGTCATATTCAGCTATTTGGGCCGTTTCGGGTTGCAACCCCACCTCTACATTCTCGGCCAATTCAATTTACATGTACCATTCTACCAAAAAAAATTAGTATTGTACATAGTTTTTTTCAAAAAGATTTACTAAATTTCCTGACTTGAGCTGGATAAACTTGCGGCGGGCCCTGTCAAACATACGGGGCTTAGCAAAGAATATCCATTCTGAGGTACCAGTCTTGACGTAGCCTACACACTTCCCTGCATCATTGACAGCATAAGTGTGGTTGGGTACATTGTACTCAACGTCAGGCCACTCTGTTAATTCCTTGAAGATTCTCATAGCTCGTTTGGATACTCCGGTGGTATTTGCTTCAATATCAGATCAAGCAGTCTAGCTTCAAACTCATGCCAAGCTGTATTTTCTACAGCATCCTCACGGCCACGTGTTCTCTTCATCAGAGGAAATACTCCGAGGTGAAAATCATCATACGCGAAGTAATGGTCCATGAGGTTACCGAACTCGCGAGCAGCTGTTTCCTGCTTAGTCATGCTCGCAACGACTCGAGAATTGACTGGAGACCGACAGTGGTCTGCAGGCGCTGCATAAACTCACGCTTGAGGCGTGTACGTTGTGCATTGATAGCTGGATCTTGACGATTCTGGACGACAGACGAAGTAGCTTCTTCGCTAGTCAGTCGATCGTACATCTCAACGATGGTTTTGGCGTGCTTGTGAGCAACCCAAATGTTACGATCACCGTCAGTACGAACCCAATGAAGCGGCTTCGGATTGCCGATAGAGTCGACGATCTTACGAAGCTGAATGATCATTTGGGGTTGCTTGAAGTCAGGATCAAATACCTCGACTTCTTCGACTGCAAACGGATCGTTCTTTCTTTTTCTACCCATTATATGGATACTCCTAACATGATTCCAAGGATGGCACCCAACAGTGCCATTACAAAAATTCCAGTAAGTGTGTCTTTCATTACGCTGCCTCCGCAGGTGCGTACTTGTCCAGCCAAGCGCGAAGCTCAGCGAAAGGTATAACATCACCGTTTACCATTTCGAAGGCAACACCGTGATGTACTTCCTCGCCATTGTCCAACACGTCGTACGCGGTGAACTCCTTAGCGATTTCTTTGCGCCAACCAGACATCGGCCGGTTTTCGGTCGTGCGGTTGAAAGAGATACGATCTTCCTTGATCGTACCATAATAAGGTGCGTCCCAGTCAGGGGTGTGGTCAGAGACACGAAAGTCGATATCATCGACCACAGTCTCACCAACTGAGTACTCCTCAAAGTACTCGCTCTTGCTGGTGCAAGCAGCCTCGACACGGGCCCACCACTGAGGGTCCATGTTCTCCTCGATGGTGCAGTTGAAGATGTAGGTGCTACCACCTTTGGGCTTCCAGTACTGCGGACAAGAACCCTCGCCGTCCCAATCGTGGGCACCGTAGTTTTCCATGTGTTGAGTCTGAATGATCGCTTTCATAAGTATATCTCCATTTGACAAGAGCCATTATACCCTGCTGAGATGGGGTTGTACACCTCTAAGTCTATGATTTGATTAGACTTTTTGGGCGCTTGCAAGTTATTGATTTCATTAGAGATTTTTTTAGATTATTTTTGTTAATTATTTACATAATCAATAACAAAATGATCTAAGTCGTTTTGGTTATTAAAAATGAATTGGATATACGGATTGCCCCCGGCAGGTCCATAGTGGATGCGAGAGCGATAGTGTGCATTGTATTTGGTGCAAAGATCAGAGAGGTAGCCGAGGGTGCAGTCAGAAGCGCAGTCGAGTTCATAAGTATACATAGATATTCTCCTCAAGGGGGCTGGTATTCTACCTCATGGGGAGGCCCCGTTACATGCCTGGCTTAGACTTTTTACTTCTAAGCTTATAACTTTTGCGTATAAGCCGTGAGGTGCAGGGGCCTGTCCATTTATTGACAGGCCTGGGATCAGGTTTGTATAAATACTTATGTGGATGAGCCACTCTAACAGTATGCCTATATTGATGTATTTAAAAATCAATTTTAAAATTTTATAGGTAAAAATAATATGTTTGATAAATTAGACTCAAGCTTGCTTAGAGTCACTCTGTTTTGCATTATCATCATTTTCGGTTTTCTGTGGCTACCTGCAATTGTAATCGCTCAAGAAGAAGCTGTAGATCCTAATTTAATCAGAACTGAGTCGACAACTACAAGCACAATTACGACCAACGGTAATACTACCACAACACTGAAGTCGCCTCCTGCATCGGCGATTACACCAACTATCAATACATCGAACTCTGATCTTTGTACTTTTGGTGTAGCTGGAGCAGTACAAACACAAATTCTCGGTATTTCTACAGGTACACAATTTACTGATGAGAACTGTGAACGACTGAAGAATGCCAAAACTCTATATGATATGGGTATGAAAGTGGCAGCAGTGTCACTCATGTGTACAGACGAAAGAGTATTCAATGCAATGATGAATGCTGGTACACCATGTCCATATGATGGTTTGATCGGTGCTGAAGCAAAAGCCGCGTGGCTTGCTGCAGGTGCTGATAATGAAACAATAGAGAAACCAAAGGATGGAATAGATGAGCAAACAAAGAAAACTGCCATGGCTGGTGGCGGTCTTGCTGGCATACTCGCCCTCTTACTCCTACTCTGAACAGGTATTTGGTCAAACGACCAACGCTGCACAGAATGGATACAATTGGGTCATGAGTAATCTCTTGCCTCAGCAGGCTGGTTTGCAAGTCAACACAGTTTTGTATAGGTATACGACAATCAAAAATCCTGAGGATCCATTGCTTGTTACTGTGCAAAACGAGAATGCAGTCGATGGTGGATACATCTTTCGAGAGACAGATGATTGGACAGGTCTGCCAGGAAATTCTATCTTCAAAGTGATAGGTGTTGGTGGAATACCTATCGATTATTGGGGAGACGGAGAAATAGTATGGGAAGGTGATGGTAAAGTAACTGATCCGTCAGTTATTTACACATATCAGTATGACACATGTTTTGATCCGCAATCGGATCCATCATGTCCAGGATATAAGGTACAAATGCCTGATATTCCATCGGTTGAAGTTGTAGATCCACTTGATAATACATTCGTACAAGACGAGATTGATAGAGAGATGACTATGCGCGACGAAGATGAAGAGGAACGTGAGCGCAAAGACATGGAGGAAAAAGAAGACGATGAAGAAGAGGTTGATCTCGAGACAGTATTAGGTATAGCTAGTAGATCATTACAAAATGCTCAAGATACAGCGAAGCATAATCAAGTAATGGCTATGAGCCAATTCTCTAATCTATATTATGAGCAATTGCCTGATACAGTATATCGTGAAACAATTCAACTCAAAGATGCTTCGATGCCTAGAAATAACCGGGGTCGAAGCCTACTTATTGCACAAGATGTACTACATGATAAGTTAGTCAAATCACAATACAAAGGAGAACAGTAATGTTCAAGAAAATTTTGGCAGCAGCAATCGCCATGACAGCTATCAGCGCACAAGCACTCGATGCTCCTATCGTAGGAAATGTTGAGTCTAAGTGTGTTGTCACTCTTGATAAGCAAGGTGTATACGGTAACCCTTCAGCAAGCGTACTTAGTACTGACTCAGTTGATGGTGGTGTAGAGCCTGTTGTACGTTATGATGTTGTTATCGCTAACGCGTATAAAGCGGTCATCACTCATCCTTCATCTTTCTCACAAAGTCCTGCACTTTCAGATACAATTGCATGGACAGGTTCTACTGCGGTAGAGGCCGTATCTGATGCTCAGATGTCTGCATACGATACGAGTAAGATTGAGTATGATTCTACTACTGAGATCGATCTCGAGTATACCGGTAGCACATGGTTCAAAGTCAGTTCAGAAGCTGACTATGGTATTAGCAAAGCACTTCCTGGCGGTACGTACACTGCAATCGTTCAGGCTAACTGCATAGCGATCTAACCATGCGCTATATTATGGCTCTCTTGTTTACAGTCATGAGTGGGTCCGCATGGGCCCACGCATGGACTCCCACCTATCCCGAACTCAAAATGTCATACGTCAAAGATGTTTATGTTGCTGAGATGCTTCTTTGGAACTCTCGCGCAGACGTATCATACTACACTTTCGAAGTATACACCGATAATTGGGAACATATACCGTGGGCCATGACTGATGGCCGTACAGTAAATGTACAGTATCTCGAGCGCAAAAAAATAAATATATACATAAGAAAGGCAGATGTACCGCGTGTGCGTTACATTTGTTCTCTCTCATTACATGAGAAACAAAGACTATCTGCGAGTTTAGTTTCTTCTAGGGTATGTTCAAAAGTAAAATGAAAAAAATAATTATAATGCTGTTGATGTTACCGATGTTTACATATGCACAATCAAGTGGTATCAACTTAGCAATTCCACAATCTCCGCAGAGTTTCCAGTCAGATAGAATACGGGCTGGTGATTTGGAATGTTCGGCTGCTATCGGTTCATCAACGAACGTAGAGTTCGGTGTTGTAGGAATTTTAAATCAGAATGATCCATTTTATGGTGGTATGGATCCAACTTATAATTTCCGACAAGACGATTTTATGAGAGACATCGGCGTATATGGTAGAATCACCATACCAATTGGAGCGCCGAAAGAAAGACTCAATTGCAATGTATTATACAAACTCGAGTTGGAAAAGAAAAGGCTCGAGGTGCTGAAGTTACAACAGGAGATACAAAACCTTCGGAACCTACAGTTTGAGGCTCCGACGGCACCGAGTGTATTAGCTAACGGAGAGTAATCATAATGATAGAAATAGCCGCGGCGTTGTCGATGGCTGGTTCTGCATTTAATATGATTAAAGGAGCGATTGAGAAGGGCCAAGAGGTCCAGGATATGTACGATGTATTTGCCAAATTCTTTGATGCGAAAGAACAACTAGCAGAGGCAGATCAACACGCAAAAAACCCATCGATGGTGGGATCATTATTTGGTGGAAGTAGTGTAGAAGCACAAGCACTACAAGTCACCGCAGCACGACACAAGATAAAGCAACTCGAAAAAGAACTATATGAATTTTTGCTTTATACTGGTCAACAACAGTTCTACGAAGATATGATGAAAGAAAGACGCATGATTCGTCAACGTAGAATCGAAGCAGCACAAGCAGCTGCCCGTAAAAAAGCATTTTATATTGACGTAGCAGCTGTCGGCGGCTTCTTTGTGTTTATTGGTATGATCATTGCCGGCTTTCTGAGTATTTTATAATGAGCATAGAAGTTACTCGCGGAGGCCAATTAATTTATACAGTCTATGATGACAAAGGTTATATTATTATTAGAACAACCGAACGATACATAGCGGAAAAGGCAGAAAAAAATGGCAGAATTTGAATTTGCTGGCATGACATTTAAGGGCGGTAAGATGTTTATGGTCCTTACAGCACTATCGACTCTCGGTGGTGGTGCATGGGGTGCGTTCGAATTTTATAATGACTATCGTAATATGAAGGCGCAGATTGAGGAGTACGTGGCGCCTGACATGTCACATATAGAACAAGAATTGGCAGTACAGTCAGAATCAATGGCATCACTCCTCGCTACGATAGATCAGCTTGAGAAGAAGCTTGAGTTAGCAGAAGATAGACTAACCGAAGATATGGATAAAGTCGAGACCCTTGCTAGACGTGTAGACGATCAGACAAATACTACACAGCGCGAACTGCGTGATGATGTATATGGTATTGAGTCGAAAGTAAACGAGCGTATGAGAACGCTCGATGCTGATTTACGTCAGACCAGAAAAGATCTCGAAGAGAAGATTCAGATTATACTCGATAATCCGCTAAACAATTAAACCCAAGGCGGACCAAGATACCAAGCGACGAGTGATTTACGTACACCAGATTGTACTGGCGATACTCTATGTTGGACATATGAAGGGAAAACAATTGCTGTACCCTTTCTGATTTGATCACTATAATCTGGTTGGAACTGATGAATTCTATAATGAGGATCATTAGGTCCATGAGTCCATGCATTTTCTATTTCAAAGCGACCTTCTTCCCACTCAACAAAATCGTTTAGAAAAATAGTCATACTTAATTTTCTATTTAGACCGTCATGCGCTGGATCAGTACCCATTGCAGAGTCGTATGGGTCATCATGTGTATCTTTATGCCAACCGTATCCGTCATTTTTTTCGTAGTGTGTATACTGAAATGCTTCTCTCTCAGTAATAACCCAGTTATCAAGACCCATTTCTAATTTTACACGATTGAATCTTTCATCAATCATCCTGTAAAATCTTTCGGCTTCTCTCTGATCTTTCTCATCGAAGTCGCCTTGAATAAACCACGTTTTGCAGTTACGGATAGGATCTCTTGCAGCTTGACCCGCAATTCCATCTTCGGATACTTCGCCATTTCCCCAACGATCCTTAAACTTTTCACAAAACTTTACTAGTTGATCACACTCTTTAACTGATAAGAAATCAGGTGTAACCGAAAATACTTCTTTAGTAGCCATTAAAAATCCTTCAGTTTTCCTTTATGATATAGATCAAAGAATTTACGTGTCATTGGTTGCCAATCTTCGAGTGCTTCATCAAATACGAGTGCACCTTCACCAGCATTTACGGCCATCAGAATCACGATACGTTCGATATCCATATCATAGTGTTCTTTGACCATCGTAGCATACGCAGCGCCTTGCATAAAGTACGAGTGAATCTCGTCTTTTGATTTCCAACGTTTAGATGTTTTGAAGTCTAAGATTGTGTTTTTGCCGTCATAGCGGCAGATAAGATCAGTTGTTCCGGCCGTTTTTAATTCGGTCGAATACATTTGCAGTTCCACGCCGTAGATCTCGTCCACTTTCTGATCGAGATACGGCTGGATGGTTCGAAAGGTGTTTAACGCGATCGGATTCACGTCTTCTTTCATCTGTCCGAGAATATAGTCTTCCGCAATCTGGTGCACTGCAGTACCGGCGCGGGATGCCTGTGTTGAGATCTTGTTGGCAGTTTCGGCGCCAACACGCTGTCTCCATTCCCATATCTTCTTCCTCGATAATGCACCAAGGGCCGACGTTACTGATGGATATTTTTCTCCATTTTCAGTAACGTACAGCCTCTGGCCATCCTCGTTGATTCGTTTTAGGGGTTTGGGCTCAAAAAGTTTAAGCGCAAAGTCCGAGTTCTTCTCTTGCAATGATATACTCCTTCACCAGACATGATCTAACGATATCGTTAGCATGGAATTCAATGTGTTCGAATCCATGTAGTCTGTCAATAATCTTCATAAAATCTAGAAGACCTTGTCTCTCCTGTTGTTTAGTTAAATCACTTTGTCGGAAATCACCGCAAAAGATCACCCTGCAATTTTCACCGATTCGTGTGATGATCGAATCTAATTCGTGAAAATTCATGTTGTTAACTTCGTCTATAATGACAATAGTATTATCCATTGTACAGCCTCTAACGAAAGATGTACACATAAACTTTACTAGTTCTTTTTCTTTCAGGATATCGTATGCGTCGCCGCGTCGAAACAACTCGTTACAGATTGCTCGATAAGGTTCTTCATATACTGATAGCTTTTCGTCTTCATTACCCGGAAGGAAGCCGATATCTCTGGTTGGTACCGCGGAACGTACGACTGTGATGTCGTAGTACTCGCAGTCGGGATTATTGAATAAATCTGTCAGTGCCAAGTAAAATGAAATAAATGTTTTACCTGTACCTGCCATTCCATGAAGTAGTAAATGGTCTCCTGAGTCGTATGCATCAAAAGTCAACTGTTGAGCAAAAGTTTTCGGAAAAATTGGCTGAAGCTTCATGCCTCTCTGTGGTACATGTTCACGCGAATCCAAAATTCCATTCTTACGTAACGCGCGTCGTTGTCTCTTCGAAAGTGCCATATAACCTACTCTTTTTTTGTTATTAAACTTACGGGTTAAAAGGTGTTGACTGTATTATCCCTCCCTGAGGCTTTTTTGATTGATTTGAGGACATCACGAAAGCCAGCATCAGGTTTTTGATTGATGCCAGTAACAATATTGTTCTTCGGAGCTGTGATAACTCGAGTGAGATGGGGGTGCCTAGCTGAGAAGTCGTCCATTTCAGCTATCTTATGGAAATGTTCTTCTTGTTCACCGGACTCAGAATTAAAATAAGTGTATGTAGGCATGTTTTATTTATAATCTTCAACTTCCAACAGAGCTTCCAGATCGTTAGATCTGAGAACATTTTTTAAATATTTTTCTTCTTTGTGCTCGCGGTACTCATGGATAAATTCTCGCTGTGAACCATCCTGATATTTACGCTCTTCTTTGCGGTAATTACTTTCTCTCTTAGATTTACTCATACTTAAACCTTTCCGGAAATGCTTCCTGTACTAGTTTTGATGTAATGCCTTTGTACGGCAGTTTCTTTTCCTTGACACTCAGCATCAGCTCAGCATCATTTGGATGAATACTCTCTAACATCTCGATGAATACCTTTTCACGCTTGAACGGCTGGATGGCGGCGCTACGACTATTCTTCGTAAAGATATACATCTTACGTATTTCTTTGTACAGACCTCCTGTATTATCGATCATATCTTCAGGAGGATTGTAGGGAGGCGCGCCGTCAGGTAATTCAAAAATAACTCGAACGTCACACACTGCCTCTAAGATTTGCATGAAGGCATTGTTATTTTGATATTCTTGTAACTTTTGAATTTTTGCCTTTCGGCCAGATACCTTTTCTATTTCTTTAAAGATATCGCTAATTAATTTTGCCATTTTAAAACTCCGAGATGCTATCGGTTAAATTTTTGAGTTTGTATTTGATAAAGTAATTGAAGAGTTTTTCTCGACCTTTGCCTTCTTGTTCTTCGCATACCTTTTTGATGTTTGCCCTAATGTCGTTGGGTACGGCACTGAGATCGATAAGCATACGATTACGGCTGTAATTATACCTTAGTTCTTCTGGTACATGCTCCAACAATTCAGCCATCCTCTTCGAACGTAATGGTTTCTGTCGTGCATTTGCTACAAATGTATCATCAGCACTCAACACATTGGGTATACCATCACCGGTGTCGCCTTTAATAATATGCTCTTTCAGGAATGCCACAGGATCATTACAGCGAATCCATTTCTTTCGTGTAGGATCATACTGCTGGACATTAGAATATTTCTGGAGCTGCTGGAAGTCTTTGTCGCCTGACAAGATGAGGATAGGGTCACCGCCGAGTTGGCGACCGTGTTCATGACAAAGAGTCGCAATGACATCATCAGCTTCGGCATGCTCAACTCGGACGGTGGGGTAGGGAAAGAATTCTGCAAGTTCATCGCGTACTGCATTGAGAATACGAAAGATTTCATTCCAGTCTAGACCAGAATCTTGTCGGTTCTTCTTGCGATTCGCTTTGTAATATGGGAAGAACTGTTTGCGCCAGTTAGACGTAGCGTCGCATGCGATAACTAGCTCGCCGAACTCTTTCTCAAACTTGACTTTATTCATACGAATAGAATTGAGGATCATATGTCGTAGCAGATCTTCATTCGCATTGATGTTTTTAGGACCACTCACCATCAGACTGGCGAGGGCTACTTGGTTGTAATCTAATATAATCACTGTTAAACTCCACTTATTTACTGGTATATTCTACCAAATAAATGTGGCTTTGTAAACCTAAAAATCGAATTCCAATTGAGTAGTGTCTGGATGTACTGCATCCCAGTATAAGTTCTTCGCGAAGTGTTGAATGGGGTGATGGCAATCATTCATCTTATAGACAAATGATTTGAGAGTCTCGTATAAGAAGGAAATATCGTACACATAATCTTCATTGTCTACTCTATAGTCGTTACTAAACATACTACTAAGCATTTCAGACAAGTATTGATCTGTGTCTAATTCGGCGAGTTCTACTTTATCGTAGACATTGAAACCGTCCTCAATCGCCATCTGTTCCAGACGACGATCTAACGGAAACTCTATGACATTGTTCATAGATCTATTTATATCAAGTTGTCTTATAACTGAAAACCGGTCCAACATCTTTCGGTACAGATCTATCTTTAATGTGGCCAATCAGCGCACTCATCAGTGAATTCCACTCGGCTGCCCTGTTTTCCCAACTATAAAATGTATCAGCATATACCTTCGTAGGCCCTGTGTTATGATACATGTCTTTGTAATGATTGATAGACAAATCTAACATATTAAACAAGGCACCAGCATGTGAATTGGGATCTTCGTAAAACTGGTACATATTTGTCCAATGTGATGCTGTTTCATATAAAGCGCCGAAGTTGGAGTGTACACAGACGTTTTTAGCTGACATCGCTTCCATCAGTGCAAGACAACCAGTCTCTGCCCATGTAGATGGATATGCAAAGATATGAGATTTCTTGAGTGCCTCTACGACTTCTGCATGTGGCTTCGCGCCATGATTAGTTGCATTCGGATGATCATCGAGAATCTTAAACACTTCTTTGTAATCATTGTCTCGGGCGCCCCATCCATATATGTCGAATGATGAGTACACGTCAAGATGAACATTCTTATGTTTTTCTGCAATCCTTTGAAACACTGCAGCCAAGATGTTTAGGCCTCGGTGTGGTGTTGTGTGGTATATCAGATTGATTGTGCCGTCATTGGGTTTTTCGTGTTCGGGTATCGTATCAATAAAGTTGCGTAATACAATACATTTACTCCATGGTAATTGATAGCGGTCGATGTATCTCTGCATTTGCCAGTTAGATACAAACACGAATTTATGAAACTTTTCTTTGCCATGATCGGTCTTTAAAAAATCGGCCTCAGGATCGCCTGGCAAATCATGTGCCCAAAAAATACGAATCTTATCATCTGCTAACTCGCTCTTTACACGAGAAGAAATGATTTGGCATTCTTTCAATAATTTTTGGTCAGCTCGTTCTGCAACTTTCATGGTCAGTACTTCTGTACCGCCCATTGATTTTTCATTTGTTTCGTTGCGTTTAAATTCTCCAGCGAGTATCTCAGCCATTTTCACGATCCTTGATTAAGTTATCATTTCTCACTGCACTGAGATGACCATAATTACCAGCTTTAGTTTGTCTCTTATGTCGAAATAAAACTAGTGTGTGATTATTACCATCGGCTTTACCCATTGGATAAACGATCTCTCGTGTTTTCTTAATTCTCCATACATCTAACATTACAATCCACTCTCCAAGTAGAACATTAAATCACCAATAAAAGCACCATTCACGGTTACGAATGGAAAACCTTCGCATTCTGGCCATATTTTTTCTACAGCCTCTAAAGAAATATCAGTGTGCACTTCTAGCATTACACACTTCACATCTTTCTGTTCAATATACATCTTCAGCATATCACAAGGAGGACAACCCTCCTGTGTGATGACTACGATGTGATCATTCGGACTCGCCAAAATATTTCCTCAATACTTCGCGTTTATCTTCCCATTCGGCCATTTTTGCTAACTCCTCTTCGATAGTTAACATCACGTCAGGGTGTTCCGCTACACCGACATTGCTATCAATCATGATATCGACATTGACTTTATGTCTTTGAATTTGTGCAGAAAACACATTGTCTAGCGAAATTAGAATTTCTCGTCTTTTTTCTTTAGCCATTTTCCGTTTATCTTCCCACCAATAAATTGATTATAGTATTCTTCTGTGAGTAGTGCTTCACAACGAATTTGATAATCCATTTCCCAATATGCACACTCTGTTTTTGTTTCGCAAAGATGAACCACATATCGTTCGAACTCGGCACCATTAGCTAGCTCATCTTTGAGTTCTTGATTTGATCCGTAGTAATTTTTCCAGTCTGATTCGACTAATGATCTTCTCTTTCTCTTCTTGCCTTTGAGCGGAGGTAGTGTCTTCTTACTCCAAAAAAACTTCTTGCCGATATACTTACGTTTAGTTTCTTTATTAATTAACAAATATACCATACCATAGAAATTTTGTACATGCTCAGACTCGAGCGCCCAACCTTCTAGTAAGTGTATCCATGGGTTTTCATAACTTGCAGTAGTTAACGACGACGTTACCTTCGTGGAAGATTCTTTTTGATTTGGCAAAACTGTCTGACCACCTTTGTTCGGCGCATAATGCATCTTCGATGACTACTCTACCTATACCAACTTGTACTACGCCTTTTGCACATTCGTGGCAGATAGGTAATCCGTAAACGTAGAGATGTGCACCCTTCAGTGAAACTCCATTCTCTACAGCATTATATATACAATTCATTTCAGCGTGTACCACGAGCTCATACTTTGTCTCGCGATCGTTCAGTCTTTCTTCGGTGTCTTGTATTCCCTTTGGGAATCCATTATATCCTGTGGCGAGAATATTACGATTAGGACCAACAGCTACCGCGCCGATCTTTTTTGACGGGTCTTTCGACCACGATGAGATGTGTTGTGCTAACGCTAAGAACTTACGATCCCACGCCGAACTAATTCCAGGATAGTTTACCACTCTAACTCCATATCATCATCATATTCAAACTGCTGATCTTCGAGAGATGCACTACAGATAGGACAAAACTCGATAGGCATCTCTTCATCATCAAAATTAGTCTGACGAATAATTACGTCACATTTGACCTCGCACGATTTACAATTAATCGTCTTCTTGTACATCTTTTATCCTGCTTTTAAAAGCTTCTAACAGAGGTAACAAATCTTGTTTGTGTTCATATATTACCTCATTGCCAAACATATTGACAACAACCAAACTCAATTCCGTATCGGTATCTACAATACGAGTTTCTATTTTAAATTTTGATTTGATTAGTTCAATCAGCGTCTGTATCATCTCGTTCTCTGTAGTCTGGTATTTTGAATTGGTCGTTATTCTTCTTTCGCAATATCACACCTACATGAGCGGGTCTTTTATACCCTTTATCTTCGCCGTTGGACCATATTTGAAATTTAAATTCATCGCTGTATCTATTCAACGCATAATCGAGGGATATTTTCATCCGAGAAAATCTTTCACCCGTAGTAGTGCCGATGAATGACCCACACATTTCATACTGATTCGCTGCACATAATCTAGCAAAGAAGTTTGGAGAATATGTATAAATTGATGCTTCTACGGTAGAGAAAAACGGAACAGCGTGTACCATAAACGTGCCTTCACCAGCCATACGATGGATGTTATCAAAGAAAGCAAATTGATTGAAAATGTGTGATGACTTACCGCAGTTTACGATGATGTCGAAGGGCTTTTCTCGTGGCCATTCAAAATGCTTGTTCCAATCTAGATCTCCAAATTCATCGTGCATGATAATAGTTTTATTAGCACCTATTAATTCATAGAATTCGTATAGATCTCTCGGACATTCTGCAATGCCCATTCTGTCCATCAATGGTTCCATATCAGTATAGTCACTGATATGGTTTTCACCAGCATGACAGATATCGATGTGTTCGAATCTTTTTGGTTTTAATGGTTCGTCACCAGCTATAATATCAAATAGCTCTGATAGAATTTTTGTTTGAAAATTATTCATTAGAATGAAAAGTCCTTAAATGTATCGTCGTCGACATCTTTCTTGATACCACCAACAATATATGATGTGATTTCAGTTTCTTGCGGGGCGACCTGTACTTCTGCACCACTGATCCACTTTTGTGTCCAAGGCAGCGGGTCAGATCCGCCTCGCTCGTTTGATAATCCAATGGCATACATACGCTTGTTACCTAGCCACTCCACATACTCATTCAAGAGCTCAGCATTCAGACCTATCATAGATCCTTGTTTGAACAAATAGTTTGCCCATGCTTTTTCTTGGTCGAGCACATCACGGAAAATTTGTTTTACTTCTTCCTTACTATCTATAGCAATTTTGGCGTAGTCTTTGTCTTCTTTTGGTAATAGCTTGATGAGTTGTTGTGTTGATGCCATGTGCACGTTCTCATCACGTGCGATAAACTTAATGATCTTTGCGTTACCTTCCATCTTTTTGAGTTCGGCAAATGCCCAACTGCAAGCGAACGACACATAGAAGCGGATGCCTTCGAGTGCATTCACAGCATTCACTGCCAACCACAGATTCTTTTTCGTTGGGTTTTCTGCCAGATTATCATAGTATTTCGAAATAGATTCTGCGCAATCAACAATCTCTTTGATGTCGAGCATCTCGTCAAATACTTTTGATGGATCTGAATATACATTACGGATAATATGTGTATATGATCGTGAATGAATGGTCTCGCTGAAGGCCCATGTTACGAGCCAGTTCTCAAGTTCAGGTAACGAACACAAAGGCATGAACGTCTCAACGGGACCTCGCCCTTGTACTGAGTCGAGCAAGATCTGTCGCTTCAAATTGCTCGTAAAAATATGTTGCTCATGTTCGGTTAGATTCTTAAAGTCTTTACTATCACGGCTGATGTCCACTTCTTCAGGACGCCAAAAGAAACCGAGTTGTTTATCAGTGAGCGTTTCAAAGACACGATATCGTTGTTTATCGTATCGTGCAATATTTACACGTGGACCAAAGAATGCTGGCTGTGTAGTAAAATCAATTTTCTTCGTATGAAATACTGACATTATTCTGTATTCTTCCTTTTCCTGGCCACCTTCTTGCGATGACGAAATTTCTCATTATCTTCTCTAACTCTTGTGTAGTCATGCAAAGCTTCTTTGTATCTTTTCTCAAACTGTATATAATCTTCTTTCAAGATATCGAGAGTCTTTGGATATTTTTCATTGACTTCTTCTAATGCTTCTTCTTTTGTCTTATAGCTCCACTCGTCGGTATGACCTACACTCCATTTTGGTTCTGTCTCTACATGATAGTTTTGTGTACAGACTTTAAAGTCAGGTTTCAGTGGTTCGTCAACAGTCAAACTCGAGTCACGCCAAATGATTCGATTGTTTGGCTGAGCGGCGAACTGACCATTCTGCAATTGAATGATGTTGAATGACTTATGCTCAGGATCATGTTCACTAAAGTTCTCATCTAAGATATTATTATCTGCATGACAATTATCTATTGTAAACAAATATTCGCCTTCATGAAACTGTTTATCTTTACCGAAGAACTTACAACTTGACAGAAGTGGTTTCTGGATAACGGTTATATGATAGTCGAAGCAGTCCCATAATTGCAAAGTATCGAGCGGTAGATCGTAATCAATGTCTGTCTTCCATACAAATGCAGAGATAGGTAGCTTATCGAACAATGCACCATAGTCAGTCAATAATGTTTCGAAGTACAAAGCTTTGCCTGTCACCGATTTGACCGATGTCCATATACCAGGTGTGAACTCGCCATGGCCGTATTCGAGATCATAGAGATACTCTTTACGAACCATGACTGGGATTGGAGGTAGATTATGTACTAAAAATGCCATTAGATCTTACAGGCGTCGCAGTCTTCTGGATTTCTCCAATCACATGCCGCGCCTTCTTCGACTTCTTCCACTGGTGGATCACGTTCGTCGGTGATTTCACCAGCTCCGTCATAAGTGTTATTGTAATAGAGTTGCTTGCCACCATACTTGTAGAACATCAACATATGTTGCATCATTGTCGAGAGAGGAATCTTCTCTTCATCATAATGCAATGGATTATAGCTCGTATTGACAGAAATACCTTGATCGATAAATTTCTGCAACACCGCCATAATTTGTAGATAGCCTTCGGGAGATTTTTGTTCCCAAAGCAAATCATACTTGTTCTTTAGTTTATGTATTTGTGGTACAACCTGCTTCAGCACACCGTCTTTTGATTGCTTCACAGAGATGAGCGAGCGAGGAGGTTCAATACCATTCGTGCTATTGCTGATCTGTGCAGACGTCTCAGCAGGCATCAGCGCCATCAGTGTTGAGTTACGAATGCCGACTTCTTTGAGCAAAGCACGTAATTCATTCCATGGCATATTATATTCTGGTGGTGTCAGTTCATCGACAGTTTTCTTATACGTGTCGATAGGCAATACACCATCATGATATTTTGTTTGATACGATTTACCACAAGACCCTTTTTCTGCAGCGAGAACAGCGGATGCCTGAATCAGATAGTATGACCATGCTTCTGCGTATTCATGAATTAATTTAAGATTAGGTGCTTGATAATTTGTGTCATTCTTTGCAAGCCAATATGCAAAGTTAATGATACCTATTCCCAGCGGGCGACGTGCCATCGTTCCTTGAAACGCTGCATTCACAGGATAGTCTTGATAATCAAGCAATGCATCTAATGCTCTGACCGAGAGTTCACACGGTAAAGCAAAATCTTCTGGTTTTCTGATGTTACCCCAATTGATAGCTGCCAGAGTGCACAGACTGATCTCTCCTTTCTCATCGTGTAGATCATTGAGTGGTGTAGTAGGCAGATTGATTTCACAGCAGAGGTTAGACTGGCGAATAGGCGCAAGCTCTTTCTTAAATGCACCATGGTCATTCGCGTTATCAACATTCATCAAATAGATACGACCAGTATCCTTTCGTTCCTGCATAAAATGAGCAAAGAGATCGCGAGCAGGAATTGAACGCTTCATGATAGAAGTCTTGCGCTCATACTTCTCATACAATTCGCGGAACTTATCGGTATCTACAAAGAATGCTTCGTACATATCAGGACATTCATGAGGTGAGAACAAAGTAATATCTTGTCCTTTCACAAGACGTTCATACATGACTTGATTAAATTGTACGCCGTAATCCATGTTACGGACTCGATTTTCTTCCGTACCCTTATTGTTCTTCAGTACAAGTAGATCTTCTACTTCGTAGTGCCAAATCGGATAGTAGATAGTCGCCGCTCCGCCTCTAACACCGCCTTGCGAACAACTTTTAACAGCACTCTGAAAATACTTAAGAAAGGGGATAATACCAGTATGACTAGTATCACCGTTGCGCACAGCAGAACCCAAAGCACGGATGCGACCGGCACCGACGCCGATTCCAGCTTTTTGAGAAACGTATTTGACAATTGACGAAGCCGTTGCATTGATAGAATCCAGTGAGTCATCAGTCTCGATAAGTACGCAAGACGAGAACTGTCGTTGAGGCGTTCGTACTCCCGCCATAATTGGTGTAGGCAGACTGATATCGAAGTTGCTCAGAGCATTGTATAACTTTACAACCCATTCGAGTCTGTCTTTGTCGTAATCATGAAACAGAACCATAGCGATACACATCATCGCCATCTGAGGTGTTTCATAGATTTTGCCTGTAACACGATCTTTTAAAAGATACTTGCCGCGCATTTGTTCCATCGCAGCATAAGTCAAGGCGAAGTCGCGAGTATGATCTATTTTACTGTTAAGAAAATCTATCTCTTCGCGAGTGTATTTTTTCATCAACACTTCATCGTATCGAAATTCGGCTATTTGTGTAATAATATGTTCTGTGAGAGACGGAGGTTTGAACTGACCATATACCTCTTTGCGCAGCCCATAATTGATTAGACGGCCTGCTACATACTGATAGTTCGGTGTTTCTTCAGTGATAAGATCAGCTGCTGCTTTGATCAACATCTCCTGTACATCGACAGTCTTGATGTTGTTGTAGAACTGAATGTGTGTTTTGATCTCTAATTCAGAAGCGGATACACCGTTCAGGCCATCGCAAGCAAAACTAGCAACACGATGAAATTTTTCCAAATCAAGAGCTTCTTTGTCTCCGTTTCTTTTAGTTACACTGATGATATTGCCAATCATTAGATCACTCCGCGCTCATGCAGTTTTAGACGATTAGCAAGATGTTGCTCTTGAATGTCTTCCTTACTTAAACCAAAATAAGGAACTGCATGTCCTTCGCGGATCATGATATCTCCTAAAAACATGGTGCTGTCAGTTACTCCATCATATACTTCAAACTTGCCCAAAATACGACCGAATTTACCTTTCGACTCATCGCCAGCCTTTTCTGTGACTAGCGTTTGTTTTGAACCAACAGGCAAATGTTTTTGTACAAACTTTTTCGCTAGCAGACCGAACTGCTTTTCTACTTTGTCTCGAGTGCGTGATTCTGGCGTGTCGATACCATGAATACGGACGCGTTCGTTATGCTGCCAGATCCCAAATCCGAGATCAATGTCTACATCGATAGTATCACCGTCGACGACCCTGCGAATTATACAATTGTATCTGAACATTAGTCTGCCTTTTCTTCTATTTCTTCTGGTTTTACAACGATATCATCATAGCCTACAATGATACCATACTCTTGTCTTAGCACCTTTAAAATCTTATCTATGCCTGCACTTGCACCTTCTACAAATCCTGCATGATGAGCTTCGGCACCACCAATTACACGACCTACTTGATAGCAGATAAACATCAGTGCAACAGTGATAAAAACTACAGGATCAATTTCCATCTTTGAATGCACCCCATTTTTGGACGAAGTTTTCTGCCAAATCTTCAGCATAATAGACAGAATGATTTTCAAGGAGTTCTGTTTTCATTAGTTGTCCGTTTTCGAACATACGAACGATATAATGATATGTATCCTTAGACAATTCTGCCTTGCGATTGAATTCAGGGTTCATAAATGTACTGAGGTGAATTTCTTTGCTACTCATATTCTTTTCCATGCGGTGTAATGTATTTTTGCTTCAAGGCCGGAGGATATATTATCTCTTAAAACTTCATCGATGTACATAGTTTCTGAGTTTAAAATCATATCATTGATGTCCTTTGATTTGATTGACTCCGGGAATATGACCACCTTATATCCTTTATCTATCGTCTTCTCAATCTTAGCACATGTTTCTGCAGATCGTGGTTCGTTATCGTAAACAAAAACGCTGTTTTCATTCACTAAATCCCAATCAATGGAACCACCTGCCATCGCGATAGAGTTATCTACAAACATCGAGTCGATAGGACCTTCTAGAATGTAGTGTGTTTTAGAACGATCACAGGTATCTAAGCCGAAGACTTTCGACTTCTTCGTGTCGATCATTATTGTTATATACCGTATGCCATCCTTACGAAACGATCGTCCTTGAAATCCGAAGAGGTTCTTATCCTCATCGAGAAACGGTATAATGAGACGTGGTTCATCATGATCCAATGTATCAAACTTTCCAGGCAACACACTATTGACAAATTGCTTGAAGCGTGGCGCATAGAACAGCTTAGCATGATACAGAGTAGGAATCTGTCTCTTGTTTATATATACCTTGGCGGGATGACTGTGAGATAATTGTGAGATTTTTTTGAGGTTTTTTAGTCCGCTAGACTTAACGAACTTGGGGGGTTTCATTTTGATAGCCAGTACTTCGGCCTCTGTCACCTTCCGCTCTTGCGGGGTCAGATTATCCGATATTTTCTCGCGGATAAATTCCTGATATATTATTGGATCGACGAACTCAAGTAACTTATCGATACCCAAAGTGATACTACAATTATGACAATGGTACAAAAATCCGCCATCGTCTTTCGGAAATATCCAACCACGTGCTTTGTACTTATTTTTTCTGGAGTCTCCACAAACGGGGCACCTGAAGTTATAGTGTTGAGCCTTAACTCGCTTAAATCGGTCCAATCGGTTGGAGATGAGACCAATATACTTTTGTTCTAACCACATAATAAAATACCTGAATAGCGATAGAGCTATTATACCGCTATGTCAGGGAATGTACATGTTTAAACAAACGGGAAGTGCTGTGATACCACTACAGACGCGATTGCTACGGCTACAATCCAGAACAGACGATTGATGATTTGAACGGTATGAGCATTGTCATCAACCTTCTTCTCTATATCATCCAGCTTAGAAGAGAAGCGATTGAGCCGGTCAAAGTTAGCATGATTATTGTTTTCAATAGCAATAAGTTTTTCTTCAGCGCGCGCGAGAGAGATCATTGCATCGCCTAACTTATCGATCTTCTCTTCAATACGATCTAAACGTTTTACTTGTGATTCAGCCATGGTCAGCCCTTAAAAATACGTTTGCGCTTGCCATTGACCTCAATGTAATTGCGCGTGATGAAGGATGTTTTTCTTTTCTTCTTAGGAAATACTTGAGGATCATCGCCCATACCAGGGCCCATCGATGTAGAATTAGTAGGACCACCTTCTCCTTCTTCAACTAGCATTTCCGCTTCTTTCATGTAGTGATGCAAACACTCTTCTAGATATTCAATGTCATCGGGATCTAGATTCTTTTCACGCAAAAGCAAGAGCGCAGCAGCAAATGATGCGATACGGGTTTTACCTCCGGGTATTTTGCCCATCAGTTTTTTCAGATTAGCTACAAGGCGATCGAAATACCCAAACGATTTGTTCTGTTCAGGAGTTCTATCGGCTTTAGACACAATAACTTTCCCGTCCTTATCAATAAGACCGGTTTTATATGCATCCCATTGGTCAAAAGGTGTTACTAATCGCTTTAAAAACATGTAAATCGCAGCTAGATCTACTACACCTTTAGCCATTAGCCCTGACCTCTATACTTTTTAAATGATCTCTTTCTAGCTTTGTTCATCGAAGCCATCTTAATATTGTTGCGACCAATACTGGTCCCCTTATTAGAAGGTTCGATAGTAAGCTTGATGCCCATCATTCCTTTTGCTTTAGCCACTATATGTTCCTTAATACCTCTGCAATTTTAAGATCTACTGATAACATTTCTGTTCTAATATGACACCCTTCAAAATTTAGATCTGTGATTCTATCTGGCATATATTGTAAAAATAATAAAAATGTTTTTAAAATATGCCAGTGTTCTTCATCGATCTTAAAAAATAACATACGTGTCGCTGCATCATGACGAAATACGTTATATAATGTAATGACATGATTCAGTATCAATCTTTCCTTTAACTCACCCTTCTCAATATATCTTGAGAAGAGACGCTTTAGATATTTGAACCTTTTCAAGTCATCATAAAACTCTTCAGTATCGTACACCGTATTGGTGTAATTTGCCGCAGCATATAACAAAAAGTTTGACTCAGTCAATGGTGTCATAATGATCTAAATATTAGGAATCAGGGAATTCTGAATCGTCAGCAGTACCAGTAGTGTTAGCTACATCAAGCGTTGAAGTATTAGCGAAATCAGTAGCATCAAGACTAATCTTAAGAGTTGCTAGTGTCTCATGTACATCCTGGCTTACACCGCCACGAGTTCGAGTATACTTACGAACCCAACCTGGAGGTACACTACCCTTTCCAGCGCCGCGCGCAGCTTTTGATTCAGCTTGATCTACACCAAAAACACCATCAGTAGTATTGCCGAACAAAGCTTGTCCAGTCTCACCTGTTTCTGCCTTCGCAACAAACTTAGGTGCGTCAGAGTACTGGTCTCTTTTTCCGAATAAAGACATTTCTTATTCTCCGTCTTATGTTTAAACAGTTATTTATTAGTCGTCATCCTTGACAGCTTTCTCTTTCTTCGCTCGCAGCTTCTTAAAATCTGCTGCGTCAATGTCGTTATCATCATCTACATCAAGATGCTTCTTCTGTGCAGGAGACAATTCTTTCTTCTCCGTTACAAAATCCTTGAACTTCTTCATTTCTTTTCTCCCATTGCTTTCGTCTTGTTCATTGCTTTTTTAGCAAGGTGCTTAGCAATGTTTTGTTTCTTAACCGTATTGCCGTACTCGTCTTTGCGAGGACCAGAAACTTTCTTCCAACCTGAATCTGATTTCCAACCTTCTCGCATCGCAGACAGTTTAGCAGCGATGGCCATTTGTCGTCTCTTTTCCATTGACTTACCCTTAAATTGTGGTGCATCTGATTTTTTGAAGTCGTCGACCCAATCACCCATGTCATCGGACGGCTTTAACTTCTCTGATACGTAATTAGTATGCATATCTGTACTCGCATCTTTCAGACGCTGTCTCAGATCAGCCTTGATGTTCGTATCATATGTACGAGTAACACTCTTGACAGCCGATGCTTTCTTCAGCATATTTCGTAACGCTATCTTGACTTTTGCTGGTGAATCCGAATCCATATAGAAACGAGGCATGCCTTCAATGTCAACAGCAAACTTTGCTTCATACATATCTCTTCTGAATGCCCTCTTTTTTCTCTTGAGTGCGACCATCTTTTTTTCTAATTTGTCTAAAGTTTTTCTCTTTTTACCAGCAGCTGCCATCGATTTAGATGTAGCGGTACGGTTTTTTCCAGCATTAGAAGTATGAAGCGGATTACCATGACTCATTTGGCCCATCTCTTTGATAGGCTTCTTGCCGGTTACTTTAGCATGATCGAGACCGAGGTGCCGCGAACGACCTTCAGTGTCAAAACCATGAGTAACTTCGCCATTATGTACTCGATACACTTGACCACCTTTAGCACCCATGTGCTTATTCTTAGACAGTCTGTACGCAGCTTTCATTGCTTCTGACTTATTCTTATGTACACTATCAGGTTTACTTAATGATCCGCCTGGACGTGTGACATGATACTCTGCTTCTTGAATTGCTTCAGGATCAGGAATATATCGTAGTATGTGTCGCAATTCAGCTTCTTCTACTACATCTCCAACGTTTTTAGTAGACACCCAAACTCGGCCTCCCTCCTTTTTGCACTTCGCCAGCATCTCGTCTTTCGTACCGGTTGCAGTGACTTTTCTATCCATGACGAGTGCATAGTGACAGTTATCTGCACCTACGGCATCCTCGCCAACTTTGATTGTCTTCACTTCTTCCACAACTTTCTTTTTCTTTTGACCAGGTGTTTTCTTCAATGCATCTTCTACACCACCTGGCTCGCCCCACTTTGGAAGCGGACCATCAGGATTGCCTTTCGCAGACACAAGTTTCTCAGCGTGTTTAGACATATCACACATCTCAAGCAATTTGATTGCTTCGTCAGGACCAATCGCCTTGGTCAGAGCCATGACTACATCGTCTTGCTCAGCGCCCTTGATCGATTTCAGATCCTGCTTCGTCGGCAACTTCCCCGACTGCATCTTCTGCATCACTCTCCGCACTGACGTCGAGCTCCGCGCTAGCTTCGATAGGCTCTTCGCCGCTGACTGCAACTTCTGTCTCTGTATCGCTTCCGCTAACATCTACTGGTTCCTCTACTGGCGCCATACCACCAGGAAAATTAAATTGTCGTTCTAAATCTTGTTGATACAGGTTTTGATTACCTGCCATAATATCTTTCACCGCGCTCATCAATCCTTGAATTTGAGCTGTGTCTTTCAAATCTGCCATAATTTCCTCACGCTAGATCTTTGTCGTGGTTAAGTCCACCTTTCTTTTTCTTGGCAATGAACGCATTTACACGTGCATGACCCCATTGAGATGGCGTAGTTCCTGGTCGATGACCTGTCTTCCACGCAGCAACTCCTCTATTATATACCTTCTTCAGGGTACCGACCGAAATGCCTGACTTAGCAGCCTTCGCAGCGAATGAACTATCACCCTCTTCGGTTACTTTCGACATACCGCCACGATCGTTCTTGACCCATCCTTTTGCCTTCAATCGCTTTTCGCGGTCGGCTTGTGCAGCTGAATCATCCTTCTTCTTTTGTGCGGCCTTAAACATTCGACCATGTGCTTTCCGAGATTCAGGTGACATCGCTTCAAACTGTGCACTCTTGTTATTTTTACGATAATGATTCAGTGCTTTGAAGGCATTGTCTTTATGTACCTGTACTTTACCCTTCTGACCACCATGTGTAACGTAGCTAATAGTCTGATGATCTTTCTTCTGTGCTTCTTCAGGCAGCTTCCTATTATAGTTAGTAGTAGGATGCTTAGGGCTCAAACCTTTCTTTCGTGCTTTCGCCATTGCTTTATCTTTGTCTGTTACACTGAGAGCATAACCTTTCTTCGCTGAACCTGGATCGTTCTTCTTATTCATATCAGAACGTTCTTTGGCTTTCTTTGCCATATAAGCACCAGCTTTACCACCACGCAGTCTACCAATCACACCACGACCAAATGCATCTTTACCTTTGTATACACTTTCATCGACTTGTGCTTCTTCGTTATGCAGTTCCTTTCGCTTATTTGACCAAGCACGAACCGCACGCCTTCTTTCGAAACTATCCGGTTTGGTTTTGCCTATACCCTTAAATAGCTTTCTAACTTCTGGGTGATTATCAACCTTACCCTCTTTCATCGCAGCTTTCTTCTCACGCTCTTTACGCATCAGATCTGCTACCTTCGCCATCTTTTTACGATCAGAATCTGAAGGTGCAGTTGCTTTAGCGGCACGATGAGCAGCGAAGTCAGTACCTTCCTTCATCATATTATCTACGAACTTAGTATACTTTGACTTAGGCATGTCTCCCTTCCTTGCTTTCTTATCGCCAGGTGCATCTTTATATGCTGAAGCATCATCATCTGCTTTCTTACCGTGCTTCTTAAAGTGTGCATCTCGCTTTGCTTTTGTTGTTTTCTTTAAACCTTTATGATAGGCAGCGGGTTGTGTACCCTCTCTATCTTTAATATCGGGATCTTGTGCTGACTTAGTAGCTTCGCTCATGTGCTCAACACCAGTTGCATGAGGCTTCAGATCTCTGTGTAGTCGGTCAGCGTGTGCTTTGCTCTTCGCTTTGAATACAACACCTTTATCAGTATTGCCAACATACTCGATATGACCTGCTCGTTCATGCTTGCGCATGACAGCACCAGCTTTCTTCTGACGAGAGTCACCATCGAGATGATCGAGACGTACATGAATCTCTGACTCAGACATAGTATTCTTTCGAGAAGTATCACGGTTACGAGCTTGATCCATCATACGATCATGTTTTGCCTTATCAGCTTCTTTCTCACGCTTGATCTTATCTTTAGCGCGCTTCTGATTTTCTGTGTATTCTTTGAAGATATTCATTTATCTGTCCGTTTGTTATACTTGTTGTACTAGTATACCTTCAGCAAACACTGAGCCGAAAGTAGAACCTGACAAAGACCTTAATTGCATTTCAATATCCGTTTTTTGGTCGTACTTAAATGGCGCCTGTCTCATAATATTCATATTTTCAAAAAACGTTGTATCAGCAACTCTCAACACTCTACCATTTGAAGAGCGCAAATAGTTTCTAAATCGTGCTGCCTTACCACCATTTGCATCAGTACAAAATGCGTCGATTCGTGTTAAGAAGAAACAATATCCAGCAGGTACAGTATATACTGCTTTTTGATCTCTTCCATTTCCTGGATCAATCTGTGAATAAACATCTGCGCCAATAGATAATGTAATAGTTCCAACAGCATTTCCAACAGTACAAATCATGTCATTAATTCTAAAATAACTATTGTCTGTAGTAATCGGTGCTGTACCTGTCAATGTTTTCGTTTCGCTAATTGGTAGATAGTTTTCATCAAGTCCAGAAATCAAAACTGTTACAGCTGTATCAGATCCACTTGTACTGACTAAGGACATCGTATTTGCTGCTGATGGAAACTCATAGTTGCTTGCTCGTTCCCACGGTGTTCTAAACTCAGACGTTACAATGTCAGCATCACCAGCAGTAGTACCAAAAATATTTCTTACTGAATAACCGGCAACTGATCCATCAGCAATAGGAATATTGGCTGATGTACCAAATGTGTTCATGATATTACCGTCTTTATCGGCAATTGAAAAAGCTTCGAATAATGTCTTATTATTATTCAGAAACGCTTGTGAGTCTTTATTCCAAATTGCCATTAGCAATTCCACCTTCGTCGTGCAGCTTTCCCTCTCTCGCCTGTCCAACTACGTGAGCGAGCACAGAAAGACTTTCGTCTGCCTGCTGCTTCACCGTCGGGGTCGAGTTTAGATGGTGGCGTTGTGACTGCAGTTTTGACACCATGTGCTTTTGCACCTTTTCGTGTCAATCCTGCACCGTCTTCTGTTGGTCGCTTATGACCTTTTGCATCCTCACCTTTCTCATTGATGAGATCATGATTCAACTTATCGAATGCATATTGATCAGCGGTCAACTCAGTGTCTTCGATTACCCATTCTGCTTTGGCATCGATATAACGCTGGCGTAATTCTTCGAATGAGATACCATGCTTCTCACTCTTCTTCAGGAGGTTACGCTCAACCTTCTCTGTAACTTGTTCGATGTTTACCTTTTCGATCAGATGTTCGATGATCTGATACAAATTCAATTCTGTCTCTTCTTTCTTCGAGCTACGATTTCTTTTTACTCGCTCCATCTCTGCCTTCTTGACTTTAGGCATCATGCGCTTAGCGAGACGTGCGATCAAATCTTTTTTCTTCTCTACGCGTTTATCGACTTGTTGTCGACCTGCATATGGCAAATCTTTGTAACTTTTGCCTTGAGATCCGGCAATACGAGCTCGAATGATTTCGCGAGCCTTTTTAGCAGATCTCTTTCTTAATTTTTCGGGATTCGCAATCCTAAACTTAGCACGCCTACGACCTAACTTGATTTTGCCTTTGAGTCGACGCATCAAAGCTTTTTTCTTCAGTCGCTGTTGCATATTGAGTACTTCTTGCAGCGACATATCTTCAGTGATGCCTGCTGCATTTCTTATCGTATCGTACATCTCTTTTGCCTCTCTGCCCCTTTGCAGATTCTTAGGTAGACCATTCTTAAACTCTGTAAACTTACCAGTTTGAGCTAGAGATCGTAGTTTCGATGCTGACATACCAGACACATCATCTGAGTCTGGATCACGTTCTCCAGCTGAGACGACAGTGATCTTTTCGAAAGCATAGTCTTTACCATTATACCTATCTAATAATGATTGAAACTCTGACACTCGGTCCGAACCACCAATAACAACTAATTCGTCGAACTGTTTCTCAAGGTCTTTTGCTACATCTATAATAGTACGTGCATTGGATTTAGTTACCATTGCACCAAATGCTTTTTTACTGTAGCGGATTTTGTCTTCGTATGAGAGAGGATTTTTTTTCTTGTCTTGTGAATGTGACAAGAAGAGCATAGGCTTCGCACGATACTTACGTGCAGTAGTCCGTATTTTTGATACTAATTTTTCGTGGCCGATCGTAGGAGGATTCATACGACCGAACGCTATGACTACAGTTTTCATGGAGATTGCCTTAGCCTTATCCGTTATACGAAGGTCTGCCGCAGCCTAACTTCTACTGGTATTTATACAATTATGAAAGTGAAGAACTCCCAGCCATAGCATTCATATGTCCATCAGGAACTTTTTTACGATTGGGCTGTTGTGGATTCTGACCTTTATTAAAATATTTTTGAAAACTTTCTATGAATTCGTAATTACGATCAGCTGAATGACCTCTTGATTGAATAGTAGAATCACGAATCCAGCCGATAGCAGGTGTAGGCGACATAATCTTCAAACCTATCTTTGATTTTCTAGATTTTAAAAAGTATCTATTATCGATGGCGCCTGATGCGCCTTGTTCTAATACTTCATTGATAAGTCGATCTGCTGTGTGTGGTGTTAGCGCATACGCGTGTGAACCCTCATGACCCGCACCTTTCACATCAACAATCTCGACAGGAGGTCCTGCTAACTTATGATCATATTGATTTGGATCTCTTAGTTTATATCCCATCAGAACGATGAAATCATCTAATATGTCGATATCAGGATAATGAAGCATCATACCATCATGTTCTAGTACGATGCCAGCTTCTCCACTATCTAAAATCTTTTTCCAAATAGCCAAATGACCACTAAAACAACATTGAGCTGCAGGACTACCACTTATTTTTGGAGGTTTAGCCACTCCTGTATTTGCCCACGCCTCGTCAGGCAGACCTTGATACCAATTGACATATTCATATTTCAATCCGATATCATCACATGATCTCGCTACATCAGCGGCATACTCTGTTGATTTGACATGATTTGTTTTTAAAATATATGCTCTATTTGCTTTCATAATAATTTCCAAAACTGGATATAAATGTTTTATTTGTCCTTGAAGCTTTATTCCAGATCGTTGATTCTCTCAACCAACCTAAAGCACAGATAGGATCAGCAATACTCATGCTTAAATTCTGTCTATACTTTTTAGTTTGCATAACATGTTGATCTATGCAGCCTGTTCCTTTTCTGTGTTTTACACCTTCCCACAATATTTTAGCTGAACCATGAGTTAACGCATATGCATGTGAACCACAGTGAGTCGTAATTGCTGTTAAATTTTTTGGTTTACCTGCAGCTAAATGATCATACGATTTTATATTATTTACCTTATATCCCAGCTGTACAATTTCTCCTTCTGGTATATTCAATTCAAATTTATACAGCATGATAGCATCGTGTTCAAGTATGATTGCATCATGCTCTTCTTCAGCCATTTTTTTCCATATTGCGGCATGACTCAGACTGCATAACGATGCTTTATTTCTAGTATGATTAATGTCATATTTGTCTTTGATATTTGGATCAGATATTACACCTAAATCTCTTGCAGCGTCTGCAGACATGATATTACCATAACCCTCAAACAATTCGTACGGTATTCCTAAATCATCACAACTTTTGGCTGCTTCTTTCGAATACTGGATAGATTTAGGATGATTGTGATAGAGTATATAGGTTTTCACACATGATACTTCCAATTGTTTTTACTGATCAGCTCCATACATATCTTACGTTCGTCAACATAATCATGCATTTTGCTTTCACCTTTTTCTTTTATCGGATCATTATAATATGTTGGTGTTGCTTTCCAATCAAAACCAAATATATGAACGTCTTCTAAACCCAATTTATACAACGTATAAAGTACTAAAATGCCGGTTGATGGTCGAGCTTTAGTTATTTGTTGAACTTCTTCCCATACCTCTCTCGGTGTAGCATACATCGGTGTCTGCCATTTACGAGCATTGTGATGTCTCTCTTCAGATGCTGCCCATGGTGTAAAAAAGAAATTTTTAAATGGTAATTCACCGTCGTGGTTATTCCATTTCTTTATTTCTCTCGGATTACTTGTCGCCATGTAATCCCATCTGACTCCCTGATGTACAGGGTCGAGAGACGGTATATGATTAAAACGAATAGTAGTATGTTGATCGATTTGAGGTCCATAACCCTTGCCAAAAAGACTTTGCGAATTACCTACTACACTGATAGAACCATTAGGAATCATTCGTCTGCGCAACTAACTCTCTGAAAAACTCAACTGTTTGTTTCATACCTTCTTCAAGAGGCATCAAATCATCGACAGACATATCCACGTATCGCAGAGTGTTAACATCAGCAGCAACAGTGGAACCAGCGATTTCGCCTGGTCTCATTGGTAGATTTACCAATTTGGCGTCAGTGCCAGCTAGACTAATGATCAATTCGGCAACTTCTTGAACAGTGCTATTGATCTCAGGTCCAACTTCAACAGCTTCAGGAAAAATAGTACCGGCTGCAGCTTTTTCGGTCGCAACAACCAAAGCATGTGCAACATCACCAACCCAACACATATCAGATACTTGCTGACCGTCACCATAGACCTCTACGTCCATACCTGACAGCGCGCGGCATGCAAATGATGGTGTAATCTTACGTACTTTACTACAACCCCACGGAGCAACGGGTCGCTGGCGAGGTCCGTATGCATTCATTGCACGTACGATGTTGACACGAGTGCCACGATTCTTATTGTACATATCAATGAATCGTTCAATCATTGTCTTCGTGATAGAATATGTGTTGTTCATCCAATGATTACCTACACCGATGTAGGTACCAGGCAAATCATACTGAACTGCAGCTTCGAGCATATTCAAACCGCCCATCAGATTTGACTGTGCGGCAGGTCGTGGATTGAATACTGTTTCTTGTGTACCGAGAACGGCAGCGAGGTGAATCCAAGCATCAGCATGTGCCATCGCCTCTGTGACTGCTACGTCATCGCGTACATCTCCCAGAATAACAGGACAAGGATATTCTTCTTTGCGATCATAGTGATCAAAGATAAATGGCTCATGACCTCTTTCGATACATTTTTCTACGGTGTATTGACCGATAAAGCCTGCACCGCCTGTAACTAAAATTTTCATATTATTTTCCTTGTACTCTATTATAGATTTCTAAAAATCTGTTGTTGACTTTTTCTAATTGTTCGTTCGACAAAAATGGTCTATGATTTCGATTTGCTTTTGTCATAGCATTTTGAGCTCGAGCTTGTGGTAGCTCGTCTGTCAATTTCTTGATCATCTCTAAATCTTTATCATAATATGCTAACCACAATTCTCTATAATTGACATCACGATTCTTATCAGTATGATCTTCGATTAACCATGGTTTGGGACCTGCATAATGTGCTACTTTATCATCTTTGACCAAACAACCATAATATGTCAGATTTTGATATGCTGCATCGAGGTGCAAAAATTTTCCATCATGAGCATAACTCATTACGCTCTCTACATTTAGATTGAATCTTTTTAGTTCTTGTGCATCATATTCCATCACGTCATACATGTATTCAGTCAGACCTTCATGGTGTTTTCTATCAGTAATCAACCTAAAAAGTTTCCAGGCTTCTACATCACAAAGGAAAGTACCGGACGCCATCGTCCATTCTCTACCACCAGCATGCCATCCAATATCTGGTCTATATACGCAAGCAGTTGGATAACCCTGTAAATCCATCGTCCACAATTCTGATATATCGTTGAGTATCAGACAATCAGCATCAACATAGAATACACGACCAGAATCAAAATAGTTGGGTATTAAAATACGTGCGTACATGTCAGGTCCGAGTGGTAAACCGTGTCTAAATGTTTTACCATCATCGATGAGTGGACCTAAGTGCTTTGCTTCGTGTATGTAATTTACATCAGTCGGTAATTCGACATCTTGACCTTTTGAATAGTAAAAACACCATAACTCTGCATCGGGATGATGAATCTTCAAACTATTTCTGAGTGCTTGTACACCAGGCAAAAATTCAGGAGTTGCGCTTGTTATAACTTTCAAGGTAAATCTCTCCAATGTTCGTTCATCCAATCTGCTTTTACTTCATGAGGCATTGGTTTACCATGGAAAAATACCATTCGTGTGTTGTCAGGTAATGTTTGCATGTTTTGTTTTACTACATGAACTTTATAACTGATGCAACTACCAGGAAAATGATCTTGTAATCTGTTGACTACCACACCTGGGACACCAGCATTTGGATTTTTATTTAGTCGTCTGACACCCATACATTCCTCTAAGAATTTATTAGTGCCACCTGTTGCAGATCTACATAGCTTTTCATAATCTTCTGGCTGATATTTGCTTGTGAAAAAGTCCCAGATCTTTTTACCTACTTCCTTATTCCACATAATATAAGCAGTTTGTAATCCGCTAGTGGCATAGAAATCACTGATAGTTGCAAATGGCACGTCAAGAGATACGATATCATCAATGTTTTTGGTGATGATAGTATCGAGATCCATATAGATTGTTTTTTCTGAATGATCGTGGTCTGGATTAGTTAGACCGATGATGTACCACCAATACGGGAGATTGGTGATGAATGGGCGTGTTTCGCATTTCACACCATAAGGATTATCAGTATAGCAAATAAAACGATGCGGAACAGTCACATGTCTTTCAATCGCTGCAGCTAGTCTATTTACATATGCTGGACCGAACTTGTCACCCCACTTAAAACATACTATATCAATCATTTTGTTATCTTTGCCAACCCTTAATAATATCGGGACTAAAGTTTGCTTTACTAAATTCCATTCTGTCTACTATCTTCACTGCATCATTGCTGAGGTGGTCGATAGCGCAGAAACCCTCTGGTGCTGTCACTTTAAATCCGTTGCGTGTTCGCAAGAATGTACGTAGTGAACCAGCTTGATTCATTTTATTTATAATCATCTGTTTGGCGTCCGACAGAAGTACCATCAGCGTCCACACATTCTGAATCTGACCTTTGTTGAACTTACTGAATATTCTCATTGTCTCTTTCATCTCTGCCTTCTTCTTTGCTTTCGCGGCAGGAGTCTTCACTTTATCCATTTCTTTCTTATATCTATCTGTCATCCAGTTCATGAATGCTTGTGTATGTGTCCGAGGATTAATTCTCTTTCCTTGACGTACGTAACTATTATTGAATATCTTCACGAGCTCGAGTAACTTAGGATTTTCATGCCAATAGTTAATGAGATCGGCTGGCGTACTATTGAATACACGACCAACAGAAGCAAGTAAATTTGTGACTTGTTCTGTTTCTTTCTCGGTGAATGTAGCACGACCTGATTCATCTCTATATGTGGCGTCTGTCTGCCAAATGCTTGCTACATTATTAAAGGTAGAAGCGATGTCTTTTCCAAAACTAGCAGACATAGACTCAAAAGAATTACCAGTGTAAGTGGTATGCCATACGATGCCGATCTTCGCGCGAGCGATCTGTCGTCCAAGATTACTGTCCACAGGAACAGCGTAAACAATAGTATTAGGTTGGAAAGTATAATAAGACTGACCATCGATATCCTCTTTCTTCACATCGTTGCCTGTGAACATCAAGTCTCCTTGATATACACCTTTTTTGATTCCGAGTTTACTAAATTCGGCGAGTGATACAAGTAGTTTAGCCTGGAGATCCCCGCTAGTATCAGCCTTAACGTCAGCGGGAGTCTTATAGACTTTAGGATTCTTATTGAATACTCCCTTTTTAGCGACGAAAAACTTTCCGTCTGATGGATCAATGCCCGCGAATACAGCCGGAGCGCCGTCCCATTTAACGGTGCGAGAGATTCTACTTTTGCTGCTACCAGCAAGCATATCTCTGAGATCACGTAAGAAATTAATAGCCTTTCTAGTACCAACCACGCCTTCATTGAATATCAGATCCTCCACATGTTCCATGTGTGTATTTTTAGCTTCTACTATATACTTATCAAACTTTTTCATTCGTAAACCTTAACATATACACTGGATAATTTTGATTGACTACCAGCATAGTTGTGAATAGAGTTAACTATCTCGTTTGCTTTAGCACCTTTTGTTCTTTGCAAAGTACTCAACAAAGTACATACACCATATTTACCGTGTATCCAATCTAACTCACATTTTGGGACTTGATCTTTAAATTCTGCTTCTTTGATATTGCTGTTAATTAATTTAGCATCTAACCAGAACTTATTGATCGCTGTCTTATCACCGCGCTTCATTGCTTTTGCTGCGTTAACGATAGCAGAGTTATTGGGCAATGTTATATTAGCAACATCTTTGACGATATCTGATATGACGCCCCAACTCGCACCTCCACCTCTCGCTGTCTTGCCTAAAATCTCTGCTTTGATAACAGCTAACTGAGAATTTGGTCTACACTCCATCTTGCCGTCTGAATATATGATCTGACCGCCTTTAGAAGAGTAGAAAGTATTATTGCGTTGTTGACCTTGTGTCTTTGATTCTATGTATTTGAGTGTAGATGGGCGCGCGTTTGAGTCGTTCAATACAGATAAACGTGCATTTCTTTTTACTAGCTTCAATGATATACCAACACATTTTCTGCTCTTAAAAGCCATTAGAATATCTTCGTTGTATTCTTGTATAGTGCGGGTTCGCATCTTACTGACGTCAAAGTTTTTATCGACTGCCCATATATCACCGGGATTCCACTTGTCATCAGTCAGAATGTCAAGGCCAGAATTTTTGAATGCCTCTTTCTTCATAGCGTAGATCTTCTTCATCGTATTTGAATCGCGATGAAAGACTTGATTCTTATTGACATAACCATTTTTGATAATGATCTCAGCAGATAAGAATGCTGATACGTGCCAACTCGGATCAAAGTCTCGAATCTCGTCGAATGTAGTACCACCTACTTCGCACCTAGCATATGCTTTTTTCATCACTGACGGTGTGAAAAACTCGATATTCTGATTTGGATTATCTAACATCGCCTGCAGATAAACACACTGCATTGATTCTACGATCGCAGTTTGTTGTGTACCACCACCTGCACCGCCTATACCTCCTCCAAAAAGAGGTGACTTGCCGATATCAGATGATTTGATAACTCTTTGACCAGTTTTTACTTTTAAATCGAAAGCTTTGCCAGCGGTTTTGAAACCTTCGACCGCATCTAAGTTTTCTTTAGAGTTTTCGAGTACTACTTCACTACCGTCAACGAGAGGAAGGGCGACACCTTTCTTGATAGCATTCTCGAGAATGTCTATACGCTGCTCGCCCGTATTACTATTTTTCTTGATGAGTTCTGCTGGTGTAAGCTTGCCTAGAGCCATGAATCCTATCTCCTATCGATAGGACTATTTATCATGCAGCGTATTCGAACCAGTGAGGTACAGGCCGCTTTGTCCATACCATATTGAAGCGATGTTGCTTCTTCTGATAGAATGCACGATAAGAACCAATCACGTCGTCAGGATTGATGCACTCTGGATTGGCACCCATTGCAAGTGGCATCGGAGTCACTTCTTGAGAAGGATTGATATTGCTGGGAGGATAACACAACCAACCATCAAGCTCGTCTGTCTTGTGGTACTTGTTGTAGCGGTAGTTGTACTCGATGCCGAGGTAGAGGAACATCTGATATGCCCACTGATAGTTACCTGCCGTTTCCATTGCCCATAGTGTACACGGATGTTTTACATGTACGGCCGCATAGAGAACGTCCTCGCGCTCGTCAGGCAATTTCCAATATCGTTGCATAGTCTTACCTGACTTTGAAGGTCGACGCTCCTCAGTACCATCGAGAAGACGATGCACAGTCGATAGCATCTGTCCTTCCTCGACGTACATCTTTGGTACGTGTTTGTCGCAATGTGACTGAGCGCATTGCTGTGGTGTTTTTTCAATCTTAAATCTGTTCATGTTCCAAATACCTGAAGTGTATATCTTATCTCTTTACTCTTTTTCACCGGTGTCACTTTGTGTTCGGTATGATTGTCATTGATAACCATTCGATTCTCAATGATAGGAACGAAAGTTTGTTTGTGTTCATCACGATAAACGAATTGACCACCTCGATCAATCGGCCAATTGTTGAGATATATTGTGCAAGCCTTATCAACATGATCATCATGATGCCAATTGATTGCTGAACCTTCGCTCCACATATAGAACATTATACCCGGTTCTTGCTTGTATTGTACATGTTTTTGCACATTCTCTAAGACAATGTCACGGACTCTATCGCTAACATTTTGCATCAACACATACCCGTCATAGCCTTCGGTCAAGTATGGTTGCCACAAAAACTTGTTAATTTGCCACTCACCTTTGAGGGCATCTTGAAATTGTTGCTTACAAAACGTAAGCTCTTGGTCATTGAATATATTATCAATGACTCTCACGTAGATCGCCTTTCTTCAAAGAGATGTAATCTTTCTTCGTCATGATATACGCTGCAGCTGCAAGAATAAGAATGCCAGCAGACTCATAGATGATGTTGAGTGGTTCATTGCCTTTCGTCTGTAGTATGATCATACGCGTCAGCGCAGTCATGGCAATGATGAGAGGCAGTGATACTGGTATGCGCTCACTCTTATAGAATGCCGCAACCATGCCAAGAATCTCTGCGTAGATGAATAGCAAGAAGAGATCACCGAGTGCCATCTTGCCTTGTTGTTGGAACATACCTAATATGTCGAAACCAGCAGCCCATATAGTGCCGAATACGACAAACAATAATATTCCTTTTTCGGCGTGTGTTATTGTGTCGCCAATAAAATTCTTTAAATTTCCCATTCCAATTCTAACTCAATCACACAAGGAACCATAGGAACCTCACCACCGAAAGTGATTTGACACTCATCGATAGTAGGATTTCCCATTCCTTCCATATCCTCAATAGAAATGCCCCAGTCGTCAGGCGGCCGGAGCGCACAACCACTTAATAGAAGTAATATAGCTAAGCGAGCAACCATATAGGTACCGTGAATAGTGCTGCTATAGTCACTAGTGTCACGATACCATAAAATAAAATCTTAAAGATAATAGCTGCTGTTTGAAATAAAGCCCATACAACAAAGCCTGCGATTAACAAAAAGACCAACAGTTTAAATGCTAGCATAGCAAAACCAGCCGTAGCTAATATTACTTCAATTCCTGTCACTCAGATTTTACCTTCGACTTGTTTGCTGGAATTTCTTCAGGTACAGTTTCAACCGTAGTATCTCGTCGTACCTTTGCAATGATGTCTGCCACTTGAGCATAGGGTAAACCACCAAGAACGTTCAACACTTCGTTCATCGTTTCAAGCGGCAATTTGGCTACTTCTGCCATGTTAACTCCTTCCTTCAATAAAATCGTCAATAATATTGCCACCCTTCTGGTCAATCCAAGTGGCACCTTCGTACACTTTACTTATAACAAAATAAAGCACATCCCATACAACAACAACTGGAGTAAGTAAAACTACTTTTGTCCAGCGTAACACTGTTTCATTCATTAGAACACCTTGTCCATAAATCGATCGATCTCAGCATCAATCTTACGCTTTACGCGGTGATCCCACTCTCGATCAAATCGATTCCGTGTGTATTCACCAACACCTTGACGACCATTACGATTGTGCATTGATTGTTGCATCAGACGAAGCTCAGCACGATGATCACGCTTACCGTCTGGACCAAAAACAACATAGCGATGATTACCAGTAGTCATAGTCACATCAGCTTGATGATGAGTGTTATGACTTACTTGCAAACCTTTAATATCGATATTTTTATCGGTATTAGACTTAGCAGCTTCAACAGCGGCCGCACCAGTTGCTTCGATGTCTCGTCTGTCTGCAGTTGAATTATCTTTGTAAGTAGAGTTGGCATAGGTCGTACAACCAAACATCGGTAACAAAGCAATCACTAATAGAAACTTTTTCATACGTTTCCTCCCTTATTATTTATGCAGCTTCCGCAGGAGCGAACAGCTTGCTGAAACCTTCACAAAGAGAGTTGAAGGCACAGATTTCCCACTTCCACTCGTCGAAGAAGTCGTCTTCAAACTCAACCTCGTTGAGGCGCTCGTCGTAGAACTTTTCGAAACCAATCAGGTTTTCCAGCAGACCACTACCATCAGCATACATCGTACCGAAGTTAGCGTTACGAAAGTGGTTAGCTGCAACGTCCCATGGGATGGTGTTACGACCACTGTAAGCGTCTGCGAAAAACTCTGGAATGTAAAGTTGCTTAGCCATATCTACGTCCTTTATCAATTTACAGGAGCCATTATACCGCATGGACCGGATATGTACATCTCTAGGTTATTGATTTCATTGGAGTTTCTGGGCATCTCTAAGTTATTGATTTGATTAGAGATTTTCTTAGACTATTTTTGTAAAATATTTACATTTTTAGATCATTTGATTCTATGACCATCTTTGTACGCCAGTCAGCAGATTCCTGCTGCTCCTGGTCGTGCACATGGAGAGCTATGATAGCGTAGTGTAGGACCTTCAGTAGATCCTTACGATTCTTGCCATCTTTCTGGCCGTATCGCTGTGTGTACTTGAGGATGTTTCCGAGGCAGAATCCTTCACCGTGTCCACCGTCAATGATGAACTCTGTGGCTTGAAACTTGCCCTTAGAATAGTGCTGATCATACGTAGAGTCGATGTAATCAGCTAACTCATTCACCAATACTTCTTCATTAAATTTGTAATCAATCGACATCTGTTATCTCCACAACTGTCTCTTTACGAATATCAACAAATTCACCGCGTGGTGTCTGTAGTACGTACTTTTCAGACTGCGGATTGTTTAAAGCAGGTGGTAATTCGCCTACTTCGACTAGTTCTCTGTCATCTTTCCAATGTTTAAATTTAACTCGCTTCATATAGGTCGCCGTATTTAAATTGATTGTACCATTCATAGTGTATATTCAAATAATCACGCAACATCTCTTCACACTCATCTGACAGTTCAGTCACAATCTCAACAGCAGTAGAGTAATTGATGATATTTTCATTCTCCTGTAATTCTATACCTAATTTGAATTCCATGTCTTCAAACAGCTTTTCTTGTTCTAAGACAACGATGTCATTGATGTCGACATTCTCAAATAAATTAGCTAATAACTCTGGATACTGATACCGTTTAGGATAAAAATCCAAAATACCTCGCTTAGCAAGTTCATCTATTTGATTTTCCTTTGGATTAAAATCAGGATAAAGATCAGTCAAATTTTGTCTTAAACTGTTTATCGAATCAGTAGCAATTCGTTCAGTGAGCATACCATAAGTTGTAAGTCCAGAAAACCCTATTTTTTCTAATACAACCATATTATATCTTTGATAATTGTATGCAGAAATTAGTTGTTCGATTGGATCACGAATTGTAACTACACATTTACCGTCTGACTCATAGAATTTATTATAGTTTTGTTGTTGAGGATGAGTAAGATAAAAATGATGCCATTCTCCACAGAGACCAGCAGAACGATATGCATTTTCTACTGTTAACTTCTCACCGATAATATTTCTCCAAACAGTGATGCCACCTGTCTTATATGGATGAATGAACATATTGTACATATTATTTCCAACTTTCAAATATAGTTTTGTCAACGCGTTCTCTGCGCAGACCTTCACCAAACTCTGTGTTGTCCATGACTGGCTTGTCAGCGATGTCAGGTCCAACATTAGCTTGTGCTTTCTGTTCTACATCGTACAACTTCATTCTTGATCTATCGACACCGACGACAAATCGACGATGGAGACCGGGGTCGTTGTAACGATTCTTGAGCTGTTTAATGAGGAGTTGACCGAGGCTCTCAAGCTCTTCGTTAGAGATGGCGGCAAACATAAAATCTGCAGTAGCGGGCAATCCAAAGGACTCGCTAGTGTCTTCGAGGCCCACATCCGACGACGTGAACCCTGTTCGATTAGTCTGCGTTGCTGTGAAGATCGGTAGGTTGAATTCAACTGCTAGTCCTCTTAGTTCTTCGGCAATTGCCTTGACATATGAGTATGTGTTGACATTGGCACCCATTCGGATGCGTGATGACACACATAGATTGAGATAATCGATGTATATGATGTCAGGTATAAAGTTCTTCTTCAACTTTAATTCATTGAGTAGATGTCGAAGGTGACCACTACCAACAGAGGCAGTAGGATATTCTTTGATGATCAGTTTACCTGCTGTCTTGCCTTTGACACGATTGAGTTTGGTCTCGTACGTTTCTTTTGGATACGTAGCAAGATCATTGAGTGGTACGCCCATCAGATTTGCATCGATACGTTCTGCGATCCTCTCTTCGGCCATTTCTAAGGTGACATACAATACGTTCTTACCTTGCATGAGATTCGATGCAGCGAAGTGACACATCATCAGTGTCTTACCTACACCAGTACCAGCGAGGATAACGTTGAGTGTTTTGCGAGGAATACCACCACGAGTAATACGATTGAAGTAATCGAGGTCGAATGGTTGACGTTCTACTTTCTTGTGATAGAAGTCGTATCGTGATTCGAAGTCTTCGAGGAAATCGTGGCCGATATGAGTATCGAAAGAGACAGCGAGTGCATCAGACAAGATCTGAGGTAATGCACCTTTGTCTTTGTCTGTCTTCCCATCGATCACCTGAATCGATTCCATAATGGCGTTGTAGATTGCTTTGTCTTGACAATACTTCTCTGTCTGCTTCAACAGCCACTCATTATCAGCCTCCACTTTACTGAGTGATGCGATAAATTTTACACAGGCTGCATGAGTATCTGTATTGAGAGACAACTCATCCACCTCGATCTTCAGCGCTTCACGAGATGGACATGCATTGTACTTTGTAAAGTATTTGTTTACGAGATTGAATGTGATACGTTGTTCGTGGTTGACAAAGTATTCTTCTTTGAGAAATGGTAAAACACTACGAATGTAGTTTTCATCATATAATAGATTACTAAGAATCAAATTTTCAATAGAGATATCGGACATTTAGTCTCCTAGCTTTCTGAAGTGGCAAATACTACCACTATCATTTGACCAATATTGTATACTTTTGAATGGTGATGTATAGAATTGTACATTACGTCCGAGCGTAAAGTCCATTATCGCTTCTTGTATATAGTAACCAACATAGCAATCATGAAATAGTACATGACCACCAATCATTAGGTTATCATACCACGCTTCCAGATCTTTGTACACACCATCGTATGTATGATCACCGTCAATAAACAATAAATCATAATCTATAAAGCGACTGGGACCTGGATCAGTTGAATCGTGTACATAGAGATTGATATTTTTGTAGCCTAGTCTATCAATAAAACTAGCTAGCTCATCATCATTTTGAGGTTCATTATCAAAGCTATGTATAATGACATGTTCTTTTGCTGACTGAGCAAGAACTAACGTGCTTCCACCGTAATATCTGCCTATCTCTACTATACCATGTTTTGCACTGTTTGCAACAGTCGACAAATAACGAGCTTCCCATGGACATAGACGAATGTATTCATTTGGTAAAATACAATTTTCGCCATCATTCTCGATAAATTCATGCGGTCTGTATTCTTTAAAATCTGACCTACATGCAGGTAACAGATTGTCTATTTCATTATGCAGTGACTGTATCTTCGAGGAAGTCATCTATCTCTTCTTCTGTGATAATAGCGGAGTGACCCACCTGATATGTCTGCTTTATATATTCATTGAACTTCTCAGACGTCACGATTGGCAACCAAAAATCTTTGCTATCTGTTTCTTTGAGTCTGAACTTCTTGTCTTCGGCAGCACCAGTTTCAAGATCTACCCTCGCGTACCAGCCATTACTTGGTTTGACAACGAATCCTCCCGTGAGTGCAATGTCCAAGAGACCACTCCAACGACTAATACCCCCACTATGAGTAACCGTGACAGGTATCTTAGACTTTTCTTTAACATAGCGTGATTTCTCCACATTGATGATGAAGTTATAACCAACCACATCTTTGCCTTCTTTCTCTTGTTGGCGACCGATGATGTAGATGTTGTCAGCGGAGTAGTATGAACCTGTACCACCACCAACGATATCTTTCGGGAACAGAGCCATTTCTTTGTAAGTATGGTTCACGACGACCATCGGAATATCTTTGAGGGTGAGATGTGGTGTGACCATACGGAACAATGACTTGATCTGTTTAGCACGTGACATGTCTGCAACAGCTTTCTCGTTGAGTGCATCCTCAACTTCTTTCTTCGAAGCGAGGTTACCGATAGAATCGACAATGATGATGACCTTATCGCCGCGATCAATGTTATCGAGTTGCTTCATGATATCGAACTTGAGTTGCTCGACATCTGTAACAGGAGTATGCAGAACACGATCCATAGGAATACCGAAAGCAGTAAAATAACTTTGCGGCGTACCAAACTCTGAGTCATAAAAAAGAAGCGCGGCTTCTTCGTATTTCTCCAAGTATGCTTTTGCCATGAGAAGGCTGAAAGCAGTTTTAAAGTGTTTGCTGGGACCTGCCCACATCGTGAGACCAGGTGTGAGACCACCATCTAGCCGACCACTGAGGGCGAGGTTGATGATAGGAATTGATGTAGGAATCATGTCCTTCTTCGTGAAGAACTTTGATTCAGAAAGGATAGCCGTATCCTTGATGGTTGAATTCTTTTGTAACTTAGATAAAATTGACATGTGAACTCCTATACTTTTCACTGTCCTATTCTACCGCAAAAAAGATATTTTGTAAATGCTATTCTGTACGTAAATCGTCAACGACTACACCCATTGTTTCGGGGTTATTATGCTTAAAGAAGCGAGTTTCGGCTGCTAGACCTTTCTTCGCCACTTCTTCGTACTTTTTGAAGACTTGGTTTTGATCACTGTGTTGTCTACACATTCTAACAAATCCGTTTACTTTACCAGCGAATATTTTATATGGTTCACAGAGAACCTGATACCAACCTGATTCGGCGGGCCGTAATATTTTCCTATCATAAAAATTATAAACGAGTTTAGGATCAAACATATCGGCTCTATGAATAATCATGAAGTCATGACAATCAAGTGAGATACATTGTGTTACTGTTCTAGTAGGATTTAAAAACTCATCCATCGTATTATAATCATTGAATGTATAAAACCCGTATGGCGCGCCGTATTCTAAAACCTGTTCGCAAAAATCTTTGATGTGGTATTTAAGATCTGAATAAACGAATAAATCATAACGAACTCTTACGATGAGGTCATATTTATTTGGATCGACAAAATCATCGACTACTAAAGCATGAGCATAATGTTGAAAGTTTTGTAAACTTCTGCGTCTTGTCGTTGTGATGTTTATAAGCATCTCTTTTTTGATAGATTCGATAGATCTATTTTTCATACGAGTTGGCAATAATGAATGATCCCAGTTATTTTTTTCGTAGTATCTCCATGCTTTAATATGGTGGTTCACATCACCCATAGCAGAGTGATATCGTCTTTTAGGATAGTCGTAATACTTAGTGATAAAGCTTTTTCTTACAGGAGATAATTCAGTACTATCTGGCCCGTATTGTTGTTTCCATGTAGCATAGAAAAAATCTGCATCGAGATCACTAAAAACCCAATTAATTTTTTCTATACACTCTTGATAATTGTCTCTGAACAGTCCAGAAAAACATACTGCTATCTTCATATAGTACACCACATGTGATCACCATTATACACTTCTTTATAATATGGTTCTGCTAAAATCTGCCACCATCCATGCTCAGCAGTTCCTAATTTTTTGTTTTTATATAAATCCCATACATATTGCGGATTAAATTTATCGGCTCTGTGTATAATCATAAAATCGCCGAGTATACTAGATGTATCACACAAACAAATTTGTCCTGGTTTTGTCTGAGGTGTTTCAATGTTTCCTATGCCCAATGGTCTTTCTGACAAATAAACAAATTCACATGCTTGATCCATATCTTCGAAAGTAATATCATCTGACCATTTCAAGTCATAACGAACTCGGATAGCAATATCATGATTAGTCACGTGCTCTTCAAATGCTAGTGTATACCCCAAATGTTGTTTGATGAGATTTCTACCTTTTCTCCAGAATTTGACACGATTTTTATATTTTGCATAATCAGGGTGATCTAACTGATCTCTAATTTTACGAAATTCTTTTATACTGTGTTTAATAAATTTGATGTCAGCATTATAAATTAATTTCGGCTCTTCATAATATGAAGTCATCCAATCATATTCTTCGTAACCTTTCCATGTTGTATAGAAGAAGTCTGCGTTTGGAAACAACGCGTTCATTTTTGCTATTGAATGTTCATGTAAATTTTTATGAGATCTGATCAGACCCGAAAATATCACAGCTACTTTCATCGGTTTAAATATCTTTCTAAATCTTCTGGTGTACCTAATCCCCACATCTCATCGACGTGATATGCCTTAATTCGTTTACCGTCGTTGATCGCCATATTAAAAACAGGACACACATAAAATTCACCGTTTGTCCTGAAATTAGCTTCGATCATTTGTCTAGCGTACTTGACAAAGTCTCTGCCTTTTTTCCAATAATAAAAACCGACGGTAGCGTCATCACTGATAGGATCTTTTTCTGCTACGCGTTGTACATATCCATTCTCATCTATGTCTGCGAATGACCATTTTGGATGTGTAGCCTTGAACGTAACTATGCCACCATCACAGTCCTTTTCTTGCATCATATACATGAATTCGACTGGATCCCATTCTACATATTGGTCGCTGTTGGCAAAAAATAACGGATTATCATTATCTATATAGTCAGCTGCTAGCAATGCTGTGCAGGCAGCGCCCTCTGTGATTCTATCGATACTAACGATGGCATTATTAGATGTCATCATATTCATCATAGTATCTAAATTGAATCTTTCTCGATGCTCTTCTTGACAAACATAGATGTAGTTTGCATCCATACCAATATTTTCTACAACCAATTGAATCATTGGTTTGCCTTCAACATCTATCAAAGGTTTAGGAAATGAATAACCTGCTTCTTTAAATCTTGTGCCAGCTCCTGCCATCGGAATTAACACATTCAATTTAGGATCTTTCCATTTCAATCTGATTGGTTCAGAATTAATTTGAGGCATGATGTTATCGATAGTGACTTCACTCGGATCTTTGACGCGAATGACATTTGCACCCGATCTTTTAGCGGCTAATAAACCAGGAGGAGAATCTTCGATAATTATCGTTTCTTCTGGCAAAACACCTATTCTAGACATAGCTTGCCAGTACAATTCGGGGTGAGGTTTGGCATTCTCAACGTGTTCATTTGCTAGCATCACGTCCATCTTACCAAATAATCCAGCAGCACTTAAAGCTGCATGCATAGATGTACGTACAGAATTAGTACATACACCAGTTTTATATCCTAATGATCTGAGATGCGATACGAGATCATACACGTGTTGCAATGCACCTAATTGACCTATCCTTTTTGACGTGTATTCCTGTTTAGCTTTGAATATTTTTTGATGTGCTGAAGCAGGCAGGCCCTTGTTATTTGTCAACATCTCAAGCTTTTGTTGAGTCTTATGACCATCGTATATTTTAAGATGATCTTCTTCAGATATGACAAAGGCCTCGTCATATTCTGCGAGGGCCATGTTAAGACATTCGAAGTGAATTTGTTTAGCGTTGATCAGTACGCCATCAAGATCGAACAGTACGAGCTTTATCATTCACGAGATACCTTTCTGGGTAATCAGTACAAATTCCATAAAATGGTCTGAGGTTTGTTTTACTTTCTTCTGGCATTACAGCAATTGCTCTACTTGGCAAGTGTACCTCACAACCTGGATATGCCCAAATATATCCTTTCGACGTGAGTGTATAGCTATCCGTCTGATGCCAAAAATAATTGAATTCGTGCATCACAGGAAGATTATGCATATAAACGAGAGCTTCTATATTTTTACAATGTATCCACAACTTGTTTCGTCTTGTATGCAACCACTTGAGATCGATGCCATATTGAGGACTATCATGACCAAGATACATCTCTTGTTGATCAAAAACAAATAGATCAACTTCGACATTCATTTCCATACCGACAATGATACGATCGATATGGTCAGGATTATTCTCTAATCCTGGATCAGAACCTGAAATATTACCGCGATGAGATATGAGAAGCATCAGTTGCCGTCTCTGCCATGGCCATCGATATTGATATTTGCCATAATCTCTACATCTTTCATTACTTCTTCCTCAGTCAAATAACTAATCTGTTTGCGATGCATCAACCCTGCGTTGCCTGCAAGTAACAGACAAATAGCGAGAGGATCGAATACCACCACAAGAAGGATAATAATCCAGCGAACAGCTGTGTCGAAATGATCTGCAGCTGTGTCCCCATAAATTAGCTCAGCGATATACTTGAGTGGGCCAATTTCCGCCTCAAGTTCAATAGATTGTCTGCGGAGCGGGAGGATTTCTTCGGTGAGTTCGTCGATAGTATCGTACGCATCAGAGATTGTTTCGTTGAGCGTCGCCCTTTCCTCGGACTGAGAGGCCCTAACTGCAATCGCACCTTCAGGTCCCCGTATTCTATCGTATTTCTGTAGAATGGATACCGCCTCGTCAAGTTGCCCCAAGACAATTGTCGAATCACTGATGATACTATTTTGGCGGTCGATTCTGCGTTGTAACGATTCAATTCTGATGTCATTGTTTCCTCCTTCCAAAACCGTCTGATCAACATGAGCTTTGGACAAATAACCAAAAATACCCATTGAAGTAATGACGATCAAAACAACAACGGCTATAAACATATATATGCGCATCAACCATGGTGCTATCGACCAATTTCGATAGAGCCATGAAGCTGCGACAAGTTTAGAGGTTTCGAGGGCACCGGCCATTATAACGACTGACCAAAAAGCTCCCGCAAAGATAGTAGCAATGCCGACTACCGAAAAGTAGCCAGCAACAGCAGAAAGTATAAGACCCATAGCCAGTGCCATGACACTGATCGGAAAGCTCTGCATGTTATTCTCCTAAATTGTGTTTGCTCTTATAATCTAGGATTGCAGCTTTGATAGCATCTTCTGCTAACACAGAGCAGTGGATTTTTACTGGTGGAAGGGAGAGTTCTTGAGCGATTTCAGTATTCTTGATCTGATTAGCTTCCTCAAGACTTTTACCTTTGACCCATTCTGTGAGAAGAGAGCTTGATGCAATTGCGGATCCGCATCCAAAAGTTTTGAATCGAGCGTCTTCAATAATTCCGTCGGCCGATACTTGTATTTGCAATTGCATGACATCTCCGCAAGCCGGAGCGCCAACCAAACCTGTTCCCACGGTTTCATCCGTTGCATCAAGCTTTCCAACGTTTCTTGGGTTATCATAATGGTCTAATACTTCCTTAGAGTATGCCATTTAGAATCCAGCTGGACATACTGATGCGTCGTCAGATGCATCAAACTTCTCGTCACCACAACCATAAGTACGGTCGTTGTTCGTGTCACAAGCACGTTCCCATGCCTGATCAGCAAACGAGTAACCAAACTCGTAAGGCACGTGTGCTTTACACCACTCGTGCGAACCAACAGGGTTGGGGTTAGGAGTTGGTTCTGGTCGATCTACTTTCTCAGTAGGCCAAATTTTCTTGAATTGAACCGACTTAGAATAAGGATGATAAGACCACAGATTAGGTTGAGTAGAAACAAAAACATATTCATTGTCCGCGACAGTGTACACATCTCCGTTATCATACGTAATGGTGTGGGCGGTAGCCAATGATGTAAAGGCCACAAGTAGCAACATTAAGTATTTCATAACTAGTCCTCTAGTATTTGCATTAATTTAAGTTTAAAGGCATTGATCTTAGTGACACGATCAGTACCTGGCCATAATATATATTCTTTCTCAGGTTCTTTACTGAGATTAGTCAATAGTGGTTGCACAGCAGCATATATGGTCTGTGCTTTTTGTCTCCATTGTTCCGCTTGTGCTTGCCATGCTTCTACTTCGCTGGCAGTGCTAGTCAATTCTGTTCTTACTTGCTGTACAGCATCGAGTTGATCTGCATCGACCAAACTAAAACCAAAATCAAAATCTTCTAAATTGATTGCAGGTTTATCTGTATCCATGAAGTAAACTCCCGTAATTTTCTTTTATCCAACCTTCGTTTCTTGTTCCAAATGAAACAGTAGTATATCTCATACCACTTTTTAAAATTTTTACTCCGTGTTGATTTTCCATTCCAGCGGTGTGTGCACAAAGACTACGCGCTTTCGGTTTAACTATTCCATTATTAGGATCAGCATAAAATAATTCACCGCCTTCAAAATCATCGTTTAGATATATTACGAATCCATAGTCTCTATGTGGTGAATAATTTGCTGTTCCATCTGGTTCACAATTATCTGCATGAGGTGGATCAATAGAATCACCAGGAAACCATCTGGTAAATTGTGGTGCTTCTAATTGACAGTGACCATCAAAAGATCTGATCCAATCTTCGACTCTACCCCATACATTCACTTTTGTCCAATATGCATTTTGGTATTCTTCATCAAAGAATTGACCATCTTCATCGTGCATTTGAAATAAGTAAATATTTCTCAGATTCCATCGTTCGTCATTATTTTCCCACCAACGATCGGTCTTTTGAGAAAATTCTAATAAAATTTTACATTCTTCTTCGGTAATAAAATTTTCAATTTCAAGTGGAAAATTCATGCAAAGAAATCCTCAAGTGTTGCAACTTTCTCAGACTTCCAACCGATAGCATGTAAGATGATTTCGATTGGATCGAGATAGCCTTTGACAAATTGTGTATCATAGTCAATATAATTTTCTAGGCCAAATTCGGGTGGTAATACATCAGGACATGAGATCACAGTATCTCTGAATGGATTCGGTTTGACCAAGTAACTGAACTTGATCTTCTCACCGCTTTTGACTTCCTCGTATTTTTTAGTTAGGTTATATTTATGCAAATAGTGGTTGTATATCAGACCACCTTTGACCTGAATCGGTGAAGCCTTTTTGTAAATAGTATCCTTATCGGCGTACGTACCAGGAAATCGTTGACCAGTTTTGTGGTTAGTTTCCCACTTGACAAAGTTAACACTACGAGGGAATGCAACCTCTTCGAAGCTGAGTGTTCTAAATTCTTTACGAATGTCTGCGATGTATTTCTGCACAGTGGCTTCGTCTGTAGACATGATGAGTTCGAGTGTTTTCTTAATGTACTCGCGACATACCGCAGGAGTTGACGATCGAATGGCTTCGATGCCCATCATCTTGAGATCAGGCTCGTCGTAACGTACACCTTCGGAGTCATACACATTCATGATGTATCGCTTCTTGGCCGTCCAGATGGCCTTGTCAGCGATGTTCTCACGTTTCATGATCATCTTCTGTGCATATGCATTCGTGTAGTCGGCAAGTTCTTGATACGATCGATCGATGAATGTTTCGACTTGTTGCTTTGCAACCTTGTCAAGGAATTCTACAGGATCTTTTGGTTTAGTCATCTCGACCATCTTGTCGAATGAGACATACACCGAATCGGTATCGATTGCGACTACGTAGTCACGACCTTTTGTCTCGAGTATCTTGTTCATCCATACATTGAGTTTCTTCTCGATCCATCGAATAGACAACTGACCAGCCATGGTGATGGCCTCGGCATTCTCGTTGTCGAACCATCGGAAGTATTTGTTGGCGAGTGCACCATAAGCTGCGTTCAGCTGAATCTTTTTGGCGTGTTGTAGGTTATGGTATCGACTGATGTCAATCTGTAGTTCACGTGATGGATTCTTCTGATTGGCCAACTTCGCTTCGAACATCTTCTTCTTGTACAACACACGATCATCGTACATCTTGGCCATGAGAGTAGGCAAGAAGCCTTGATAATCCTTACGGTATATCTTACCGTTCGGTGTCATGGTCACATTGTAATGTTTCAGCGCAGTCAGGTCGAGTTCTTCGTTGAGTACCGTATCAACACTCGCATCCTTCGTGATAGTGAACAGGTCATCTGTCTTGCTGATCACAGTGTCAGGCGAGATGTTGTATTGCTGAATGAGGTGTGGATACAGAGAGTTGAGGTCGAATGACATTACCCACTTGTGCATGCCAACGATAGGTTCTTTGACGTAACCACCTTCGATCATACGATCGGACTTAGGTGGACGTTTCATCGATACGACCTTGTTCTGATCCATCAGATAGTTGTGGATGATCACATCCCAGATACCAACAGTGGCGAGAGTGTCGTTGTAATTGACCTTTGCATCATAAGCAATCGCATAGATCTGTTCGATGAAGCCGAGTTTTTCTTCTAAGTCGAAGATGAGGTCTGTGTCACGAATGTTGTATTCGATAAACTTTTGGAAGTTGTTCTTGTACAACTCGTGCAAGTTACCGTACTCGCTGTAGTCCAACTTCTTGGTACCGAGTTCTGTCTCGGCAATGAAGTCGAGTTTGTACGATTCGCGAGGTTGTAGTCGAAACTTCTTGTAGATGGCGAGATAGTCGAGGCTTGACACACCGAAGATTTGGAATGTCTGTGATTGCTTGTCACTGCCTTGACGGAACACACGCTTTTCTTTGATGATACCCCACGGTGAGAGACGTTGTGCCATCTCTTCGCTGTGGATTTTAGTGATACGATTGACGAGGTACGGAATATCGAAGAACTCTGTGTTCCAACCAGTGATAACATCTGGATCCATGTTTTGCCACACATCGAGAAACTTATGTAGCAAATGATATTCGTGCTTGCACTTGATGTAGTACACATTCTTGTCGTTTGACTTGAAGTCACCACAACCGAGTACGACTGTCATATTACGACGACGAAGAGCGATAGCTGTGATTTCTTTGTCAGCGTCTTCAGGTTCGGGGAAACCATCGTCTGATGCCACCTCGATGTCGATGTTGACTACATTGATCTTGCTCGTGTCAACTTCTTGGTTTCGAAAGGTGTCGTATATAAATACATAAGGATAACGATCGAGGCCGTAGACATTGAATCCTTCGACCTCCTCGTATCTCTTGATGTAATCACGTGCATGTCTGATGTTATCGAACATCTTCTTCTGCACATGGTTACCGTGAATGTCTGTGTAACCAGTCTCTACGTTAGATGGAACAAAGAGGTAGGGTTCATATACGAACCGACGCTGCATTCGCGAGCCATCCTCGTTGAAACCACGAACATACAGATAGTTACCGTACTGAGAAACATTGGTGTAAAAGTCTGTCATCATGTAAACCATTCTACCACAAAATATAGGAAAAGTAAATGAACCGTGAAGCTGTCTACGAACAACTTAAGATCGACGAAGGAGTCGAATATGTCATCTACAACGATCACCTCGGTTACCCCACGTTTGGAGTTGGTCACCTTGTCCTCGAGAGTGACCCGGAATCCGGTCAACCAACCGGAACTCCAGTTACGGAGCAAAGAGTTAAGGAGTGTTTCGAAGCAGACCTTGACCTTGCCATTGGAGAATGTGACGCTCTATACGGCAGAGGGAACTTTAACGACCTACCAGACGAAGTCCAGCAGATCTTGGTTAATATGATGTTCAACATGGGTCGAACTCGTCTCTCAAAGTTTAAGAATTTCAATGCTGCAATCCTTGATCATGATTGGAAAACCGCGGCCACAGAGGGCCGCGATTCGTTGTGGTATAGACAAGTGACTAACCGTGCAGAGAGATTGATGACTCGTATGGAAAATGTCTAAAACGAGTGTATATACAAAAACCATGATATAAGTCCAATCATACAGGCCTGCAAAGTTACAGCACCTAAGACTATACACGTTGGTATCACCGCGTTTGCAAGGCCTGGATTGGCATCAACCCATTCCTCAAGTTCTCTATCGTTCAAACGAGCAATGCTACGCTATGAACAACAGAAGACAAAACTAACGCGCCTATGACGTAATATCCGAAAGTGTTTCTCTTTCGAAATACCTCAGTGTGTTTCATTTTTAGTCCTCAGTTAAAAGTTGTTTTTTGCCTTTGGTTTTACCAATTTGGACAATGCGAGGACGCTTTTCTTCTGGGATTTCAACTCTCAAATCGATAACGAGTAATCCATCTCTGAAGTCTGCTCCGTCTACAACAACGTGTTCGGACAGTCTGAAAGTACGCGTGAATTTCTTTGCAGAAATACCACGGTGGAGATACTCACGTTCAGTCTCCTCATTTTTAGCACCTGTCACTACTAGAATTCCGTCTTTGACCTCAACAGTGAGTTCTTCTTTGGAATATCCAGCGAGTGCCAGCTCTACTGAAAAATGCACATCATCCTTTTTGACTACGTTGTGAGGAGGATACAGCTTGTTGTCGGACATCTCTGACAAACGAGCGATATCATTCCAAATGTGGTCAAAACCAATGAAGTGTGAACGTGGAAAAGAAAATGCTTTACTAACCATAACGGCCTCCTATTTAAAGCAAGGTTGTTGTTAAACTCTACCCGATTTTCGGCGTAGAGGTCGTGTGACCCGTGTCCCCGGTATCACAACAAATATTTATTAAATTTTTACACGGACCCTAATGTAAATTTTGTATATATACTAATAGAGCTGTAACAAAACTGTAACAATACTCGTCGTGACGACGGAAGGAGCAATCCATGAAAAATCTATTAGTAGCCATTCTACTACTCTCACCAGCATTTGTACATGCTGATATTATTCCTACCAGAACACTCGAACCAGTTGTTCGTATTTCAGACAATACTATTCATCTGACCGACAAAAAAGGCAACGACTGGGCTGTACTTACTAGTTGTAATATACAGCCAGCCGAAGTGACAGAATTTACTGTACGCAGTAGGAAATTACAAAAAGGTACTCACGTACGACTCTCAAAAGATTTAGTATGTGAAGTACAAAGCGTTGCGTTAGTATAGTTACAAACTATAAGTAAATCCAACATTGTAAGAGACACCGAATTTATCATACTGTGATAACTGGTTAGAATTGCCCCAGTAGTAGTATTCGGGCTCATCATTTAGATTTACTGCATTAAATCTCAATGTAAGATTATCAGTAACATCATACTTTACTGTTAGATCTACCTGCGTATGTGCATCAACATATCGAATATTGTTTTCATTCAATGAACCAATATCTCCGTCTTCATCAGCAAACCAATCTACAAAGTCTCCACGATGATTGACTGCTAAGCGAACATCCCAAGGTGCCTTATTATATCCAACACTCAGGTTTGCTGCTTCTCCTGCAAGTTTACGAAAGTCGGTGGTAAACACATCATCACCGTCGAAATTGAACTTTGACTCGCTTTCTGTCAAGGTAATATTAGCAGCAACGTAGAGACCATTATCCCAACCATACTGACCTGCAACTTCAAGTCCATTGATCCAAGAGTCATCTGCATTGATATATGTTTCCACTCCATCGTTAAAAGTCACACCATTAAAAGTGCCTGTCTTTTGAAGCGTAGGGTAGATAGCATTAGAAATCTCTTTACGAAACACTCCGACAGTGGCATATGCGTTATCAGAATAATACTCAAGAGAGAGATCAAAGTTGATTGCCTCGTATGGGTCTAACTCAGGATTGCCGACAGATCCACTTACGTCACCGCTGTAGTCATAATCAACATTCATTTTAGGAGCAGACTCTGAGAAACCAGGACGTGACAGCGATGTCCATATAGCACCACGTAACTGAATATCATTCGTCACGTAGTATTTCATCGTTGCACTTGGAGCAAAGAATCCATATGACTTTTCTCTGTAGACACGATTGCCGTCTTGGTCATATGCTTGACTGTCCCACTGAGTGTGTTCGTAACGTGCGCCGATAATCACCACGCCCCAATCATACTCGTTGGTAAACTGGACATAAGCAGCCGCGATATCTTCATTGGTAGTGAAGTCTCTTGAAAGATCGTCTGAAAAATCTACTTCCATTTGATCAACCAGATCGCGCAAACCGTAGGTGTCAGATGGTGTCAAATGATTACCAAATGTCTGATCACCGAACTTCCATCCAGGCGCAGTCCAATAATTGAAGTCTGCTAGAGTTTTGTCCCACTGATATGCAATAATATAATCATCGACTTGTTTTTCTCGCGAACGATATTTAACACCAGTCTTCATCAATGCATTATCAAATACGAGAGCTTCGGCATTAAATGCTACGCTGATCTCGTTATCTTTACTGACGTTTTCCCACATTTCAAATGCATCAAACTCTAGATTCGCAGGATCTCGTAATCCAGCATCGTATGCTGTGAAGTATGGAGTCTGTGGATTTGACCAGTTAAACTCACCACCAAAATCTTTGTCATAGTTTCGGAAAGTAATGTCAGCATTGTCACTGTCATCTTCCTCTGCCCATGAATAAGATATTTGACCATCAATGAACCATTCACCAACCATTGTTTCAAATCCAGTGTTGAATGCTCCGATATGTCGCGTTTCATATCTGACTCGAGATTCAGCGTCGTGTCTGATACGAGAAGTTATCATACCATTCTCTAACACACCTGCTTCTTTTATCTTGCCGTATTCATTCTTCAATCGCACTTCTGATTCATCGTACATGTTATAGAACAAACCAGCATAGACCATTAAGTCATCATTGATGTCTGAGTTGATATCGTAACTAAATCCATATCGTTCACGCTGTACTTCATAGTAACGCATTTCCCAATCATCATTCATCAACCCATCTTCCCAACCAAATCCAGTCTCGTTGTTGTATGAATTGATATAACGATTTGAGTATGTGATACCAAGAATATGTGCAGTGTTATCTGTTATCCTGTCACCGTATGTAACTGAAAAGTTTGGTGCTTGCTTGTAGTCTGAATAGTCAGCAAACTTGCTTGAAACTTTTACTTTAAGGAATGTACCATCTAGGTCGGTGGGCTTCTTTGTTTCAAAAGAGACTCGCCCACCGATGCTATCAGCATCCATCTCAGGTGTAAGTGTCTTTGCTACTTCGATGCTATCAAGCAACTCGGTGGGGAGTCCGTCCATGATGACACTGCGTCCATTTTCAGGAGCAACTACAGAGGCACCGTTTACTGCTACACTATTCAAATCAGAACTGAGACCGCGAATAGTGACATATCTACCTTCACCTTGATCATTCTCAACGCTGATACCACTCAGACGACTGATTGCATCTGCTGCTGTAGTATCTGCAAAAGAACCGAGCGCATCAGAATCAACTACGCTGATCAGATTATCTGACTGCTCTTGTCTATCTGCTGCATTTTTCAATTGTGCCCAAGTACCAACTACGACAACTTCTTCTTGATAACCAACAGGTACGGTTGGTGTGTCGTCTTGATAATCGGCGAATGCAACCACAACATCAGAAATATCTGCATGCACGTGGAATACCCTTACATTTTCGATACCAAGTTCAGTGAGGGCATCATACCGATGGTGACCATCGATAATGTGAAAACTGTGATCCACTACTAATGGACGATAGGTATCTTGTTGTGCTTCGATGAGTTTCTTCTCATGCTTCTTGAGATTAGGAACTCGGTCAACCTGAACGGGAATTAGGTTAGAGAGGGGAACTGTTTTGAGTTCGTAGGGGTAATCGCTACCTGCTAAAATTTCTTCGTTTAATTGTGGTAGTTCTTGTCTGACATATTCGACATGATCCGCAAAGGCACCCATCGAAAATACAAACGCAAGAACTAATGCTAAATGTTTCATTAGTTATCTCCTGAGATTGTGAGCGTATTGCTCAGGATTATTTACGCGGGAAAAATAAGCCCAATATTAAAGTTATGTTAAACTTACAAGCTCACAATTAAAAGGTAATGTATATCGTGCATTACCATCAAAGTGTTCAGATCTATACTGGTGAGGCACTATCGAAGGGAAGTATACTACTTTACCAACTTCTGATTTCTCGCAGTGCTGTGATGTGTGAGCCGTGGCGTCTGTACTAAAGAAGTCAGTCATGCCTACTTCAGTCAGATAGATGATTGCAGAATAATGCAATCTAGCGTCATAGCCTTGAGAATGGTTATGTAAAGGATGATGACCTGATGGACCTGTATAACATGATACCCATGGATGGATGTTAATCATCTCTCTGCCCAACTGTTTCCACTCATCTTGTAGTTGTGGCACTACGTGATCCCAAAAATGATCTATGCGAATAGTATGACTAAAGTCAGTGGAATAATCTGATATTGGTTGAATTTGTGTTGCTTCACTGACAGTCTCGATCATATGTTGCTTTGATTTGATCTCATCAAGCATAGCGAAACACAGATCTTTATTGATCCGTGTTTCGTAAAACATTGTGGGAAAGAGTGGCTTCTCTAACATTTTTTAATCTTCATTCCAGTGGTGAAGAAAAATCTATCTTTATTTGGATTTTCTTCATCGAGTCTCACTACCATTTGTGATGAGAGAATATTCATTATCCTACCTTCATATTCACCATCAGTATCTGATATATGTACCCTATCTCCCTCCTTGTAAATCACACCTCCCTTTTTAAATTTGGTTTTAGGCACAGTATAGGGTTCCGAAGGTTCGAACATCTTTGGCTTTGTAGGTTCGACCATTTTTCGATCGGCTTTACGTCCTTTTGGCATTAAACTCCCTCACCATTTCATATACGAAACTGTTTGCATTCGGCTTGAAACCACCGATGTGCCAATCAGTTACCCACTCGATAGGCTTGTCTTCTTTCCAATCGTAGATGGTAGCGATAGCATAATCGTCTGCGATCTCATCATAGAACTCGATGACCCACTCTACACGAATCTTATCATCCGCAGATGGTTCACAGCTTGTAGGTTCACCTAATATTTGAACCAACTCATAATAAGAGATTTCAATACGACCTTGAAGGCTCGTACCACCAATAGGAATACAAGCAAGATCTGGCATTACATCATACTTCAACACTGATTCTCTCCTGTGATTGAGCAAAACGGATGAGTGTATACTCAGCAGTTTGATCAGCATTCAAACCATCATATCGGTACAAGCTGACTTTAGTAAAATTCATCTGTGAGCTGTCAGCTCGTGGATTGCCACCACGAAAAGTAGCCCAAAAAGATTCGAATGCAGATTCTGCCTCTGCTCTATCAAAGAAAACACGAGTATCATCACCACCAATACAGTTGATGTCACCAGATGATAGAGGTCGACCAGTTTTGTCGACTCCTTCGTGATGTACTGTTACTCTATAAGTCATATTCACTCCTTGCGGACATCATCTCTGTCCACTCATAATCAATACCAAAAAGAAGATTGCGTACCTGATCGATACCATCGGCCACACCAATGTTGTGTGCAGACGGGTTATCGACAGCACGGTCGTCAGCTTCTTTAGACATGTGTTCGACACTGCTCAAGATATGTCGAATAAGATCACTCGTATTCATGATACGTCTTTCTCCTCGATTCTCCACTTGCGATCTGGATATTGCTGTTCCAATTCTTCGACTAACTCCATCGCTGCACCCGCAGACGGAGCTGTCCACTTATATGGCGACTCACCTTTCTTGCCATCCCATTGGCCTTCGTAAGTCACCATCCAAATGATCGCATCATGCATTATCTTCTTCCTCTAAAATTTCACAAGAGTTATCAAATTGACATTCGGAGACTCGATTGGGCATCTCAGTCTCAACGTATGTCATCCATACTGCTAATAATACCACAAAACCCCACATTATGAAATGTCTCCGATGTTTTTGATATAAGCTTCACGAATGATCTCATCCATCTTCTCTTCACAGATACGATCAATGTAGTCCCATCTAATACTCACACCATACTTCCACGAGTTACGAATCTCGCTGAGAGCACCAGGAAAGAAGCGAGCGGTTGCAGCATCGCGGTTACCACCACCGTTATTGTGCACATCGTAGTAGCTGTTGCATGCTTTACGAAAACGCTCGAGCGAGAAGACATGCTTGCACATACCTTTCTTGACTTCGCCTTCGCGAGGAACAAGCTTGAACAGCTCTTCGTACTGTGATTGATAGGTACCGTTAGAATTCCAATAACTCATCGTTGATATTGCTCCATCAGTTCGCAGACTTGCTCGTGATTTTTACGAGGAAAGAGATCACGAAGATCATCGTACACAGAATCGAAAGAACAAAACCACTGGCCTCCGATAGTGAAAGAGTGCTTTTCGTAGATGGCTAAAATTTCGTCTCGCATGTCGCTTCCTTCATTAATTTACAAGATAGATTATACCCCATGGAGGGGCCCCTGTACACCTCTAAGTTATTGATTTTATTAGAGTTTCTGGACACTTGCAAGTTATTGATTTTGAAAGAGATTTTCTTAGACTTTTTTGTGTTAATATTTACAATTCTTATTACCGTCTCATACTAGAGATGTCGGTAGCTTGCTCCTGGTCGATGACAGGGACAGCATTGGACTTGTGCATCGTAGCGATACCTTTGACCAGTGTGCCTGTGTATCTGGGAGCTTCAGGACGTGCGTGGGCTATAGGACCGTGATCGTCTAAAGACTTGTAAACTATACCTTCATCGCGTCTGACAGGACCACTGGATGATTGGAGAGGTTGGAATGCTGGTGGGGTATACTTCTTGAATACTTCGCCTCGGGCCTTACGAGCCTTGCGCTTACGGCCTTGCATGTCATATCTGAGACTATTAGTGAACATCATACCCATGTGCATATCTCCATAACAAAGGCCCATTCTACCAAATGGGCCGGATATGTACATGCTTATGTAATTATTTCACAAAATTATCATATAGTACGACGCCCATGCCTGCGAGGGTCAGGAACAGGAACCAAAAAGCTAAAGCTTCCATATCATATCTCCTTTGGTTTGATTAGACAACGATTGGTATGTAGAGGAAGCACTTCTCCACATTCTTCGCACTTCTTTTTGCCTTTATAACCAAAGATGCGATGATAGTTTTCTTCCCACTTTGCTCGATCAATTGATGCAGGTCGTCGAGCCGACCCTTTGCCCCCATGCCACTGTGAACTCATAATATTCCTACTTCAATGCTATCGTAACAAGAATAGCTAACAGTAAAATATTTGTCAAAAATATTTCTGCAGCTAGAATAGTGTGATACCAAACCCATCTCGCTTCATATACTTTTGTTACCTCACCATCATGAGGTAATTTTTCTACGATAGCCTTATCAACAGGATTTTGTTCAACTGGTTTTTCGAGTTGTTTGATGATACTATTAAACCAATTCATTGTCTTGTTACACTATCTACTGTTAAGTTGAGTGGACCATCATATTGTAGTCTAGCTGCGTTAGTATTGTTAACATTGCCAAATGGAAAGATGTTAAATGGCACGGTGTGTCGTTTAGTACCATCTGCATTATTCATTATCATATGATGCATACCAGCTGGAAAAATTACTATTTTACCCTTCTCTGCTTTAATGAGATACTGATCTGTGTTGTATTCATTTTCAGTAGTTACCCAAGTGAATGGCAAATATTCGGTGCCAAATGCGTCGGACCGCACCAATGCCGTGCCATTTTCACTGTCGTCTAGATACAAAACTCCAGTTAACCAAGCAAAGGAGTGATTGTGTTTTCGATGAAGCGGCTGTGGATATGAATTGGTGTTTATTGTTCTAATCATCCACGAATCACATACACCCATGTGACAATCTGGTGGAATGCTATACCCTAAAGTGTCTATTACATGATGACGAGCTACTTCTTCAACAGCCCTTCCAATACTAGCCCATTCTTCTTGTTGTAAGAGATTCATGCCTACATAACAAATTAAGAAATCATCATCGAAAACTTCATGATTTTTTCTGATTTCTGGATTCGAATATGGATCAGCTACCATTGCCAGGTTTTGGCCGCCATCTGCCTTCAGACTATTAGTTCTAATGAAGTCATCATCTGTCCATTTTGCAATAGTCTTTTCTTCCTCATCAGAAAATTTTAATCTATATTCGCCCACTAGTTTAGGGAATGGAGTCAATACTCTAAAATTTTCACTTATATCTGCCATTATTCTACCTTTTCAGCCTGCACTCTGCAACGAGGCCAATTCTGATTTACATCGCAATCGACGTCAGTAATTTCTATCGTTTCACATCCTACCAAAAGTAGAGATAAAAGTACAATACGAATCAAAATTGTTCCTCCTCGGTTGATCCTTTCATAGCGGCTGTAGATGACGAACCCAATGCTGTTGCAATTCGATCGAAGTAACCTACGCCAACTTCGCGTTGATGTTTAGTGCTTGTGTATCCAAACTCTTCAGCTGCAAACTCTTCTTCTTGCAAGTAGCTATATGCCAACATGCCCATTTTCTTATAAGACCTTGCGAATTGGAAGATAGCATGATTCGTTGCATGGAAACCAGCAAGAGTAATGAATTGGAATTTGAATCCCATCTTACCGAGTTCATATTGGAAGTCTCGTAGTTCTGCATCACCAGGAATGGACTTGCGCCAGTTGAAAGATGGTGAACAGTTGTATGCAAGCATCGCATCAGGAACTGACCCTCTCACAGCGTCAGAGAATCGCTTTGCTTCTTTGAGACATGGTTTGGAAGTTTCACACCATACGAGGTCGGCGTATTCAGCATACGCTGCGCCACGTTCACAACCAAATTCTAGTCCTCGACCTTCCTCGATTTCGTAGAATCCGTCTGATGTTTTTCCTCTGATCTTGGCTCCTCCCTGACCTCCGTAATACTTAACGTATTTTTTGTCGATGACATGTTGGTCAGAGACCATGAGTTTAGCCGATTCTGCGTCGGTTCGCGCAATGATAACAGTATCAGTATCAGCCACATCAGCAGCAAGCCGAGCAGCGTTGAGGTTACGAATAGCTTGGTCGGTGGGGATGAGGACTTTTCCTCCGAGGTGTCCACACTTTTTGGCTGAGGAGAGTTGGTCTTCGAAGTGGACGGCCGCTGCGCCTGCCTCAATAAGATTTCGTGCCAATTCGTAAGCATTTAAGACTCCTCCAAATCCTGCTTCTGCGTCTGCTATAATCGGTGCGAAGGGAAACCCGGTTCCCGATTCGGCGTATTCGATTTGATCTTGTCGTCTGAAGGCATTGTTAATGTTACGAACAACATCAGGCACACTGTTAACAGGATAAAGGCTCTGATCAGGGTATACCTCACCAGCTGAGTTCTGAGATGCTGCAACTTGCCATCCAGACAAATAAATCGCATGCAACCCTGCTTTAACATGTTGAATAGCTTGTTGACCGTTGTATGCTCCAAACGTGTTAATGTAATCGTGTTCTTCAAAGAGTTTACGCAGCTTGCTTGCCCCCATTTTTGCAAGCGTGTGTTCAATTTGTACAGAACCTTGTAGAGATCTAACTGTCTCTGCTGTGTAGTTTCTCTTTTTCATCTAATAATATATCCGTCGCTTTTGTTTTCCATATTTCAGGAAACAATCCATGTATGAATAAGACGAACGACAACGACCACGCTCGTCTGAGGTGGCCAAAGTACGTCATCCCGTTTTCTTCTAAGTGTTTCAAAATAAGCAGATGTTTTGGTTTCTGTCCATTTCTCGTTTAATCATCTCGATGTTCGATAGATCACCAAGATCCTCTTCAAAAATAGGCTGTGTATTCCAAAATGCTGGTGCAGTACCGTAAACTGATCCAACATCATGCTCTAATTCACTCAGCTGACTAATTATATATCTCACTCTCTGTAGGTGCTGATGAGAATCTGTGGGCGGTGGTTGTTCTTCTACTGGATCCAAGCAGAAACATCCACCATTTGTTCCCATGACAACTGCTTGACCTGCATATTCTCCTGCTTCTTCCGGAAAATAACACGTGACGTCAGGATCAGAGAAACGACCAGTCGCTAGATCAGCATAACTCATGATGGTACCGTATCCGCTCCATACACCCTCATATGCTGGATCGTCTTTTCGTGGGTTATATCCGGGCAAGTTATAACCATACGAGTGTTCGAATAATCCAGTGCTTGATGCATCTTTCCATTCATGTTGTAAACCAAACAGGTGGCCAATCTCATGAACGAATGTTTCTTGTGCTCGTTCATAGTAACGTGTTTGTGCATTTTCTTGGAACACACTGTTATGGAAACATTGTATGATTCCTCTCGTGTAAGTGACGCCACGAGTACCGTCTAACTGTGCAACACCACACGCAATGGGATTATCTGGTCTTTTCTTGAACAAGAACATCAGGTCAGCATTAGCTTGTCGTTGCGCCGATGTGACTCCTTGAAATTCATATCGGTCTCTGAAGAATGCATTGTACTGTCTATACAAGTCTCCTGATGCTACGGCGACTTCTTTATATCCTGCTAATCTAACTCTGACTGATACACCTGATGCTGCGAAGTAATGATTTGCTTCCCATAATTGTTTTAGAATAAAATCTTGTACGGTCATACCATCAAGATCTTCTTCGTTATCGAGTGCAGTATCGAAGATGATGAACATGTCTACGATGGCAAGATCCCAATTATCGGGATCATACGGAAAACTGATATCGGTCAGCTGTTTGATACCATCACATGTGTAAAACTCGTATCGAGAATCACCTGTAGATGACGCGACCGTAGGACAATCTTCAGGTGGTTCCATTTGAACCCAACATTCTTCGGCGATATGTTGTACACGTTCTGTATATTGTCCACCTTCACCGTCTGCATAATCTTGCAGAAGATCATCACCAAGAAAATGTCTGATAGAATCCCATAGTTGTCTGAACCTATCTTCGGCCAGAGATCTAGCGCAATAGGGATCGCCTAGTGGTGTGCCAGCTGGTGTAAATTGTGGAGGAATATAACCACAAACCTCTTCGTTGTTTTCATCGTAATCATACTCTTCACCTCCATTACCATCTGCGGTAACAGTGACGAGAGTATAACCATCACAATATTCATCGAGAAATGTGCCTGCGGGAGGTGGACCGGTATATCCACACTGAGATGAGTTTTCTGTACGTCTTTCGTTCTGACCACCGTTGCCGTCTGCAACTTGTTCGACCAGCGTGTAGCCGCTACATGTAGATGAAAGGACTGTGCCTTGTGCTGGATTTGCGGGAATGTCTGGTGAACCTGAACCACCGCCACCACCACAGGCAGCGAGTAATAAGATTGCACCGACTACTATCGCCAACATGAGAGTTCTTGTTGGAAAGCAGCTATAAAATTTCATCTATCATACCTATAAAATACGTGAGCACCAATGCTCTTAGTTCTAACCATCGAAGCGACCCAATATGGTTCTACTTTCGTATTATGGTAAAACAAAGATCCATTTGTCAGATCTTTATACCCATTATACACAATTTCTGCTACACGTAAACTGTCTCGATATGCTCGCATGTCAACCGGCTCGTCAGGATTACCATCACAAAACCAGCTGAACTGACACTGATTTCGTTTAGGTAAACGATTGCCTTTCCAATTGACATACCATTTAGCTTGAGTCACTACACCACAAACCGTACTAGGATACTTATGGTGTTTCACACGATTCATCGTGACATTGGCGACCGCAATTTTACCGGTCAGAGATTCTCCTCTCGCCTCAAAGTAGATGTTCTTCGCAAGACATTGGATTTCATCTTGCATCCACTCGTCGGAAGCAGCAGCTTCTGACCATATCATACACATTACAACAAGTAATAGCTTATACATAAACTCCTCCTTGCTTTTTCATAGCAAAAAAAATGCCACACTTGGATAACAAGGCAGTGGCCGCCCCGCGGGATCATGCAGCTAGTGCGTAATCACCGTAGTAACTGTCATCATTGGCAGTTATAGTTTTGAACCACCGTTTTACGTCAGCGTTCATGGACGGTTCTCCATTTGCTTTCAGTTGCCTGTCGAATCCATAACGCCCCCGAAACTGGGTACCGCAAAATTGGTGGAGGCGGCGGGAGTCGAACCCGCGTCCAAACTTCTTAATACAAACTTCAACGAACATCTCTATTTATTTCTTGACATATTCGAGTTCCGTCTTCAGCAATATCGATTGGATTCTCGATGTCATAATATTCTCTTATATCTAACATACTAACCTGTTTTGCTTCATATGTAAACTCTTTTTCTGTACCACGTACTGATCTATATCGATGATAGTCATAGAGTTCAAGACAGGCAATATGCCTGGTATCCATACCTTTTACCCACGGTCCTCCTCTTGTCCAATGCAAAGCGTGGCTTTGATGCGCGTCCATCACATAATCATAGCCTTCACACCAATTCCATTTCTTCGGTAGATCTGCTATTTTGCCTTCATCAGTCCATTCGAATTGATGCAAGTATTTTCCTGTTTGTTCTTGTACAGTTTCGAGTGTCAATTTTTTACAATCTTCATGGGCATTATTAAACACCATCAAACTCGACCATAACTTCTTCGGATACCATACATCTTTTTCATTATTGAATTTGGTATCAAATTTGTGCTCAAAGTTGTGTTTTACGCAGGCAACAGAATGCTCGTCAGACAAATATAAGGCAAGAGCAAGAGGATTTTGTCTAAAGATAAAGTCGTCATCAACGAATATACTGATTCCTTTGTAATCAGACAAATATGGTACTAGAAAACGAGAGTATGAAAATTCAGTAGATTGATTCTTATATTCTCTAGTCCAACCAGGAATTTTACTTGTATCGAGATGATGTATTTTGACATGATCGAGACTAGTTTGTCTATTCAATCTGTCGATGATAGAGTTGTGACAAACATTGGTAGCATCACCATGTCGACTATCATAACCAATAAAGATTTGAATAGGATGCTTGAACATGTGTCGTACTTTCCTCTCATGCTTTTTGAGAGAAGGTGTCATACTACAATTGATTCCTTTAGATTTCATGTTCAATACTTGAGGAGTCATGTAGCTAGTATCTTGTTGTAGTATACTGACTTCGACAGTGGTACCAGCAGGATCATCATATAGATTTAAAATATCTGCTAGTGAAACTTTTGGAAAATCATGAAAAACTTCGAATGCGTCGAAGACTACACAATCTTGATTAAGATCCATCAATTCAAAGGCGTTGATTCTAAAAGTGCCAGGATGGACGTGATAGCTGTATTCTACTTCATTAAATTTTGTTTGATTCGGTCGAATTACACCCCATATTGGTTCACAACATCCTCTCTTTCGAATGTCATTGATCAACCAATTCATCTTGATGGTCCAACGATAGAAAAATTCTATCGTGCCTCGTTGGGGACTATCAGTAAAAGTTTTAGTGTTTAACTCAATCCCATCTTGCAATGCCGATTGATATGATTGCACCGCGGTTGCAAAATGATTTATTGGTTTTTGCTCATTGTTTGTCCTTTCTCTGATAGTATAATATGGAACTATACGTACATGCCTAAAATCATTGAAATAACGTTCAATTTGTGTACCGCGGATCTCTTCCTTTTTACCACTAAAAAGAACATGATAAAAATCATCAATTATAGGATTATCAATTATCATCCAACAATAATCTCGTAGATCTCTTTCCAATTTTGCACACGAGTAAATGTTTCTTCGTTGGCATTGTGACCGTGTGCCATCAGTATACTATTCAAACCAGCAACAAATCCTGCGTGTGCATTCTCTGGCTTGTCTTCAATCCAGTAACAACCACTGTTTTGATATTTAGCAAGCGCCTCGTCCTTATCTGCACCGCAGTCGAGGTACACATACTTCTCAAAGACTGTATGACCAAACGTCTCACAAAGATTTTTCGTCCTGAGATGTTGGGCATACTCGTCATCACTCAACGATGTGATCACATGGAATACATAGCCATGTTCTTCGTGTAGTTTACGAATGTATTTGATAGCGTCTCGAAGAGGAGGAATCTTACGGATAGAAGCAGACTCGTTGAACATGCGTGTTAGTCTCTTCTTCTCGCACATACCTACTTCATACTTCTTACCAATGTCATACTCACCCGGATGTTGAATACGATAACCGTGCCTCTTCATCCACTGATCGAATGAATACATCCAATCGAGCATGACTCCATCACAATCTGTGAGGATTAGTTTATCCTTCATCAGGCACTCTCTTATATTTTTCTGTACATTTAAAATCTACTTTCGTTCTGTACTCGGTAATCTTCTTGGTACCACCAGGAATTGTGTACTGCTTAGTGTATTCGTTCTTGACTTTGAGCGTATTAAGATCTGCCCATATCCCTTTACGATTACATTTGAAATGAGCAGAGACATACGCATTCAACAGAGATTGATCCTTAATACTCGAACTTCCTTCTGCTTCTAGCGCTACTACTTGTGTACTGCCTAAGATAGTACAGAACAATACGATGGCAAGTGCCCAAACTAAAACTGGAATATCCTTCATACTACTAAACCTGTTGTTGCTTGGATCCATAGCTTTTCTACTTCAGCACTAGTCGGTGTTGCAAGAATAACACCCGCTTTATAAAAGCCTACAGATTCTGGTTTTGGTCGACCAGTCAAACATACACTCGGCGCAAAACCTACACCTTTTTCTGTTTGTACAAATGCACGAGGATTTTCTAATACTATGATCTCATCATCCTCATGTATAAACCTGCCCACCATTTCTCCACCGGCCGTAACGAGTGTAAACAATACACCGGTCGGATCCATATCATCTTCTTCAATTTCAACTACTGCTTCTTCATCACTCACTATGTTTCTCCTTCATAGTATCTGCTAAATTTCTTTTTGCTTTTTTCAATTCTCTTCATAAATTTATCTTCATCGACCTCAAGATATTGAACTAAAGCAGTGATCATAACAATAACGTCCGCTGCTTCTTCAAAAATACAATTCTCATTGCGTTTGCCACCTTTATTGGCATACTTAGAGATAGCTTGAATCAATTCACCACATTCTTCGGTGGTTTTTGACATTACTCCACTGCCAAAATACAACTCTGCGTCTTCAGTCCTTTTCATTCACTACCACCGCATCGTCTTTTGACACATAGTTCAAGAACCTGATACCATATAGGTTATCAGGCGATTGACGTGTAAGATATTCTGTTGGAAATGCTTCTAAGAGAGGAAATGTCTCACCAACGTGGGTTGAGTACCATTTGCTGGGGTCGCTGCATTTTATAATCTTCAATAATTCCATAGACAAATCCTGCCCACTTTTGATGTTCGTGAAGGAAACCGACAGTCAAACCTTCTTCTCGGCCGTGAGCTTCGATTTCCCATGGCTGTTCATAGTAATCCATCTTGTCGTGGTCAATCTTCTGCTTGTGCCAACGAGTCAAGTTGGGGTATCGGTCGTAGCTGTACATCTCGCCTCTGGCCCACTGTTTTACATGGACCATTTCGTGGCAGATGACGCGTACGAATTCTTGCAGATCGTCGGTTAAATCCACTCGAATAGTAAATTCTTTGGGACGTGCTGTCGGATCTACATAATCATACAACACGTCGCCGTGTATGCCTTCGTTATCAACAAGATCTTGGACACCTTCAACGGTGATCGTAATATCTTTGATACGAGGCATGAGTTTTTGTACACAATAGGGAATCAGATCCCGTACCAACTTACGCTGAACGGGGACAAGCTTCTTAGTATATACTGTAGTCATACAATCTCCAAATTACATGCCCATTCTACTATACGGGGCTTCGTTTGTACATGCCGACTAGTAACATTTTTTTTCATAAGAAAATCAATAACTTACGCTCACTACTTCTTTTTATTACCTATATTGTACTTGGCCACTAGCTCCCAGTCGTCCTTGTCCTTATGGGCAATGATCTTGATCTGGTTCATGGGGGCTGATGGGTCTATGATTTTCCCTTCGTTTACGACTGAGATGAGATTCCAGTCTGAAAGGAGTTTAGCAATTGTATTGCGTCTGCCTTGGTCATCTTCAGAGAAATTTGTAGGCTTGCCATCAAGAGCAAACAATTCTTTGAAGTGAACGATGTAGTATTTGCCACGCTTATGGAGAATGTGACATGATTGATAAAGTTTCTTTTCTTTTGGAGATGCAATACCGATACGTGTAAGAGTTTCACGTACCTTGAGGAAATCGTCTTGGTTCTTGAGAGTAACCTCTACTAGAGATTCTACCGCACTCATATTATCCACCTTTTTCTAATTTTTCTTTTATTTTTTTTATTTCTTCATTAGACAAAATAGTGAGAGCTTGTGCGGCTCGTTCATTACTATAACCATAGTATTCTGACACCGCATCAACATCACTGTCCTGCTCTTTCTTATACCACTTCGAGAATCTTTTTCGTGGCCTTACGATATTTATAAGAAACTCGTATTGAAGTTTGTGATCGAGCTCGTGGTGGATATTCATTTCATTTGCGATAGTAACGGTGTCTTGAAAGTATGACAAACCTCGATTGACGATAAAGGCATTGTAGTCTTTCTCGGCTAGCTTGTCGTTGTCTGTATCACGCATCATGTTCTGCTTTGTGACATTGATGGAGTTCAGATAATCAAAGGGACTCGTCGCCATAGTGCTCCTCCGTTTTCTGTTGTATAATATCCATCAACTTCTCGCATTCTTCACAGACATCGAACGCATACTCGCCTACATATATTACAGCTGGTTGTTCTGGCAGTACATTACTACAGTTCGGTGTTTGACAGTGTTTTGCTTGCTTTTTCTTAAATAGATCTTTACCAATTCCTGGAAACATCACCACCATCCTAAATTATGACCGTTATGTATGATTATCATGAAACAAGTAATCACATGGAGGAGCCACCAGAACGTCCTGATGATAGCTACTGCATCTGCCTGTGAATCTGTTTCGCCTACTTTTTCTCCGAGTGATTTGGCCCAAATTCTCCACATTACGAGAACTCACAGTTGACCATAATCTCGGTGAGGCATGCAGTCATGTTGATCTCGTGATCAGCAACGAATGCATCCTTGTATTGATAATCGGCGAGGATGAGAACGAGCTGAGGCACACTGCCAGGTTTCATGAAGTCAGAACACTTGTTGTAGATCTGACGGAAGATGGTAGCTGCTTCTACGTCTGAGTTGTCTGCGACCCACTTTCGGACGGTGGTAAAATCTTTGTCTCGTAAAGCTCCAACAAGATTTTGTAGTGTAGTCTCGTGGAGATTAGCAAGTACACCAGTGTCAATCCTGCCAGTAGCAGAGTATCGTTGTAGTTCATTCAGAATCCTTCGATTATCTGGAAAATATTTATTGATCACTTCGGCGACAGCTTTCTGATCGAAGTCTACATTCTCTGACTTGAGGATGTTGATGACTCGCTTGAAGAGTTGAGCTGCCATGTCTGGCTTGTCTTCTTTGGCGATCTTAAACTCGATCACACTGCATCGAGAGTGCAGAGGATCGATGATCTTGTTCTTGAAGTTACAAGTCAGAATGAATCCACAATTAGAGGAATATTCTTCCATAAAATTGCGAAGTGCTGGTTGTGTGGAGTTAGGGTTGAGGTAGTCTGCTTCGTCGAGAATGACGTACTTACGACCACCACTGAGTGAGACCGATGAAGCAAACTGTTGTATCTCTACACGAAGTGTATCGATGTTGCCGTTCATCGAGCCATTGATGACGATGTAGTCGCATTCGAGTTGTTCTAACATTGCTCGAGCGACGGTCGTCTTACCTACACCGGGACCGCCAGTGAGGATGAGGTTTGGGATATTTTGTTGATCTACAAATTGTTGAAACGTTTTCTTCAGATCAACTGGAAGAATAGTATCACTTACAGTCTTGGGACGATACTTCTCGACCCATAAAAAATCATTACGCATATAAACTTCACCTTGTTCATCATGGTATATTATACTCTATACCGAAACATTTTAACACATAATATTCATCTTGAAATAATGTTCTCAATTTTTGTTTGGTCTGCTCATCTAATTTCGACCATTCATTGAAATCATCCATATTAAAATTTCGAGATTTAAATCTATCAATAGATCGTTTTGAAAAACCCAATTGCTTGTGTATATTGAAAGCCTCTTTAAATTCTCTATTCAAATTTTCACATTTAATGAATGTAACATCTAGTGTTTCTAAATGTTTTCTATTTTTCTCAAACCAATCTTGTTGTGAGCTGTCAAATCTGTAAGCTTCCTTTTTTAGATCAAATGCTTGAACTGATCTATGATTAAGACACGATAGAAATCTATAAATCGGATCTCTTACAGATACGATATGTTTAACCTCTTTTGGAATTCCTGCATTTCCACAGGCTTCAGATATAGACAAAAGATGATTAACGATATAATAAGTATCGGTATCCTTGTCGAAGAATTTGAGGAGAGATAAGGGATTCTCCATTTGTTCAAATCTTTTTTCAAATAGTTCGACGATGGAAGTTCCACCAGTTTTCGGTATGTGGTGATAAACAACGTGCTTGCTCAATTCATCCTTACTCTTTAAAAAATGCTAGTCGCCCCAATCCCTTCGCTCATAGCCGACACGTCAAGCTGTTCCGTGCCCCCTTTTGATCGCCGCCTTAGAAGGTCGAGTTAGCTTCAAGGCTGATCCAATACTCTACATCGTCGGACACAAAGTGAGAAATGCCCTTCGAGGAAAGACTTACCGTGTAGGAGGACGGCAGGATCTTAACGTTTTCAGTTTTGAAAACTGCGGTAAAGGTACGATCGGTAGATCCGACTTCGATATCATATTTATCAGAAGATGGATTTTTGGTGTCTGTTGCACGAAGAATAACTTTACCGTCTTCGCCAACTACACACAGATCAGGGAATGACATGACGCCAAGTGCTTTCATGATCTCAGCAAAGTTTTCTTGCTTGAGTTCGAACACGACATCAGGATCTTCCAATACGATCTCACGATCTGGAGGTGTGATGATGGTGGAAGGATCAGCAAACGTATAGCTAACCTTTCGACCAGGTGAGGAGATGTTGACCATACGATCTTCGATCTTATATGTCGGATCTTCGAACAATGATACAACACCGAGAAAACGAGACAGATCATAGATGGCAAAAGACGAAGGAATTACATCTTCGAGTTTGGCTTTGGCCATCATCGTCTTGTTTGGTGAGATGGTCTTCAAATTCGTGCCTTCAGAGAACTGAATGGACGGGTTGATAGACGCAAAGTTTTTGAGTACTTGAATAGTACGTGTATTGAGTTTCATACTATAGCTCCAAATGAATCAATGAAATCAGATCTTAATTGTACCACACGTTTCATCTCACGTACATCTCTTGGATGATTAAGAGCTGAACAAATTAAATAACCAGCTCTAATAGCTTCTTGTTTCGTACTAAATGAAGATAATTTTTTACCTGTCCATTGGCTTTTCTTATTACCGCTTTTTTCAGGTACATAATTATTGGCATTAAAACGTACGACAAATTTACCGGTGCTATTCCTATGATAGCAATTGAACTGTTGATTTTCACCATTCTTTGTTACTCCAAAGAATTGATTGTCTTTTCTCATAATATAGTTTCCTACTTTTTCTTACCTAATTTTGATGGGTCTGCAGTAGCGCTAGCCCCAATTTGTGCAATGTGTGACAATGATCCACCAAATGTATAGGAACCGATGTGTTTGAGTTGAATCCATGGACACATCCACACTTTTCTTCCCATACGTCTTACATTATAACAAAACATGTAGTCTTCGGACAAGTATCGATTCGAATATGTTTCTGTATGAATGCCTGTCTTCTTGTCTGCCAAAAATTTAATCACATCTTCTTTGACAGCATCAGGGTTTTTGTCATAAAATGCTTGAATCTCGTTGAGCAAGTTCTGTGACTTATCATCGATGAGTGCATCAAAATATGCCATGATCTCTCGACTACCATCAAAGTTGGCAGTACGTACATGATCTGGCTTGTAATAAAACTGAGGATAGTTCATAGCGTACTCTTCGAATGTACGCTTAGAAATCATCATAAATCCTGTACCACCTTCTGCTACTTCTGCTGGCTCACTAATCTTGATCGCTGATTGCTTCACTGGATTGAATACGTAATCGCCAACATAATTTTCCAAAACATTTGGATCGCTGTCAGCCACACCTTTGTTTACAGCTTGTACGATCTTTTCCCATGAAATAGTTTTCTTAGGATATGGGCCACACAGTACATCATAATCTTCTGCATTTTGTACCATCAAACCTAACATCGCGATGACATCGTCTGATTTAAATCCGATATCAGAGTCGATGAACATCAAATGTGTAGCATCAGATCTCATAAACTCGTCAACACAATAGTTGCGAGCTCGTGTAATCAGTGATTCGTTGAACAGATAATAGAATTGCATTGGTATGCCGTACTTAGCCATCTTAGCTGATAGATCAGACATGCCACGAGTGTACATACCAGAACATTGTGCGCCATACATCGGAGTTGCAATGAATAATTTATATTTTTGAAGTTCGCTAACTTCGATCTTAAGTTCCATAATATATCCTCACTTTGAAATATTATTCTACCATGATTCTACATAAATGTAAACAGGTAATTTTTGGTAATAGAATGATGTGCTCTTCAGGTTATTTTTCTTCATGTACCGCAGGTGTTTATGTACTATTTTATCTGGTACATGCACATCACAATTGACTGTTACTTTACCCAAAGAAATCTTCCAAAGAATTCGTCTTCTTGGATCCTTCTGGGATAGGAGTGTAATCGATGAATGGTGCGTGGCTGTACTCGTATCCTTGCCAATGAGGATACCAGCGACGTGAGAGGTGTACCGATTGAGGTTTTTCCATGTATTCAAAGTCTAACTCACCTTTGTTATTTATCATCTCTCCAACCCACTCGTACAAAGAAACTTCGGCACTTTGATGTTTACGAATCTCTTCTCGAAAAAGTTTACGAATAAAGTTACGCGATGCCCAATCACCACAGAAAGGTGCGCCTTTATGCCAACCGGTTTTTGGGATCTTACGACTAGGATTTTCAATAGGCAGAGGTTCGTACAAGCGAACATGTGCATTATAATAATCTGCGATGCCTCTTGCTTGCTCGATATATTTGCGCACTAATTCTATAGTTGCCTGTTCTGGATTATCTTGTCTACAAAGATGATGACGAATATCAATGTTACCAAAGTAAAATTCAATTTCGCTGTATGAACCAGTCGGTATAAAACTATCGAGTCCTTCTTTCAATGCACCATGTAGTGTCTTGAATGGTACCGAGATATTTCGCCAATAAGGACGATACATGCAGATGGCATGACTATCACCGATTGCGATCCTACGATATTCACGATCGGCAATATTATTCGGGTCGAGAGTTTCGGCTTCTGTACACATGCGCTTGAGATTATCCCAATCTACTTCGTTCCACTCGGCATTATACTCTTGACCTTTCTCTTTGGCCTTATCGAGTTTCTCTTTCATAATGGCATAGTAGTCGACCATGTCAATGACGAGAGAGTACACTTTGCCTTTGAATTTTGAGAAGTTAACGAAGTTGTAGATACCACTATAATTCTGCAGTCCACCAAACAGATTCAGAGAGCCACCCCAATCATTCCCATGATATACGTATAGTTCATCGTACTGGTTCCAATCTTCCTTGTAGAGGAACCCAGACATACAGACATCGATGTCTTTACCAGCATGCTTAAGCTGATCTGCATAAATGACACCTTGTGCAGCACGATGGCTGTCCATTGATTTTGACATTACATTGAACGGTGACGCAACTAAGCCGCGCATTGATCTTTCTCCCACTGACGATATGAATCTATTCTATCATAAATCGTCTCATCTTGTAAAACTGGATCTGTGCCTACGTTCCAGAAAAGTATGTCCTGACTGGTATTTTTAGGAATATATTTCCACACTTTGCCGTCATATGTGTCGATGGTGGGGAACGGAGGTAGGTTTTCTTTCTTCTCTGCTTGAGTAAAAGCGAGTGGTTCTGATATGACTTCGCCTCTACCTAACTCGCCTGCTTTAAGGTTCCTAGCAACAGCAACGCAACGGAAGGTAGCATTGGGCCATGCAATCTGAAGAGCTCTTGTAAGAACACCAGTAGAGATAGCGACGTATACGACTTCGGGCTCAGGTATTCTACTAGCTGCGTAAACAATTCCGGCGGTAGCGAGCTCGTGTCGAAGGCCAAGTGGTATGAAGTAGTGTCCATTTTGTTCCGCATATTCTTTCGCCTTTTTATTAAGGTTAGGCATCGCAGCGATGCGATGAAACTGTACATCTGCACCACGCTCGATACAACAAGCCTGATGAAGTGATACTCTTTTCGAAGAAGGCATAAACAGTGTGACCTTCTTACCATGATGTTTTGCTACGTCAAGAAGAGATACACCAGCAAGCCCAGTCCGAGGCTGACAATAAACCATAGTATCAGTCGGGCAACGAGCAGCCAAAAGATCTCCCGCTCGAGTTTTCGTTCCCACTGTGAGGTCGTCTCTGACAACTCTGACACCGTCGTGTACTTTTACTATTGGATCTGGATTGTAGGGTTTCCATCCTTCACACATCTCCAAATAGTATTCACGAGCGGCTTCGTAGCCAAATATACCTACGTCCTTATTTACCCCATCAATGATATGATTATCGTGACTCATAGCGCCTCTGAAAATATAAACGCAGATACACCTTACGACTCACTGCAAAGATAAACATTATACCAGTTTGTACAAACATTGTAACCGTAGGTCCCCACATATATTGAAATGCAAACCATAACAACACCCAACTAATCAACATATTGAGTGGTGTAGCAAGTAAGGTATCAGTCACTGCTTCGACTACTGCTCTACGATAACGTTCTGTCATATTTGTTTGTCTTCAGTGACCAATTTTGTGGATAAACCCAATCATATGGGATCATCTTTGTTTGTTTCTTCTCTCCAAGTTTCATCGACATGAACTTATAATGCATGCACAGTTTGTCTTCTAAGTTGAGATACTGATGAGTATGGATTGGATTATTCGGATGATTCTTTAAGTAGTTCATGTGTTCTACTTGCATCTCTGCCCACTTATTCATAGGCACATAATCACCATACTCGTCGATCTCATACTTCGACTTACTCATGAGGTGAGGACAGTCAAACACTTGTGAAAGCCCGTCGAAATAACCTGTACCACCATGTAGGAACGAGTCGGGATCTACTAGTTCAGGATGTGACATTGCAATATGACGAGCAACATTTTTCGATGGATACATGGCATTACGAAAACCGTAGTCACGGACCATGATGATGTTCATCTTCTTGGCAAACTCCATCATTGTGAACGGTCGCATAGTTTGTCGTTCAACAAACATCGAATCAATATCAAGAGCAATACGGCGTGGTGCTTCGATCAACCAATCTTTGACCTTCGTGTCCTTCGGATAGTATATCTGAAACAGATCAGAACGTGCATGGCGATAGTTCGAGAACCGTACCTTCATGCCATCATAACCATGATCTCGCCATGCCCTGAACGTCTGCCAATGCTCGTTACTGAACGAGAACAGGACACAAGCTTCGATCAACTTGCGTCTGTCAGTTTCTTTCTTCATCTCATCGACAAAAGGACACTCATGCCAGTGCAAACGATGTGAGAACTGCTGATAGTTGTTCTTGAGTAGGAAATCTTGACGTTCGTCATAGGCACGACAAAACTCGAAGAACTTATTCGTTCGAGCCTCTTGACACCAATCTTTCATCCAACTTTCGGTTGGTTTACCGTTCTTCAGTTCTACGTCGGCAATATTCTGATACTGGATGTCGTGTTCGTGTTCGCCTAAGAAGTGAGTGAGCGACATAGTTTTTGATATTCAGTTACGTTCATATTATTTGCCTTGAGGACAGCATCGTCAGATGGATGATTCTTCATACCATTGAATGTGTCGACAAGACCGAGTTCAAGCATATACTTTTGTCTACCGTACGGATGATCTTTGATACCACATGATGACCATAAGTTGTCATAGTCGAGATGATCGTAGTCCGGACCTGGGCGTACATAGTTCTCAACATAACGAATGAAGTCACAACATACATCTTCAGCATTATATGGTACACTTCCTGTATCATCGTAAATCTTTGTCATCACCGCATCAAGGAATGTTTCTTTGCTCATCTTCTGTGTCGGCTTTGCAAGATATGAGATACATTCTACAGCATTTGTACCGTAATAGAACATGCTTTCTAAATTGACATACTGTGGGTACCAATCTGCAATGTCAGCCACGACAGCCGCATATTGAAATTGGTACTTACGCAATCCGTTCTTCACGTTCCACTCGAGCATAAACTCACCAATCTCTCGTAGATCTCGCTTACCACCAGATTCCAACCATTCTGCCATTTCTCTTGCTAAACGAGGTGCATACTCACCGAGAAAATAGTCACCACCTTTCTTGTAACCTTTTTGAGGTTTAGGAAATGCAGGGAACTGATAACCAACCGATGTATAGAATGGTGCAGGATAATGACGCATCAGTCCGACCATCTCTTCGATGTTTTTCGACTGATGAAGATTAAAGAGAATAGTGTTGTGATAACCTGAAGGTTTGGTTGCGTAGTTGATCGCAGAGCCTGTCACACGATGCAGGATGAACACATAGAGCCATTCAGGTAAACCGAAGTCAGCATGTTTGCCTGTCCAGTCTTTCGCGACCTGCTCACGCTGACGTGTCACCATACCAGCTTCCATCTTCTTCCAATATGGATGCTTATCAGTCCAACCATAGAACACATCATTGACGATCTGAGAGAAGCCTGCATACTTACGTTCAACTACATCGTATAGTTCAACGTGTTCCATGAGGTCGTCGCCCATGTCACTCTCAGCATGCTTGATCATACCATAAGGTGCACCTTCTGATACGTTACATTTTTTCTGCTGACTGAGTGCTAGATCAAAGTACTTGAGGAACTCATCATAATATCGGGTTGGTTCAATCATTTTTATCCAATATCGTCCAGAGAGGTATCTCGTTCCCGCTGTTTCTTTGCTTCATGATATTCTTTACACACTATCTCAAATGTGTCCCACATGTTCTGAAACTTTATTTCGTACAGTTGCTGTATTGCACCGTACTTATTGAGAATGGCATCACATAATTCACCATTTATGTTTTCCCATTTTTCATCTTCAGTAAAATGCCTGTTCACCATCTCAATGTCAGAGGTGACATTAGCAAACTCAAGCATTTGTTGTTCT
>Ga0208161_1000001_pt1 | contig 178178 bp, 208 predicted proteins | sample CB_VirMetaG_3_FD_184538 | JGI IMG/M metagenome (GOLD analysis project Ga0208161, IMG submission 184538) | Freshwater to marine saline gradient viral communities from Chesapeake Bay - CB_1508_1S Viral MetaG (SPAdes) (version 4) | ecosystem: Environmental > Aquatic > Marine > Coastal | place... | reverse complement strand
ATTAATTCCCGTTCAGCATCAACACCTTTACGTTTGTGATTCATAAAGTATCTTAGATCACATTCGTGTCTATAGTTTGTTTCAAATACATTAAAAGGATACATTGTAATTTTTTGATCTTCACCTAGACGTTTATAAAATAAATATTTTTCGTAATTGTGTTCAATTTTTAAATCACCATACACCATTCTTACTTTGTCAAAAGGTACACCTTTGTCATTGATGCTCCAAGTTATGTCATCTAAAAATCTTGGCATTGACAAATGAAATCCTTCGCTTGGAAACCATATTAGTAATCTTACTTTATTATTTGGATCACGCAGTAAATTTAACACAGGTTCGTCAATATAATGAAATACATTTTCATAAAAGAAAGCCAAGTCAATCCATTCTGGTTGTATATGATAGTATGTGATTTCATCTGGATTTATATTTTCAATGGTTTTAGAATTCCATTTTATATCAACTACTTCTAACATTTTTTCTAAATAGTTGCATTTGACATTACCATATCCGTTAGATTCTATTTTACGTTTGTGTGGTGGTACACTGTTTGATATAGGTATATTGTTAATCCAAGTTTGATACAACAAGTTAATCATTTTCTTTTATCCATGGTATAATTATTTCTTTGCAGAAGGCTTCGTGAGCTTCTGCTGTAGGGTGCCCCATTATCCTTTTCCATTCTGTTTTTTCGCTTTTTTTATTAGTTTGTAAATTTAATCTATGTCCACGCACATTTTCTAATCCTGTTGGCGGATTATTAGTTTTGTCTTCTTCTAATTTTCCATGGTGCCCATTATCCAACATCCATTCTGCCATTCCGCCACCATTTTTATGAAACCATATATTTTTCCAGTCAACTTGTTCTCTAATTTGATTTACCAATTCTATATTATATGGATGTTCTAAACAATCTTGCCATCCAAAGAAACACAATAAAGGAATTTTATTAAGTTTACAATACATTTGTAAATGTGATATATTTTCATATGATAACATAGTTCTTTGATCGCTTGATACTGCTAAATTATATCCATTGATAATTTTTGAAGTTAATTCTAGTTTTGAAGAATCCCACCATGCATGATTTAGATCTGTAGTTTTTAGCATAATCATATTATCTATTTTAATAGATTCATTATAACATTGTCTAGTATCCCATTTTATTTTTTCACTTTTTAGTTTTTCAAATAATTCTGGATTTTCTAATTTATCTAAATGTAAAGTTGCTCTCCAAAAACCAGAAAATTGTACAATGCATAATTTTGGAGTTGTTAATTGTTGTAATTTCATAATAGCAGAACGCACAATATATTCTTGTCCTACTCCGCCTTGTGCAACATTAGTAACTGTGTATTTGTCTGATAACTTTTTCTGTAAAACATTTGCCCAACTGTCTGGGTCATGTGTAAATGAACAGCCGCTTGTCACGATGTTAATCATAATTTGCCTTCTTGTCCCATTTGTATTCCTGTATTTCATCTGCAATTCTTATTGACCATAATTCAGCATTTTGAGTAGGCACTCTAAAGTCATATTCTTTGGGTGGTACAAACATTTTATTTGTATCATCAAATCTACCTTCTTTTATTGTATCTACCCATACTGTATAATCTGCATCAAAATCTTTTCTTGTTTCTGGTAATGGACATACAAAATCAGCAATAACATGTTTACCGTCATTAACAGCCTTTTGTGCTAATGATTTCATTCTGTTTGCCTGTCTTGTTCTACCTTCATAGGTGAAATCCCAATCATTTGCTTCTTCTCTTACTTTATCTGCGTTTAACCAAACTGCATTTAGTTTTGGTGTCAACGCATTTGCCAAATAAGTTTTACCACTTCCTGGTAATCCCATAATTAATATTTTTAACATTATAATAATCTTTCTACTATCTCTTTTGCAAAATGCCGTTGTGCTTCAGTTATAGGATGACTTCCAGGAAACTGTTCGTAACCTTTGTCAATACACCACTCTCGTAGTCCACCATAGTTGTTGTGGAACCACCATGTTGACCAATCAACTTGTTCCCAAAGGTGTACAGCATTTTCAAAACGATTAACAATTAAATTACCATGTTCATTTGAATTGTTTCCATCTGTATTGTTACTTCCTGTAAATATATCTTGCCAACACATGTTGATTAATTTTAAACCGTGTGCTTTGCAATACCATTGTATTCTCAGTATGTGTTCAAGTGTTTGTACAAACTGTAGTTCTTCGTTGTGGTAATTTGTGATATACAACTTCATATCTTGATTTAATTCTTTGCTGTCAAACTCCCAATGCCCAAAGCCACCTCCACTTTTTACCCAATTAGATGTAGCATGGGTTTGCCATTTGCCTGTGTATGGTTGATTTTGGAATCCACCATTGCCCTTCATATCATTATAAATTTTATCATAGTTAGGCGATTCCTGATTGTAAAATAATTCAAAACGATTTGGATTTGACCACATCACTGCCACTGTGGGATTTTTATCCACATAGTGTGGTATGGTAGCAATCAAGTTCCTGCTGATCAATCCATTGCCACTAGCCATTTCCGCACAGTTGATCACTTGCCAATCTGCGATATGATTTGGCCAGGCAATGTTTGGCTCTACTGCGTGTGCAGTAAAACTACACCCCGATGTTATTAGATATCTGTTCATATATAACCTTATGATACTTGGTTTGCCAGTCTGTGTCAAGTGCTAGTTGTTGATTGTACAGCATTTTTTCTTTTACTGCTTCTATATCAACTGCAATTTGATCTAGCGGTGTTGAGCAAAATTTTAGTATTTCTTGTTTAGGATCGTTGTTGTAATCAAGTACTTCATCATATAATTTAAATCCATATGATCTTAAATTATCATAATATGCTTGTGCATTGCCTGTGCCATAATATAAAAACAATTGCAAGTTTAGAATAGGCTTCCATGATTTCTCTGTAAAGAACACAGTGTCATCTTCGTGTGTTTCGTTGATAATGTTTAACCAACTGTTGGCCATTAATTCTTTTGGAACTATTTTATCATCTTTGATTAAATCATCTGCTTCTATATCTAATGTGATTGGTTCTATGTTTTCTTGTGTAGTATTATAGACATCAACCAAACTGATGTAATTGTCCATTAGGTTATTTTGTTTACAGAAGTTTACAAAATCTAAACGCATGGGTTTTACTGCACCGTTTAAACTCATTAGATGTTTGTTGCGTTTATAATTAAATTCTTGTACATGTTCATATTTGCGTTGCAGTGTTAAAAAGTAAAATGGATATGTGTATGTATTTTTTATCACATAGTTTTGATTGTTATCTTTACACCAACGATCATATTGTTCATTAAAATTAATGCTGGGCATTATTATATGCACATCATTTTGATCAATTGCATTTTCTTGTAAACGTTTGTGTAGCATTTCAAACACAGGTAAGTCATCTTCTAACGATGGTCCTGGTAAGTCTGATTCAGTTAGTTCTTCAATAACAAATGCACACGGTTGTTTGTTTTCTTTGCAGTTATGATATTTACGAGCATGGGCAACCATAAGTGGTAAAGGATCGCCAACAAATAAACCTTCACGTTCTCCATTTTTACTTGGAGTATACCTCCAATAAGGATAACTGTTATACAGTATTGTCATTGCATTAATCCTTTTACTAATTCTAAATGTATTAGCACACGACTTTGCAAGTGTGCGTAGTTATATATTGCAGTCTGCAACATATCAACAGGCACACCGTTTTTACACAGATGTTCAACTTGATCAATTGCTAAGTTCATTCTTTTGTATGCACTTGTTTCGTTATCGTATGATTCATCTATATATGGTGCAAATGTTTTATAACCTTGTGCTTGTAATTCTTTTAAATAATGTTGTGTTGATAGCATCACAAAAGGATGACAATTAATAATTGCTTTGTAGGTTTTTTCTGTTGGGAAAAATTGTGGATTGCAATCGTGTGCGCCACTGTGTGTTTCAGACACAACACTTAGATACGTGTCAGCAAATAATTTTTTATCAAATGGATATCCACTAAAATGTTTGCCATATAGACCTTGATTAACATTTTCTTCATCTAACGAATGTGGCCAGTGCTTACAAAACTTTTCAAAATCTTTTTCTGACAGTATGCTTGATACATATGGATAATAATCTTTTAGATTGGGGAAATGTCTTTGATCTTCTTCTGTTCTTGTTAAAGTAATTAATCCATTATTCATCAATCTACGTTGCCAATAAAGTGCAACCTGTTTCAATCTCATAAACTTGTCTGGCTTACCATTTAATGACAAAAATGTTCTTACTGCATTTTTGGTTCGAGCTTCTTGTGGAGTAACATGATCACAAATTTTTTGTTCAATAATTTTTTTGTATGCATCTACTTCATAGTATGGAAACGTAATAATATTAAATGGCTTTGGTTCCAAGTTGTGTTTTTCAGCAATTGCCTTGTGTGTTTCTTTGCCTAAGTCTGTGGAATAAAAATAATAAATGCTTTTTGGATCAATATTGTGATAGTTGACTAAGTCATGTCCAAGCAGTATTTGTTTTTCAACATGCAGGTCATGTTCAAATGCAGGTTCACGCATGTAACATATACATAATTTCTTGCCACCCATTTTAATTGCATTTGGTACACCGTGATTCCAAACATCGTGTTTGATAAAAGGATAATCAATATCACTGCCATAAAATGCCAACTCGTAATTTTCTCCAATATCAACAAATTGACTTATGGATTCTTCTTTGATGTATTGACCTATAATTAATGATGTCATATTAAACTTGCTATCCTTGGTATAATAACTTCTTCAGCAAACTTATCATGATGTTCTTTTGTAGGATGGTTGCCTTCTGCAAATCCAGGATCCCACATTTCATCAACGCACCATTCTGCCATACCGCCTGTTTTCTTGTGAAACCAAAATTGTTTCCAATCAACTAGTGAAATATCTACATCAACGTTTGACATTTCATCTTTCCACCAAAAGTTTAGCATAGGTATATGATTAAGTTTACAGTACCATTGTGTTCTTGCAATATGTTCTAAACTTTCAATAGCACTTTGTTTTTCGTTGTAGATTTTTCTGTAAGGTTCAAACAAATGTTTTTCTGCAAGTTCGTTTTTAGATACCTTGCTGTCTACACCATTGCCACCGTTCTTAACCCAATAGCCATTTTGTGTTTTGTCTATGTAGGGTGATCCTTGAGCAAATCCAAAATCATGTTCAGTTAAAAACGCACGACGATGTATGCCGCTCCACTGACAAACTAATATATTGCGTTGACCTTTGAGTTGTTCTAATTTATCAATTGCTTGTCTTGAAATGTAATCTTGCCCAGCGGCACATGAAGCCACGTTATGTACTTGCCATAGTTCTTCTAGTTTGCCCACCCAAGTCATTTCTGAATTGTAGGTGAAGCTACATCCAGATGTAATCACATTTATCATATGTATATTATACTACCGTTTGTTAATAAAATCAAATGCTTTATAAGATATGATCGGCCAGGTTTAAATCAATCATCTGTTTGGCCGTAAAGTATTGATCGCTAGGCGAATTTAATTTTTTACGTACATCTGCTAGGCTCAACCCAGTTGCTTCACGTAATATATTTAGACAACGCAGTTCACAGTTGTTGTTTTCTTTCATTTGTGATCTCATGTCGTGCATTTTGGATTCCATCATATCTGAGTGCTGATGGTTCATAATTCCTGTGTTTTTAGCAACATATCTTTCGCCTTGTTTGCCACTAGCAAAAATTAATAGTGCTGAACTCATTACAGCACCAACACCAATAGTTGAAATATGATGATGACTATTTTTCATAATATCAATTAGTGCAAATGCTTCATATAGATCTCCACCATATGAATTAATATACAGTTTTAATGTGCGTTTGGGTTTCTTGTTGAGGTTTGCACTTAGTATCCATTTTACTGCTTCGGTTACAGAGTCGTTGTCAATATCACCTGTAAGATAGTGTATGTCATTGTCATGCAGATGAGCATCAATTCTGTCTGCGGCTGTGTACTGATCATATTTTTTCATTGTGTTTTATCTATATAAGCGTATTTATTGAATTTACGTTATATATGCTGTTAATCTAATTACTTGTTTTTCTTAGATGGATACGGATTATTAGGCATGCCTGCACCAGCAGTAAATTTAGGACCTTTTAGAGGACCATAGCGTTTGTTAGTATTACTGATGTACCCACCAATAACAGCGTCTTCTGTTTTGGATTTTTTCTTCTTTTTAGCACCTAAAGGCATAGCCACACTAGCAATTGCACCACTAAAATTTTCGTCTATTTCTTTAATTTTCATAACAAAGTTATTTATGTTTATTTTTGATCTATAATTATATACGCAGTTATCTTTGCATATAAATATTAATAACTTAGCAGTTAAAGGAAAATATGGCATACAATACACCAACATCATATAATAGTTCTACAGGGAACAGAGTGCGTGTAGTCTCTCCATCCAACGTATCAAATCCCAACAGTAACTATGTAACAGCCAAAATATATCGTGGCTTCAGTTCTAATAATCCAACGGCTCGTAACGGTGTATTATATGATGCTGATATAATCAAACAAGATATCTATAATCATTTTATGACTGCTAGAGGTGAAAGAGTTATGATGCCAAAATTTGGCAGTATAATTTGGGATTACCTTTACGAGCCTTTGGATGAAACTACAAAAGGAATTATTGAGCAAGATGCTAGAGATATTGTGTCGTCTGACCCAAGAGTAACACTACAAGATTTAGATGTAGTTGGGTTTGAACACGGAATTCAATTAAATATAACATTAATGATACATCCACAAAATATGGTAGAACAAATGACTGTGGAGTTTAATGTTAATCAAATTATAAACAACGCTGGCGGAACTAGCGGAGGCGGGTATTAATGGGACAATTAGTTAGACAATCAAATTTATTTGCGGCGGAAGATTGGAAAGTAATTTACAGAACTTTTTCTGATGCAGACTTTCAGTCATATGACTTTGACACAATCAGACAGTCAATGCTCAATTACATTGCAAGAAACTATCCAGAAGAATTTAATGATTACATTAACTCATCAGAATTTATTGCCATCATTGATTTGTTGGCATACCTAGGACAAAGTTTATCATTTAGAATTGATCTAAATGCAAGAGAAAATTTTGTCGACACAGCATCAAGAAGAGAATCTATTTTAAGATTAGCAAACATGTTGAGCTACAAGCCAGCACGTAATTCAACAGCACGGGGTCTTGTAAAACTCACAGCAATAAAAACATCAGAACCAGTTACAGATTCATCGGGTAATAATTTAAGCAATGTTGAGGTACGTTGGAACGATCCAAACAATCCAAATTGGTTTGAACAGTTTATTGTAGTTTTAAATGCATCTATACTTGAAACTAATCAATTTGGTAAGCCAACACAAAGTCAAACAATTAATTCATTAATCAATAACATGTATAGTTTTAACAATGTTAAAAATGTACAAGTAGCATATCCTTTTAGTGCAAAAGTTAATAATGAAAACTACACATTTGAAGTTGTTCCTGCAAAATTTAATACAGCAGGATACATTGAAGAAGCATCACCAAATCCATTAAATTCATTTAATGTAATTTATAAAAATGATGGTAAAGGTTATGGTAGTGCAAACACTGGATTTTTCTTATATATAAAAGAAGGTTCTATTGCATATCAAGATTTTAATTTTGATCAACCAGTTGAAGATAGAACTGTTGACATTGATGTGAATGACATAAACAATACAGACGTATGGGTACAAGAAATTAGTTCATCAGGATTGGTAGAAACAAATTGGAAAAAAGTTCCGGCATTGTCAGGACAAAACATTATCTACAATAGTTTAGCATTAACTGAAAGAAATATATTTGAAGTTAAAACAAGATTAGATGACCAAGTATCTATACAGTTTTCCGATGGAGACTTTGGTAATATACCTGTTGGCTTATACCGTATTTGGTATAGATCAAGTGGATTAAAAGGAGAGTCAGTACAATCATCTGATATTCAAAACAAAGGTATATCTTTTGGTTATATTAATAAAGCAAATCAAAATTTTGATTTGTCTATGACTTTTAGTTTAAATTATACTATTACAAATTCGTCATCAAGGGAATCAATTCAAGACATTAAATTAAATTCAGCACAGGCTTACTACACACAAGATAGAATGATTACTGCTGAAGACTATAATGTATTTCCTATAACAAAGATTGATGGTATACAAAAAATCAAAGCACTTAACAAAACACATGCTGGTCACTCAAGATTTATAGATATACAAGATCCAACTGGTACTGTAGCAAATGTAAATTGTATAGGTGAAGATGGTATTGCTTACAAGTCTCCAAACACAACCGAAACAGTTGTAACAGTATTAGATAACAGTTCTTACGAAAAAGTTATTGACGAGATTGAAAAAATGATTCAATCTCAGCAGATGCAAAATTTTTATTTTGACACATATAAAAAAGATGTTGAATCAAATCTATCAACAGGATCCGAAACATTTAAGTTTGAATCTACTGGTGTAAACTCTGCATATTGGAGAACATTACCTACAGCGTCATCAAGTTACTATGGATACTTTACTACAGAAAACACAGGCACGAATCGTTTAGTGGCAACCGGTGCTTCGACAACAAGACACGGATATATTAGAAAAGATTCAAAAATTGAATTTGTTAATTCGTACAGTAATCCAACAAAAACAATCTGGGCAACTGTAAAAAGTGTTTCAGCAAATGGTAACCCAGCAGGTTTAACTACAGGCCCAATACAGTTATCAGAAACGATTCCAGCAGGATATATAGCACGAACAGTTGTACCACATATTAGAACAGAATTTAATGCAACAGAAAGATCATCGTTGTTGTCACAATTAACATCATCAACTACAACGCTAACAACATTTGGTATTGGTTACAATTATTATAACTCGACCACTAAAGCAGAAGAATGGTATATTATTGCAAATGCAAATATTGATACTGCAAGTGAGTTTTCAAGTGCTAATAACACACTTGGTGGAGGTGCACAAGGTGTAAGCAATGATTCGAGTTGGTTAATACGATCGCAATTTACAGAAAAAGGTGCAAACACAAATGCTAAATTTACTTTAACTGCTAGAGGTTTAGACTATGTGTTCCAATCATCAGATGATGTGAGATTCTTTTATGTAAAAGATTATAAAACACTTGACACTGAAACAGGATTAAGTGTACAAGATAGAATTGATATTTTAGCAGATGTAAACACTGCAATTGAAAAAGGTACAGGTGCAACAGCAACAGCAACAATTAATACAGGATCAATTAACGAATATACTGTAACAGCAGTTGGATCAAACTATACTACAGCACCAACAGTAACCGTTACTGGTGATGGTACAGGTGCACAAGCAGTAGCAACAGTGCATAACGGATCTGTAATTGCAGTTACACCTGTAGAAGTAGGATCAGGCTATACAACTGCAACAGTTACATTAACATCTCCACAGATTGGTGGTAGGCTTCCTTCAGCAATACAATTAGCAGTTGTTGATAATTTTACAGAACAAGATGGTTATATTGATAATAGAAAAGTTAAAATTGCACCATATGATGCAGATGAAGATGGTATGCCAGATTATCCTTTAGCAATGGATGATTTAATTTATGATACTACTAATAAGAAAAATTATATTTTCTTTGAAAGTTATGAAGAATTTGATGGATACACATATTATAAATTATCTTCAGTTGTAACACCAGTATCTGTGTTAACAAATAGTGGTATTGAATTTTTAACCACAACTAAAAAATTTTATAATAACGGATCATTGATAACTACTACAGGTCAACAAGGTGAATATACTGCAACAATTAATTCAGTAATTTATAGATCTAACGTTGGTCGTTCTTATAAAACCACTAGTGGTTTATCTAACCCTGTGTTTTTTCAATGGAAGCATACTGCTCCAAGAGATCAAAGAGTTGATCCGAGCGTTTCAAATATAGTTGAGCTTATTGTATTAACAAGTGATTATTATGATGACGTTTTAGAATGGACTGCGAACAATAGAACTGCTGATTTGTTTCCGGTAGAACCAAGCGTTGAAACTCTTAATAATTTGTTTGCATCAACACTAAAACCTTATAAAGCAATTGGTGATCAATTAATTTATACTCCTGCTAAATTTAAAAAACTATTTGGCACAACAGCAGACGCAACACTACAAGGAACATTTAAAATCATTAAGTCTGCAGGAGCAACAATTACTGACAATGAGATTAAATCAAGAGTACTAGCGGCAATTAATACATTTTTTGATATTACTAATTGGGCATATGGTGAAAGTTTTTACTACACAGAATTGTGTGCGTATATCCATAGTCAATTATCAACACAAATAAGTTCTGTTGTGATTGTTGGTAAAGATGCAGAATCAGTATTTGGTGACTTATTTGAAATTACTAGTTTACCAAATGAATTATTTTATTCTACTGCAACAGTCGACGATATTGAAATTATTAGTTCATTCACTGATCAGAATTTAAAAAAGGGGTCGTAAACAATGGCTGAGCAATTTATTGCATCTAAACAACTACCATATGTTTTACAATCAACTAAGTTAAAAAACTTTTTTGATTCCACAGTTGATCAGTGGTTTAAAAATGAAGATAGTTCATTTGAACGTGGGTTTGTAGGACAACGCCAAGGTAGATTACTAAACACTATTAAAGACTCATATTTAAAAGAACCAACATTTGATAGAACCTATTATCAACTTGAACCAACAGCAATTATAAGAAATGCTGATACACAAACAATATCATATCAAACTACATACGAAGACCTTGTAAACAAAATTAGATTTGATGGTGGTAATATTAATGATCATGCAAGACTTTTTGAATCTAAATATTATTCGTATGCACCGCCTATTGATATTGACAAATATTTAAACTATTCAAATTATTATTGGTATCCTTATGCTGATGACTTATCGAGTGAATCAGCTGGGGCATTTTCTACTATTCCGTCAAAACCAATTGACGGGACAAGCTCAAAAAGTATTGTATTACCAACTGATATAGTTGGAGAAAAAACCTATACTGCACCAGATGGTACAGTTTTTACAAATGGACTACATGTTAGATTTGAAGGGTCACATGTTTCTGGAGTAAGTTATCAATATTATTACACTATAGATTCGTTAACTATTGATACAGCAGGAACCGGGTATGCTGTAAATGATTCAATTTTAATCGCAGGCAAAACAATTGCTAAAGTAACAGCAGTAGGAGGTAGTGGTGAAATTACTGCTATTGAAGTTACGTCATCAACACTTGACGATGGTGACTTACCATCTACTACTGTTATTACAAGTGTAAGTGGTGCTAGTGGAGTCATAGGATCTACAACAACAAGAAAAGAAATAACATATTTTGTTGAAGGAGTTGGATCAGAAATTAAACTAATCGATACACGAACACTAAGAAATATAAATGACTCAACTGCGGCAACAAAAGATTACATAACAATTCAACGTGGTGCCAAAGACGGAAACCTTTGGTCAAAGTCAAATGGCTGGGTTCATAAAGATACATTAGAAAGTTATCCTTCAGTTACATCAACTTCACAAACAGACCAATTATGGGATGACACTGCTTGGGATATTACAGCCTTTGATGTGCAAATTTCATCGTCAACTACAGCATTTACTAGATCATCAACAAGACGTGCCATAAGACCAATTATTGAATTTAAACGAGATATTGAATTATATGATTACGGTTATAATCATTTAACTGATGTAACAGTTGTTGAATCATTATTGACCAAAACACAGGTAGAAGGTCAATCTGCGATTAATATTGACGGATACACAATGCAAAATGAAGATACAATTTTATTTATAAATGCATCAAGTCAAGACGATTATGTTCAATGGGATAGTGATAGTGTATTGTGGGATCATGATACTGACGCTGATCCGACAACCGGTGGAGGTGGTGGCACCGGTGGTGACGTAGGATGGGATGTATCAAGTGATACATTTAATGTGGCGGCATCTATATGGAAAGTTTCTGGTGTAGGATCAAGTATAGTATTAACACAACTTACATCTACAGTTAATACAAATGATAAAGTTTATGTTAAAAAAGGTGACGTCAATAAAGGTACCGAATGGTATTACGACGGATACAATTGGAATCAAGCACAAACCAAAACAGCATCAAATCAGGCACCGTTGTACAATTTATATGACAATGATAAAGTTATCTTAAATGATGTAGGTATATATCCGTCATCAACATTTACAGGATCAAAAATATTTGGTTATAAAATTGGCACTGGTACAAATGATTCTGAATTAGGGTTTCCTCTTTCATATTCAGCAGGTGTTGACAAAAGTGATATTCAATTTTGTAATTTCTTAAATGAAGATTCATATACATATAGTAATGGAACAATTACAGGATACAATTATTATAAACAGTTTACATATCCAGAAACTATTGCTAAAATTATTGACTATGAAGTTAATGTTAACCCAAGTCGATCAAATCAAAAGATAAACAAATATTTTATCAATGGTCAAGAAGCACCAGCATTAATTTTAGTTAGAGGAAATACCTATAACTTTAATTTTAGCTCTCCTGAATCATCAGCAACAGGGTATTCAAATGCAGATCATCCGTTTTATATTTCAACAGGTACTGCTTGGTCGCCAGGAGCATATACTGGCGAGTATACTGGAGGGGTAACAGGATCAAGAGCATACTATGGAGGAACTGCATCTACATTAAAATTTACTGTTCCTTCAAATGCTCCAGACAGATTGTACTATCATTGTGGTAATCATGATAAGATGGGTGGACAATTTGTAATTGTTGACAATCCTGTAACTACACTAGATGCCGCAACAGAAACAAATTATAAGAATGAATGGATAATTGATCCAAGTAAAAAATTATCTCAAAGATTAGTCCAAGAACACACTGTAAGTAATAAAAATTTAAGTAGTCCTGTTGTGCTTGAAGTTATTCCTTCGTCAGTATTAGATATCAGTGTTTTTAAAAATGGTGTAAGGTTAGTCTTTGGTACAGACTTTACTTTAACAAATAGTTTAGTTTTAAATTTTACTACAAGTTTAGTAAACGGAGATTTTATAAAAATATTTTATAAATCAAATAATCCAGCGCCATTAAAAACAAGTAACTATTTTGAAATACCAAAAAATTTAGAAAATAATGCATCAAATCAAGATATAGGTACAGCAACATATAGTGAATTATTTGAACATTTCAAATCGATTATTCAAAATCAAAAAGGATTTGTTGGTTCAGTAAATGGTAATAACAACTACAGAGATACTCTTCAAGATATAAGTCTAGGTGATGTTATATTACAACACAATGCTCCACTGCTTAAAGCAATGGCACTTGCAACTAATAGTGATTTAGATATTGTAGAATCAATTAGATACACAAAAGATAGATATCAAGAATTTCAATTGAAGTTTTTAAATGCAGTTAATAACATACAAAATACTACTCAAATAGATTCTTTAACCACAGCACAACTTGTTGATAAAGCACTAACAAATATTAATGTTAGTAAATCTCTCTCAGACCCATACGCATACTCAAATTTAATTGCCAGTGGAGATAGATATACTAGCGAAACACATACTATAACTACATCTAATTTAACTTGGGGGACACAAAGTACTTTTATAAATCTTAATTCAATAACTCAAGAAGTATTTAATACAGAACCAGGCTTAGTAATTTCTAGTTCATTTGATCCTGATATTGATTATGCTACTAAGGCATTATACATTTATAAAAACAATGTGCAAATGATTATCAATCATGATTATATTGTTGATCAATCGTCAAACGGGACTAAACTTGTTTTTTTAGGAAAACCAAGTGTTAAACCAAAATTAGGTGATGTTATTACCATTAGATATTATGAAACTAGACAACCAACTTGGATACCTTATACTCCAGCATCACTAGGTGTAGGTAAAGTCTATAAGCCACAGGAATTAACTGACTCGATTACATATTCTAGTGGTACACGAAAATTTATTCAATGTCATGATGGTTCTTTAATTTTGAAATATAACGATTTTAGAGACACAGCATTATTAGAATTAGAAAAAAGAATATACAATACTATGAATCATTTAGTTTCTGATCAAGACACAGCAACACTATATGAAATTAGTACTATTCAACCAAATAAGTTTAATCCAACCAGTTGGTCTAGAAAAGAAATAACTGATTTGTTGCGTCCAATATTTACTAGATGGACTAACGAGAATGCAGTAAATTATCAAGAAAATACAGGCTATGCAGTAACAATAACACTAAAAGCAAATGCTAATTATGTTTTATCAAATTATGTAGCGGCTGGGTATGTTCCTTCTATTAGTACTACTCCGCAAAAGTTTACAGTTGGCGAAGAAGTACGAGGAATGACTAGTGGTGCAATTGGTAAAGTTACTGCGGTTAGCGATGATACAAATACCGTAGCAGTGTCTGGAATAGTTGATAGTTTTCAAATTAATGAAGTTATATTCGGATCAACTACCGGCATTGGTAGACAAATAAGCAATGTTAATACTGACTGGCGAGTTTTAAATTATTCATCACTTGTAGATCAAGATGGTGATGCTTTGCCAGGTCATTGGAGAGGTATATATCGTTGGTATTATGGAACTGATAGACCACATACACATCCATGGGAGATGTTAGGATTTAGTCAAAAACCAATATGGTGGGATCAATATTATACTTGGACAAATCCAACAGTTAGATCTCAATTGATTTCTGATATAGAACAAGGAATTATTAGAGCCGGCTCTAAAGAAAACTATACAGACAGATCTTATCTTAGTTCAGATAATGTTTATAAGAAACCAGGTTTTAGTTCTTATGTTCCAGTTAATAATAGTGGACAATTACTAAGTCCTTTAGAAATTGGTATTATTAGTTCAAACCCAACAGAATATAATGCACAACAAGATTGGAAGTTTGGAGATGGTGCACCAGTAGAACATGCATACTTAACATCATGTGCTTATCCATATGCCGTACAACAATTATTATATCTAACAAATCCAGGATTATATATAGAACAATTATGGAATATTAATAATATTGATAATGCACTTAGTGATGTAAAACAATTGATTGATAAAACTACCGGTAAAAGACCAACAAATAAAAACTATTACGTTCATACAGAAACTGATACTAATAATGTGAGATATTTAAGATCAGGAATACAAAATTTTATTTCAGATTATGTAATATTTAAAGGAAATCAAGTAGGATTAACGTTTGGCGAAGTGATTAGAAATATACAAGCAAACTTGATGTATCGTTGTGCTGGATTTATTGACCCTACAAAATTACAAATTGAATCTGAAGCATATGATTCTACAAGTAAAAGTACAAATATTATTATTCCACCAGAAGATATTAATTTAACTTTATATCAAGGTGCAAGTATTCAAGAAGCATCGTATAGTGCTGTTATAGTACAAGTAGTTGAAGGAGGTTATAAAATATATGGTTACGATATTACAAATCCATATTTTGTAACCTATAAACCTTTATCTAACAGTGCAAGTTATACAGTAAGAGTTGGTGGTACAGATATTTCACCAAGTGCATACAATCCAGGAGTAACCTATCATAAAGATGAAGTTGTTGTGTATTTAAATGAATATTATCAATGTACAGTTCCGCACACTAGTTTATCAACTGATACTGCACCAAATCTTTTATATTGGAAAAAAATTAAAACACTACCACAACAAGGTGGAACAGTGGTTGAGAATTATACTCAATATGATTACAGTACAAGTGTAAATGTTGACTACGGTACTGTATTTAAAACCCGCCAAGCAGTGTATGACGCTGTGATAGGTTATGGAGAATATCTACAAACACAAGGATGGATATTTGATAATCATAATGTTGACCTTGGCGAACAAATGGACTGGCGTTATTCAGCAAAAGAATTTTTATTCTGGAGTTTAGGAAAATGGCAAAAAGGTGACTATATTACTCTAAGTCCAAGTGCATCACAAATAAAATTTAAACCAACCACTGGTGTAGTTCAAAGTTTAGCAAACATAATTAATGGTGCGTATAGTGTTTTAAACAAAGAAGGTTTTGGATTAGATTCAAAAAACATATCAGTTATTAGAGATGATGATCAGGTTACTGTTTCTCATAAAAATGGAATTGGTATATATGGTTTAAGATTATTTGTAAAAGAAATAGAACATGCTATTACTATAAACAATAATACAATTTTTAATGATACCATTTACAACACATTGTTGGCACAAAGACAACCACGTGTTAAAATATCAACAGTAAGAACTAACAACTGGAATGGTAAACTTGAAGCAGACGGTTTTATTATTAATAACACTACACTAATTAATAACTTTGAAAAATCTGTAACTGATACTAGATATCTATATGACGTTGATGCTGAAAAAGTTGATACTGATTTTAGAAATGCGGCGATGCATTTAATTGGATATCAAGAAAGAGATTATCTAACAAATCTTGGTATATCAAAACGTAATCAAGTTAAATTATATCAAGGTATGATCAAACAAAAAGGTACAACAAATGCTATTGATCGGTTATTACGTTCAACTACAGTGAGCACAGATCAATCGTTTAATACATATGAAGAATGGGCATTTAAAGTTGGTGAGTTTGGTTCAACAAACTTTAATCAACAAATTGAAGTAAGATTGAAAGCTCAAGATGTTGTTACTGATCCTTTAATGTTTGAATTTGTTTTACCAACTGATAGTGTTGCAACAGCAGGGTATGATATTACAACAGATGAAACTGTAACCATAGACATTGACGATACTACTCGTTGGTTGAAAAAACCACATGGTGAAAAAACTCTTGCTAATCTATGGCCAACAACTGCAACAGTAACATCAAATATACCTAGTGCAGGTTATGTGCATTGGGATGATTCAACATATCAAGCATATGATTCAACTGCATTAGATAATATCTACGGTTCACAAACAGGTAATGTAGCAATAGGATCAACTGTTTGGGTAGCCAAAGATGTTCAAGGTGGTAAAGATTGGAATGTGTATAAGTTATATGATCTAGGCACAAAAATTGACAATGTAATTTCTTACGGTGATGCCAATACTGCTATGAAGGTTACTGTCGATAGCACAGGTGCAACAATTGGTTCAAGCAAAAAAGTTATACTGCACAAAACATATGATGGCGATGGTACTTTAGTAATTGATCCAACAGCGTGGGGAACGCACACACTAACATTAAATCCTTCAACACCAACCCCTCCAACAGTAACAATACCATTTGCGAATGTGGCAGGTAGTGGTGCATCATTGGCTGTAGGAAATATTGCAGGTTCAGTGGCTACAGTTACATCAACAGGAGGTACTGGTTTTGCTGTGGGAGATATAATTACATTTACAGGTACAACTGGTAGTGGTGCATCGGCAACAGTTGATGCTGAAACAGGTGGAGCACCTACATTGTTAACACTTAACAGTGGTGGTTCAAATTATTCAGCGGCACCAAATGGATTTACAGTTACAGATTCAAGTGGTACAGCAAAAACACTTGGAGTAGATTACACAGCCCCTACATTTACATTTACTGGTTCAGGCACAAGCGGAGTGTTTGGTGAAATACAAGATTTAATTATAACAGGCGGCGGCACAAACTATCAATCTCCAACAATAAAAATTTCAAAATCAGATGGGTCTACAATAATTATAGCATCTAGTGATATAACTGTTACTAGCGGAGTAATAACTGCAATAAATGTGCCAAGTTACAATGCTGTAACATTTCTTAATCAAGGATTCAGTTCGGGTATTACATCAACCGCCACAGGTAGTATTACAGTAAATGATACAAAATCAAACTACATTGTAAATTTAAACTCTCAACTAACTAAGGTCCATGCACTTGGAACTTTAACTGCTAATGTAACCACAGCATGGGACGGTACAGCACCGTCTGTGGTTATAGAATCATGGGACGGTGTTTCTGCTACAACATTATACACAGTTCCAACTGCTAACTTACAATCAATTGCTTCATCAAATATTTCAGCAAGTGGTTCAGTAACAGATAATGCAAATGTAACAGTAAGAGCAAATGTTTCTGTATCATCAGCAACAGCTGGTGCTATTACACTAACACTAAACTATACATCAAAACAGTATGACATTACCAAAGCAGATGGGACAGCAGAATACGTAACCACAGCAGATAACACAACAATAAATGCAAGTGGTATACAGTTGCTTGATTGGAAAGACGTAAGACTAAACAGTGTGTTAGATAGTTCTATGATATCTACTACTGTAAGTGGAACATTACAAAACTTTTTAACTGGCACAGGGTTAAACTCGGCAGTATGGTCTGAAGGGGATCTTGTTTGGTTAGATGATGATTCAACTGGTAAGTGGGGAGTTTATAGATACACTGCAAATGCAACAATCATGTCAACATATAATACCATACGTGGTACGGAAAGCACAGCAGTATCTCCAGCATATGGCGGAACATGGATATTACACAGTGGTGTTGATTATGATGATGCTACTCAAACTACAGCAAGTTATTTTGCAAGTACAAAACGTAGACAGTCAGATAAAATTATTACAGAACAGTTTGAACAAGCAGTATTATATGATGATAGAACAAACAATGTTAGTTTAACACTTGTACCTTATGATCCTGCAAAAGGTATATTACCACCTAACGCTGATAGAGAAATAGAATATAAATCAGAAATAGATCCAGCAGTGTATAACAATCATTCTGACACAAATCAAATCAGTACAAGCAAACCATGGACTGATAAACATGTTGGACAAGTTTGGTGGGATTTATCAACAGCAAGATATATTGATTATGAATCACATGATAATGCATATCGTAGAACGTACTGGGGTAGATTATTTCCAGGGGCAACAGTAGACATTTATGAATGGGTGTCATCATCACAACCACCAACAAATTATTTAGGTACAGGCACAGTTAAGTCAACAACAGAATATTCAACTAAAGTTGTAACTAATTCATCAACACAAACAACAACTACTACATATTACTATTGGGTTAAAAATGTAACCACAGTTCCATCATTAGAGGGTAGAACTAACGATACAGCAACAGTGGCAAATGTTATTACATCTCCAATCACGCAAGGATTAAATTATTTTGCACCAATTTCACAAAACGCTATTTCAATTGCAAATGTATTAGATTATACTACAAAAGAAAATACAGTACTACAATTAAACTATAGAAAACGCAATGGCGATGATAAAACAAATTCTAAACATGCACAGTGGCTATTGATCAAAGAAGACTATCCAAGTTCTCCAATCCAAAATCAAATTTGGAATAAAATGGTTGACAGTTTAGTTGGTTATGATCAAACTGGCGCAACAGTTCCTGATACTTCATTATCGTTAAATGATAGATATGGTAATAAAGTAAGACCAAGACAAAGTTGGTTTACTAATTCTAAAAATGCAAGAAAAGTTTTATATGAAGCACTAAATTCTATAACAACATCAATAAATCTTGATGTAAATCACTTTGGATGGGATAATACACTAACAACTGCAAATTATTATGAAAAAACAAATTGGTATTATAATACCTCATACAGTGATAATACTATTATAGATCGTATTGTAGATTACTATGTTGATATAGATACAAGTGTATTATCTGAAAATGATATAATAAAAGTTAACAATGGTTATAATTCTAAATGGGAATTGTGGCAATATACTGATGCAGATTATCTTGCAGGAACTACAACAACATATGATTCTACAAATTTATCACTAGTAAGAATTGGTTTACAAACTGCAACAGCAAAATTAAAAACAACAGTATATACAGAATCAGACTCAACTGCAATGGCTACAGAACTTCGTGCTTATATTAAAGCACTAAAAGACAATGTGTTAATTGCACAAAACTTAAAATATCAAAACCAATTGTTGTTTGCTATGATTAGATATGTTAATAGTGAACAAACACATGTTGATTGGTTGTTTAAGTCAACATACATGAATGTAATACAACAAGACACAGCATTGACACAAAAAGCATCTTTTGAAAAAGATCCGTTTAATGATATTAAATCATATATTGAAGAAGCAAAACCATATCGTTCTAAGATTAGAAATTTTTTAAGTAAAAAATCTCCTGTAAGAGAAAATGCTAATATGGCAATGAGTGACTTTACAAACTCAAGTGATTATATATTAAGTTCAAATGGTACCGGTACAACAAACCCAACACCAAAAGTTAATACAAAACTAGTATTTGATAGAGTAAGTACATCTATAACTTTAGTGTCCCCGGGTGTAAATGTTATCAATAATTGGACAACTTCTGCAACTTACACAGCAGGAACTAAAGTAAAATACAATGGTGGTTATTGGCAGTGTACTGAAAATCACACTGCTGGAACATTTGTTGATGACGTAGAATCAGGTAAATGGCAACATACGAACTTTGAACCAACTACTGAAGCCTCAGATGTTACAAAAATTAATGCAGTTAAATCATCAACACCAACTACAACACATGTTGATAGACTAGCAAAATATTATTACTCAACAGAACTTGCCGCACTTGATACAGCAAACGCATCGGCAGTAAGTTCTTTTGTGTCAACACTTGCTGATAAAATTGGTTATTACAAAGATTTAGATATTCAACCAATTGGGTTTAAAGTTAACAGAGACAGAATTGGTCAAGAACTAACATTTTTTGCTTGGGACAGTTTAGATTGGGATGCAACAGCAGTTGGCACAAATCCTACTATGAGATATGATTTTGACACAGTGCAAAATTGGTATGATTCAAAATTTGTTCAACAGTCAAATGTTTGGGCTAAAAATGTTTCATACACAAAAAATACTTTTGTCAAGCATACTGATTTGTCTCACATAGATGCATGGGATGTAGCAACAAGTTACACAGTAGGTGATATTGTTAAACACAATGACAAAGTTTATGTAGCAAATGTCACCCACAAAAATTTAGCAAGTGAAACAACACTACAAACTTCACGTTGGGATTTGATTACTGATTTAATTTATTATACAAATGTTAATCATACTTCTACAAATTCAGCAACAGGTTTTGAAACTGACTATGATGCAGGTAAATGGATATTGGTACAATCACAACTTGACTCGGCAGGATTTGCAAGACCGCAACATGATCCTTATCCAGAAGAACTTGCACCAGTTACTCCAAAAGAGTCATTAATGATCACTGTTAAATCATATGATGGTGTTACAGGTTCTTCTCCAAATTATGTTGGCAGTGGTGACTTTATACAATACAAAGTACACTATGCACCATACGGAACTGTAGAATATCTAAGAGATAAGTTTGTAGATGATGATACAGCAGATTCAACTGATGACCATACAACATTAAACGGTGCAATATACAAAGCATCAAACATAATTACAGTAACTGATGCAACTAAATTACCAACACCAAAACAAATTGTAAATCAAATTGATAACATTGTAACAGATAAACCTGGTGTGATATGGATTGGCACAGAAAGAATTGAATACAGTAAAGTTACTGGCAACGTGTTGAGCGATATTATTCGTGGAACACATGGTACTACTGTACAAGATCATGCTGACGCAACAGAAGTATATAGTGGTAACACACATATACCAAATGCTGGTACAAAAGGCTTCTGGAATGATAGTGGTGTTACATTAACTGATAGTAGCACTGAACAAGCTAATTATTTAACAAACAACGAAAATCTAGTAGATTATGTACAAGATACATATATGGATACAGATTATGTGGAATGATAAATATTAAGGAATAGGTAGAAATTATGACGATTACAAAGAGATTAGTTAAAGGATCAGCACTAAGCCATATAGAACTTGATGGTAATTTTACTGATTATGAAACATTTAAAGCATTGTTCGATACAACCACATTTACAACAGGTAACAATGGTCTTGTATTATACTGGAATGATTCAAATTCAGCAGTTGAAGTTAAATCATTAACAACAGAAATCGATGTAAGGATTACAGCAGTTGTTGACAAATCTTTTGTTAATGCTTTATTTGCCGGTGATCCAGCATCAAATAGTTTTTCAGTACAAACAGCAGACTTTAATGCAGGTGTGGCTACTAGATATCTTGTTGATACCACTAGTGGTCAAGTAACTGCAACATTACCAGCATCACCAAATTCCGGAGACACAATTGAATTTACATATGGAGCAACGTCATTTGCTACTAATAACTTAATATTAGGAAGAAATGGAAATACTATAGATGGTGCAACAAGTAATCTTACAGTTAGTTCAAATCCAACCGGTGGAGTACTAACAGCAATTTATGATGGTACAACTTGGAGAACTAGATAATGACAGTAACACTCAGAAGAACTATAGGAACAGCATTAACATACGATCAACTAGATGACAACTTTGTTGATTACACCACATTCCGTGATAAATTTTCACAATCACAATGGATAGGTAGCAACGATGGTAAATTTTTATTTTATAATAACTCAACTGGTAAAATAGAACTTAAAGCACTTACATCAGGTGATTTATCAGGCGGGTTTAGTTCTAATTTTACAAGTTTACTTGCAACAAAAACGTCAGATGATATTGCTGAAGGACCAACAAAATTATACTATACAAGTTCAAGAGCTAACGCAGATTTTGATACAAGACTGGCTACAAAGTCAACAACTAATTTATCAGAAGGTTCAAGACTGTATTATACTGATGCAAGAGTAGATGCAAGAATTAGTGCTCTAAACACAGACAGTTTATCAGAAGGTTCTACAAATTTATATTTTACTAATGCAAGAGCGGACACTAGAATTGGTAATGCAAGTTTAACAACACTTGCAAATGTTGATAATGTAGTAGCAGGCGATGATGGTAAAGTGTTATACTATGATCACTCAACAACAAGTTTCAAATGGAAAGCAGATTCATTTACTGCAACACTAACAGCACTCACAGACGTTGCGGCAGTTACCTCTGCAGATAACGGAAAAGTTTTATATTACGATCATCCATCTACAAGTTTTAAATGGCAAATTGATCCTCAAAAATCATTTAATGTTAGTAGTACTGGTATTACTATGACTGCTGGTGAACAGTATGCATTTAATACAAACAGTTCACCATTAACAGTAACATTGCCGTCAACTGCGGCTACAGGTCAATCAATATTGATTATTGATGCTGGGCATTACTTTGGTACAAACAACTTAACAATTGGTAGAAATGGTAACACCATTAACGGAGTAGCATCAAATCTAATACTTGCTACTAGTGGTCAAAGTGTTGGATTATTATGGAACGGATCAGGGTGGGTAACATATATGGGTTTCAACACAGCAATATATGGGTAGTTTATAAAATACATAAATATAATATAAGTTAATATGGAAAAACACATGAACAAAGAAACAGACAAGCAACAAGACCAGCACGTAGATGAAGGTGCTAGAGTAAAAATGCAAGGACACTTGCTGATTCGAGATGCTGAAACTGGCGAAGAACTAGTAAACAAACGCAACGCAATCCACTTTGGTAACATGGCGTTTGTTATAGCAAATGCACTATCTTATTGGCAAACAGAAAACAATGGCATCTATCATATGGCATTTGGTAATGGTGGTTCAGATGTACTAAACACTGGAGCAATCAACTATAAAACCACAAACACAGGTACAATTAGAGATGATTCAGCAGGTTTGTACAACAAAACTTATGAAAAACTAATTGGTCAAAGTGCAACCACTGATAGCAAAAACAATGTTAGTATTGTTACAAGTTCGAGTTCATACACAGATTTACAGATAACATGTACGTTAGATTTTGGTGAGCCATCAGCTCAAGCAACATCTGACACAGCAACATCAGATTCATCAACAGATTATATATTTGATGAACTAGGAATTTATGCATACAATTCTAATGGTATTAGCAGTGAATATTTGCTTACCCATGTGATTTTTCACCCTGTACAAAAGAGTTTGAACAGGGTTATTGAAATTGTATACACAATTAGAGTTCAACTACAATAATTTCTTGCTTTTTGTACTCAAATTGTAATATTATTATAAATATAAACTAAGTAGTATATATTGTACTACAATATAAGGAGAGCGACACTATGTCATATACAGTAAATAATACCAGAGGATCAGTTGTTTCAACTGTTAATAATGGTACAACAGCATCAGTTGGTGGTATTACACTTATTGGTAAAAACTATACAGGATATGGTGAGCTTATCGCAGAAGATTTTGTAAAAATTTTAGAAAACAGTGCTAATGCTTCAGCACCAACTAGTCCGCTAGAAGGACAACTTTGGTGGGATACAACAAATCAATCATTAAAAGTTTATAATTCATCAACACAATGGCACCCAATGACTGTACACGTAGGTGCAACATATCCACACACAACAACAATCGGTGCATTATGGTTTAACACTACAACAGGACAACTAAATGTTAATTCAGATGGTACAGGCAGTGGCTATAAACAATTAGCAGTAGCATCAGAAAGTTCATCTTCTGAAGTTATTAGTTTAACAGCAACGCAAGTTGACGACAATGTCTCAAATGCAAACGGTTATTCAGCATCAGATTCAATTGAAGTTATTGCACAAGTTTTAACTAAAGGAGACGGCACAACAAAAGATGTAATTCAAGTTTGGTCACCAGCACATTTTAGTTTTGCTAATCCAAGTAATCCAGGTTCAGTAGAACAAGCAATTTATGATACATTTACTGCAAATATTACAGTTTCATCAACAGAAATATCAACACAAGGTACACTAATACGTGGTGCTAACGTTCAAGATAATTTAGTCTCTGAAGGTGTTGAAGCAGACAGTTTAAGTACTGCGGGTCAAACAGTTATCGTTAACTCAGCAAGAAATTTTCAAATTATATCAACATCATCAACTGTTGGTTCAGGAAGTGTTGGTACACAATTGGGTGTTAATACAACAGCAGGCCCAGTAACAGTTACGTTACCAGCGGCGCCGAGTGCAGGCGATGTAGTAACGGTAGTTGATTCACATCATCAGTGGGGTACAAATTCTTGTACAGTTTCTAGAAATGGTAACACCATTGACGGTGCAACATCAGATTTAACATTAAATCAAACTGCACAACAACTTTCATTAATGTATAATGGTGCAGGTTGGAGAACATTTAACAAACTGGCTGTATACGGATAAGATTTATGAACTTAATAATAAATACAGCATTTACAAGTTTTGTTTGTATGTCAAATGCAAACAAGAAAAGTCCTTGCAAGACTATAAAAAAAGCTAACAATACTATTGCAATAGGAGAAAAATAAATATGGCATACCAACAAGGTGATACAATTACAACTAGTGAATATAACACATTCGCTGGTAATGTAAACACAATTATTGGTACTGGCTCTGGTGATAGTGGTTACGGGTTGAGTGAAATCGCGACGATCTCAGCAGGTGACACAATTACTGCGGCACAATGGAATAGTTTACTTGCAGGTTTGCAAAAAGCGGCAAACCATCAAGGTTCAACAATTACTAATGCGTCGAATACAGTGACACAAGGCGGTAACATCCTTCCGTTATCTAACTTAGAGACAGATATCACAACAATTACAACTAACAAACTAACAGCAAATGCGGCGAATATGGCAACTGACACTGGTGTAACTTCAACAAGAGCAACTTCTTGGGGAGGCACAGTTAAGCACATCTTTACAGTAACGTTTGCATCAGCAAACGCGGCAAGACACTTTTTTAACTCAGGTGGTGAAATTAGATTTGCTGGATCACGTTCGGGTGGTTCTTCAACAGATCAAAACACTAACTGGACTAACTTGTTATCAAATGCAGGTACAGTAAAATTTGCCGAAGGTGCAACAACATATACAGGTTCAGGTGGAACAGCGGCGGCAGTAGGTTTTGATGATTTAACAATTACAAATCAACAAATCTTTACAGCAACTGGTTCTGGTTCATACTCAGCAAACGATTGGACAATTTTAGCAAAAGCCAATGCGGCCTACGGTTCAGCAACTGTTATTACATTTGAAGTTCAATTTAATGATGACCACGCGGCGGCAACTGGTACATACACTGGTGGCGGTTTAGGTACTGCTCCAAACGAAGGTGCTGGTTGGACTGGTACTGATGCAGTTGATGGTACGTTAACTAGCACAATTACTACACTAAGAGCGGACAACGCCTCTTATGTACAAGTTGCTAACCCAACGTTCTCAACAACTACAGAAGTTAGTGCGTAATAACTAATTTAATATTAAATTATAAAATAGGGCGGCAACGCCCTATTTTTTTGACTTTTCGTTTGACAAATTCATAATTTAAGTGTATACTTTTAAAAATATGGAGGTATATAATGACAGACGATCGCTTACACAAAGCTCTTGAATTTGCAAACTACAGACAAACATTCTTTAACCAAAAGCAAATTCTCAAAAACAAAAGTGAAGCTCTGCTATCATATTCAACCCAAGGTGGTACTTTCAAAGTAACACAAGAGTTGATTGCGTTTGTTGGAACATTTGTGCAACAAGGTTACAATGAAATGGTATTGTTAGATGTTAATGAAAATCCAATCAAAATTGATGATTTAAAAGCGTTCTTAACAGAAATTGTTTCAAGATACTTTGAAGTAACAAATGATTATCACAAACAGTATAGTGAAATGCAGACCAAAAGAAGAACAGCAAAACTAGTAGAACCGGCATGAGTCAAGGCATAGTATTATTTGCCCATAACAATACAGAAATTGATTATGGAAGTGTAGCAATTGCCAATGCTACTATGATCAAACACCATATGGGTGTTAACAACATTACCTTGATTACCGATGAAGGTACTGTGCGTCATATGAATGATACTTGGGACAAAAACATAATTGATTCAACATTTGAAAATGTAAAAGTTGTTAAAAGACGTAGAATTGACAACAACAAAAGATATAGAGATACTAGACATACAGTTAACCTGTTACCTTTTTATAATATTAATAGATCAACAGTGTATACAGAAACACCATATGATGAAACACTTGTAATTGATGTTGACTATTTAATTTGCAATGATACTTTAAATGCTGTATGGAATCACAAAGAAAATTTATTAATAAACAAACACAGTAGAGATTTATTAACTGGTAGACATGATTTAAATTTTGATAGAGTAGACGACTTTGGTATTGACTTTTATTGGGCTACTGCTTTTTATTTTAGAAAGTCACCAGAAACAGAAATGTTTTTTAATCTACTAGAAGCCATTAAAGCAAATTATCCATATTTCAAAACCATGTATGGTATAACAACATATAATTTTAGAAATGATCATGCATTTAGTATTGCAGTTCATATGTTTAATGGATTTGCTAACAGTGGACTAGTTAAACATTTACCTGTAGATTTTTTACAACACACATTAGATTATGATGAATTGTATGATGTTAATTCTAAAGGTTCATTATCATTTTTATTAGAAAAGACCAGCGAGCCAGGTAAATTTATTCCAGCACGTACCGATGGTGTTAATGTTCATGTAATGAACAAATATTCAATTGTACGACAAAGTAAAAAAATAGTGGAGATGTACAGTGAGTAAAATTATACTAACAGATATTGATGGTGTTGTACTAGATTGGAGTGGACACTTTAACAAATATCTTATGCAGTATCATCCTGAACAAAAATTAATGAATCCAACTACATTTTCTCAAACAGAAGATATAGGAGTAATGATTGAAGATTTTAACAAGACTGCTTGGATTGGTTTTCTAGATGCACACAAAGATGCAAGAGAAATATTACCCATTTTAAAAAATGAAGGTTGGCAAATATATGGTTGTACATCTATGGGTTCTGATCAATATGCTAATGCATTGAGAAAACAAAATATTGAAAATCTATTTCCAGATGTGTTTGCAAAATTGGACATTATTCCTTTTATGGAACCAAAAGGCAAATGGTTATCACAATGGAGAGGCAGTGGTGCTATATGGGTAGAAGACAAATGGTCAAATGCAATAGCAGGTGCAGACATTGGATTAAAAACATATCTTATGAAGCATGAATATAATGCACAACACGATCACACAGGCATAGAAAAAGTAGACAACTGGACACAGATCTACAACAAGGTTACATAATGAAACAGGGATATCTAGTAATAGCACAGAATACCAAAGACAGTGACGGCAATACTATTGACTATGTACGTATGGCATACGCACTTGCTCTCAGCATTAAACACACACAAAAAGGCGTCAATAACGTCTCTGTAGCGGTGATTAACAAGCAAGATGTACCAACACACTATCAATGGGCGTTTGATGAAATTATTGAATTGCCATTTGAAGATGATGCACAAATGGCTGATTGGAAAATCAACAACAAGTGGAAATACTATCACTGCACACCATATGAACAAACAGTAATCCTAGACACAGATATGTTGTTTATGAGTGATGTAAGTCATTGGTGGGATTATCTAACACAATGGGATATGATGGCTACAACTAATGTAAAAACCTATAGAGGAGAAACTGTTGTTGATAGGCACTATAGAAAAACATTTAGACCAAATTTATTACCAAACGTTTACACAGCATTTTTTTATTTTAATAAAAAATCAGATATGGTAAATGAATATTTTAATGTTGTAGAAGACATATTTAGACGTTGGGAATACTATAGAGACTCTGCACTTGTATTACCAAAGCAAGAATTTTTAAGTGCTGATGTTGTGTATGCAATGTCAATGAAAATGCTAGACATTGTTGAACGTGCAACAAATCCATCAATTGATTTTCCAACATTTACACACATGAAATCAAAAGTACAAGGTTGGCGTAGTGGTAGCACAGAAGATTGGACCAAACACATTGGTTCATATTTTACACCTCAGTGTAAATTAAAAATTGGAAATTATCAACAGAGTGGTATTGTACACTATGTTACTAAAAACTTTTTAACAGATAGTATGATTAAAACATATGAAGAAGCAGTAATCAATGACTAACACAAGAATATTATATTATGATTTAGAAACCAAAGACATTGTAAAGATTGCTCGTGAAGTAGAAGCAAATGTGAATCATCCTTATTATGAAATATCATTTGATGATGTACGTGAATTTATTGACGGTACAAAAGTTCAATCACAGTATTATGTTAAATTAAATCCAAAAGACCCAACAGATTTTTCAATACTTAAAAAAGAAATACATTTAGATATTAGAGAAATTGATAAAACACTAATTAATATTCCAAAAGGCAACGCAGAAGATTTAAGTTATGATATTAGAGTTGTACATGACAAAAAACAAAAAACATTTAGTTTTGAATTTAATCCAACACTAAAAGCATACATGGCCAGCAAGTATCAACTGACTGGTAAAACACAAAAATTTACCAATCCAGAAATACTGGTGATTAATGGTACAAGTGTGTTAAACTTTTTTATAACTGAAACAGGCGACCCACATGACCTGTTTGCTAGTTATTATGTTCCTGTAACGCAACTGCTTACTCAGGATAAACTAACTGCTCCTTATAAAGGAGAACTACATTCTTGTAATGTGTTTACAAGAAGAATATATGACGACTATTTGATGGTAGAGGTGTAAACAATGAGTGCTGATATGAAAATAAAATTTGCAGATATAGATATATTTTATCTGTCATATGATGAACCTAATAAACAAGAACATTGGGCAGATATCAAAGATAAAATACCATGGGCTAAATGGGTAGATGGCGTTGAAGGTAGTGATGCCGCACACAAGGCCTGTGCTAATCAAAGTGATACTGATAGATTTATCACTGTAGATGGTGATAACAAATTAGTAAACTATGAAAAACTAATTGATTTAGAATTAGATTTTACTGAATATGAAAATTTAAATCTAGCACAATCTGTAATATCATTTACAGGTTATAACAATATTAATGGATTAATGTATGGCAATGGTGGTATTAAGTGTTGGCCTAAACAAGCAGTACTTGATATGAAGACCCACGAAGCCGCAGAATCAGAAGGTTCAGCAGTAGACTTTTGTTGGGATATGAATTATATTCAACTTAACGAATGCTTTTCTCATGTGTATAACAACGCCACACCTTATCAGGCTTATAGAGCAGGATTTAGAGAAGGTGTTAAGATGAGTTTGGACAGAGGATTTAAAGTTGATCCTGTTAACTTTGAAAAGAATATACATGACAAAAACTATCATAGACTTTTAATTTGGGCAACTGTAGGCCAAGATGTTGAAAACGGATTATGGGCATTGTATGGCACACGACTTGGTTGTTATATGACCAATTGCACAGATTGGGATTTTGTCAATGTAAGAGATTTTGAATGGCACACTAAATTCTGGAATGAAACTGTTAAACCACAATTTATTGGTGAAGATGAAACTTGCCATCATGAAAAGTTTTCTTGGAGTAGAGAAAAACTTTGGAATGAAACTGTTAGACTTGGTAAAGAATTAAGAAGTCGCCTTGGCTTACAAATTGATGATTTAAGTGCAGAAGGTTCTGCTTTCTTTAAGAAAGTATATTGGAACCCACCTAGATCAGGTGCATTTGTTACTGAGAAAGGCAATGACGGAATAACTCGTTACAAAGTTTTAAAATGACAGATGAAGTTCGCAAGATAAAAGAAACAAGAGATCAACTCAACGCAGTATCTCCTAGTTTTTGTACAGCCAAGTGGTTGCAGGTTACAATGCATTTACAAAATGGCCATACACACTCTTGCCACCATCCACAAACACATAAAATACCTTTAACAGAATTACGTGAAAACCCAACAGCACTTCATAATACGGAGTTTAAAAAACAACAACGTAGAATGATGTTAGACGGCATACGACCAAAAGAATGTCAATACTGTTGGAACGTAGAAGATTTAGGTGGGGACCATATCAGCGATCGACACCTCAAATCCCATGACACATGGGCTCGTCCCCACTTAAACGCTATTGCTAAATCAGACTGGCAGGACAATGTAAATCCAAGATACGTTGAAGTTGCATTTTCAAATGTGTGCAATTTTAAATGTTCATATTGTTCGCCAGCATTTAGTTCAAAGTGGACAGAAGAAATTGCACAGTATGGTGCTTATCCAACATCAAATAAATTTAATAATTTTGATTGGTTATACGAACAAGACAAAATGCCTATACCACACAAAGATGCAAATCCTTATGTAACGGCATTTTGGAAATGGTTTCCTGAACTATATAAAACACTAGAAGTATTTAGAATTACAGGCGGTGAGCCTTTAATGACCAAAGACACATTTAAAGTTTTAGATTATATAAATGTTAATCCAAATCCAAATTTAGAATTAAGTATTAATTCAAATGCATGTGTACCAAAAAAGTTGTTTAATCAATACATTGAAAAGATGAAACGTATTACTTTAGATGGTAAAATTGGTAGAACAAGATTATACACTAGTGTTGACACATGGGGTCCACAAGCAGAATATATTAGAAATGGTTTAAATTACAATCAATGGTATGATAATGTATGTAGAGTATTAGAAGAACTTCCACTAACCAAAGTCACTGTTATGTGTACAACAAACTTATTGAGTGTACCAAAGTTTTATAAAATGGTAGATGATATACATCCATTAAAAAGAGAATTTTATTCAAATGAACGTAAAGTGCCTATCACACTAGATATGGCAATACTAAGACATCCTGCACACCAATCAGCAGTTATATTACCACCAGAGTATGTGGAAATGCTAGAACCTGCACTGGCTATTATGAATGCAAACGCAGAAACACATGACAATGCATACAAAGGATTTTTTGATTTTGAAATAGAAAAGATGCGTAGATTTATAGATTATATAAAAGCAGGTCCACATGAAGCAGAACGTATTAATGTAGATGTGTCAAGACGTGATTTTAAATTGTTTGTTGATGAGCATGATCGCAGACGTGGAACAAATTTTAAACAAACTTTTCCTGAACTAGAAGAGTTTTATAACATGTGTAAATAGTATAAATGATAGAAAAAGAAAAAATTAATAGAGTAATTGTTTTTACAATTTGTGGCAGGTCTGGTAGTACAGCACTATGTCAGCACTATAGTGATTTTTATCAATTACCAAACTTGGGAGAAGCGTTTCATCCACAAAGACAATTCCAATTAGATGAATGTGAAAGGTATAACATAAAAAGTTTTAATGATATAGTTAATCTTAAAAATTATGTTGTAAAATTATGGCCAGAATGTTGGCAACAATTTACACAGCAAGAAAAAGAATATTTTATTAATATTGCCAAACAAAAAGATACACAGGTTACATTATCATATAGAGAAAATGTTGCTGAACAACTAGTATCTAATTCTATACTTTATGTTCTTATAAATAGCATCACTAGTGAAAAAATTTTAGATAACGAAGCAATTAATTATACAACTGATCAGCAAACAAATGAAATAAACAGTCAACAAATTAAAATAGTTGAATCTCGTATTAACTATTTTTATACTCTATTAAAATCTAGTATTGATTATATGAATAATTTTATATTAAATACTATTAATATAACTAACACTTTTGAATATAATAATTTATTTAATACTATTCCAAAACGAAGTAGAAACTACTATGTTTTGAAAAATTTGCCAAAACAAAATAGTATTATGAAAAATAAACAAAATAACAATTACTTAACAGTTTTAGAAAATGTAAAGCAACGCAGTGATTTAAAACACAAAATGATATATGAAAATAATCAAATAAAATTAATATGACAAAGAAAAGAAAAACAGAAACATATCAAGAGTACAGAGACAGGGTAATCAATCCAATATCACCAAGTTTTTGTGGTGCTAAATGGTACAATGCTACTATATGGCTCAACAGTGGTACAACAGCAAGTTGTCATCACCCACCAGCACACAAAATACCTGTTGAAGAAGTATTAAAAAATCCAAAAGCCATACACAACACCAGTTATAAAAAAATGGTGCGTAAACAAATGCTTGAAGGTGAAAGACCAAAAGAGTGCGAATACTGTTGGAAAGTTGAAGATATCGGTCCGCAAAATGTTTCTGATAGAGTTTACAAAAGTGTGATATACACAGAAGATCAACTTGCAGAAGCAAGTAAAACACATTGGAATGATGATGTTAATTTAAAAACATTAGAAATTGCATTTGATGCCAATTGTAACTATGCATGTTCTTATTGTAATGCTTCATTTTCAACAACATGGCAAAATGATATACGTAAAGATGGTGCTTATCAAAATTTAGTTTCAGATGGTGCAAGAGCATTTCAACAAGATGGTAAATGGGCAATGCCATATGGTAAACGTAATGAAGGTAATCCATATGTTGATGCTTTCTTTAAATGGTGGAAATCAGATCTACAATACACACTACAAGAACTAAGAGTAACAGGTGGTGAAGCAACCATGTCACAAGACTTTTGGCGTTTGCTAGAATGGTGGCAGAGCAATAAAGATTGTGATGTACGACTAGCAGTAAACTCTAACTTAGGTGCAAAGCCAGAACTAATAGATAGGCTAGCACGTGAAAGTCATGCATTTAAAGAGTTTGATTTGTACACATCAAATGAATCATTTGGAGGCCATGCAGAATATATACGTGATGGTTTGGTATGGAACACATGGTTAGACAACATACACAAAATGATGAACGAGGGTAATGTACGTGAACTACATATGATGATGACTATTAATGCTTTATGCTTGTTTTCAATTACAGATTTCATGGACGAAATGATCAAACTAAAAGAACGCTATGGACAATTTGCTCCTGCAATGAGTTTTAATATATTGCGTTTTCCAAGTTTTCAATCAGCAGTAACACTGCCTACAGATATTAAAAAACGTTTAGCAGATAACTTAGAATATTGGTTACATAAAGTAGGTAAACAGCACGAATTATTTTTTGATATGGAACAACAAGGTGTTGAACGTTTGATTAATTATCTGCGTGAAGTACAAGTTGGCCACCAATTTACTTCTTCAATTGAATCTAGAGAAAGAGATTTTAAATCTTTTTATTCACAGTATGACATAAGAAGAAACAAATCATTTGCAAAAACATTTCCAAAAGACATAGTTGATTGGTACGAATCAATACCAATGACTGATCTAAAACAACTACAAAGTATTGTTGATGGTGATTCTACCAAAGGCAATATGATGAAACGTGAACTAGAAGAACGTGCTAAAAAAGAAGGCTGGGTTTTAGATCCACAAGGGCCAAATCCAGGATCACAAGAATATGTGGAAACTAATTAAACTAGTTATTGCTTGGTGCTTTGGGTATGCACTGGGCTGGATCGTGTTTGGTTTCACATTGGCGATTCTAGCAGGATTACTTTTATGAAAACACTTGCAATATGCGGTTGCAGTTGGGCAAGTGATTTTGATAGTGCTGAATATTCAAACAAAGAAGTGTTTGAAAACTCACAACTGTGGCAATACAATTTAGGATATGATCCTATAGTATATGCACGACCAGGATCATCTAATTTAAAAATTTATACACAAGTGCAACGTGCTATTAAGAATGGATTTGACAAATGCATAGTATTTTTAACCACACCAACACGCATCAACATTGCTTGGCAAAAATCAGACGGTTGGAACTTTGACAGTGAGTTTAGTAAAGCACGAACTGATGTAATTAATCATTACAGTTTAGAGAATCAATCAAAAGAAACACGAGAATATGTAGCCAAATACTACAATGAAGATTTAGAAATATTAAATTCTTTTGTGATAGCAGAAGCAATATATTGGAAACTACAGCAAACTGGAAAACCTTTTCTTGTGTTTACAAATGCTTTTACAGATTACATTCACAAAGATTGGATTGTATTTGAACAAATGCAAATAATTAAAGACGGACCTTATAAAATCATTAAAGAAGATGGATGCGAAGGCCAAGACGTACCAAATCATCTTTCTTTAATTGGCCAAGAACGAGCAAGAAACCTTGTATTATCCTATTTAAACAAAAAAGGTTGACAAGATCAAATTACGACTATATTATATAAACATAAACTTAACTTGTTAGAACTGGAGAAAAACATGGGTTTACAAAATGTAAAAATAAAAGGTGCTTCACAGTACAGAGTAGGTACTCAAAAACAGAGAATCTTACAGTACTATTGGGGTACAGGCTCTACAGTAACAAACAAGCAGTTAGTATCTAGATACAAAATTATGAAACCAACAGCAAGAATTTGTGAGTTGAGACAAGATGGTTTTGATATCAGATCACTAAGATTTGTTACAAGAGATACCAAAAGAAGTGCGGTTAAATACCGTATCATGCAAAGAAAAGTTGCTTAATTAGACAACTTTTTACACTAAAGCCCCGCTTGTCGGGGCTTTTTTATGATTTAATCATTGACAAAATAATTATCTTTTATTATACTATAAATATTAGTAATAACACCTTGTCCTATAATATAGGAATATTGTGTGAACGACACCAAGGAGGAAACATGACAAAGTTCGCAGAACAATTAGTAACAAACACACACGGACGTCAATATTGGATTTATAAAGATGACGTTTTTTATCAGCAAAGAATAGCAAATGCTGGACCTTATCAAAAGAAAAATCTTATAAGACTAAGAAATTTAAAACCAAATGCTCGTACAATAATTGATGTTGGAGCAAATATTGGTATGAACACAATCGAGTATGCCACATGGGCAAAAGAAGTTCATGCTTTTGAACCAACACCGCAAACATATTCTATGTTAGAAAGATCAGTTAAATTAGCACAAACACAGTCAAATCAAGTAAAAGGATGGTATCCAGATAATAACGGATTTGCTAGTGCTAAAGTAACTGGTAAAATTCAAACTTATCAAAAAGCATTAAGCAGTTCTGAAGGTACTAGTGAAATTATTATTAAAGTTGATAATGCTGGGCATAACTATTTAGATAATTTACATTTACCTACTAGAACCGGACAAATTAGAACAAGGCCTACAAACCCAGATACAGAAAAAGTAGAATTAAAAACTTTAGATAGTTATAATTTTAAAGATGTTGATATTATTAAAATTGACGTAGAAGGTCACGAGTTTGATGTTGTACAAGGAGCAGAACAAACAATATTAAAATATAAACCAATTGTACAACTTGAAATGGTTGAGCACCAACCAATTAGATTTAATTGGAACTGTCAACAAATATATGATTGGTTTTATGAACGAGACTATATTCCTACGTTATCAACTGGAAAATCAGCAGGTAGACTTTGGCACAAATTTCCAAAAGAAATGGAAAGATTTTTTGTGCATAAAGATGATTTTCAAAAAAGTTTATCTCCTGTAGATAAATTATTTGAAGTTTTAGATAATAGTCAAACAATAGAAAAAAAAGACAGACCAGAATGGAACTATATACCGCCTGCTAGAGTACCAAAAGATGGTGCAAAACCCACTACAACAAGTGCTGATCAGGTACATATGAACTGGAAAGATAAGCCAAAAAGATAAAGTATTATTAAAAATCTTCCATTTTTAGCAATAAATTTATGGCCAAAAAGAGGTTGACAATATCCTATTTTATGTTATATTAGTATTATGTTAAACACAATAACAATAACAACAAACAGGAGGTGTAATTAACATGGCTGATATAAACACAAAGTACACATACGTACTAGAGGCAGTAAGAGCTGACGGTAAAAAAGTAATGAGATTTACTAACAAACCTGAAAACAGAGCTCAAGTATTAATCAACAACGGTTACAAACCAGTTGATGAAACTAGCAAAGTAGAGTTTATCAAACTTGAAATGCCAATGACTAAAGAAGAATACAAATCTTCTTTAAAATTAAAAGCACAACACGTAGCATAAATTTATTGAAGAGCCCCGGAAACGGGGCTCCAATAAAGGAGAAAATGATGAAATCAAATCTTTTAAAAACACTAGCAGTTGGAACTCTAGCATTAATGCTAACAAATTGCACTGCTACAACTGGTCAAACTATATCTAAAAAAGACACTTATACACTAGGTGGTGCAGTAGTAGGTGGTGTAATTGGTAACCAATTTGGCAAAGGCACAGGTAAAGATATTGCTACTATTGTGGGTGTTATACTTGGATCACATTGGGGATCAAATGTAGGTGCTCAATTAGATGAGTATGAAACTCTTAAACATGAACAGGCCGCATATCAAACTTTTGAATATGCTCCAGATCATCATGCAGTAAGATGGTCAAATCCTAACAATAATACACAAGGTGGTATTATGGTAACTGATACTTACTACATTGAAAATGGTCAAGTACCATGTCGATCATTTGTTCAAGAAGTACAAATTGGTGCAAGAATTGAGCAAAGTCAAGGTGTTACTTGTAGATCTGCAGAAGGTAAGTGGATACTAATGAAAGATCCTAAAGTAAAAATTGAAAATGGTATGCAGGTAACTAATGATAAAGGTCAATATATGCTAACACCTGTAGGTGTTGGTTGGTAATTATTCAAAAGTTTCTCTAGCAAAAGGTTCTCTAGTTGGGAACCTTGTTAGAATTGTTCCTACTTTTTCTGTTTCTCTATTACCTTCGCTGTTTCTTGTATAGAGAGTATTTGTAAAATACAAATTTCCTTCACTATCGACTTTAACTGATAACCCGTTAAATATTGTTGCTTCTGCGGCCGCTGGACCATTCATATGAATTTGTGATGCAGTTTCGATATGCTGACCACCACTCTTAATTGATGTATTGCCAGAAGCAGTAAATAAATTTACACCTGTTGTATTTAGATTAAAATTACTTCCAGAAGTTATCTTTGTTGTACTACCAGATTTAACATTTAATTCTCCAGCAATATCTAAATTAAAAGCACCAATGCCAGCTAATAAATTTGTAGTATCACTAGGTTGATTATCGCTAGTTGTTTGATGTGTTTTAACATTAATATTTCTTCCTGATTCTATATTTAAATCTCTATCAGCACGTAAATTTATGTCTTTGTGTGAACGTATGCTAATTGAATCGTTAGCCCATACATCTATTTTACCACTGTCGTCAATTTCAACCCAACCTGTGCCTTTTTTATTAATAATGTATACATTACCGTTGGATTCATCTAATAATATTTGAGCACCTGATGTGGTTCTTAATCTCACTAATTTTTGATCAGCATCATCCATTACAAATTGATGACCGCCTGGAGTAAGGATACCAAATACTTGTGATGGTGATTCGCGTCTTGCAGATGAACTAGTTAATCCTCTAACAGTATCCTGTTCTAATCCTTGTTCTTTCAATCCGTTAAAATGTGGAGTATGTGATGGACGTTTTACATTATCTGTAGGTGTTTGGCCAGTACTGTCTCTTTTAGTTTTCCAATCTACATTTTTTGCTTCGTCACTTGCTTTGTTATATTCTGCTACAGGAACTTCAAGTGTTTCTCCGTCGTTTGCAGTAAATGTTTTTGATCGTGCAATACCAGGAACCATATGATTCATAAGTGGTTGATACATACACCCAATTACTATACCTCTAGCAATATCTCCGTTTACAAACATAACCAATACTCGGTTACCAATATCGGGTGGAATCATCCACATGCCGTAACTTTTTTGAGTTCCATCATATGTTTTATCTGGGTCAGTTGTTGCAGATGATCCTGGAAGTGTTGCTGTTCCTGTGCTTATTGTATCTTTTATATTTGTAGCACCTGCAAATGGTGAACTCCATTGAACTGTAATATCTAAATAGCTTTGAGCATCGTTTTCTTCTACATAGTCTACATTGGTATTACTGTTAACTAGTCTAACTTTTAATCTACCATTTTTTTGTACATCTTTACTAGATATAACTATGGCTTCGTATATTCCGTTGTATGTATAAACGTTACCTAATTTTTTTTGTGAATCAGAAAATGGATTTCTAATACTAGATATTGCTGATGTTTTATGTGTTGCCATTTAATTATTTTTCCTTAAATTGCTCTAATATACTTATGTCTGTGATAAATGCTTCTTTAACACCTTTAATATTTTGTATAAATTGCCCGCCTGTAAAAGAGTTATTAATTTGAACCACAGCATACACACCATTCAGCATTTGTTCTTTTCCTTCTCTATTAGGATTTGCTAATCCAGTTTCGGGATCAGGTTCTCCGGCGCTGGTAATTGCTCTAAATAATAGATAGTTTTCACCTTCATATAAACTTGCTGTATCTTCGTTATCAAAATCTCTTTCAGATTCTAACCAAAAAGGGTCACCTTTTATGTCCATATCCATAGAAACTAAATCTGCTTCAAAATCAGCCAACGATGCTTCAATCACAGCATCTAAATGTCCTTTACCTGGACTACCATCTTCATTATTAAAGTTTCCTCGAAAATCATCTGGTATCGCTCCCCACATAATTTGAAATGGTTTTTCTGATGCCTCGATAGCATTAACAACTTGTTCTCTATCTATTAGTTCTGCATAGTTTTTTAACAATGATTGATTTAAAATTGGATCAGTTGAGTATTCGTTGTCCATACTATTCTTGCTTAATGTTTTTTTATTAGTTTGGAAAGGGCCAGCGGCATCAGTAAGTTGCAATCCTCTAGCAGTTTCAACATCACCTTCAAACGTATTATTTTCAACCCCTTCAACATATAAGTTGATTAGTTCTGTTCTTTCAGATGCAAACTTATCCCAAGCAGGTCCTAAGGCTTTTTCTTTTGTTTCATCGGAAGCACCAATGTTATCTGATTTAGCACTTAAATATTCTGACCATGCAGATCTTAGTGTTTTTTGTTGTTCTTTAAATTTAGTAAGAGTTGACGAAGTTTTTGTAATTTTATCTTTAACATCATTAGATAGTTTTGAGTATATTCCCCTATAACTGTGTAAGGCAAAGAAAAACTGATTGTTATATTTTATATCAAACCTTAAAACTTTATCATTTAATCCTGTAAACAAATAATCATATCTTTTGCTTAGTGCTTTGTATGGTCTAGATTTGCTTTCTCCTAGATCTCCATTTATTAATGCTTTGATTTTTTCTTCAGCTACCTTACTCCAGTCACCCCAAACACCTGGTAATATTTCAGGTCTTATAGTTGGAAATAAAGAAATTGTATAATGATATTCTCTAGCATAATCATTTCTAAGAACATCCCATGCAATATTTTTTGTGTCAACTTTAATTTTAAATATGCGTTTTACATATTTGTCAATGTCGTCTGAATTTGATGAGTCAGCATCAGCATCATCTTTTAAACCTTTAGCAAGTTTTTGTAATTTTTTTGAATGGGAAATACCAAATTCAATAATTCTATCAATACTTGTTCCTTGTGCAATTCTAAACATTTTAAATTGTGAATCATCTTTTTCATCAAATGATTTATTTGTAAGAACTTTTTCTAATGTTTCAGTGTCTAATATAGGATCGTTGCCAATTGAGGCTGAAGCATAATCGTCTAATTTAATATAGTATTCATCTAAAATACCTTTTTCAATAGCTAACTTATCTAACTCATTTAAATTCATTGTTTCTGCTGTGGATTTAATTAGATCATTTACAGTTTTTAAATTTACTAATTGTACAGGACGGTCAGTTTGATATGTATTTTGCATCATGCCTTTGTCACCGGCTCTAACAGCTCGTACATTGTATGACGCTCCTCTAGTATCAACTGTGGCTTCAACAGCAATAATTTCAATTAAAAATTGTCGCTGAGTTGTTGGAATTGGATCTACTATATCTCCAGTTTCTGGATCTCTACCAATAAATTTTAATTCTAAAAGATATGTTGCTTTTAATCCATCTGGCAAACCCAAAGCCATAGCCGCATTCACTAAAGTGTCTGTGAAAGAAGCATTTAGTGGTTGCACGATATTCAATTGAAAATCTACAGCACCGGTTAATCTTTTACCGTTATTGATTGGCCCTGCTACAGCATTTATTTGTGCATCAGCAATACTAAGAACTGTGCTTCCAGTTTCAGCAATAATTATTTTATCAAAATTATTAGATGACCATTTTGACCATCCTGCTCCAGAATAATTTGCTTTTATTATATGTTCTTGAGCAGATCTAGTTCCTTGCTCTGATAACATTGAAAGTTGGAAGTTATATGTAACAGTATCATAATCGTGTAATATATTTCTTTTAAAAAGATCTTTATATTGAGGTTGTACTTGGGTTTGTATGTTACTACTAATAGGAACATTAATTTTTGTAAAATCGGCCGCCGCATCATTTACATCTTTTGCCCCTTCACCTTCAAACACTCCAGAACCAGGATTATTGTTTTTGTATCCGCCAAATGCATTTTTTTGATCTGCTGTTAAAGTTTGTTCGATAGCAGTTTGATTATTATTTTGATTGTTTTCGTTTACAAAATAATCATTAACTTCGTCAAATGCTGGTGGCGACTCTTTACTCTCATATAAATTAGGTGTTGTTTGTAAAGGATTTACGAATTTACCTTGGTTGTCTTTTTTAAGAGAATTTTTATACTGAGCCATAGTAAAATTTTCATAGATATCTTTTTCACCTACAAGATCTATTTGTTGATCGTGTATGTTTTCATATTTTTGATTGTTACTTTTTAATTTGCTTTCTAGGTTTTTTGATTTTAGATAATTTGGTGATCTTGGATTAACTGATCTACCAGACGTTTCTTCAAGTTCTTGCCTAATAAGTCTATTTTCTTTTAGTATTCTATCTTGTTCATTTACTAATTGCTTAAATTTCCAATCATACATGGTGTCGTTATCACTCATGTTATAACGATCTTCATATTCAACTGATGGAGTTTTATTAAAACTATTAAGATTTGGTTTTTGCCAATTAGGATCTGTACTAGGATCTTTACTATTTTTTTCTTTTATTCTTTGATTGTAATTTTTTACCACGCCGGCCATAATGTTACCTCACGTTTTCTATTTTTGGAATTCTAATTGTAACACCTGTTCTAAAATCTTGTATAGGATCAATTATTGTATTTTTGTTTCTCATAGCAAACAGCCACCAGTATCTAGAACTGCCAAAACGATCATATGCTAATAGATCTGGACGCATATCATAACGTGATTCGATAGTATATGTTTCATCCGAATCATCGTTAATTACTGATCGATAATTCATTAAACCAAGATAGTCGCCTATTTTTGAAGTTTTGCTATAGGGACTTTGTTTGTTGTAAGTGGCCATTAATAGTATCCTTTATTTAATAATTTGCCTTTTCTAAATTCTTCAAGATTAAATTCATCTCGAATAGCACTTGGATTTGGTGCCACTACAATATCAACAAATATGTTTAGTACCAAAGGCACATATGAATTTTTAAGCATACTATCAAGTTCTTCGCTTCCTGTTGCTACTTGTCTTTGATCATATCTATTACTAAAATGTCTTACAGGAACATAGTCAACATCTTGATCTAAACCAAATGCTACAGTTCTAATATACACAGGAGTACGATTAAACATAGCATCGCCATAAGCACTAAAGGCCAATTTAGGTGGAGGTGTTCCTTTGTTAACATCTTGTATTCCAAAATTTGATTTTGTAACCACCCTAAAAAAATGTATGACAGCCATTAAATATTCTGCTTCTTCTTGTGTGTGAGCTCCAAACACTCCAGTTACTGTCGCTGTTGGTGATGATGTTCTTTGATATGCAAAATAATCGTAGTTCGTATGAGCTAAATCGTATTGGCCATAGTTTACAGTGGCATGTTGAACTTGAATCATTGGTGTATACGGAAACATTACTCCTTGGGTTTTCCATAATGGTTGTAATATGTTACTTGAATTATTTGGTCCAAGAATCAACTGCATAGCATCATTGGTTTTACCTATAGGTTGAATTTTTGCTCTGTAATCTTTTGCCATTTTAATATCCTAGTTATAGTATTATTTATTGAAATAATTAACTGAGTATTTAACTAAAAAATACACTTGACTTTAGGTTGTATATGCTGTATTATTATTAAATATACAAGGAATTATAGTGTGGCAAAAAGAATAAATTATCTAAACAACAAAGACATGTTGGCTGAAATACACAAGAGTAAAAACTCTTATTGTTTTTATAAAAAGCCAGAATATGCAGATTATGACATGATTCTAAGTGATGTTGCTAAGATCAACAGACTTTCAATATCACAAGCACGTAAAAACAGAGCTGATCGTATGCTTCAATCTAAGGTTGAAGAACTTGAATTAAAAAGATCTCAATATGATGAGTATAGAGAAGATCATTTGAATATTCCTGTAACTGATCTTGTGTTTAGAGTTATGACCTACGATCATATTCCAGACGAAGAAGGTCGTAAACTAAATCCAAAAAACATAGCAGATACAAAAGTTAAATTAAATTTTCCACCTTTTAAACATTACAAATTAGATAAAAACAATAAACCATACGAAGTTGGTAGAAGTCATCATGCTGGACACAATCAGTTTAGTTTAGATCATGGTAAGATTACACCTAAACTAGCAAACATGTTTATTAAACTTTGTCAGCGATATGGCACAAGAGCAAATTGGCGTGGCTATACCTACAATGATGAAATGCAAGGACAAGCACTACTACAACTTTCACAAATTGGTCTACAGTTTGATGAATCTAAATCACAAAATCCATTTGCTTACTATACAGCAACTATTACAAATTCATTTACAAGAGTTTTAAATATGGAAAAGAAAAATCAAAATCTACGTGACGACTTACTTGAACAAGCAGGTGCTATGCCGTCACTAACTAGACAAATGAAAAACTCTGAAGAACTAGCAAACGTAGAACAAGCACAAAAAGAAGAAAGTTAATATGGCACAGTTTTTTAACAAAGCGGCCTGCTTTACAGACATACACTTTGGTATGAAAAATAATGCACGTCAGCATAATATTGATTGTGAAAACTTTGTTACTTGGTTTATCGATGAAGCAAAAAAACGTGGTTCTGAAACTTGTATATTTTTAGGTGATTGGCATCACCAACGATCAAGTGTTAATGTATCAACACTAAACTATTCTGTGTCTAATCTAAAAAGACTAGGTCAAGCATTTGAAAAAGTTTATTTTATTGTTGGCAATCATGATCTGTTTTACAGAGATAAACGTGAAATATCGTCAGTGGTTTTTGCTAACGAAGTTACAAATATTCAAGTAGTCAACGAATGGATAGTCAAAGATGATGTTGCTATTATTCCATGGTTAGTAGGTGATGAATGGAAAAAAGTACAAAAAGTAAAATGCAAGTATATGTTTGGACATTTTGAATTGCCACACTTTAAAATGAATGCTATGGTAGAAATGCCAGACATTGGTACAATAAGAAGTGATCATTTTAAAAATGCAGGACATGTGTTTACTGGACACTTTCACAAAAGACAACATTCAGGTAACATATCTTATATTGGTAATCCTTTCCCGCACAACTTTGCTGATGTATGGGATGATGACAGAGGTGCTATGTTCCTTGAATGGGATAAACAACCAGAATATAAAATATGGCCAGATGCACCAAAGTATAGATCAATTGATTTAAGTAAGTTGCTTGAGGATCCAGAAACAGTGCTAGAACCAAATTCATACATTAGGGTAAAAGTAGACTTAGACATTTCATATGAAGAAGCAAACTTTATCAAAGAAAACTTTGCACAAAATTATCAAATAAGAGATCTTGCTCTTATACCACAAAAGAAAGAAGAACATGCACAGGATGTTCAAGGTGAAGTTATATTTGAATCAGTTGATCAAATTGTAACTAATCAACTAGCAAAAATCGAATCAGATTCTTTTGATAATGCAGTACTAGTAGAGTTATACAATAGACTATGATAAAAATCAAAAACATTACTATTAAAAATTTTATGAGTGTAGGTAACACCACACAGGCTGTAAACTTTGCACACGATGGATTAACATTGGTACTTGGTAACAATATGGATCTTGGAGGCGAAGGCTCGCGAAACGGCACAGGTAAAACCACACTTATAAATGCTCTTAGTTATGCTGTATACGGTCAAGCTCTAACAAATATCCGCAAGGATAATTTGGTTAACAAAACCAACAATAAAAACATGTTAGTTACTGTTGACTTTGAAAGAGACGGACACCGTTACAGAATAGAAAGAGGTCGTAAGCCTAACAAGTTTCAGTTTATTGTTGATGACTCTATTGTTAATGAGCAAGGAACTGACGAAGCTCAAGGCGAAAATAGGCTTACTCAGGAAGAAGTGTTAAGGGTTTTTGACATGAGCCACACAATGTTTAAACACATAGTTGCCCTTAACACTTATACTGAGCCTTTCTTGGCTATGAAAGCAAATGAGCAACGTGCTATTATTGAAGAACTTTTGGGTATATCTCGTTTAAGTGAAAAAGCAGAACGTTTAAAAGAGCTAATGCGTGAAACCAATGACGATATGAAAACTGAACAAGTACGATTAGAACAGGTAAAAATTTCAAACGAAAAAATTGAAGAAACTATTCGTAAGTTTCAAATTAGAAGTATTAGTTGGGAAGAATCACACAAAAAATCAATAGCAGAACTTACACATGGTATAAAAGAATTGGAAAAAATTAACATTGATTCAGAAATACAACAGCATAAGTTATTAGCACATTGGCAAGAACGTTCGCAAAAAATTAAATCATATGAACAAAATTTAAATTTTAATAAAAGTAATTTATCGTCAATAGAAAAACTAATAGAATCGTTAAGTTCACAATTAACAAAACTAGAAGGTAAAGAATGTCCTATGTGTGAACAAGAATTACACACTGATAAACATGATCAACTAGTTGAAGATATCAAACAAGAACATACTAATAAGATAGAAGAACAAAAACAAATACTAGATACAATAGAATCAATTAAAAAACAAATTAGTGAACAAGGTGAATTGGGTGCAAGACCAGAAACAGCATATAGTTCTTCTGATGAAGCATATGATCATAGACAAAATCTTGCTGAACTAAAGAGTCAATTAGAAAATGAAAAACAAAAAGAAAATCCACACACAGAACAAATTGACGAATTAAAATCTAAAAACATAGAAGAAGTAGACTACACTCGTATTAATGCACTGCAAAAATTAAAAGATCATCAAGACTTTTTATATAAATTACTAACATCAAAAGATTCATTTATACGTAAAAAAATTATTGATCAAAACTTGTTATATTTGAATTCAAGATTAAACTACTACTTAGATAAAATTGGATTACCACATGAAGTGGTATTTAAATCAGACCTAACTGTAGAAATTACTGAATTAGGTAGAGAGTTAGATTTTGATAATCTTTCTCGAGGTGAACGCAATAGATTAATCCTAGGATTAAGTTGGGCATTTAGAGATGTATATGAATCTATGAATACATCTGTAAACCTGTTGTTTATTGACGAGCTTGTAGACAGTGGCATGGACACTATGGGTGTTGAGTCAGCAATGGGTGTATTGAAAAAAATGTCTAGAGAAGGCGGTAAGAATATTTTCCTTATTTCACATAGAGATGAATTAACATCAAGATGCTCTAATGTACTTAATGTAGTTAAAGAAAATGGATTTACGTCTTTTGCAACGGATATAGAAACTATAGACCATAAAACACACAAAGAACTATTTGCAAAAGATCATGAGTACGATACAGTTAGCGCCTAATACTTTAGCATATCATTTTGAAAGCCCTGGCAAGTATGGTTTAGCAAACTATGTTGATGACAATAATTTTGATATATTAGAATTTAATGCTTATCGCAATCAACCATATCATTTGTGTCCAGAATTTAAAAATTTATCTTTAAGAAAATTAAAAAATCCCAAACGTAGAATTATGATTTCTCATGTAAGAGAAAGGTTAAACATTGACAGTAAAATACTACGAGCTCATGCTGTTTTTATTGATTGGTTAATACAAAGTGAAATATGCACAGCACAGCAAATTATATATGTTGTCGGATGCCAAGATGAGTTTGATTTTTTAGAATTATATAAACAGGCCTGTATATCAGAAAATGTTTTTAGACATAGAATAACTGTTATTGCATATCCACATTTTGAAACTGATGCTGTTTGGAGATTTTATCAAGGAGATATTGATCTAGCAAATAAAAAGTTTGATGAATTACAAAATTTTGTTAAAAACGAATTTTTATTTTTAAATGCTAAAATTCACAAAGCAAATAGATTAAATCTTGCAGTTAGATTACATAACAAAGATGTTTTAAAGTACGGTATATGGTCTTTAAACACTGCACACACAGTACAAGATTTATATCCAAAGGTATCACATATAATAACCAAATATGATTTTGATTGGTTCTACAGCAAAATTCCACACAGTCCAGATAACATAAATTATGATGGCCAAGCAGATCATTATTTAGGATATCCATTTGACCATACACTGTACGAAAATACCAAATATAGTATTATTGCAGAAACACATGTAGAAGCAGACGACGAATTTATGATTACAGAAAAAACTGCAAGAGCTATTATAAACAAACATCCGTTTGTTATTGCGTCTACTCCAAAATTTTTAGAGCAACTTCGTGCTAGACAATACCAAACGTTTTCAGATTTTTGGCCAGAAGATTATGATTTAGAATTTGACACAGACAAACGAATGGAAATGATCGCTGATACTGTGAAATATATCTATAATAATCCAATTGATTGGGTACGGGCATATGAAACCTCACAGTACAATTATTTAAGATTACACAGAAGATATGATGACGCTGTAAAACGGTTAGTTGAAACACTATAAGTATTATTATGTACATAAAACCAGAAGAACTAGAACTAGTACAATGGGAACCGACCAGTTATTGCAACGCAAATTGTTTAGTTTGTCCAAGAACAGACAAAGAAACAATGCTAACACAACCTAATATAGTTCACACGCAACGACATTCAACATTAAATGATGTAAATTCGTTTGTGCAATCTGTTATAGATCCACGTTTAAAAAAATTAAAAAAAATTGTGTATAATGGTAATATAGGTGATGCAATGATGCATCCAAATGTTGATAAAATATTAATTGATGTTGACAAAAATAAACCAGAGATAAAACAAACTCTACACACAAACGGTGGCGGACCATGGGCTAAAAAGTTTGAAACTATTGGTAGTTATATTTCGCAACAAAATCCAAATGCAGATATACATTTGGTTTTTTCAATTGATGGTTTAGAAGATACTAATCATTTGTATAGAAGAAATGTACAATGGAAACACATTCTAACAAACGCAGAAATATTGCGTAAGCACAAGGTTAATGTAAGATGGAGAATGAATCGTTTTGATCATAATGCACATCAAGTTGATCAAGCACGTAATCTAGCAAAAAGTTGGGGGTGGGATTTTTCTTTAAATGATGGAACATGGGGCGGAAATTTAATTAAAGATTTAATTCATAAACCAAAAAACGTAGAATTGTATAAACAAAAAGTTAAAAATTGGACAATAGATTTTTCCAATGAAGATTATATTATTGAAAATGACTTTCCAAATGATACTAAACAATACAATGATGTATGTGTTTGGCAAGTACACAAAGAAATACAAATAGTCAGTGATATGACAGTCTGGCCATGTTGTTGGACCAGTCATTATCATTATTTGTATTGGTTAAAAAATAAAAATATATGGAATAATAAATCATTAAGTTTTTTAAATAGTGGAGAAAGTTATAGTTATTTAAGAGAAATAAAACAATGGGAAAAACTAATGAATCATAATAAAGAAAAAAGTTATATAGAGTTAGAAGATATAAAAATCACAAATAATCATTTGTTATATGATGTATTAACTAGTGAAACATTTAAATATATTAATAATAATTTAAAAACTGATAAAAATAAATTTAATTTAGATGTGTGTATTAAATCTTGTAGACATTACGGACATCGAACAAATGCACAAATTCCTGAGAAACATCGAACAGCAATAGAAAAGTCACAATAGGTAACTGACTACGTCAGTTAGTATTATTGTTAACTATCGTTAACAATATCTTTTATTCTTTTATAAAAGGTACTACCAAAACACTTTGTATCGTATCATACAGAATCAGTCATGACTCACCCAGTTACGGGTGAGTGGTAACTTCGCATCATACGAGATCACGCCATTCTAACTTTACAGTCCTACGGAAGCGGTTGGCCGGTACTCCCATCAACTGCGTCTCATCCAACGGAACCAATGTGTATAAAATAAGTTAGCACTATACACATGGTTGGGGTTGTATCTTTTTCACAGGGCCCCATCATTTAGCAGATATTAGCCTAAGTTTCGCAACTCTAGATTCACCACCGTTTAACGGCGCATTTCTAGGATATTTCTATCAGTTGTGTTGCTATATTGCCTATGTTAGCCTAAAAAGAGTTATTGTTTTTGTAGATATTAGCCTTAATAATTAAAGTATACGATTAAATTGGGTAAAAAGTCAACCAGAATTATTAAACTTGACTATTTTTTTATTTGGTTATATACTAGAACAATGAAAGACTTTACAATGGTATCTAATATAAGAGGCGAAGATGAAAAAGGGGAACCTATCTTTATAGATAGGATATACGGTGCAGATCATACTCTTAGATTAATTCAAAAGGACGGCAAACTATATGAAGGTGCTATAAACAAACGTAGAATAAGTGTAAAAGGCATTAGCGGAAGTAACTTTTTTTCACATGTATATGAAACAGCAGATGGTCGTTGGTTTGACAGAGCAGGGTTACCAATAGACAAACCTTCAAATTTAGTTAACAAAACAGAAGAGGAATCAAACGAGTGAGTGGTGCAAAATCTAAAAACAAAGGCAAAACCTACGAAAGAGAAGTAGCTAACTTTTTAAGTGAATTATACAACGAGTCTTTTACCCGGGTTCCTTATAGTGGTGCTTATATTGGCGGTAAAAATATTTCTAGAACAGAAACACTTTCTGAAAATCAAACCAGAGGATTCAAAGGTGATATTATTCCACCTGATACATTTCCATTGTTGGTTATTGAAGCAAAAAATTATGGCGAACTACAGTGGCATAATCTTGCACTTGGTAAAGAAGTAAAACAATTAGATAGTTTTATTCAACAAGCACAAGAGTCATGTGAAGCAAATGACAAATGGTTATTGTGTGTTAAAATTTCTAGACAAGGTGAATTTGTATTATGGGATCCAACTCAATGGAACAATTTAAAACAAACTAAAGATTATAAACAATTTCATTATATTGAATATAAAGATTTTTGGCAATTAAATTCAGATGCTGTTAAACAGCAGTCTACCTAAACAACTATTTGACCGGCCTTTTTAAATCGTTCGGCGTTTTCACCAATAAATTTAGTTAAGTCATTACGGTCAACATCACTCAAACTCCATGCTTCTTCCCAAGATATGGAACCACGCATGTACCAACAGATTTCGGTTATCTGTTGTTTGATTGAGTTTCTTTCTTTTTCTAATTGTTCAAAGTAGACATTTATTTCTTGTGGCTCAGCCTTTAAGAGCCAATTCCGAAAAAATCTGCCGCATTATATTCTACTTCAGTGCTCCAAACATTTTTACAGTTTTCATTTTCACAAGTCATTTCAATTCTTTTGTCTATATCAATTGAATTGATTTTTGCTAAAGTGTCATCGATTGTTTTTGCCGCAGTAGAGTCAATGTTTTGAATAAATGCAAAAATTTCATTTGGATCAGAAACTTCATCGCCTTCCGGAGTAACAACTTTTACAATACTTCTTGCTAGTAATGAAACACTCATTTCTGCCATTCTTCTAAAACTTTTATTATATATTGCCATACTTTCAGAATTTATTTCTTTTTCTTTAGTTAAGTTTTGCAATGTTTTTGTTTCGTCAAATGCCGCCAACGCCGCTTCGGTTTGCATAGCATAGGTATAAGGTTTAATATAAACGGTTACACCGGTATCTAATTTGATTGGGTATTCTGATTCCAATAATTTTACAGTAGGTAGTACGTTTCTTAAATTTACTACACCTCTAGTTTCTGTTTTACATTTTGGACATTTAGCACTTACTTCGTGTTCTTCACCGTTGGTTGCAATTTTAATAGCAATTAAAAGAGTATCAACATCTGTGATTGGAATATCCTTTGGATCTTTGATTCCTGGAACACAACTTTTGATAACTGATGTAATTGCTTCTCCGTTTAACAACGCATCTGGGTTTTTGATCATAGTTTCGTCACGCCCAGTCATTGCCATAACAGCAAGTTCTTCACTCATAGACTGCTCTATATCAGGATTAAATGCACCCTGACTTGGTATACGAACATACAGTTTTGGTGCTCTGTAGTATTTTGCTAGTTTGCTTTCGCTCATGTTTTTTCTTTCCTATTATATACGTAGATAACTAATACGATAAATATTTATGTAATAGTAGTACTTATCTACTTAATTATATGGGTATTTAATGAAAAATGGCTGACGGCGATAGAATCACTATAGATAAAATAAATTTTGGTAGCGATATACCAGAATGGGCTACCGAAGCCACTCAAAACAAAATTCTTAAAGCATTAGAAGGTTCTAAAAAATCCGACGAAAAAGATTTAAAAGAACAACAAACTCAAACTAAATCAATAAAAACACTTACTCAAAGATTTGAAGAAAGCATGAAAGCACAAAGTCAAAATTCGAAAAATCTTGTTAAGTCGTTACGTGAAAAAAGTGGAAATTATACTAAAAGTTTAGTTGATAAAAATTTAAAAACTCCTTTCAAATCAGTTAACCTAATAATGGGAAGATTTGCTATGAAATTAGGATTTATAGGTGCGGCTGTAGGCGGCTTTGCAATGGCAATTGGAGCAGTAATTGGAAGATTAAAACAGTTTTCAGATGCTTATAGACAAATGTTCTCAATGGGTTTTAGATTTGAACAGGGAGCAATGGGATTAGCAAAGGCGGCAGTGGCGGCTGAAATGGGTATAGATCAATATACAGAAATTCTTGGCAAGTATGCAACATCAGTTGGAATTTTAGGAACTCGAAATTTTTCTGAGCTAAACAAATCAATTAGGGATAATTTACAAAGTCAAGGTTTGTTAGGCATGAGTTTGTCAGAACTAACAGAATATACCGGAAGTTATATTGAACAACTAAAAGATGCTGGTATTCTTTCAAACGAAAATAACGAATATTTAGAAGAAATGGCTTCGAACTATTTAAAAAATATTACAGCGTTTACTCAACTTTCAAATGTAAGTAGAGATCAAATTGATGCAGTGATAAAATCAGCAACATCGATAGACGCATTTACTAATAGAATGAATACATTACCAGCAACAGTACAGCGTACATTGATAGCCGCAACACAAACAGTTGCAGGTATGTTTGCTGGACTAGGAACACAGTTTGGTGATCAACTTGCTACAACATTTACACAGGCATATGGACGAGGAGGATTGTTCTTTACAGAAGCAGGTAGATCATTACTAGCAGTTAACAAGAGATTGTATAATTCATTAGATGGTATTATAAACAATTTAGAAAGCATGAGTGATCAAGAAGCGGCAGAAGCCACTGCAAATTTAATTGATGAAATTGCTAACACTAGTAAAGCTGAACGAGAAAGACTAGGAATTATTGAACGTTCTAACACAGAATATGCGGCGGCGGCTGGACAACAAATTGCATTAATTAATAAAATTCAACAGTTAGAAGAAGATGGTAAAATAGAAATATACAAAGATCTTCAAAAACTAAGACAAGAATCAAAAATTGATCAACTGTCAGTTGCTTTTATTAATTTTGAACGTGCAACACAAAAATTTAAAATGGTATTTAACACATTCTTTACAAGATTATTTGGCAATGACAAATTACTAAAAGCAATTGAAAAAACAATGACTATGCTTACAGAGAATGCACAAAAATTAGCAGATTGGGTTTTGGGTTTTGCTGATAAAATAGGCACATGGTTAGGCAACTGGATGGGTGATCTTACCCAAGCAACAAGTATTGGAGACTTTATTGCAAAAGCACTTGGACCAATTTTTTCAGCACTAGGTGATGCAATTACAAGAGCAATTGTAGCCGGCTGGGAAATGATATCAATGGATATACCATTTATTGGTACATCTAGAAATGAAAGATTCAACGAGGATTTCTTAAATCCATATAAAGCAATTGAAAAAGAAGCAAGACAAGGAAATGTATATGGCGGTCAAGAGATTACAGATTTACAAGCTCGAAGAGAAAGACTTCAAAGCAAACTTGAAAGAGAACAAAACAAAGCAGTTATGCCAGCCGGCGGCGCCGCATGGTATGAAAGCAATGCAAAATATCGTGATGACAGTAAAATTGCAGAGTACACTGACGAACTTACACAGTTAGACACAACATTAAAAAACTTAGTTAGTACACTTGATGAGAATAACAAAAAAAATCAAGATGCTATGGCTAAATTAATGGAAGGAAATCGTAGCGAATTTGAAAAATATTTTAGTGAATACGATTACAAAGCATCGTTAGAAGCTGGTAAATTGATAGAAAAAGCTAAAATTGATGATCTAGGTAATAAAGAAAATGAAGAAGAAAAAGCCAATGGAGTAGCAAACACAGACCCATCAGTTTTAAATGATGCTAGAATGCGTATTATGAAACAGTATCTTCCAATGGGAGGATCAAGCGATCCAAATTCTTCTCCAGAAACAGCATTTTATGAAACAACAATTTCTCTACAACAACAGCAACTTGAGACAATGAAAAAACAAGTAGCGGCTTTAGAAAAACTATAATAGGCCAAAACATAGTGGTTGCATTAAAATTTAAAATACTATATAATTACATAAATACTAGCATATAAAGGTACGTACACACAATGAGTTGGAAAAAACACTTTACTACATATGAAACTAAACTAGGACAGCAAAGTCCTGTGGGCAGTTCATACGGACAATCATCACAATCAAAATACAGCTCATGGTTACCAGAAGTATATGCAGGTCAGCCAAATCGTATTGAGCGTTATTATCAATATGATCAAATGGATCTTGACACAGAGATAAACGCGGCACTTGATACCATTGCAGAATTTTCAACTCAAAACGATCCAAAGACAGGTGTTCCGTTTAGAATTTTTTACAAAGACAAACCAACTGATACAGAAACAGAAATTTTAGATCAAGCAATCAAACAATGGTCCAATGTTAATGATTGGGACAAGAGATGTTTTAAACTTTTTAGAAATGTAATCAAGTATGGTGATCAGGTATTTGTTAGAGATCCAGAAACCTACAAGTTGTTATGGGTTGATCATGCAAAGATTGAAAAGATTGTTGTTAACGAAGGCAAAGGTAAAAAGCCAGAAGCATATTTTATCAGAGACTTGGATTTAAATTTACAAAATTTAAATTTAACCACAATGAGTCAATACCAATACACGGCTCCAACAGCATACCAAAGCGGTAACATGCCTTTTGCCACTGATGCAAAATACAGAGGTATTACCACAGCAACAACAAGTTCACAAGCAGGTAGATTTAATTTAGAAGTGATGACAACACCTGTTGATGCTTCACACATTGCACACATTTCATTATCAGAAGGCATGGATAGATTTTGGCCTTTTGGTACTTCGGTGTTAGAAGCAATATTCAAAGTGTACAAACAAAAAGAATTACTAGAAGATGCAATTATCATTTATAGAGTTCAAAGAGCACCAGAACGTAGAGTGTTTTACATTGACGTAGGTAACATGCCAACCAATAAAGCGATGGCATTTATTGAACGTGTTAAAAATGAAATTCATCAAAAACGTATTCCAAACAAAACAGGCGGTGGAGCAAACATTATGGATGCCGCTTACAATCCATTATCACAGATTGAAGATTATTTCTTTGCACAAACGGCTGAAGGTAGAGGTTCTAAAGTTGAAACACTACCAGGTGGTCAAAACCTAGGTGAAATTGATGACTTAAAATACTTTAATAATAAGCTAATGAAAGGTTTAAGAATTCCATCAAGTTATTTGCCATCAACACCAGATGATCCAGGTTCAGCATTCACTGATGGTAGAGTTGGTACAGCATATATTCAAGAATTCCGTTTTACAAAATTTTGTCAACGTTTACAGTCAATGGTTATGCCTACACTTGACAAAGAATTCAAAATGTTCTTAAAGCACAGAGGTATTGAAATTGATTCTGGTTCATTTGAAATACAATTTAATGAGCCACAAAACTTTGGCAAATACAGACAAATTGAAATCGACAATCAACAGGTTAGTATCTTTACACAACTACAACAGATTCCATTTATTTCAAAACGTTTTGCTATGTCACGTTATCTTGGACTTGATGAAGGTGAAATTTATCGAAATGAAAAACTATGGGCAGAAGAAAATGCTAATAGTACACAACCACCAGCACAAGGTGATGATGTAGCCGGAGGTGCAGGATTATCAGATGTAGGCGCGGCTCCAATGCCAGCTTCTGATCTAGAAGGTCCTACAGATGAGCCAGCAGGTGATGCCGCAGATGCCGGTGCTGAATCACCATTAACTCCAGACACAGATACTCCAGCGACATAAATAACATAACAAAGGTATTGTTATGAAAATTTACGAAATTAGCACAACAGATTTATATTGTTTTGAACCTATTACTGAAGGTGCAAGACAGATATTTGGTCGTACAGCCAGATCAAAAACCAAAGGTAAAGGAACTATAACAACACAGCGTTTTAGATGTCCTACTGGACCAAGAAAAGGACGTATTGTTGCTAATCCAAGCACTTGTAACAAGCCTTTAAATATTAGACAAAGTACCAAAATGAAAAGCACACGTAGAGCAAAAGGTTCAATTCACGGTAAAAGATCAACATATACTAAAAAGTTCAGTCAAGCATCACAACGTGTAAAACGTGCAAACTTGGCAATTAAAGCTCGTAGAGGAAAAAGGTAAATACAAACATGCGTTACAGTGAACTAAAAGAAAACTATTTTCCAGAGCATGATCACTATCATATGGCTCATATTGATGATAGTCGCAAAACACGTCTTACACTAAAACACCTTAACAAATTGCGTAAAGTACGTGAAATGCGTAAAGCAGATCAAGAAAAAAACCGTGAATTTGTGGCTACGATGTACGCACAACCGCCTGCTGTATAATAATATTACATTATTATTACAAAACGAGTCAAAATAGGCGCCTTTTCCACTAATTTTTCTATAAATAAGTAAATAATACATACGTTAGAGCTTTCTATAGAGCTCTATGCGATATTACTAGTAATATTATGGAGATTAACATTATGTCTACTACAAAGTCTAAACTAGAACAAGTTCTAGAATATCTAGTTAACAATGAATCAGAAAAAGCTCAAGAGCTTTTACATGATGTAATTGTTGAAAAGGCTAGAAAAATACATGAAGAGTTGATCGAAAGTCAAACTGACGAAATTGAAGAAGATTTAACTGAAGAAGATACAGATACTGTAGATGAATCAGAAGAATCAACTGAAGAAGCAGTTGAAGAAGCAGAAGAATCAGATGAGGAAGCTGTTGAAGAAGCAACTGACGAGTCAGGTGATGAAACCGTTGAAGAAAAAGTTGGCGGTTTAGGCGATCAAGAAGAAGATTTAACTACTGCTGTCAAAGACGAAGCAGACGCTCATGCTGAAGAAATTGAGCATGAAGAAACTAACGAAGATGATGGTGATGAAGATGGCGAAGCTGATGACCATGATCATGAGGAAGTTGAAGACAGAGTTGACGATCTAGAAGATGCTTTAGAAGATCTTAAAGCTGAATTTGAAAAAATGATGGGCGACAAAGACGACGAAGAAGGTGACGACAACGAAGAAGCCGCTGACGACCTAGAAGCAGAAATGCCATCTATGGAAATGCCAGCAGAAGAAACTGTTGAAGTTGCTGACGAAGTTGCACTTGAAGATGCATCTGATTCAGATGAAAGCGAAGAGCTTGAAGAAGCAACTGAATTAAAAGCTGTTGCAACTCCAAAAGGTGGAGACAACGGTGCTAATTCAAAATCACCAGTAGCGGGTAAAAACGATATGGGTGGTTCAACATCAAACATTGCTCAAGGCGGTGAGGAAAAAGGCGGTAAGGCACCAGCAGTGAAGGACAATCCAGATAGTCCTAAACAAGGCGCGGCTAAATTATCACCTGCTCCAAAGGCTAAAGCATAATTTGATTTATAGGAGATCGTCAAGATGATAAAACCACTTTTAGAAAGTTTAACTTTTGATCAAGCCGGCATGCAAGTATTACATGAAGGTGAAGAGGGAAAGAAAAACTTATTCATGAAAGGTGTATTCATCCAAGGCGGAGTAAAGAATCAAAATCAACGTGTTTATCCACTTGAAGAAATCGAAAAAGCGGTGACTTCAGTGGACGAACGTTTGAAAGGTGGTTATTCTGTGCTAGGTGAAGCAGATCACCCTGAAGAATTAACAGTGAATTTAGATCGTGTGTCACACATGATTGAATCAATGTGGATGGACGGTCCAAACGGAATTGGTAAACTTAAAATTTTACCAACCCCAATGGGAAACATTGTAAAAACCCTTTTGGAAAGTGGAGCAAAATTGGGTGTGTCATCAAGAGGTACTGGTAACGTGAATGAGTCAGGCAAAGTGTCTGATTTTGAAATTGTTACAGTAGATATTGTTGCACAACCATCGGCCCCAGATGCTTATCCAAAAGCAATATACGAAGGTTTGATGAACATGCGTGGTGGAAGACGTTTATATGGTATAGGCGCAGATGCTATGTATGATCGCAAAGCAGAAAACTATCTTAGAGATGAGATAGTTAAATTAATAAAAGAGTTGAAGTTATAAGGAGAACTACTCATGGCAGATATTTTTAACGGAATACTTGAGTCAGATAACATTTCAGAAGAATTGAGAACTCAGATTCAAGAAACGTGGAAATCTAAGTTAGATGAAGCCAGAGAAGAGATCACTGCTGAACTTCGCGATGAATTTGCTCAACGTTATGAAAATGACAAAGGGCAAATAGTTGAAGCTATGGACAAAATGCTAACTGACAGAATTACAGCTGAAATTGAAGAGCTGAAGGCTGACAGAGCGGCATTGGCTGAGCAAACAGTTGCTTACAAAACTAACATTCAAAAACATGTTGGTCTAGTAGACAAATTTGTTGCTGAGCAATTAGCTAAAGAAGTAAAAGAACTACACGCTGATAGAACAGACTTGAAAAACAATTTTGCAAAATTGGAAAACTTTGTTGTTAAACAATTAGCAAAAGAGATAACAGAGTTTGAAAACGACAAAAAAGCAGTTGTAGAACAAAAAGTTAAATTAGTAGCAGAAGGCAAGAAAATGATTGCTGAAGCGAAACAACGTTTTGTTTCTAAAGCGGCACAGGTTGTTGAAAACACTGTTGAGAAGAGTTTGAGAAGCGAATTATCACAACTTAAAGATGACATTAAAGTTGCTAAAGAAAACAACTTTGGTAGAAAAGTATTTGAAGCATTCGCAGGCGAGTATATGTCTTCTCATCTAGCCGAGGGTACAGAGGTTAGAAAACTTCAAAAAGAATTAGAAACTGTAAAATCAACTACTGTTGAAGCAGAATCTAAACTAAAAGAAAAAGACGCAGAAATTGAAGCAGTTCAAACTAAATTAAGAATTGCTGAAGATAAAAATGTACGTGAAAAAGCTCTTACAGAGTTAACTGCAAATTTATCCAAAGAAAAGCGTCGAGTAATGAACGAATTGCTTGAATCTGTACAAACAAGCGATTTGAAAAAACAGTTTAACAAATACTTACCAGCAGTTTTAAATGAATCTGTGAGAGCAGATGCAAATAAAACTATTGTTACTGAATCAGTAACAGAGGTAACTGGTAACAGAGAGGCACCTGCTGAAACAAAAAGTTCAGACATTGGTGACATTGTTGAACTTAGAAAACTAGCAGGTCTAGGAGTTAAGTAAAATGACAAACATGATCAACGAAAACTGGACAGAAACAAAATCAGCATTGATGGAAGGCCTTTCAGGCACTAAAGCAAAATCAATGGATGCTGTCCTTGAGAATACAAAGAAGTACTTGGCTGAAGCGGCTTCAACTGGTGCCACAGGTGCTGGTAACGTAGCGGCTTTAAACAAAGTAATTCTTCCAATAATCAGACGTGTGATGCCTACAGTAATTGCAAACGAAATCGTTGGTGTACAACCAATGACAGGTCCAGTAGGTCAAATCCACACATTAAGAGTTAGATACTCAGATGCAAAAGACGGTGTAACAGCAGGTACTGAAGCACTTTCACCTTTTGAAATTGCAAGATCTTACTCAGCAAATCCAGGTTCTGGTGCACAATCACCAGTAGCAGGTGCATCAACTTCATCTTTAGAGGGTGAAGCTGGTAACAAAATGTCAATTCAAATTTTAAAACAAACTGTAGAAGCTAAAACAAGAAAGCTATCTGCACGTTGGACATTTGAAGCGGCACAAGACGCATCAGCAATGCATGGTTTAGATGTAGAAGCAGAAGTAATGGCGGCATTAGCACAAGAAATTACTGCTGAGATCGATCAAGAGATCCTTTCTTCATTAACAAACTTAGCAGGTTCAGGTACAGCATACAATCAATCATCTGTATCAGGTACAGCAACATTTGTTGGTGACGAACATGCGGCATTGGCAGTTGCTATCAACAGAGAAGCAAACTTAATTGCTCAAAGAACAAGAAGAGGCGCGGCTAACTGGGCTGTTGTTTCTCCACAGGCTTTGACAATTTTACAATCAGCTACAACTTCAGCGTTTGCAAGAACAACTGAAGGTACTTTTGAAGCTCCAACAAACACTAAGTTTGTAGGTACTTTAAACGGTGCAATGAGAGTATATGTAAACTCATACTTAGTAGATGATTCACCAGTACTTATTGGTTACAAAGGTGCAGGTGAAGTTGATGCGGCGGCATTCTATTGCCCATACATCCCATTAATGTCATCAGGCGTTATTGTGGATCCATCAACTTTTGAACCAGTAGTGAGCTTTATGACAAGATACGGTTATGTAGAGTTAACAAACACTGCATCATCACTTGGTAATTCAGCAGACTACCTATCAAAAATTGCTATTTCAAACGCAACATTTATCTAATATTAGATATCAATATAGAAACCCCGGATTTATTCCGGGGTTTCCCTTGACTGTACACATATTATAAATTGGCCAAATCTGCTAAATAAGTAATATACATTGGAGCATAATACAGCATGGCAGATCAAACAGTTATTAGATCAAACGACTTAATTATTACTGGAAATCTTCAGGTTTCTGGATCACAGATCACAACCAATACAGACGATTTAACAGTAAAAGATCGACTAATTACTCTTAATAAAGACGGTACCCTAACAGGTACTCAATTATCTGGTATTGAAGTTGAATCAAGTGGATCAATTATTGCTACATTTGGCTATAACACTAGTAGTAGTGGCTGGGATTTTGGTGGTGCTAATATTGTTAATGCCGGCGCTATTAGTACAAGTTTGACAAATTTATCAGACACTCCAGCAAGTTACACGGGCACAGCAGGACGATATCTAAAAGTAAATTCAGGTGAAACAGGAGTTGAATTTGACACACTAACAACAGATGATGTGGCAGAAGGCACTAACTTATACTACACAGATGGTAGATTTGACACAAGATTAGCAACTAAATCAACAACTAATTTAGCAGAAGGCACAAATTTATATTATACAACAGGTAGATTTGACACAGCATTTTCAGGCAAGACAACAACAAATTTAACAGAAGGCACAAATCTATACTACACAGACACAAGATTTGATTTAAGATTAGCAACTAAATCAACAACCAATTTAAGTGAAGGAACAAACTTATACTATACAACTGCAAGAGCTAACACAGACATTGATGCAAGAATTGCCACAACATCAGTAGACGCATTAAATGATGTTGACATTACAAGTGTTGCTCCAGCAACCGGACAAATTTTAATGTATAATGGTGCAAATTTTGTAGCACAGTCACCAGCACTTGGAGTAGTTAACACACAAAAATCGTCAACAACTAGTGTTAACTTAACTGGTCTAGCAACAAGTTGGACTGATGTAGCAATAATTTCTAGTTTTACTATTACAACAAATGGAAAAGTTGAAATTTCATATGCATCTAATATTGATACAGAAACAGCAGGTGGTTCTAAAATTGGTTTATTTAGATCAATTAATGGTAGTGGTGTATGGCCAGCAACACCAGTTGTTGAGTACAATACAATGACCCAAGGTTTTCCTCTAGGGTTTACACATTTAGATGATTTAACAGGATCTAGTCCATCAGTAACATCAGTAGCATATAAAATTGCAGTTCAATTTAATTCAGGTGCCGCAAATGCATATGAATTAAGTGATATAAATTTTACCGCAACAGAATTTAAAATTGATACACCTGACGAACTTAATGACTTACAATATGTAACTATTACATCACAACAAACAGGACAAATACTATATGCAAACAGTACCACTACTTGGATAAATCAAACACCTACAATGAATCCAGTATTAACATCAGCAACCAACAACTTGTTAAGATATAATGGATCAAATTGGGTTGGTGCTACTCCACAGGCAGTAGCGGCTACAATGACATTGACAGATTTAGGTAGTGTTTCGTCAGTAGGTGCTTCAGAAGATGGAAAACTATTACAATACGATCATGGTACATCATCTTTTATTTGGACAGCAGGTATAGATGTTATCACAGAAGTTGTTGATGATACAACACCACAACTTGGCGGGGATTTAGATGTACAAACACATTCAATTATTTCAACAGGTGCTAACAATATTGTATTAGATCCACAAGGTACAGGCGTTGTACAAATACTTGGTAACTTAACAGTTACAGGTACAGCAACAACACTTGAAGTAACCAACGTTGAAGTTGAAGATGCTATAATGTTGCTGAACAAACACAGCACACAACCAGCAAACAACACCAATGATGGTGGTGTTATGGTACAACGTGGTACTGCTGAAAACAATGCCGCATGGTATTGGGATGAAACAGATGATAGATGGGTAGCGGCAACAACAACAAACACTGCGGCAGATGTAAATATTGTTGCTACAGCAAATGCAGACATACAGGCGGCCACTGCATACCTAACAGCAACTCAGGCACAGTATGCTGACTTGGCAGAGATTTATAAATCAGATGCAGACTATGAACCTGGTACAGTTGTTGTGTTTGGTGGAGATCATGAAGTTACACAGTGTAATAGATTATTAGATCACAGAGTAGCAGGTGTAGTATCAACAGCACCAGCCTACCTAATGAACAAAGATGCAGATGGTGTAGCAGTTGCACTTCGTGGTAAAGTTCCTTGTAAAGTAGAAGGTCCTGTTAAAAAAGGCGATCTACTTGTAACTAATGTAACACCAGGTACTGCTACAACACTAACAGATGATAGTCCAGCACCGGCAGGTTATTGTGTGATTGGTAAATCTTTAGAAGATAACAGTAACACAGGCATTAAGTTGGTTAACATTGTTGTTTAAAGATATCTTTTGTTGATAGAATCTTGAGTCCAAATTAAAAATTCTTTTAGAGTTTTAATCCAACTTTTCATATCAGTTTCAATTTCAATACAGTGATAATAACTCATTGGTAATACAAAATAAGGATATTCTTTTTTAGCGTCTTTGTATTTTTCTTGCATTTTTACAATACTTCTTAAATCAGCATTAATATCTTTTATAATGTTATTAATTTTTTCTTCATTTTTATATTGTCTAATTAACCATATATGATAGTCATCATCTGATTCAGGCATAGCCATAATTTCTTCTAGTTCAAATTTTAATGCTCTAATAGGATTTATATCTTTTCTATATTTTATTAGTATAGACGGTATCTTATATTTTATGTTATTAGTTTCTAATTTTTGTAGTAGTTCAAAATACTCATCTTCTAATTGAAAACGTATACTCATGTTGTCTTCGCTGGTCATTTGTTTTACAGCATTTTTCATATCTTGTAAAATTTTAAAGTAACGTTTACGATCACGATCTGTATATTCGTTTAAAACATCATCTATGTCGCTTTGAAAATGAAAATTTGGAACTATGTTTTCAAGAATATTATCTGTAATAACACTGTCTTTTGCAAATTTTTCAAAAGTGTGTGCTATTCTAGCCTGATTAAAGTTTATTATGCGTGACAATGTTTATATCCTTTAGTTTATTGTATTGTTAGTCAATACTATTTACTATCAGTTTTAACTTTTTAACATTGTTTTTATCTAGTAAAGTTTTACGTGCACCTTGGTGTAAAGGTCTAGGAAGATTTGCTAGTTTCGACCAACTATAATCTTGTGATTCATGGTTCATATTTGGTTCAAATTCAGTTGGTGTTATGATAACAAATGTATGATACATAAAATGACCATCATTACTTTGATAGATATCTAAAGGATGTATTTTTACTATTTTAGGAACAAATCCAATTTCTTCTTTGATTTCTCTTTTTAACGCACCAATGACAGTTTCACCAGATTCAACTTTACCACCCCAAAAACTCCAAGTACCAGAATTGCTTACGCTTTTTGATCTTTTATTAAGACAAAACTTTTTTGTATCTTGTGATAAAAATGTGGCTCCTACTGCGTCATACATACTAGTATTTATAGCATGGTTTTTTTAGTTAGTCAACTTGATAAATTAAAGTCCTGCTAGATTTAAAATCCAATAGCCAGGTTTGTATTGACCTTGATAAGTGTCAATCCACTCACTGCCATTCCATTGATATTGATAACCTGTGGTGCTGTTTGTTACGTATTGTTGAGTATCACCATTTAGACTTGCATCAAAAGAAACAGTCCATTGCGTACCATTAAATTCTATAATATCATTTGCAGAAGCAACAACAGTACCCCAATTCTTTGAATTAGCTATAATGTCGTTAATTATTAAATATCTTTGACCTGCTTGTTGACCTGCTAGTGTGCCATCACCTGGAGTGTTTTTTTGTGGATCAATAATTTTTAATACAGAAGTTTTTGTATTAGTTGGTAGTGTTGCTGAGTCAATTGTAAATATTAATTGGTTATCATTTGCAGGGTTATAAGCAATAGTACCAATTATGTCTTGTGTTGAATCTTCTATATTAGATGCACGTCTTAATTTAATTTTTGATGTTGATGCTTGAAATTCTCCGTATTGTTCAAAAAATTCTTTCCATGAATAACCTTCATTTACACCATGTGCATTTAATAAACTAATTGTATTACCAGTTACATCAATTTGAGCATCTTGAGGAGTAACAACTATTTCTTCTAGGTTACTAAATTGATCAAAAAAGTCTTGCATGTTTTTATCATATTCTAAATCTGATAAATGATCATCCATATGTATTCTATTAATAATTCCGTGTATAATTGATTGTTTTTTAACTTTTGCTGGAGGGTTAATCCAAATAGGAATTTGAAAAATGAGTGTAGCAATATCTAATTGTGAATCAACACCTTGTGGAACTGATCTAGATGACCATTGGATATCAATTAGTTCTACAACTGTGATGTTGGTCCAATCTAGTGGATTAGTATTTGCTTGAATTTCTATTGTGGGATTAAACAGTGTAAGTATTTGTTCTAGCAACTGTAGTTTTTGTTCTGTGTTTGAACACCACACATCAACATTAATGGTTAAGTCATAAGGCACAGGCATGTATCTATCAACTGTATATGTATTGCCAAGTTCTGCTGTGTATTGATCGTTGATAGCATCATACTTGCGTTCCTGTACTTGTTGTGATGAAATTAATTTTGGATCATGTCTGCGTTCTCTTGCAATATTCATGTTAGCAATATGACAAGTCATAAATGGTGCAGAGTTTAATGCATTTTCTGTATTGCCACGTAGTATATGTGCAACCATTCTTGACATATCTGCATAACGCATTGGTACAGTTCTATATGTTTGTGAAGCAGTACCACCTGCATTTTTTTGTCCGCTTTGAATTTGAAAGCCGTTAAAGATACGTACAAACTGTAGTAGATATCTTCTTATCTGTTGATCATACCAAAATTGTGCCATTATACATCTGTCCTTGGTTTAACTGCTTTGCTTAAACCTTGCTGTTCTTTACCGTCAGCAGTTTGTGTGCTTGTGTTTGTATTTTCTATAAATGTATTTAATATTCTGTTTGCCGCAGAGTAGTTACCTCTCAAGTCATCTTCAATTTTGATAAATCTGTTACCAACTTTTTTGAACAATCTATTTGGCTCGTAATCTGTACGTAGTATGTAATCTCCATCATTTAATGAATTAGGGAAACTTGAACCTGTGTGTGCAATTTGTATACCATTAGGTGGTTTACCATCACCGGCATGTACACCAACTTTGGTCATAAATCCAAATGCGTTATTGGCTGAATCTTGACTTGAGTGCAGTGTAATGTCTTGTGCTACCCAACTATTTGTAGTTGAAGAATATTTTTTAAATGATACATTTAATCCACCTGTTGTATTTGGTTGCCACCATATTTTACCATTAGTATTTGTTGGTGGTTCAGTTGCACTAATGGCAACATCTACACCAAGTAATCCAGTTGTGGTTGAATCTGTTGCAATTTTTACCCACGAACCGTTGATGACTTTTTTGAAATATGTTGCACCAACGTTTCTATCTGAAACTACTACAGCATAATCACTTGAAGGTACATATGATGATATTGGTGCTTTGGTAGTACCGTCTATGTTTGCTGAGTCAACTATTGATACACTTTGATTGTTCCACACAGCACCATCGCCAACATATAATCCCCAGCTGGTATTTGCTGTGTCTAACCAATAGTCACCGTTTTTGTAATTGTCAGTTGGTGCCGTTGAACTTACAAAGTAGTCAAATGTTTGCCAACTTGTGTTTGTTGACTCGTAAAGTTTAAATGATGCTGTATTGGTTTGCCAATGACCATAAACCATACCTGGAACATATTGATCTGCTTTGTTAACATACAAGTGAGCAGTTTCAAAACCTTTTTTAGGAACTTCATTTTGTGCTTGATTAACAATTGCTTCACTGATGTCAATTTCTGATTGATATGTAGAAATTAAATTTCGTAAATCATCTTTTTGTTCACCAGTACCAAGTATATCTGAAAACTCTGGTGAGTCTACTAGTGGAGTACATTTAACTCTCCAAATGTGTGGATACCAAGTAGGTGAATAACCTTCTGAACCTCTAGCGGCATCTTCGATAACATAGTATCTGTTGATTGCTTGTGGACCTTCTGGGTAATATGCCGCTACTTCTCCTACGGCTGTACTTGATGTACCGGTTACAGTTTCACCAACTGCAAAGTCACCGTCTGTGACCATTCTTAAAACTTTTGCATCGTGATTGTAGTTCACTACTGTTGCAGTTACACCACTGGTTGCACCTGTAATAGTTTCACCTTTTCTAAATTTTTTTGCTGGCTTTGTAGCGAACTCTAAACGTGCCATGTCTAACATGGTGTCATCACGCTGATGTGGTAATTCTAATACATCACCACTCATTAATTTTCTACCTAATATATTGATCATTTCATTTAGATGAAAAGTCATATAGATAGTATCGTTGGATAAAAATGCACCAAATTGTGTTAGATCAAAATCTGAATCCTGTACTTGATATACTCCACGCATATCATACACATCTGGATCGTACTTGCGATCTCTGTTTTCTAAAAATAATAAATCTTGTATGTTGTTAGGACGCACCACAGAATTGTCAGGCTGGGTTGAATCTGTGGTGTTTGCTTGAGCATGTGGACCAAGGTATTTGTGGATGAATACACCAGTGCCACCAACATTAAAATGTTCGCGGATCACACGGTCTATCATGTTGTAATCGTTACCTTTTTGTGGTTTCCATAAGCTGAGTCGTGGCATGTCTATATCCTTTTATACAAGTATTTATTCAACTAAAAACCATGTGCGATTCCTATTGTTATGCGTTTTAAATTGGATTTACAAAAAGCATACATATTTGCTCTAAATTCTAATAGATCCTAAAATAAACCTGGTTTACAAGCAATTAAATAGGCATTTAAACTAGAATCTACTGCGTAAATAAAAAACGATACATATAGTACTAGTTCTGAATTTCACTAATACAATAAATACAAGTATAGGATTTTAAATATGGCCAAAGATAAATCAAACAGAGACAAGATCATTGAGGATATTCGCAACCTACTAGGTGATGGTATGGTTGATGTTGAACTTGATCCCAAACACTACAATCAAGGTTTAGACATGGCGTTTGATAGATTCAGAGCAAGATCATCAAATGCCAATGAAGAAGCAACACTATTTTTACGATTAGAAAAAGACATAAACGAGTATACTTTACCAACAGAAGTAATTGAAGTGCGTGAAACATTTAGACGTGCTTTGGGCTCTGATCAACAATCAGGTATTGATGTTGATCCATTTGAAATTGCCTACACTAACTTGTATTTTTTACAGGCAGGTAGAATTGGCGGATTATCCACTTGGGAAGCATTCAGTCAATATCAAGAAACTGTGGGTAGATTGTTTGGTAACAAAATTAATTTTACTTGGGATACAGTAACTAAAAAACTAACAATTGTTAGACGCCCAAGAAATGCAGAAACATTGTTATTGCAAGTTTATATGCTTAGAACAGATGAAACACTGCTAGATGACCCGTATGCAAAAACATGGATAAGAGATTATGCACTTGCACAGTGTAAAATGATGCTGGGAGAAGCACGTTCAAAATTTGCTTCTTTGCCTGGTGCACAGGGTGGTGTTACACTAAATGGTGATGCACTCAAGGCTGAAGCACAAACAGCCATGGAAAGACTTGAAGACGAAATTCAAAAATATGTAGATGGTGGTGATCCACTATCATTTGTAATAGGATAAGACAATGGCGGCTAACGGTATATCAACACTTTCAACCAAAGAGTTGCGTCAAAAATCCAAATTAGATCTAGCCGCAAGTAAACGTGCCGCCGCTGGACATCCTAGAGCAACATATGATATAACACAATTGCCAACTCAATACAATGACAATGATGTAATTGATAATCCAAATACAGGAGGGTTAGTAGGTGGCCGTCCGTGGATACCAACATCGTCTTTTACAGTATATGAAGAATTCAACACAATCAGTGCTATTGAAACAACACAATATGCAAGTGGTAATAAAATTTATGTATATTCATCATCTTTTGATGTACCAGGATATCAAAATGCTCGTGTAGTGGTTAATGATATTGAAGTATTAAACATTGGCGCTCGTGGTCACAACATGGTAGTATTAGATACATATGGTAACACACTCAGCACAGCAAATTATGATACCTATGGCGATCCTGGAGCAGTAACGTCACTAGCCAATGCACTAAACAGTGTTTCTAATGGAAGCATTGTGATATTAACTGTGTGGGATGCAAGTGCTCTTGACAGTAATGTTAGATCAGCACTGACTACAGGCTTTGGAGCAACAGCAACAAACACATGGACAGCATCACGTGTAGATCATATTTTTATAGGAATTAAGGTTTAATAAAAAATGGGAATAAAGAATCCAAACTCAACTGATTACGTTCACTCAGATGAACCTAACACATATAACATACACAAAGCTCTAGATTATAATCAAGCAGGCCAACCCATTGTGAGAACCAGTGGTTCTAGTTACGACTGGAGCATCAATATCAGTGCTGGTGCAGTTGATGGTGTTGGTTACATTGAAAAGTTTGGTATGAATGTGGATGTAGATTCAAACAAAGAAACCATATGGGATGGCGGTGGAATATATTCTTATATCGCATCTCCAGAGACTCTAGCAATTACCAGTAGCAGTGGCACAGATTCAGCCACAGGCACAGGTGCAAGAACTGTTGAGATCCAGGGATTAAATTCTGCATACGAAGTGGTAACAGAAACACTCACAGTGGGCGGTTCAGCAGGCACTGAAACATTTGTCAGAGTGTTCAGAGCCCGAGTAAGCACAGCAGGCACTAGTGGTGTTAATGAAGGCACAATCAGTGTCACAAGTCAAAGCACCAGCACAGTGTTGGCTGAGATTGGTGTTGATGGCACAGGATCCAGTGCGGCAGGTAGAGGTCAGACATTTATGTGTTTGTACACAGTGCCAGCAGGAAAAACAGCATATTTGACACAGTGGACAGTGGGTGCAGGCAAACAGAACACAGATGCTGTGGCTTTTATACTGGCTAGACCGTTTGACGGCAACGGTGCTTGGAACAGCAAAGACATCATCACAGTGAGTGCTACAACCTACAGCAAAGACTACAAAATTCCACTACAATTCACTGAAAAAACTGACATAGAAGTAAGAGCATATTCTACAACCAACAATTCTTTGGTCAGTAGCACTTTTAATTTGATTTTGATTGACAATAGTTAGTTTATAGTATAATATGTAGCTATGATTGAAGTTACATTAGATGTAGATAAAATTTCCAAGCGAGATGAATACATAGGACAATCAACCGGAACCAGTGTAGAAGGCGGTGCTCTTAATGCCAACTATAGAGAAGTGGATGCAGTGGCCAGAGTAGCCAACTACATGGGTATGCTTGGTTACAAGTATGAAAAAGACTGGCATTGGGAAGATGCTGGTTGTGACGAATTAACTGTAAAAGTTAACAGCGAAGATATTGCAACACAGTTAAAATTAAGGTGGTAAATTGATTATTGGATTAGTAGGTTGGATTGGCAGTGGCAAAAACACTGTAGCAGATATACTGTCATCACAGCATGAGTATAAAAAAGATTCTTTTGCGGCACCATTAAAAGATGCCACAGCAAACATATTTAATTGGCCTAGGAAAACACTAGAAGGTGACACAGATCACAGCAGACATTTTAGAGAATGTGTTGATCCATATTGGGCAAATAAATTAGGTATTAAAAACTTTACACCAAGACTAGCACTGCAAATTGTTGGTACAGAATTGTTTAGAGAACATTTTCATCCTAAAATTTGGCTAGACAGTCTAGAGCACAGATACATAGCAAGTGGACAAAAACCCACTATTATCACAGATTGCCGTTTTAGAAACGAACTTGCTTTTATCAAACAAATGGGCGGATTTACCATTAGAGTAAAACGTGGTGATGATCCACACTGGACAGAACTGGCTAAACAAGCACAGCAAGACGACGAGTTTGCTATACAGCAATTGTCAGATATTGGTATACATGCAAGTGAATGGGATCATACTGGCGTACTAGTAGACTTTATAATTGAAAATAACGGTACACTAGAGCAACTTACAGACAAAGTTAGTGGTGTAGTAAAAGTACTTGATAAAGTTACAAAAAATAAAAAAACTACACAAACATTTTAAACATCAGGCATTAGATCACCTTGACGCCATTTAAATTCTTCCATTGTCATAACTCTTTGACAGTTAGCACATATAGTTTTTAAATTATTAATGGCACTATTGCGTAGATCACCATCGATGTGATACACATCTAGTTGTGCAGGGTGTCTGGCTTTAAAACCACATTTTTCACATATGGCTTTCTTTTTATAGCCACTCTGTTGCCAAGTAGCACTAGAACTAACACCTTTGCCTTTGCTTAGACGTATACATTTATCGCACATTTTACGATAATAGGTCTTATCACCTTTTTTATAATTAAAGGCTCTAGGTCTTGACTTACATTTCGTACACAATGGTCTATTATCTGTCATAACTGTATTTACTGCCCTTTTAAAGGGGAAAATAATGGTGCTTAAACCACCCTCTTTTAGTGGACTTCTAATAAATATAATATATGATGGCGACATTGAAGTTGCCACAATTACGAAGGAGAGATTACAATGCCAGATTTAGTTTCACCGGGTGTTTCAGTTACAGTAACTGATGAATCGTTTTACGCCGGCGCGGCACAGGGTACAGTACCACTATTTGTAGTGGCATCAGCACAAGACAAGGCTGATCCAAGTTCTACAGGTGCTACAGCAGTAGGTACTACAAGTGCTAACGTAGGTAAAGCGTATTTGATTGGTTCACAAAGAGAACTGTTATCAACATTCGGTACACCAACATTTTATTCAGCTGGGTCAACTATGATACCAGGTGATGAAAGAAATGAATACGGTTTATTAGCCGCTTATTCATACTTAGGAATTTCAAATAGAGCATACGTAGTTCGTGCTAATGTAGATTTAGCAGAACTTACAGGCTCAACAACTGTTCCAGCCGGAGCACCAGCAAATGGTACTTACTGGCTAGACACAGCATCAACTGATTGGGGTGTATACCAAGCAGACGGTACATCATGGAGCAAAGTTACTCCAACTGTATTAACTGATACACCTAGCTCATCAGCAACATCAAACGTAAACAATGACACTGAAAAATCACCAAAAACATCTTACGGTGCTAATGGTGACTTTGTTGTGGTTGCTTCAGCAACACCGGCAAAACTTTGGGAAAAAGTTTCAGGTTTATGGTACCAAGTAGGTGCTGACACGTGGGTAGCGGCAAAAACAGGTACACCAGTTGTATTCATGCAACCAGGTACAGGTTCGGCTCCAAGTGCGTCAGTATCAGGTTCTATTTGGGTTAAAACAACAGCAGTAGGTGGTGGTGCTAATGTAGTAGTAAAATACTATTCAACATCAACATCTTCATGGTCAACAAAATCAGCACCTTTGTATGCTGATGATGACAATGCTGTCACAGCCTTAACACCTGCGGCAAGTTCATTATACGTGCAATTTGATGATGACAATGATGCGGCATGGGACAATGATAGAATTGATAATGCAACATACAAACAAACAGCAAACAACTCAACACCAGAAGTAGAGTACAACATCAAAATAAGAGGTTCTGCAACTACAACAACGGCTACTGGGACAAAGGACTTCAACAGTACAGATGCTGATTATACATTAGGTGGTTCTGCTACAGGTATTAAATTAAACATTTGTAATCAAGATGTTACGATATCAACAGCAGGCGCGGCTGGTACAAGAGTTACTCTTGCAGAAATCGTTGCAGGTATTAACAATGACGCAAACTTGGCGGCATTAACTGTTAAAGCATCAATTGAAGCAAGTTCAGGTACAAAAGAGTATTTGAAACTTGAAAGAACAAATGGTAAAAACATTTGGATTGAAGATACCTCAACAGTTGGAGCAATTGATGGTGTAACTACAGAAAATTTAGGCTTTACAAATAATATGGCTTCAGGTTTAAATGGGTGGTATATGGCTTCAATTTGGAGCGATTTATCATATGAAGGGTCAGCATCTGCACCAACTTCAAATCCGGTAGATGGCACACTATGGTATGACACTAACCTAACAGCAGATTTATACATTGCTGAAAACGATGGTGGTACTATGAAGTGGTTAGCATACGCAAACTCAAAAGATACATTCACAGCAGGTAATGTTAACACAGGTCCAAACGGTGAAGCAAGTGGTTTAAGAGACTTGCAAATGGTATCTTCAGAGCCAACTACACAGTCAGACGGTACAGCACTTGAAAACGGTGACATTTGGATTGATTCAAATGAATTAGAAGCATATCCAAAAATTTACAAATATAATACAACTTCATCAAGTTGGGTTTTAATTGATAACACTGATCAATCATCAGCTTCTGGCATTGTGTTTGGTGATGGTGTAGGTAACCCAGCTGGAACAACAACAGCAGATCAAGGTTGGGGATCAGCATACGCATCTTTTGATCAAGATGGCTTAGATCCGGCAAACTATGCAGAAGGTACATTGCTATTCAATACAAGATTATCTGGATACAATGTAAAAAGATATAAAACATCATATGTTGTTAATGGTACTGATATTGGTCCAATTTGGATTAATGCGGCTGGTAACAAACCAGATGGTTCACCATATATGGGCAGAAAAGCTCAAAGACAAGTTGTTGTAACAGCACTTCAGGCTGTGTTTACAGCAAATGATGAAATCAGAGCTGAATCAAGATTCTTTAACTTGATTGCATGTCCTGGTTACTCTGAAACTTATGATGAAATGATTGCACTTAACACTGCAAGAAAAGAAACTGCATTTATTATTGTTGACGCTCCATTTAGATTAAAAACTCCTTCAGAAGTATCTAGTTGGATGTCAAATAATGCAAATGCAACAACTAACGGTGAAGACGGTTTAGTATCAGCTCATACTTATTCAGCAGTATACTATCCATCAGCACTATCAACTGATTTAAGTGGTAACAACGTGGTTGTTCCTGCTTCACACGTAGCATTAAGAACTATTGCTTACAATGATCAAGCGGCATTCCAATGGTTTGCACCGGCAGGTTATCAAAGAGGCTTAGTATCAAATGCTTCATCAGTTGGTTATATTGATCCAGCAACAGGTGAATATAATTCAGTTGTATTAAGCGAAGGTTCAAGAGACACACTATACGCGGCTAAAGTTAACCCAATTGCTTACATGCCAAACAGAGGTTTAGTAGTATTTGGGCAAAAATCTTTACATTCAGTAGCATCAGCACTTGATAGAGTAAACGTAGGTAGATTAATTTGTTACTTAAGATATCAATTTGATCAACTTGCAAAACCATTCTTATTTGAATTAAATGACAGAATGACAAGAGATCAAGTAACTGATACATTTGAAAGATTTTTATCAGACTTATCATCAAAAAGAGCATTATACGATTTCTTAGTAGTTTGTGACGAATCAAACAACACACCAACACGTATTGATGCTAACCAGTTATGGATTGATGTAGCAATTCAGCCAGCAAAAGCGGCAGAATTTATTTACATTCCAATCAGAATAAAGAACACTGGTGAGAATATGAGCTATAGTTAATAGTTAAAATACACCAAAAAAGGCTACTGTAGAGATGCAGTAGCCTTTTTTTTACCCTTTAAGTTCAAACTTTTTCTTAAATTTTCCTATATTTGACTAAATACTAGTAATACAAATTAATTTGTAAGGAGAGATTACAATGGCTACATTAAACAAATTTGGCGTTCCAATAGACGGTGCTACAGGTAGAGGTGGTATTTTACAACCAAAACTTAAATATCGTTTTAGAGTACGTTTCACAGGTTTTGGTAACTTAGGTGCTAACCCAGTTGATTTAACTCAGCAGGTTATGAACATAACAAGACCAAAAGTAACACACGAAGAAGTTCCTGTACATGTTTATAACTCAGTAGCATACTTGATGGGTAAACACACGTGGGAACCGGTAACAATTACTCTACGTGATGACATCAATAACAGTATCTCAAGATTAACAGGTCAGCAAGTTCAGAAGCAGTTAAACCACTTTGAACAAACTGGTCCAATCAGTGGTGGTCAGTACAAATTCACTACAAAGATTGAAATCTTAGATGGTACTAACGATGCTGAATTAGAACAGTGGAACTTAGAAGGTTGTTTCTTACAGAATGTTGACTACTCAGATGGTGATTATGCGGTTTCAGAACCAGTACAAGTTATCATGACAATGAGATATGACAATGCAACACACTTTGGTCCAGGCGGCGGAGAGATATTCCCTAACTTCCCATTAACATTTGGTGGCACAACAGGTATCAACTAAAGTTAATATACGGAGGGAGTATTTATGAGTACAGTCGACCCAAGCAAAATTACTCCGGAGATCGCAAAGTTCATTGAAGCGAACACTGAACTTGCGGTCTCCACAGAAGCAGAACTTCAAGCCGCGGCAGGGGCTTTAGAAAATACTTTAAGATTACAAAACGAACAAGCAATCAACAGTTTGAACACAGATGACTATAATAGAGTAGCAATTGCTCAAGTCAATAACGAAAATAGTTTTCAAAGAGGATCATCAAATAAAAGTGATCCAATAATACAAGGTCCAACAAAAGCTCAAGATACATTTTCATTAAGGCAGTCACCAACAGCATTGATGACTGGTGTTCCAAGACAAAAATTTGAATACCTTGCAACATTTAGATTTGCAGGTGAAGATTTGTTTGAAACAATTTTTGCTAATAGCGAACAAATAGAATCATTAGATCAACAAATACTTACAAACCAACAAAGTATAGGTTCAGGACCTCCAGGAATGTTTAGTCAACGAGTAGCAGATTTAAAAAGAACTCGTTCAGGGGCAATGGATGCTCTTAAACGTTCTTTAGTTTTTAATATTAAACAAATTGATGGTCCAAAAGTTAATTTTCAATATGATACATTAAATCAATATAATAGAAAAAGAAATGTATATAGACGTATTGATTATGATCCAATTAGTGTGCGTTTTTATGATACAATGAATAATGCCGCACTTAAACTATTTAAGTACTTGTATGAATTAAATTTAAAAGACGGTAGAAATAGAAGTGACCAGTATGGAGGCAATAGACAACATAAAAAAGGATTGTATCAAACAAATCCTCTATCTTCTGAATCAGATTTTTTAACTCAACACAGTTTTGGTTTAGAGTCAAGTATTAGTAATACAACTTACCCAATTAAAAGTTTAGATTTGTTTATAGTGCATGGAAGAAAATATAATTTAATTAGATTTGTACATCCTAAAATAATATCAATGGACCATGATACATTAACTTATGAATCAAGTGCACCAATTGAAATTGGTATGCAGTTTGCATATGAAACAGTTATATATGAAACATTAAATTATGATATGGCCGATGCTAAAGATGTATCAATTAATTTTGATGAATATTTTCAAAATAGTTTAACAATGCCAGATACACCTATAACTGCAACAACACCAGCAGAAGGTAGTTCCGGAACATCTAATACACAAATTGACTGGACAAGATTAACAACTGCAATGCCAGACGAACAACGATCAGCAACAGTAGGTAGCGGATCAAATGTAATGAATTCACAAGCATTTGCACACAATGTAACATCAGCAGGTGCGGCATATGGCGGAAGTTTACAAAACATTAGTACAACACCTTTTAGTGATGCTATTGATAAAATTGCTAGTGAAGTTTACAGTACTACAAAATCAGCAGTATCAAGTTTTAGTGCTGGCGGAAAATCAGGCGGAAGTAGTACAGACTTTTTTGGAGGGTTAGGTGATAAGTTTAAAAGTGCAACAGCAGGAACTGGCAAATACAATGCAGATAGTAAAAATTATGTACCACCAAAAGGAGGAGTAGTAAAAGATTCTAGTGGTAAAATCATAAAAGATTCAAATGGCAATGCTATAAGACAAGGAACAAGATTCTCAACTAATTATTAGAGGTTAATATGGCAAATCAAAGTACAAAACAAATAGCAAGAGTAGGTGGTGAAAGTAAAATAGTTGCATTATTTGGAAATGTGTTTAATGCAATTCAAAATGCACAGCCAAAATTAAATGCACAAGATGTAACAACATTAATATTAAATCAATATGGAGGTGTACAAACACAAATTTCTCCAGCACATTACGATAGAATACTTGCTATTTTCACATCAGAAGGAACAGAATTACAACTTGCAAAAGCATACGCATTACTTTGCATTGATGCTGTAAAAACTTTAAACATTACAGTTGATGAATTGTTTACATCAACTTCGGATCCAGTTTCATTTTCTAATTTAGGCTTAACATTAATTAACCATTATAGACCAACTACTAGTCAAATTGGAACAGTTATAACAGTTTCACAAACACCAAACCACATCAAAAGAATGATTGCCTATTAATAGTGGTTAAATACTATTGATGGCATATTTTAAACAAGGACAATTTGAAATGAAAAACCCACGCAAGTATGTGGGTCAGCGAGTACCAATTTATAGATCAAGTTGGGAAGCGGCATTCATGCAATTTTGTGATACAAATCCAAATATTGTTGCATGGTCAAGTGAACCTGTTAAAATACCCTATCGCAATCCTTTCACAGGCAAGTACACAGTGTATGTTCCAGATTTTTTAATACAGTATCTAACCAAAAGTGGTAAGCCACGTGCTGAAATGATTGAAGTAAAGCCAAGAGCCCAAACACTACAAGAAGCGGCAAAAAATGCCAAAGACAGAGCCACTATTGCATTAAACAGAGCCAAATGGAAAGCGGCTGGAGAATGGTGCAAACGCAAAGGCATTATGTTTAGAATACTCAACGAAGATTCAATATATAAACTAAAGAGGTAAAACATGACAACAAAAACAGGAGGCCCAATTACATCAACGTCTGGTTATCCACCATGGACAAAATTTTGTTTAGTAAATGGAATAAAATTATTAGCACTGCCAACGTTAGGTGGTGCAACAGCAGTATCAGATGCATGGATTAAAAAAGTTGCAAAGACAGTGCAACTGATGTTTGGGTCGGGAGCATCAATCAACACCACAAATCAAAACGACACTATGAATCAAATGGCACAGTCAAGCATATCACAGTTACTTGGTTATTCAGGACCAGGTTCCTACACACCAAGCATAGTGGCAGATAATGCCAATGACAACTATCCAGGCATTGATTATACAAAATACAACAATCCAAATGTTGATTTTATTTGGGAAGTATCAGCAGGCAATGGGGCAGTGATGGAAGTTGTTGAACACTTGTTACACACAATCACAGTGTTTGGCCTACAACAAACATTTTCAACTAAGATGAATCAAATGAATCAAACAAGCGATATTTACAATGCTATGCAACAGGCAAGAACCACAAATGGATCAGATGGCAATCCAATATTTGACACGTCAGGATATTCAGGTGACTTTGCCAACGATGCAGATTTCAGAGCATTGTTAATGCGAGAATATTACTACTTGTTAGTTGCGGCTGAATGGAATTACATATCAACGTTTTCAACTTCAATGGCACCAGAATGGAATGATAGTGCAATCAATTCTGCAGGAGTACAAACATATAACTCGCTAGGACATCAATTATATTTAGACACCGCGGCAAAAGTTTTGACAGCACCCAACACTGCAACAATGTCAACTATATTTGCTTCCGGTGATAACTCAGGATACCAAGCAGATTATGAACATATTATAGCGTCTGGCGGTATAACTTTTAGTGGTGGTGCAATACTTGGATAAATAATTATATACGTAGTTAATAGGAACTAGTTATGACAGACGAAAATAAAATATCAATGGAAGAAATTATAGATCAAGCCAAGGAGGGTTTAGATGAGCCAAAAAATGACACCAAAGAGGAGGATGCACAACATCAGAACAGCGGTGAAGAAATTCAAAAGGAAAATAGTGAGCAAGTTGAAGAAACGAGCAATGAGGACACCTCTGCAACACCAATCCTAAGAGCAATTTCAACTGCTGAAAAAATAGATCGTGCTTTACCACAAGTAACAGGACTAGATGCAGAAGATCAAGACATGGACACATACGCCAACGAAGCAATGAAATCCTATCAAGATCTAATGAATTTAGGTATGAATGTAGAAGTAAGACATTCAGGCAAACTGTTTGAAGTTGCTTCTACTATGCTTAAAAACGCTGTTGAGGCTAAAAATGCTAAACTAGAAAAGAAATTACGCATGGTTGAACTACAATTAAAGAAGCAAAGAATAGATCAAATGAGCAAAACAGGCGATTCTAGTGCGGATATAGTTGAAGGAGAAGGCTATGTTGTAGGTGATCGTAATGAACTATTAAAGCAGATCTTAGATAGAGTAGATAACGATAAAAAAGATAAATAAAATTATAGGAAATTAACGATGAAAACATTTAAAGAATATCTAGCAGAAGCAGTAAAAGAGTACACATTTAAAGTACACTTTGCAGGTATACTTGAAAACTCACACCTAGATGCAATGGAATTAGCACTTGCACCATACAGTGTAGTAAAAATAGGTAGCCCTAAAAAAACTATTATGCAGGAACATCCACTGCATTTTCCAGCAAATGTTACCAATACAGAAGTAACAATAGTTGAAGTTACAACTGCTATGCCAGTATCATATGATACACTTGCAAGACATTTATCAGACAGAATGGGTTTACCATACGAATGTGTAGTAGTAACACACGAAGGTGATCCTTTAAATCAAGAACAAGAAAAACTAAATGCACAAAAATCTAATGATGCTTATGAACCAATTATGGGACAAGACTATGCAAAACAAGAATCAGCAGATACTAAAGGTATTGTACATGATGAAAAATCAAAACAAAATTTTTTAAAAGCACTTGCTAAAGAACAAAAAAGCGAAGGCGGCAATGTTGAAGTAGTAACTGGATTACAAGAATCAAAAGTTACAAGTTATATTGCGAAAGGAAAAAAGTAATGTCAGACAAAATTAATGAAAATGATGCGTTGTCAAGATTACTTACACTTGCTGGGATTCAGCCAACTATTTTAGTTGTACAACCTAAAGCAGAAGAAGATGTTGCAGAAGAAGACGAAGTAACTTTAGACGCAACAACTGAACCGAATGAGCAAGACATTGACATTGACGCATTAACACCAACTAAAAAGGCACAGAGAAAATTAAGATTTGTTCCTGCTAGACATGGTGATAATCCAATTGAAGAAACGTTGGAAGAAAAAGAACAACGTTTAGCTCAAGAATATTTAGATTTTAAATCAGAATAGTATGTTTGTAGAAGGAATGACGCTGTTCCTTTTTCTACTATTCAAACATGCAGTCGCTGATCTCTATCTTCAAAGTCTTATTCATTACAGTCAAAAAAAATCAAACTATTTTTCTCTAATGGGTCAGGCACACTATCTGCAACACGGTATACTAGCATTTTTAGTTTTGATATTTTTTGTTTCTTGGCAGTTTGCATTGTTATTATCTTTGTTAGATTATCTAGCACATTGGAATATTGATCATGTAAAATCAAGAACACAAAAATATTTTGGTATACAATCACCATCACGGGGATATTGGTTTTTTGCATCTATTGATCAGATGCTTCATTACGTTACATATTATATTATAGTATTACTTGCTTACTAGTATACCATAAATATTTGTATGCAAGACAGTTATTGTTCTGTGTTTCATAGTATAGTAAAAGAAACACAAGACACATACGGTTATGATTTATCATTTGATATTGAAACATATATCATAATGCTTCTTGCAGACCATGTTGAGAAAACAAATTTTTTACCTGATGATAGTTTTGCAGAAAGTTATTTAAAACTAGATAGTCCATACGGCATTAGAGCCAAACAACTAGGAGATACTTGTTTGTTTACCATGGGAGTGTTTCCAACATATGGTCAACGCAAAGGTCTTTCACAAGAATATTTTTCCAATATTGGAAAATCCAGTTACGACCTTGCACGTGATAGATTAAATGATGCATTATTTTTGGATTTGAGAAATCATTTTGATTTTCTCTCAGCATTTATCAACACCTGCGTAACCAACAAAAATAAAATTAGAATACGTTCTTTTCTTGATAAAAATTAACAGCGTATATAATTAGTATAAATACAAGTATGGCAAGAAGTAAAATTTTAGAAGGTAACCTAGTCAAAAAAGCCTACTCAAAATCTAAATACACAGAAGAACAACTACAAGATTTAAAAAAATGTGCAGATTTAGACACAGGTTACATACATTTTATGAAATCACACATGTGGATTCAACATCCTACCAAAGGTAGAATGAGATTTGATCCATATCCGTTTCAAGAAGAACTACTAGAAACATACAACAACTACAGATTTGCTATTGCCATGTGTGCTAGACAAACAGGCAAGACAACCTGTGCGGCAGGATACCTATTATGGTATGCTATGTTCCATCCAGACACACTAATACTAATTGCGGCACACAAATATCAAGGTGCTCAAGACATTATGCAACGTGTGAGATTTGCATATGAAGAATGTCCAGACTATATTAGATGTGGAGTAACATCCTACAACAAAGGATCTATGGATTTTGACAACGGTTCAAGAATTATTGCACAAACAACCACAGAAACAACAGGACGTGGTATGTCTATATCAATGATATACATGGATGAGTTTGCATTCGTTGAACCACAAAACAAGGCTAGAGAATTTTGGACTTCACTTTCACCAACACTGTCAACAGGTGGTAAGTGTATTATTACAAGTACACCAAACAATGATGATGATTTGTTTGCACAACTATGGAGAGGTGCTAACAAACTACAAGATGAATACGGTAATCCAGCAGATGTAGGCTTAAATGGTTTTAGACCAAAGTTTGTACACTGGAGTCAGCATCCAGAAAGAAATGAAGTATGGGCCAAAGAAGAAAGACAACGTATTGGTGAAGAAAGATTTAGACGAGAACACGAATGTGAGTTTATTGCATTTGATGAAACACTTATTAATGGTATAAAATTAATTACACTGCAAGGTACACAACCACTGGTTAAGCATGGACAAGTACGTTGGTATCAAAAAGTACAAAAAGGCAACACCTATTTAGTATCATTGGACCCATGTTTGGGTACAGGCGGCGACTTTGCGGCCATACAAGTGTTTAGTTTACCAGATTTCAAACAAGTTGCTGAATGGCAACATAATAAAACACCTATCCAGGGGCAAGTTAGAGTAATGCACAGCATACTCAAAGAAATAGATCAGCAGTTACGAGCAAGTGGTACGCCAAATCCAGAAATATACTGGACTATTGAAAACAATACACTTGGTGAAGCCGCAATTGTAACTGTTGATGAAATGGGAGAAGATAAATTTCCAGGATATTTCTTACATGAACCAAGACGAGGTGGACAACAGCGTAGAGTAGTGCGTAAAGGCTACAACACAACCAACAAATCAAAAGTCACTGCTTGTTCTAAACTAAAAGCATGGGTAGAAGCAGACAAAATCACACTTTATTCTAAACCACTTATACGAGAGCTAAAGGTTTTTGTTGCAAAAGGCAATTCGTTTGAAGCAAAATCAGGAGAGCATGATGATCTAGTGTCAGCATTGCTGTTAATTGTGCGTATGACAGACTTTTTAACCAAATATGACGCTACAATGGAACAATCTTTGGGGGCAACTCTTGATGATGACGATGATTATCAAGAACCAATGCCAATAATTATATAGGAAAGCATAAATACTAGTATGGCAGTTAATATTGACACAGTAGCAAACAAGATTTTTAAAATTATCAAAGGATCTGGACACGATGTTAAGATGTATGACGCATCTACAGGCAACGAAACAGTGAATCCAGAGCTTTCTCGCTACTTTTATGTGAAAATGCCCAATTATATGGTGCATGTAGACGCAGATAACAGCGAAATTAAACTACATCAAGGTGCTGAAAAAACAGACGAAAAAGTCAAAGGAGTTATAAATAACATAAAGCATATTGCAAAGAGCTATATGCTTGATTTTGATCATAGAATATTTGGCAAAGAACTAAAGCCAAAAAACTATGCATTTAAAATTGATCAAAATAGGAATGAAATAGATATGAGCGAGTTACAAACAGAAGGTTATACACCATTACAAGGATCAACAAAAACAAGTGAACAAAAACTTGAAGGTGTTAAAGTGATTGTAAGACACAACAAAGCAGTTGATGAAAACAGCAGAGGTGCTAGATCGAGAAACATTCAAGGTATTTTTGTAGAAACATCAGAAGGCGAAAGATTTAAATATCCACACATTCATTTAAATGGTGCAAGAGCAATGGCACGTCACGTACATGCTGGTGGTAAACCACATGATGAAGTTGGTGAAGCAATTGTTAACCTATCAGATCAATTGGCAAAATTAAAAGAAGTTACAAAATTCGCAAGACGTTTTGAACAAGTGCAAGAACAAGCGGCAGATATATTGCCATTAGTAAATGACAAAATTGCAAAAATTAAAAATACAGTTCATAAACTAACCACAGCAACTGGTTATGCTGACTTTAAAGAAAACTACAAAGCAAGTGAAACGGTACAACCAACAATTGAAGCACTTGAAGAATTAAAAAACAAATTTACAGTTACAAAATTTGATGAAAAGATTGGTGAAGTACTTCCTTTATTACAATCAATTGTTGATGAAGCAAAAGCAGAGCAAGATAATTCATCAAAAGCATTAGCAGATAGAATTATGGCAAAGATCAAAGCAGGTGATCCTGTAGACATGCATGCCCCAAATGCTACACAGCAAGAATATGATCCAGAAAAAGTTGGTTCATTCACAAACAAAGATGCAAAAGTGGCATATAGACTTTCAGACTTAGCGGCTAAAATCAAAGATGATGAAATGAGTGTGTTCCTTGCAAGACTTTCAGACAAGTTTACAAGTTATGCAACTGATCCAAACATTCAAATGAAGATCAAACAAGATCCAGAAACATATCAAATTCAACCATGGGAAAAAGAAACTGCAAAAGCAATTATCCAAGGTGTAAAAATGAAAACTGTTAAACCTGAATTAGATAAATTACCAAAAGCAGAAGACGTTATTCCTAATCCAGAAAAAGAATTAGAAGAAATGGTTGCACCATATGGTGAAGATGAATCATTAATAGAAAGAAAAGTAGACGGTGAATTAATGTGTCCAGAAGCATGTTGTGGCAAACCAGTGATGGAATGTTCATGCGGTCCAGATTGCGAACACTGTAACTGTCATGAAATTCAAAAACTTTCTAAAGCAGATGAATCTGTAGCAAAAACACTAGGTCAATATCAAGACACAAAAGATTTCAAAGCACAAATGCAGAATATTCTAGCAAAGAAAAAAGCACTACAAGATATTCAATTAAATCCAAACACAGCAAAAGATCCAGAACTTAAAAAAGAGTTAATGAAACGAAAACAAGAGCTTGAAGATGACATGCACAATCTAAAGGCTAAAATGCAAGATCGTGGTATGGGCGAAGATGTTAATGAAGCAGTAGACAAGTCAGCACTCCAAGATTGGTTCAACAAATACAAAAAATATAAAGGCAACAATGCAGATGAGCTACCAGCAGGTATGTTGAAGGCCTACATAGATACAGGCATTTTAACAGACGGTGTAGAAGCCAATGAATTCGCAAAAGCAGTTAAAGCCATAGGCGGTGACAAATACGAAGCTGAACAAGATCTATTTGCTAATCCAGAAAAATTTGCCAAAATGTTGCCCATCACACACGCCATGCAAGAAGACTACAAGAAAATAATGGGTGTGTCTGAAATTGACGAAGACAACTGCAGAGAAGCGGCAAAGATTTTAGGCGACGATGTTGTGGGTTTTGGCCTAGCAGAGAACGATGAGCAAGATATGGATGCCTTGAAAAGAAATATACAAGCACAAGACAAAGAAGTAGCAGATGCAGAAGCAAGATTAAGAGCAAGAGCAAAAAAAGTAGACAAGAATAAACTCAAGGCATGGTATGACAAATACAGCAAGTATCAATCAAACAATTATGATAATCTTGTTTGGGGAATGATCAAAGCATGGACAGACACAGGCATACTCACAGATGCCTATGAAGAAAATGAATGGGCGGCAGTGGTTGATAAGTTTGGTGAGGACAAAGCAGATTCAATGGAAATTGATCAAGTAATGAAGTACATGCCCATAACCAAAGCCATGCACGATGAAATTGAAGAGATGTTTGGCACCATTGGCCAAGGTGGTGAAGACACTCTGGAGATGGTCTATCAAATGCTGAAATCCATGGGCGTTAATTTTTTAGGTGAAGATGACATGAGCACAGGCACTGTAGCATATGGCAAAAAAGGCAAAACCAGAAGAGCCACAGGAATCAACGACAACCCTTATGATCACAACGAAGGTGAAGATCATCCAGCATTGGTAAATGCCGCACTGTGGAACATGAAAGACATTTATCAAACCATAATGGCTGGTGAAGAAGTTTCAGAGGACGATATGTTCTCATATGGTGATGTTCTTCAATATTTGGATATGTCCGGTATTCCAGGTTACGATTTTTATGAGGACTTTATTGACACTGTGTCCACAGCAGTCAGCCAAGCACAACCAGGTGGGTTTGCAGGACAAGGTGATGCTGTGCTAGTGGATAAAAAGTTTGCATCAAAGATCAAAACACTGTATCAACAATTCAAAGCCGTAACAGCGAAAATCAAAGGCGTAAAAGAAGAGCCTATGTCACAAGCAGACATGGACAGAATTGCAAAAGACGAATGGAACAGCATGAGAATGGACGCTCAAGGCGAGTGGGAAGAATACAAAGATGCTGTTATGAGTGAAATTGAAGATGGTAAACAAGGCAAAGGTCAATTTGCTGGTAAATCCACAAAAGAAATAGTTGCAATGCTAAGACAAGAAGCAGACTCAATTGGTTATGCTGATGTATCAGACGGCGATAGACGTCCAGAAGAATCAGGATGGTTAAATGCAATTGCTGATGAGTTAGAAAAAAGCAACGAAAACATTCAAAGAATTAAAACTCTAGCAGGTCTTTAATACTCCTTTTAAAATTTAGATAAAATTCTTCTAAAAATCGCTTGACAAATCAAAAGATAATAAATATAATAGTAGATAATGTTAAGCAAAGCATTATTTAATTATAGGCTAACATATACTAACAGAGGCTAATATAGGCTAATATAGGAGAAAATAAAATGGCAACTCTAGCAGAAATAAGAGCAAAACTTCAAGAACAAGAAGTAAAACGTTCACCAAATAGTTCAGGAGGCGACAACGCAATTTATCCGTTCTGGAATATTCCTGAAGGCACAACAGCAACACTAAGATTTTTAGCAGACAAAGATCCAAACAATACTTTCTTTTGGGTTGAAAGACAAATGATTAGATTACCATTTGCTGGTATCAAAGGTCAGTCTGAAGCAAAACCAACATCAGTACAGGTTCCTTGTATGGAAATGTGGGGTGAACCATGCCCAGTATTAAGTGAAATACGTCCATGGTTTAAAGATCCAAGTTTAGAAGACATGGGTCGTAAGTATTGGAAGAAAAGAAGTTATATCTTCCAAGGTTTTGTTGTTAACTCTCCACTGGATGAAGAGTCAACACCAGAAAATCCAATTAGACGTTTTGTAATTAATCCGTCAATCTTTAACATTATCAGATCAGCATTGATGAATCCAGACATGGAAGATCTGCCAACTGATATTGAAAAAGGTAGAGACTTTAAATTAACCAAAACTCAAAAAGGTGGTTATGCAGATTATTCAACTTCAACTTGGTCTTTCAAAGAAAGATCAATCAGTGACAGTGAAAGATCAGCAGTTGACTCAAATGGTTTGTTTAATCTAAGTGATTATCTTCCTAAGAAACCTTCTGCAGAAGAAGTAAAAGTTATTGCAGAAATGTTTAAAGCATCTGTTGACGGTGAGTTATATGATGAAAGCAGATTTGGTCAGTATTACAGACCAGCTGGTATGGCATCATCACCAAGTACAGCAACTGAAACAGCACCAGCGGCAACAACTGCTCCTGCTCCAAAAGTAGAAGCACCAGTAACTGCGGCTCCTGTAACAGAAACACCTGCACCTGCGGCACAGCCAGAAGTGGCAACTGCTACAGCAACAGCAACTGAAGATAAGTCAAAACCATCAGCAGATGATATTTTGGCAATGATCAGAGCTAGACAAAGCAAATAAAATCGTATATAGTAATAGTGCGTAGGCAACTATGCACTATTGCAGACAAGGAGATATTATGGTAAGACCATTTGACGTAAGTAAATTTAGAAAGTCAGTAACAAAAAGTATTGGTGGTATATCTGTTGGCTTTGAATCTGATCCAGACACATGGATATCAACAGGTAATTATACTCTAAACTATTTGATTAGTGGTGACTTTAACAAAGGTGTTCCGCTAGGTCGTGTAACAATGTTAGCAGGTGAATCAGGTTCTGGTAAGAGTTTGATTGCATCAGGTAACATTATTAAAAATGCACAGGATCAAGGTATATTTTGTATTGTGTTTGATTCTGAAAATGCATTAGATGAAAGATGGTTACAAGCACTTAACGTAGACACATCACCGGATAAATTAATGCGTATTAATGTTGCAATGATTGATGATGTAGCAAAAACTATTTCTGAGTTTGTAACAAATTACAGAGCAGACTATGGGTCTTTAGAACACAACGAAAGACCAAAAGTTATGTTTGTAATAGATAGTTTAGGTATGTTGTTAACACAAACAGACAAGGATCAATTTGATAAGGGTGATTTAAAAGGTGACATGGGTAGAAAACCTAAGGCACTTACAGCACTTATTAGAAATTGTGTGAACATGTTTGCAGAACTAAACATTGGTTTAGTAGCAACTAACCACACATACGCATCACAAGATATGTTTGATCCAGATGATAAGATTAGTGGCGGACAAGGATTTGTGTATGCAAGTTCAGTTGTGATTGCTATGAAAAAACTTAAATTAAAAGAAGATGAAAGTGGAAACAAAATATCTGATGTTACTGGTATTAGATCAGCAGTTAAAGTTATGAAAACAAGATTTAATAAACCGTTTGAAAGTGTACAGGTAAAAATTCCATATGAAGCAGGAATGGACCCATACAGTGGTTTAGTTGATCTTTGTGAGAAAAAAGGACTGTTGACCAAAGATGGTAATAGACTTAAATATGTTGATAGATTTGGCAAAGAACATAAACACTACAGAAAAGATTGGACAGGAGAAAATCTTGATTTAATTATGGCTGAGTGGGGAACTGCTAAGTCTGATGTACAAGCAGAGGAAACTGCTGACGTGGAGGCATAAAAATGACAGAAGACATTCAAGTGTTAATTGAAGCATGGGATAAGTTGAAAAACTATGTACCAGCAAAAGATAGATTGGATGCGGCTATTGCCTATGTGGCTTTGATTGATGATTATGGTGCAGATGATTCAGATTGGCGTGAAGTATTTTCACACTCAAGTCATCTACATCAAGCATACAATGAAGTTTATGGGGAAATAGAAGAAGATGAAGATGATGATGATTCTTATGATGATAATGAGGATTATTAATGATTAACTGGTATGGTTTGGTTTCAAAAGATCTAGGCAAGTTGCCTGATTGTATTGATCATTATCTAAAGGAACTAGAAGAAGCCAGAGTAGAAGCAGGACTAGTAGGTAATATTGAACGTAATGCTTCACAAATACCTGGTGTAGTTGAACATAGGTTTAATCAATTACAAGAAATTGAAGCCATACTAGAGCATCTTAATATAGAATTACGTAGAACAAGAGCAAAGCATTATAAAAAGTTTTTAGAAGCATACCAAAGAGCTTTAACATCAAGAGATGCTGAAAAGTATATTGATGGTGAAGACGAAGTTGTTACTATGAGCCAACTTATAAATGAATTTGCTCTTGTACGTAACAAGTATCTTGGCTTGTTAAAAGCAATTGATGCCAAGCAATTTCAAATCAACAACATTGTTAAATTAAGAGTAGCAGGATTAGATGACGCGGAACTATACAGCAAAAACTCAAGATAAAACAAAACAATACGGTTTTAAAAATCACGAACTTGATCCTATGGAGCAAATGCGTAGATCATTACTTGCAAAAGATGATCAAATTCAGCAATTAAAAAAGACTGTAGCAGATGAAGTTAAGGAAAAATATTCTTTATACAAAAGAGTAAAAGAACTTAACGAAGAGTTATATAAGTTAAAAAAGTCTAAGAATAATCTTTAAGAGGACCGCCATATTTTTGGCCACGAACTTTTTTTCCTCTTAGGGTTTTGCCTTTGTATTTTTTACCACTATCTCTAGAACGTAAACCCTGTGATCTACAACTAGACTCATCTGAAGCACCTAATTTTCTATCACTTCTACACACAGAAGTTGGTACTTTGCCCTTCCATTCGTCTAGTATTTCGTTGATTTTCATACTATTATTTAGCAAAATATTCATTGACAAAACAGGTAAATATGTTATTATATTATGATGAAACGTTTAAAGTTACTTTTAGTAACAGCAATTATTTCTTTTAGTATGGTAATGGCTTATTCTAAGTCAGTTACAAATAACGATCAAGCAGATTTTTTTAACACACCAATTGAAAGTAATGAACAGTTTGTAAAACAAATTTTTTATTGTGTTGAAAAACTTTATGCTGATTATAAAAAATATCCAATTGCAAGACAAGTACCATTTGATCTAATTGTGGCCATGGCGGCCTATGAAAGTGCATGGGGACAATCTAGATTTGCACGTGAAGGTAATAATTACTTTGGAATTAGAACTTGGAGTTTAGATACAGTTCCGCATATGAAAGCAAGGAAAAAACCTAATGCTCCATGGGGAGTAAAAAAGTATCCTACTATGTGTGCTTGTATAAAAGATTATATTCAAATATTAAACAATCATCCTGCCTATGAAGAATTTAGATATGCTAGAAAATGGGAAATCCAAATGTATGGATATACCAATGCAACAACGTTGGCTCGTTTTTTAGTTGCTTGGAGTGAGTTAGGAGAAATATACACACAACGATTAGGTGAAATTATTTTGTTAATTCACAAAGAAGGTTACTATCAAGATTTGCCAGTTGATATAAGAGGCCAAATTATCTATAAGAACAAGTAATTTCTTGCATTTTTATTCTAAATAAGTTATTATAGTGTTATGTCAAAGATTGCGAAACTAATTATTAGAGATGAAGTTAATGTGAAGTTTGAAGGGCTTGATGTAATCACAAGACGTAAAATTTCAGATAAACTCAAATTCTTTTTACCATATGCATTTCATCTTCCTGCTTATAAATTGGGTAGATGGGATGGTAATATTAGATTTTGTGATATAGGCGGAAGAACATATCTAAATCTATTAGACAGAATACTGCCAATTATTGAAGAACAAGATTATGAAATTGAAATAGAAGATCTTAGACAACAGCATGAGTTTAACTTTCCACAAATAGATGAAAGTTTGCATTTTGAAAAAACATGGGGACCAAAACATCCACAAGCAGGACAACCAATTGTTCTTAGAGATTATCAAGTAGAAACTATAAACAAATTTTTAGAAAACCCACAATGCTTACAAGAAATTGCCACAGGTGCTGGTAAAACAATTATTACTGCAACACTTTCACAACTGGTACAACCCTACGGAAGGTCAATTGTAATTGTACCTAACAAATCACTTGTTACACAAACAGAAGGTGATTACAAAACACTTGGACTAGATGTTGGTGTATACTATGGCGAACGTAAAGAATTTAACAAGCAACACACAATTTGTACATGGCAAAGTTTAAATAATATGCTAAAGAAAACCAAAAAGTTTGAAGCGGAAGTTGACATAGGTGACTTTTTACATGATGTAGTATGTGTTATGGTAGATGAAGTGCATCAAGCCAAAGCAGACGTGCTTAAAACACTATTAACAGGCCCATTTGCTGGAGTACCTATACGTTGGGGACTAACAGGAACAATACCAAAAGAAGATTATGAACGTGTTTCATTACAAGCAAGTCTAGGAGAAGTTATTAATACATTGTCAGCAAGTGAACTACAAGGAAAAGGTGTACTTGCAAATTGTCATGTGAACGTTGTACAAACACAAGAAACAAATGCGTTTTCAAACTATGCTAGTGAACAAACATTTTTAGTAACCAATGAAACAAGATTAAATTTTATTGCTGATTTGGTTGATACAATGAGAGCAGAAGGAAATACTCTTATTCTAGTTGATAGAATTAAAACAGGAGAATTACTTGAAAGTATCATTGTTGATTCTGTGTTTATTCAAGGTAGAACCAAACTAGAAGATAGAGAAGAAGAATATGATGAAGTTGCTACAGAACAGCACAAAGTCATTATTGCTACATATGGTGTAGCGGCGGTGGGGATTAATTTGCCAAGAATATTTAATTTGGTATTGATAGAACCAGGTAAATCTTTTGTAAGAGTTATACAGTCAATTGGAAGAGGTATAAGAAAAGCAGAAGATAAAGATCACGTAGAAATATGGGATATTACAAGTGCTTGTAAATTTTCTAAACGACATTTAACAACTAGAAAAAAGTTTTACAATGAAGCAAATTATCCTTTTACAGTAGAGAAAGTAAACATAGAATGAACATACTAACAGTTGACAACAACACATATAATCTAAATGCAGTACCAAATGAAGTGGATGATTTGCAATACTGTGTGTTAGATTGTTCAAATTCAAAATCATTAGATTATTTTTATATACCTCTTATATTTTTAGAGTCGTTTAATGCGCCAGCAGTGATACTTGATATTGGCGGACAAACACTAGAAATGCCCATGGATTGGAGTATAATGATTGGTGAAAAAGAAATGGGACAGTGCGAAATGGTTCCACTAACAAGTCTAAATGATAGAGGTTTTGAAGCATTTGTGTATAATCCATTTTCAGGCTATACACACGACTTTAAAGAAATTAAAATAGTAAATGTGTTTCAGGAAGTAAAATGGTTTTTTCCAAAATTAAAAAATGGTCATATTTTAACTATGCCATTAACTGTGGGTGAAAAGCCACAGTGCGTTTATTTTGCAAAAGAACTAAATCAAATTCCTGATGTAATGCAAGTAGGAGATTTAATATGAAGATAGCAAGTAAAGATCCAGGTAAAGGACATTTTTGGGTATCAATGTTTAAAAGTGGTTTAAGAATTGGTGCTGGAGTTTGGCTATTGCTTGGTGACGTTTTTATGTGCGGAGTACTTTTAATACTAGCAGAAGTATTAGGAATAGTTGAGGAAATTGTATAGTGGCTATAACTACTAAAAAAATAAATCTAAATCAAATGTTGTATAACATTGATATGGCAAATTCAAGATGGTATAACACACTTGATGAAGAAGAAAAGAAAACATTTTCGCCATACACAGCAATGAGATTTACTAGTAATGTGCAAGGACAAAAAGCATTTAAAGAACACTATATTTTATCTGTAAATGATTTTGCTAACAAACATTTTAGCACAACACAAAAGCATGAAGGTGATTCTGAATTGTTTTGGAAGTTGCTATCACTAGCAGGCATCAAAAAGAAAATGTTTCATCCTTGGGTAAAAGCACCCAAAGGCAAAGGCAAAAAAACTGGTTTAGATAAACTACTAGCAGAGTGTTTTCCACATGCAAAAACAGATGAGCTAGAAGCACTAAAAACAATTAATAACATAGATAGTTTTAAAAAACTAGCACGTCAGCAAGGCTGGACAGATAAAGAAATAAAAGAGATAAACGATTAATGTTTGAATGCAAATACTGTAAAGCAAAATTTACAAAAGAATCAACACTAGCAGTTCATTTATGTGAACCAAAAAGACGTTATCAACAAAAAGATGAACGTTTTGTTCAGTTGGCATTTAGAGCATATCAATATTTTTACAAACAAACTATGACACAAACATCACGTGAAAGAACTTATGACGATTTTGCAAAAAGCAAATACTACACAGCATTTACAAAATTTGGCAGATACTTGTATGATGTTCACGTTGATGATCCTAGTAACTATATAGATTATTTGTTAAAGAATATGATTAAAATTGATAGATGGCACTTTGATTCTGTATATGAAAAATACATCAAAGAACATTTAAAAAAAGAAACTGCACAAAAGGCAGTAGAACGTGCAATTATTATAATGAAACGTTGGGGTATAGATAACAATTGCAATTTTAATGATTGCTTAGAAACTCTAACACCAAATAGAGCAGTACACTTTATTAGGTCAGGAAAACTATCACCTTGGATCTTGTATAATTGTGAAAGTGGTGTTAAACTATTAGAAAAACTAAACAATGAACAGGTTGGACTGGTACATGATTATATTGATCCTGATTACTGGACAGCAAAATTCCAAATGGCACAACAGGATGTAAAGTTTGTTGAACAGGTGCTAGAAAAGGCAGGACTATGATAAAAATAAATGAGGGTATTCCAGAAATAGTAGCCAAAGTTGCAGATTCAAGTGACAATGAAACTGTAAAAGAAAAATGGGAAGAATTAAAAACACTAGTACATCTAGTACACAAAGATGAAGTATTACGACAACGTAAAAAACTTGATGATTGGAAAAGTGGTATGAGTGATGTTAATAGAAAACTATCAAAATTACAACAGTCATCTTGGGGTGTTGGTTTAGAACCTGATGACTTTGGAGTTGACTATGGTGTTATAGGCGGCGGTGTAAGTTTAAGTCTTGACAATGGTGCAACGGCTATGTCAACGACATGGGATGTATATAATGATGATAAAGATGATCAAATGGAAATAAATTTTCCAATGACTGAAGAAGAAGAATATGCAAATGCAGGATTAACTGAAGAACAAATAAAGCACATAGAAGAAAATACACTGTCAACACCATTATCAGAATATGAAGCAATTGAAGAATGGTCTAAAGAAAAAATTAAACAACAAAAAGATCCAAAACATAATCAATGATAAACATAGCAAAAACAGATATTGATATTGATGTAAAAGACAGAGATGTGCTATTAGAAAAACTAAAACACGTACCTGCTAGTATTATAAAAGATGGTGAAATCAAAAAACACAACACTGGTGTTTATTTTACAGATATACCTACACATCCGTTTACTAATTCTGCAAATATAGATTACAAAGAAGCAGAAGATAGAGGATATTTTAAATTAGATATACTTAATGTTGGTGTGTATGATGGGGTTAAAAATGAAAAACATCTACAAGAATTAATTAATCAAGAACCTAATTGGAGTTTGTTAGAACACAAAGAAATAGTTGAGCAACTGTTTCATATACACAATCATTTTGATATTGTTAATAAACTGAAGCCAAAATCAGTTGAAGAACTAGCGGCAGTTTTGGCAATAATACGTCCAGCAAAAAGGCATTTACTCAAACAAAACTGGAGTGATATAAAAGAAAATGTTTGGAAAAAACCAACAGATGATTCCTATTATTTTAAGAAAAGTCATGCTATTGGATATGCACTAGCGATTGTTGTACAATTGAATTTATTTACTGAGCAGGCCAAATCAGAGTAAATAATGTTATGCCAGAAATCAAAGATAGAAAAAAAATTGAAAACACCCTCGCCAAAGAATACAGTGCAGGATTTGTTACTGATGTTGAAAGCGAAACATTTCCACCAGGAATTAATGAAGACGTTATAACCAAATTATCAGCGATCAAAAAAGAACCAAAGTGGTTGTTGGATTTTAGACTCAACGCATACAGAATCTGGGAATCAATGAAACAACCAGATTGGTCAACACTAGATATTGAACCAATAGATTATCAATCAATCAGTTATTATTCAGCACCTAAAAAAGGCCCGGCGAGTTATGATGAAGTTGATCCAGCGATCAAAAAAGACTTTGAGAAATTGGGCATACCACTAGGAGAAAGAGCCAAACTAGCAGGTGTGGCCGTCGATGCGGTTTTTGACAGTGTGTCAGTAGCAACAACATACCAAAAAGAATTGGCAGATAAAGGAATTATATTTTGCTCTTTTTCAGAAGCAGTGCATAATCATCCTGAACTTGTTAAGAAATATCTTGGTACAGTCATTCCAAAATCAGATAACTATTTCGCCACATTGAATTCAGCGGTGTTCTCGGACGGTACATTTGTTTACATTCCAAAGAACACAAGATGTCCGTTAGAGCTGTCGACATACTTTAGGATAAACACAGCCAATACGGGACAGTTTGAGAGAACTTTGATTGTTGCTGACGAAGGAAGTTACGTTAGTTATCTAGAAGGATGCACTGCTCCTATGAGAGATGAAAATCAATTACATGCGGCCAATGTAGAACTAGTAGCACTAAAAGATGCTGAAATAAAATATTCAACAATACAAAATTGGTATCCTGGAGACCCAGTGACAGGCAAAGGTGGTATTTATAATTTTGTTACCAAAAGGGGATTGTGCAAAGGTGCAAACTCGAAGATTACTTGGACACAATTTGAAACAGGATCGAGATTAACTTGGAAATATCCTAGTTGTGTTTTAAAGGGTGATAATAGTGTAGGAGAGTTTTACAGTGTGGCACTAACAAATGGTCACCAAATGGCAGACACGGGAACGAAAATGATACACATTGGTAAAAATACAAAAAGCACGATCATTTCAAAAGGTATTAGTGCTGGAAATTCAACCAACACTTATAGGGGATTAGTAAAAGTAATGAAGTCAGCAACTAATTCTAAAAATTTTACTGCTTGTGATTCATTGATGATGGGTAGCAAATGTTCTGCAATAACTATTCCTTACATAAAAAATGAAAATAAAAATAGTTACTGCAATCATGAAGCAACAACATCTAAAATAAACGATGATCAGTTATTTTATTTGAGACAGCGAGGACTTGGAGAAGAAGATGCAACCAATATGTTGATATCTGGTTTCTGCAAACAAGTTTTTCAACAACTTCCTATGGAGTTTGCAGTAGAGGCAAATAAACTTTTAGAAGTCAGTATGGAAGGGTCAGTGGGATAATGGAAGTAACCGACCATTATAAAGAAACTGTGAATTTGAAAGACAATGCAGTATTAAATTATGACATAAAATCTAATGCATCTGCTAGATTATTTTTTTGTGACCACGAAGGATTTGACCTAAACATTAATGTAAATTTACATGAAAATGCTACCTGTGAAATGTATGGCTTTTTTAAGAGCAATGGTAAAAATGCAAACGTAGTAACAACAGTAACACACAATGGCAAAAAGTCTAAATGCGATCAAGATTTTAGATTTATCAATAAACAATCCAATAGTTCATTCCAAGGAAAAATAACCATACCTAAAAACATAACAGGTTGTGAAAGCAACATGCTTAATAAAAATCTTTTATTAGACACGGACTCGACAGCATTCTCAAAACCAGAGTTAGATATAAACAATGATGATACGGTTTGTACACACGGTAGTACGACAGGGCCAATTGATAAAGATCAAATATTCTATCTTAGAAGTAGGGGAATAGATGAACAAAGTGCTGTTGATATGTTAATTGAAGCATTTTATCAGGACATAAAATACAAAATGTCTATCGATCGGTAGTTTTTTTAACCAATTGTATTTGACGCCTTTTTATTCTTTTCTTTACGATATTGTTTAAACTAGTAGTTGGGCCAAACACCATCTTTGTATCTTTGGTAGTAAATGTTTTGAGATAGTTTTGAAATACATTAAAATCACCGGCTAAAAATATGTTGATAGGAATGATTCTATTTGACTCCCACCACCATACATCACCTAGACGTAAGAATTCACCGCGTAATAATTCAGTGGGAATTTCATCATATACATAAATGCTGGTAACAAAGTCATCTTGATTTTGTACAATACCTACGTATTCGTTTAATCCATGCTTTACGCATGATAAAAAAGGAAATTTCTCTGCTAGTTCGTTATAATCCATGTGTTTATAATTTCTTTATATTATACTTTCAGTACTTCTATTTAGCAACATAAATATATATGAAGTTTAAGGAAACCATAGTATGACAGTAACGCTATATGTATATGACGATACTCATACAGTGATAGTAAATACAAGTGCAAGTCAAGGTAGTACAACAATGTATGATAAAACTATAAAATTGTATCAAGGTATTGATAACACTGTTAAGTTTGCGTTAAAAGACAATGATAGAAAAGCAGTAGATTTAACCAATTTAACTGTGACTTTTAATGTATTAGATGTAACAACCAGTGAATTAATTCTTGCAAGACCATTAACAGTATCAAATGCTGTGCAAGGCCTTGCTCAGATCAATTTACCAGCATCAGATCTAGACAATGTTTCTGGAGGATTTTACAACTATTCTTTATACACTACAAACACTAGTTCAGAGCAACAAGTGGTGTATACAGACCTCAATGAAGCGGCAAAAGGCACTTTAGAAGTGGTTGAAGGAGTTGTTGCAAGTTCAAAAGCAACTCAAGAAATGTCAACATTTATATACGATAATGCACAATGGTATAACTCAAATGCAGTATCAGGAGCAAGTGAAAGAAATTTAGTTACCGCCAAACATACGATTGCAACCTATACTTCCTCTTTTGATGGAGTATACAAAGTGCAAGGTTGTATGAATGCAACAGCAAGTACAAATGATGCAGATTGGTTTGATGTAACACTTGATAACGGTAACACATCAGTTACAGTTACAAATGCAACTGCAATAGAGTCGTATAACTTTACTACTCAAGCAAAATGGATTAGAATAGCATATGATCCAGATACAGGCAACAGTGGCACCTTTGATAAAGTCTTGTTAAGGAATTAAAAATGCCAATCCTTCCAATGGAGATTAAGGAAATCAAAACACAAGGTTTTGAAAGAGTAGTTCACGGGTATCATGAAGCAAGTAACTTCAGTGCCTACATAGCAATTCACACATTAAAAAATGGACCTGCATTTGGCGGTATTCGTTATTGGAAATACAAAGACAATTGTATCCCAATGCTTGATGTTTTGAGTCTTTCTCGTGCAATGACAGAAAAGTGTATGGTAGCAGGAATAAAATTAAGTGGCGGAAAAACAGTAATTCAAAAAACCTACTATAAAGATATTGGTGCCTGCGGTGTAGAAGAAAAAAGAATTTATCCTTATCTAGGCGAACTTATAAACTATCTCAAAGGTGACTATTATGGCGGCCTAGATGCTGGCTTTGATTTTAACATGCTTGAAAAACTAAGAAGATACACAGACTATACAACCACATATTCACATCCTGATATTGGTGGTGCTTGTACTGCCTATGGAGTTTACAATGCCATGCGAGGTGCAGTCAAATATAAGTTTGAAAAAGATTCATTTGAAGGATTATCTGTTGCAGTAAAAGGAGTTGGCAAAGTTGGATTTCAGTTGATAAACTATTTGCTTGAAGATGGTGCAAAAGTATTTGTTGCAGATGTTGACTCTGCAAAGTTATCAAACCTTAAAGATTACCACGAAAAATATCCTTTTATGATTGAACCAATGAGCACTGACGAAATTCATAAACAGCAGGTTGATATATATTCTCCATGTGCTTTAGGTAATGACATTAAAACGTCAACTATTCCTGAAATGAATTGTAAAATTATCTGTGGTGCGGCCAACAATCAATTGGATGCTGTGGATCCACAACATGCAAAACAACTGCTGATAGATCAAAAAATTACCTATGTTCCAGACACTCTAGCAAACGCAGGCGGAGTTTTTAGATCAGCAGGTGTAATTCTTAAATCTAGAGACGAAGAGGAATCATTTAAATTGATTGAAACCATATACGACAGAACCATAAAGATTCTAGATATTGCCAGCGAAAACAGAATTTCTCCAGCAGATGTTTGCAGTGAAATAGGACAAGCAATTGATGGTAAGCCAAATAGGTTTAAAATGAGCATGGATGGCATAAGTGGTGTTCGCACTGGAAATAATACCTACAGGATTTAATTGACTTTTTGGCAAAAGTGTTATAGTATATAACACATGGAACTACAAAACACAATCGTTACACACATGCCAGGCAAAAGAAAAAAGACGCCTAGTGGGTGGACAACCATAAATTGTCCAATGTGTACAACCAATGGCCAGTCAAGACCAGATACACGTTCAAGAGGTGGATTTAAGTTTATTGATGGAGTTGTGTATCATTGTTTTAATTGTGGCTTTAGCACAAGTTACAAACCAGGCAAAACGTTTGGTAAAAAAATGGTTGGATTGTTGCGTGGCATTGGAGTTCCTGATAATGAAATAAGAAGACTGCAACTTTTGGCAATACGTGAAAAAGAAGAAAATCCAAACGTAGAAGAAAAGCCAAAACCAAAGATCAGTTGGAGAGAAATTCAATTACCAAAAGGTTCAAAACCTTTGATAGAAATTATAAAACAAGACACACCACCTGAAGATGCAGTATGGGTGTACAAACATATTATTGACAGAGGTCTAGATCACTTTGGTGATTTTTATTGGTGCAATGATACATATTTAGATTTGAATAGAAGATTTATTGTACCATTTTATTACAATGGCAGTACAGTTGGTTATACATCAAGAATAATTGACAACAACAAAGACAAGCCAAAGTATTTTACAAATTCGCAACCTAATTATATGTACAACATGGATGTGTTGAGTAAGCAAAGAAAATATTTGATAGTAGTAGAAGGTGTGTTAGATGCATTAAGCATTGACGGCCTAGCAGTGCTACATAATAAATTAAATCAAATGCAAATTGATTTAATAAAACAGTTTGATGGAGAAGTTATTGTATGTCCAGATAGAGATGCCGCAGGATCAACGTTGATTGATCAAGCAGTTGACAACGGATGGGCTGTGAGTTTTCCGCCGTGGCAAGACCACATCAAAGACTGTGCAGATGCAGTAAAGCACTATGGACAATTGTTCACAGTAAAAAGCATCATAGACAGTAGGGTAAATAATAAGACAAAGATACAAGTATTAAGAAAAATTGCGTAGGAGAACAAATGGCAAACTTAGAAATAGAGAATAAAAAGAAACAAATACAACCACAAAAACAACCACTACAACCTGGTATGTTGATGTACGAAAGCGGAATAATTTATTTTAGTGATCACTTTGATAGTAGCACTACTAAACCAGTGATTAACACAATCATTGAAAAAAATCTTTTGCCACAACGTGAAAGACCAAAAGAAATCACATTGGTAATTAACTCTCCAGGTGGAGAAGTCCATTCAGCATTTGCACTTATTGATACAATCAAAGGATCAGCAATTCCTGTAAAAACAATTGGACTTGGTATGATTGCATCATGTGGTATACTAACATTTATGGCTGGTACAAAAGGTCGTAGGTTTATTACACCAAACACATCTATACTGTCACATCAGTACAGTTGGGGCAGTGTTGGTAAAGAACATGAACTATTTGCTCGTGTAAAAGAATTTGAACTAAGCACAGCACGTATGATGGACCATTACAAAAAATGTACAGGTCTATCAGAAAAGAAAATTAGAGAAATACTATTACCTGCAGAAGATGTTTGGTTAAGTGCCAAAGAAGCAGTTAAGTATGGCATTGCTGATAAAATTGTTTCAACCTATTAGGAGCAAAAATTGAAAGTAGAACTAATTGATAAAATGGGCAGTGACCTCACAGTGGTCAATGCGGCTAGAGTGAGTTTTGGCAAAAACAAAGAAGTATTTGAAGCATCAGATGAACGTTTAATTTCATTTTTAGCAAGGCATAATCATTGGTCACCGTTTGCTCATTGCAGTGTGCAGTTTAGAATCAAAGCACCTATATTTGTTGCTAGGCAGTTGGTTAAACATCAAGTAGGTTTAAGTTGGAACGAAATTTCAAGACGCTACGTTGATTATGAGCCAGAATATTATATTCCTAAAAACTGGAGACTGCGAGCAGAAGATAAAAAGCAAGGCAGTAGCAACGAAACAGTTGAATATGATATCGCTAATACAATAAAAAATGCTAATACAACATACAATGACATGCTGGCCAAAGGTATCGCTCCTGAATTAGCAAGAATGGTACTGCCACAAAACATGATGACTGAATGGTATTGGACAGGAAGTTTATACGCATTTGCTAGAGTGTGTGATCTAAGATGTGCTGAAGATACACAAGAAGAAACTAGAATTGTAGCAGATGCTATTGACCAATTCTGCAATGAAGAATTTCCATACAGTTGGAAATATTTAAGACTTGAAAAATCAAAAGAAAACGTGTAGTATAAAACAATGAATGATCTAAAAGATTATAATGAAGATTTACAAAAACTGTTTTTAGAGTTTTGTGCAACAGATCCTGAACTGTTTGTGCGAGTAAAAAACATTGTAAAAGTAGAATATTTTTCACGTAAGTTGGCCAACGTGGCTAAATTCATGTTAGAACATTCAGAAGAATACAATGCACTTCCAACCATAGAACAGATACAAGCAACTTGTGGAGTTGAACTTAAAAAAGTTGATATTGATGAAAGACATAAAAATTGGTTCTTTGATGAGTTTGAAACTTTTTGCAGACACAAAGCACTAGAACTTGCAATTATTCAATCAGCAGATTTGTTAGAAAAAGGCGATTATGGTCAAGTAGAAGACAAGATCAAAAATGCAGTGAGAATTGGACTCACAAAAGATCTAGGTACAGATTATTTTTTAGATCCTAAAGCAAGACTGTTATCACTCAAAAATAACAACGGTACAGTAAGCACAGGTTGGACAGCACTGGATCATAAATTGTATGGTGGATTTAACAAAGGCGAGTTAAACATATTTGCAGGACAGTCAGGTGCTGGTAAAAGTTTATTTTTACAAAATCTTGCACTCAACTGGGCCAACGTTGGTATGAACGTAATTTATTTTACTTTTGAATTGAGCGAAGAATTAAGTTCTATGAGAGTTGATAGTATGTCAACTGGTGTTGCATCAAATGAAATATTTAAGAAAATTGATGATATTGATTTGATGGTTAGAATGCAAGGGCAAAAGTCTGGTAAATTTCAATTGAAATACATCAGCAGTGGTGCAACTGTAAATGACCTGCGTAGTTATTTGAAAGAGTATGAAGTGCAAACAGGTGTTAAGCCTGATTGTATTTGTGTTGACTATTTAGACTTATTAATGCCAATTTCAAAAAGAGTTTCGCCAAGTGACTTGTTTATCAAAGACAAATATGTATCTGAAGAACTGCGTAATCTAGCAGTTGAACATCAGATTGTACTAGCCACGGCATCACAGTTAAATAGATCAAGTGTTGAATCAAATGAATTTGACCATTCGCATATTGCTGGTGGTTTATCAAAAATACAAACAGCAGATAATGTTATTGGTATTCAAACAAGCAGAGCTATGCGTGAGCGTGGCAGATATCTAATTCAACTTATGAAAACAAGATCAAGTGGCGGCGTAGGAACTAAGATTAACTTGGCATTTAATATAGATACCTTAAGAATCACAGATCTAACAGAAGAACAAATGGCTGAAGATGAAAGCATGACTACAGCCAATGTAGCAAGTTCTATTAAGAAAAGAACCACTGTAATCACCCCAAAAAACCCTGAAAATCAAGGCGCACAGGTGGCTGAAAAGGTTGAACAAATATCAAACCTACGTAGTATATTAAAATCAAAGCGTCATCAATATTCTAGTGAAGGTGATCTATAGTATGAGTGTTTATAGGCTTCTTTTTAGTATAAATAAAAGTATAGGAAATTAAAGAGCTGATGACAATGAAAAGACATACTAGATCAATATTAGAAGAAATTAGTCAATCAGTACCTCAAAGCAATAGAGAGGCACTGATAGAATCACGTGCTAGTCATGTTATATCATCTGCTCTCAATCTAATCGATATGCTGTATGAATCATATGATGAAAACACTGCTGGTGAATTATCTAGAAGATTAATCAACAGCATTAAAAGTTCAGATCCTGCAAAATTTGAACGTGGAATCAGAAGGTTAAACAGCACAAATGAAACTGACGGAAATTAATATCCTACACGAAGATGTAAACACACATCTAACGCATTTAGAAGATCTATCTCTTTTTAAAGGTAAAAAAGGTGCTGTAGAAGCCATTCGTTTTTTAAAAAATTTATCAACTATAGTAAAAGGTCATTCACCTAAAAAGTTTAATATTACCACAAAGTGGGATGGATCTCCTGCAATAGTTTGCGGAACAGATCCAAGTGATGGTAAATTTTTTGTAGGTACAAAAGGTGTATTTGCTAAAAATCCAAAATTAAATAAATCATCAAAAGATATTGAAGCCAATCATGCAGATGTTGGTGAGCAAGACAAAAGTGGATTGCGTGACAAGTTAAATTTAGTTTTACAAAACCTATCAAAGTTAAACATTAAAGGTGTACTACAAGGTGATTTAATGTTCACACAAGGTGATTTAAAAACAAGAGGATTTGAAGGCAAGTCTTATATAACATTTAAACCAAACACAATCACATACGCAGTGCCAACAGATTCAGAATTAGGTAAAAAGATACAACAAGCAAAAGTTGGTATTGTTTTTCATACATCATATAGTGGAGAAAGTTTAGATAAAATGTCAGCATCATTCAAAGTTGATTTATCTGATCTAACACCTACATCTGATGTTTGGTTTGACGATGCATATATAAAAGATTTTTCAGGTATGGCAACAATGACAGCACAAGAATCAAATGCAGTTGAAAAAGCAATTGCTGATGCACAACAACATTTAACGTCAATTGGTAATGCATTTGAATTTTTAGATGGATCAGATGCAGGCAATGATTTAAAAATCAATATTGCGGCTAACATGAATGCTAATATTAAACAGAATTCTATACAGCAAGATCCTGAACAGTTTTTCAATCAGTTTGTTGCTGACTACACACGTAGAGCAGAAGAAAAAATTGCGGCACTAAAAACAGGCAAAGAAGGACCTGCAGGACAGCGCCGTTTAAATGCCCTACAAATTGGGCTAAATTACTTAAATACTAATAAGAGTAATATGATGAACTTTTATGCACTGTGGCTTAAATTAGGTGCTATAAAAGACATATTATATAAGAAACTATCAAATATCAAAGCAATTGATAGTTTTGAAGAAGTTAATGGAGAACTAAAAGTAAGAGATCCAGAAGGCTTTGTTGCAGTTGACCATATTGGAAATGCAGTAAAAGTTGTGGATAGACTAGACTTTAGTAGAAAAAATTTTATGAAAAGCGAAAAAATAGAAATAGATTTTGTAAACGATTTAATGACAGAAGCAAGAATGTTTAGATCACGTCACGGATTATCAAATTATTCAGCACAAGATATGGCAAATAACATTTTTGCACATGCAATTGCACTACAGGTTTTAAATAGAGAGTTTAAGTATTCTTCTGTAGCAAGTAACTATGCTGGTAAAACAATGAGTTATGGAAACTTTGATTATTTTAGATCAAATGGCACAGATATGTATGCAATGTTACACGCCTTGTTTGGTAAAGGATCAATTACAAAATTTGCAGACGAAAAAAACAGTGAAATATTATTAAAAAGAATGCGTCCAAACATGGCTCAGATTAAAGATTATTTAAATCACATATCATCATCTGGTGCAAATGCTGATGCAGAAAAAAGAATGCTACAACAGTTACAATCTATGCTTTTTGTAAGTGACAGCAGTTTAAAATCAATGAAAAGATTAGCAGGTGATTGGGAAAATCTAAAAACAAGAGAAAAAAGAACATTGGTTTCAAGTTTATTCAATTACTTTAGAGCTAACGCACCTAAATCATCAATGATGTCTACACTACAACAACTATCACGTGAGCGTGATTATGCAGATGGCGAACAAGTAAAACCATCAAAAGCAATGGCTGTGGGTGCGGCATTGGCAGGTGCATACATTGGATATAAATTTGGCAGAGGCAAAGGTCCGTCATATGCTGATAAGGTTAAAAATTTAGATTTAAGAAGGAAGAAAAAATAATGGCAGTTAGAATTAATGGAGCGGCAAGAGGTGGCGAGTTTATCAGTAGTAATCTACAGTTTTATATAATGTATACAAATATTGATATAACACAAACAGGCAGTTATCAAGATGCTACACAAAAAGATTTTGATTCTCTTGTACAAATGATTGCAATGTTTTCACAGGTAATTATTTCAAATGATCCTGTACAGGTTGCTGATCTAAATGTTAATGGTGCTCCAACACTAACAGGTGCAGGATGGATATTTAAATTTGCAGTAGAACATCCTGATGTGTTTAAAGAAAATAGTGATCCTGTTGGTAAATTAATTAGTTCTATGGATGGAGTTGTACTAAATGGTGGCACTATTGCAACTACAGGATCAAAAAATTTAGAATTTAGTCAGTCGGAGACACTATAAAATGGATAATCAACCAAATAAAAAATTACATGGTAATTTAGCAAGTTTAGAATCTCAGAGTTTAGAAACTCATGTGGTTGTGTCACATGAAAGACACGAAGAAATACAAAAAAGATTTGATAAAGTTGATCTACGTATGGACAAGATGGAAGAACATACAGATAGACAGTTTACAAAAATTGAAAGAATTATTATATGGTCAATGGGTACATTGTTTATTACGCTATTGACTACATTGTTTACAATTGTATATAGGGCAGGATAAGATGATTATTGCTGAAATTGATAACAACGTTGGTTTACCAGAATCAAGATTGATTTTTGGCCGCAAAGGAAACAAAGTGGTCAAAAAATATCGTTGTACTTTTGGCAGAAAAAAAGGCAGAATTGTAACTAACCCTAGTGTATGTTCTGCTCCACTAGACATTAAAAAAAGATTTACACTTAAAAAAACAAGAGCACGTATGGGACAGAGAATTATAAGAAAATCTCTGCGTACAAAACGTTTCAATCCAGCATCTAAACGTGTACAACAAATGAACAAAGCACTAAGAAGAAGGTAAATATTAGCATGAGCTTAAAAGATGATATTTTAAACACTATGGATGATCCAAAACAATTTACTAATCGAATTAGTAAACTAGTTCATATGCCAGCAAGTGTTGTTAAATCATTAACAGAACCACTAGGACTTAAAGATTACATGAATCTAGCCAAAGCAGTTGACGAAGAAGATCCAGAAAGTGCAAAACGTATTTTGTTATCTGGATATGATCAATTAGACGATGTGGTTAAAGATTTGCTTGATGAATATACAAGTAAAACAGTATCAAAGAATACAGCATCTGCAGGAAATACCAAAGGTAATACAACAGTTGCACCAAAAACAACTACAGGTACAGAAAAAACTCAAGGAACACAAAGTACACAACAAGCATCTAAAGATCAAGCAAAAGATATGATGAAAAATGTTGACAAAGAAATTTCAGGATCAATAAAAAAGTTGCAAAAAGATCCAGAATTTGCTAAAATAGTACAGTTTGCAGATATAATTGCAAAGAATAAAAAATAATATAATAAAAGTTATATGTTTAGACAAAAAAGAAAACAAAGATATGAAGTTGCCGCTTATGTTGATGAGCTAACAGATGGCATGACTGCACGTACTCTACAAGAACACTATAGATTTTGGCGTATAATGAATACATGGGGAAGTCCAGTTAAAGGCAGTGCAGAATTTTTAAGTGCAGTAGAAAAAAAGATCAATAAAATAACTAGTACAGAAGCAGTAGTTAACCAAAATAAAAATATAAACACTGCAAAATTGTTAGCTGACAATCTTAATAAGTTAGACGATTCAGTATTAAAAGAAGTAGTAGAAGTTGCAGTAATTGATCCAAAATTTAAAAAAGCACTTACTACACAGCGAACAGATCATGGTGTAAAAGTAGGGAATTATCTAATTAAAATACGTCCTTTTAAAAAAAGATATATGTATGATGTAGTTAATTTAAACAACAATGAAATAGTATCAAAAGATATCAAACTATACGAAATGGCCTTTTGTTTAGTAAACTATCTAAATGATGAACTATTGTATACTGATCCTATGATGATCGAACTACACAATATATATAACAACTATGTGCAGTATTCAAATACAGCATCACAATACAAAAAATTATATTTTGAAGCTAAAAAAAGAGAAGATTTTTCAAAAGAAGCTAAAAATCAAGCCGATTTTGAAAAAAATAGAGATTTAGCACTAGAATGTAAGGCAAAGATCACCTATTTGTTTAAAAAAAATACTGGATAAAAATAAAGAAAAGTATAAATAAGTTAAGTAAGGTAGAAACATTATGAATATATCAGAGTTCGAAAAACCAGCTAGTGAAAAGTTAGCAAAAATTAATGAAACACTTGATTCGTTATACGGATTTAAAGTGTATGACACTATTGACATTAAAAAATTGTATGATGTTAAAAAAGATCTTAAAACAAAGTTAAAAGAACTTGAATCATCAATGCCTTTTAATGCATATTCAACAAATGCAAAGTATATGAAACATTTACTATTAGCAGAAGCAATTGAACAAATGATTGAAGCAAAGAAAAAAGATCATGATAAAGATGGTGATATTGACTCTGATGATTATATGGCGGCCAAAGACAAGGCTATTAAAAAAGCAATGGGCAAAAAAGTTAAAGAAGGCGGTGTTGGAAACATGAAACTTGAAATGGAAGAAGATGCTGAACATATGAGCAAAGCAGAATTCATTAAAACACATGGCCAACGTTATGCTTACATCTGGGACAGAGTTCAAAAAGACATGAAAGGCGATCCACGTACTAATGAAGAGCTTACTGCAAAACAAAAAAAATTACCAGCAGGATTACAAAAAGCAATTGCTAAAAAGCAAGGCAACAAACCAAAAGACAAGGTAGAAGAAAAAGTGGCATCATTAAAAGCACTATTAGAACAAGAAGTTGAAAAAGCAGAAATAGTTATTGCGGCAAAAAGTCTTGTAGACGAATTACAAGATATGATTGAGCAACTTGGTAAAATGCAAAATGACGAATTAGGTGCAGTAGTTGATCAAATGTCATATCAATATGGCGCAGACAAGGCATCATCATTTAATCAATCAGTTGCATCACAATTAGAGACATTACTTGATTCATTAAAGTCAGCCAAAGAAGCAGTCAATAATGAAGTATTAGTTTTAACTGGTGAAGCACCAGCACAGTCAGATATGGCTCCAGCAGATTCAGATCTAGGCGACATGGAAACTGACGCAGATGCAGGTACTGATTTGGAAGCACCAGCAGATGATTTAACTGGTGGAGATGATTCAGCAAGTGGCCCAGAAGAAAATCCATTAGGTAGAGCCAAAAAGGCTTAACTAATGAAAATCCTAGAAGTTATTGGCGAAGACAAATATATTGATCAGTTAGATGCTGACATTAATACAGTAATCATAACAATGATGGCTAATAATGTTAATGAGATTTCTCTAGAAGAATTTCAAAAACAACTACAAGGTCTAGGTTCAGATATTGACAGTCAAGCATTAAGATCACATTTACTTAATAACGGAAAAATAAAATCAATAACCGGTAACAAAATTATACTAGATACACCTGCTAGTAATTCAAGTTTCAGTAAACAAGATGATACAGCAGATACAGTTTCCAAAATGGCCACTCAATCTGCTAAATCTAGTATAGATAATTAATTGACATTTGATTATTAAGTTGCTATAATAGTTATAAAATAATTGGAGATATTACTAATTATGCTGACAAAAATCTGTGATTGACAGATTCTGTTTTTGTGCTATACTAAACACAGTTAAGGAGTACAAAAATGACAAACGCAGTAAATTGGTTATTGGGATTGTTTTATTTGGATAAACCAAAAGAAAAAACACCTAATGAATCTCCAACAGTAAAAAAGGCTTCTTCTACAAAAAAAGTTGCTAAAATAAAAGCAACTGCAAAAAAGAAGAATGTGATTAAAAATTATGTTGGAAGAAAACCAAAAAGTAGACAATAAATCTTTATTAGTAGAAAAATTCCAATATCAACAATTCAAAAGAAAAAATGTTGATGGGCAACGATATTATGTAAATGCTGACGGCGATCCGGTGCCGTCAGTAACCTCTATACTTTCTAAAACCAAAGATATGACAGCTCTTAATGAGTGGAAAAAACGAGTAGGCGCCTCTGAAGCACAACGTATTGTAACTGAATCAGCAAATCTAGGTACAATCATGCACAAACATTTAGAATGTTATATTGAAGGTATAGAAAGACCCAGCGGTACAAATCAAGTATATGTACAAGCAAAGAATCTAAGTGAAACTGTGATTGAGCATGGGCTTAAAAACGTTGATGAAGTTTGGGGTATAGAAACACATCTAGCATTTCCAGGATTGTACGGCGGAACAGCAGATTTAATTTGTGTGCATGAAGGAGTGCCTAGTATAGGTGACTTTAAAACATCACGCAAGTTTAAGAAAAAAGAATGGATTGAAGACTATTTTATGCAGGCATCTGCTTATGCACTAGCTCATAACGAAGTATATGGTACAAACATACAAAAAAGTGTGATTTTTATGGTTACACATGACAATCAATACCAGCAATTTGTTGTAGAAGGTGAAGAATTTAAATCATTTACAAATAAGTGGTTAGATAGAGTTGAAACTTACTACAAAATGAATAAATAGTAGTATATTGGAGTAAATCAAGTGGCAACAACATATACTAGAATTAAAAATAGACGTGGTAATAAAGCAGATCTTCCACAGCCGTTGGCTGATGGCGAAATAGGTCTAGCATTAGACACACGTGAAGTATATATTGGTGCTGGAAATCAAGATTTATTAAACACAGATGTACAAGTAACACCTTTTTTAGATGCACAATCAACAATATCAGATGACTTAGGAAATTTAACATCATCTACTACAAATAATGGTATTTTAAATTTTAATATTACAGGTACAGAAGTTCTAAGTCCAGGGGCAAATATTGCACTTGCTTTTAATACATCACAATACGGGCTACCAACAGGTCATCCAAAGATATCAGGTGGATTAGAAGAATCCGATTTAGTAGTTACAAAATACGTAAACGGTATTCCAACAACATATGATGCTTCAGAATACACGTTAGCATTTAGTGGAACAACAACTTACATTAATTTCACAGGAGCAAATGTTCCAGAAGTTGGATCATCACTTATAGTATCAAAATGGACCAAAGCACAAATTACAGAGCATATTAGAACTCGTGCTAGTTGGGAAGCAAGTGATAATTCTATTGCTTCATATGATAAATGGCAAGAAGGAAATTTGTCAACTAATCAAGTATTTGTTGATGTAACAACAGGAACAGGTTTTGTACAATTTGTAACAGCGTCTGAAAAAACAGATTTATTAACAGCAAACGTAAATGATTGTATTAATACAATTGGTGAGCCTAGCACTTATAGTTTTTTAGGAGAAAATTCTGCAATACATACACCTGTAAGAGATGTTGAAATAGATTCAAATTTAAAAATTGATTTAGATACTCCACAACAAGCATATAACATTTCAAGATTTATAAACAAAAAAAGAGGCAGTGTTTCAAGAGTAGCAAGTAACATTGAAATATTTACTGAAGCAAGTTATCCACGTTATCAGACTAATCAATATATTGGTAGTATGCAAACAAAAACATTAACTAATACTACACTAGTAGATACTTTAGTATTTGAATACTCAATAACAGAATCAAATGTTTATAAAATTGATTACAGTTTAAAGTTAGGTTCTAACTTTAGAACAGGAACAATTCATATTACAACAGATGGAACAACAACAGTAATTAACGACACACATGTTGAAACTGCAAGTACATCTGATGTAACTTTTTCAGCGGCCGTTAGCAGTTCTAAATTGCAATTAAATTATCAAAATGCTAATGCTTCTGATGCCAATTTGTCATACAAGATAGAACGTTGGTTACAAGCCTAACCGTAGGTTGTTAACAGATTTTTTCTGTTATTTTGGATTTAACTATTGCTTTTATCAATTGTATGATAGTATAATTAATTATTGTGCTGAATAAAAACACAACAAGGTATTAAAATTAAGTAAAAAATGAACGCAGTAAAAAATCAAACAGACATTTTCATTATAAAAAGAGACGGACAACAGGAACCTTTAGATATCAACAAAGTACACAAAATGACAGAAGCCGCATGTGATGGCCTGTCAGGAGTATCTTCATCATTGGTAGAAATGAATTCTGGTCTACAGTTTTCAAATGGAATGACCACACAACAAATTCAAGAAATTTTAATCAAATCAGCAAACGATTTAATAACACTAGAAAATCCTAACTACCAATATGTTGCGGCACGTCTATTATTGTTTACAATTAGAAAAGAAGTTTTTGGTAAACACATTGATCACCAATATCAAGTACCACTACAATTTTTAGTTGGTAGAAATGTTGAAAAAGGTTTATATGATTCAGCAATCATGAAACAGTACACAGATGAAGAATTTAAAACACTAGATTCATATATTAAACATGATAGAGATTATGATTTTACCTATGCAGGTCTAAGACAAGTGGTTGACAAATATCTTGTACAAGACAGAAGCACAGGTAAAGTATTTGAAACACCTCAATATATGTACATGCTGATTGCGGCTACACTGTTTGCTAACTATCCAAAAGAAACAAGAATGGGATACATCAAAAGATATTATGATGCAGTTTCAAAATTTAAAATTAATATTCCTACACCTGTTATGGCAGGTGTGCGTACACCACTAAGACAGTTTGCTTCGTGTGTGCTTGTTGATGTAGATGACACACTAGATAGTATTTTTGCAAGTGACATGGCCATAGGCAGATACATTGCTCAAAGAGCTGGTATTGGAATCAACGCAGGTAGAATACGTGGAATCAACTCACGTATCAGAGGAGGCGAAGTAGCCCACACTGGTGTTGTCCCGTTTCTAAAAAAGTTTGAAGCAACTGTGAGATGTTGTACACAAAATGGTGTGCGTGGTGGTAGTGCAACAGTTCACTTCCCAATTTGGCACCAAGAGATTGAAGATATTATTGTATTAAAAAACAACAAAGGCACAGAAGATAATAGAGTTAGAAAACTAGACTATTCAATTCAAATGTCAAAAATATTCTATGAAAGATTTATCAAAGGTGGAGACATTACACTGTTTTCACCACATGAAGTACCTGGCTTGTATGAAGCATTTGGTACACCAAAATTTGATGCACTATATAAAAAATATGAACAAGACAAAAAAATACCAAAAAAAACTATTCAGGCTCGCACACTAATTGGAGACATACTAAAAGAACGTGCAGAAACAGGTCGTATTTACATTATGAATGTTGACCACGCAAATGATCACAGCTCATTTATTGATCCTGTGCGTATGAGTAATTTATGTCAAGAAATTACACTACCAACTGATCCACTACAGCACATTGATGGCAAAGGTGAAATTGCACTGTGTATTTTAAGTGCTATCAATGTTGGCACACTTAAAGATACCAAAGAGTTAGAATCACTGTGTGATCTTGCTGTGCGTGGATTAGAACAAATTATTGACTATCAAAAATATCCAGTTAAAGCGGCAGAAATTTCAACCAAAGCAAGAAGATCTCTAGGTATTGGTTATATTGGTCTTGCACACTATTTGGCTAAAAACAAAGTGATGTACAGTGACAAAGAAGCATGGCAAATGGTCAACGAACTAACAGAAGCGTTCCAGTATTATCTGTTAAAAGCATCAAATGAAATTGCCAAAGAAAAAGGTGCGTGTGATTACTTTAAGAAAACAAAATATTCAAAAGGTTTATTACCAATTGACACTTACAAAAGAGATGTTGATACTATTGTATCTGCAAAGTTAACCATGGATTGGGAAGCATTGAGAAAAGACATTGTTGAACATGGACTAAGACATTCAACTCTGTCAGCACAAATGCCAAGTGAATCATCAAGTGTGGTTGGCAATGCAACTAACGGTATTGAGCCACCAAGAGCATATTTGAGTATTAAGAAAAGTAAAAAAGGTCCACTAAAACAAATAGTTCCACAGTATGAAACATACAAAAAATACTACACACTATTATGGGATATGCCAAGCAACGAAGGATATATTAATATTGTTGCGGCAATGCAAAAATACTTTGATCAAGCAATTTCAGGTAACTGGTCATACAATCCAACAAAATTTGAAAACAATGAAGTTCCTATGAGTGTGTTAACCAAAGACTTTTTAACAACATATAAACTTGGTTGGAAAACAAGTTACTATCAAAACACCTATGACTTTAAAGGTGAAGAACCAAACATAACAGATCAAGAAAACGTAAGCACACTAGATGAAGCAATTGCTAGTGCAGAAGAACATCAAGCACATCAAGAAGATGAAGCGTGTGATTCTTGTACAATTTAAATAAATATTGACACACGTAAGAAAGAATATATAATATAACTATGGCAAAAACAGTATTTAATAGAAATGAAGTTGATTTTACAAAAGAGCCAATGTTCTTTGGAGAAGATCAGAGTGTGCAGAGATATGATGTTTTTAAATATCCTGCATTGGATAAACTTAACCAAACCATGCTTGGTTATTTTTGGAGACCAGAAGAAGTAAGTCTACAAAAAGATCGTGCTGATTATCAAAATTTTCGTCCTGAACAAAAACATATTTTTACATCAAATTTGAAATATCAAACACTGCTTGATTCAGTTCAAGGTAGAGGTCCTAGTTTGGCTTTTTTACCGTATGTATCAAATCCAGAACTAGAAGGTTGTATTGTTACTTGGGATTTCTTTGAAACAATTCACTCACGTTCATATACACACATTATGAAAAATGTGTATGCTGACCCAACTGAAGTATTTGACACAATTTTAAATGATGAAGAAATATTAAAGAGAGCAGTATCAGTTACAGAAAATTATGATACGTTTTCTAAAATGGCAGAAGATTATTTTGTTAAAGGCGAAGGCGATATACTTGATGTTAAACGTCAATTGTATCTTGCAATGATTAACGTAAATATTTTAGAAGGACTAAGATTTTATGTTTCATTTGCTTGTACGTTTGCTTTTGGCGAATTAAAGTTAATGGAAGGATCAGCAAAGATCATTTCACTTATTGCACGTGATGAAGCAACACACTTAAACTTGTCAACACAGGTTATCAAAAACTGGCACAAAGGTGATGATGCTGGGATGACCAAAGCAATTAAAGGTTTAGATAATACAGTAATTAACATGTTTAAAAAATGTGTAGAAGAAGAAAAAGCATGGGCACAGCATTTATTCAAAGATGGATCAATCATTGGATTAAATGAAAAATTACTAGGCAATTATGTAGAATGGATTGCAAACAAAAGATTAAAAGCAATTGGCTATGATCCAATTTATGATCAGCCAGCAAATGCTAATCCTTTACCGTGGACAGCAAATTGGTTATCAAGTGCTGGTATGCAGGTTGCTCCACAAGAAACAGAAGTTGAAAGTTATATTATTGGCGGGTTAAAACAAGATGTTGATGATAAAACTTTTGAAGATTTTGAACTTTAATTATGAAAAATTTTGTGGCAATTGGAACAAGTCATACTCAAGAAATGCATACTCATCAAGGTAGTAATGACTATTCTGCTTATTATGTTGATTGGAAAAATGAACAAAGATGGTCAGAGTACCTTTCTAAAAAACTAGACTACCAAAACTATTATAATCGTGCAATAGGATCTTATGGAATAGAAACGTATCCTGCTAGATTTGTTTCTGTAGTAACTGATTTATCTCCAGACTTTGTATTGATAGAAATACCGTCATATGACAGATACGAAGTTGCAATTCACCATGATGAATATTGTTCTGGGGATATATTACTTGACGAGCACTGGTTAGAACCTAACGAACTTGGATATGTAGGAAACGGGAAATATAAACCTTCTACATATTTGTATAAAATAAATAACGGTGACACTGATATTAATCCTTCTAACTTAGAAAAATTTCAAAATCTATCAACTAAAATTCCTGCATCAATTTTACAACAATCAACAAGATTAAATGTTTATAGAAATAAATTGTACTATGAAGATCAAATAATTAGCATGTGTTTAATAATATCCGGATACCTAGACAATCAAAAGATTGATCATGCCTTTTTTAATTTTAATTGTGAAGTTGACAAATCAATTATAAGTAAGTATAATATAAACTATGTGAATAAACAAATAGGATATAAAAGCATATATGATTATATAAACAAAAATTTTGATGATAAAGATTATTATGCAGACAGCGTACATTTAAATAGTAAGCACTGGAAACAAATAGTTGATGACGTTTTTATTCCATATTTTGAAAGTAGAAAGTAAAACATGTTAAAACAAAAACTAAACAAAGATGACGTTGTAGTATTTCGTACTGTGGGCAGTGACGAGATGTTGATGATAAAACTTTTGAAGATTTTGAACTTTAATTATTAATTATGAAAAACTTTGTGGCAATTGGAACAAGCAACGTTCATGAAAATTTTGCAAATTCAAATTCACTTAACAAAGAAGATAATTTTTGTATTAACGAATATAGTAATCAAAGAATAAACAAACTTGATTACTACATTGATTGTGCTAAAGAAAAAACTTGGTCAAATGTACTTTCAGACAAGTTAGGATATCAAAATTATTTTAATAAAGGGTTAGGAGGGTATGGAATAAACACATACTCATTAAGAGTAATAGAGATAGTTAAGAATATAAATCCAGATATGTTACTTTTAGAAATTCCATGTTATGGTAGATTTGAGGTAGCACTTGATACAACTTTATACAAACATAAAGATGCATTTACTAATAATTATTGGCACTTAGATAATAAAAAACAACTTGAAAAATATTTATATAGTTATGGTCCAGGCGATACAGGATTAGACCCGATGAATTTTGAAAAATTTAAAAATTTAGATATAGTAAAAATGAAAGGTCTTAGCTCAAAGTCAATAAAAAGTCTAACATCATTAAATGTATATCTAAATAAAGAATATTATATTGATTTTATTTTTTCTCAAGTGATTATGATATCTAATTATTTAGAATACAATAAAATTAATTATGCATGGTTTAATTATAATTTTCAACCTAATATTAATATCAATTCTAATAGTAAAACTGATTTTGAGTTTGACATAAATCTATTTAGACATTATAATGTTAAATGTGTTAATGAAATAATTAATAATAAAACATTAAATGATTATGTTGTTAAAAACTATAAACCAAATTTAGAAACAGGGTTTCTAGCAGATGGAATGCATTTAGACAGCAAATACTGGAGAATGCTTGTTAATGATGTTTTTATTCCATATTTTGAAAGTAGAAAGTAAAACATGTTAAAACAAAAACTAAACAAAGATGACATTGTGGTATTTCGTACTGTTGGTAGTGATGAAGTAATTGCAAAATTAGTTGAAGAAACCGATACATCTTACAAAGTATCAAAACCACTAGCACTTGCAATGACTCAACAAGGTGTTGGAATGACAGCATATATGATTATGGCTGATCCTGAAGCAACTTTTGAGTTTTTAAAAAGCACAGTGATCACCGCAGTTTTAGCCAATAAACAGGCCAAAGATGCATACACACAAAGTACATCTAAACTTGTTACACCTAGTACACCTTCTATAGTTGTATAATAAATACTATTATAATAGGAGAAACAAATGCCACAAGTAGCAAGAGTTGGAGATGCAGACACAAATCATGCACCATGTTCCCCGGGATCGTGTGCAACCGGGTCACCAAATGTTTTAGCAAATAATATTGCTGTACACAGAGTAGGTGACTCAAATACACCGCATGGATTTATATTGTGTGTACCACATTCAACAGCATTGGCATCAGGATCTCCAAATGTGTATGCAAATAATCAACCAATTGGAAGAATTGGTGATTCTTATGGTTGTGGGATAAAAGTTAATGCAGGATCACCAAATGTGATTGCAAATGGTTAGGAATAAAAAATGACACAAACAATATTACCAGGTGAAGACCAAGGACTGTTTAAAGATTTTGAAGGCACAGCAATTAGTCAAAGCCTTGGACCAATTGCAAAAGAAAGTTTACAAAATGGATTATTTGATGTTACTGATGCTAAAGATTTATGGGGTAACGATATTAAGACAATGCCAGCATTTCAAAATCCACATACTCAAACAATATCGCAAATTAGATCAGGATTATATGATGGAAATGGTGTTGGTTGGAATGGCATAAACAGTTTGCCCTCTGGTTGGGATGATCCAAATTTATCAACAAGAGCAACAGTAACAGAACTTGGTCGTCCAATGACAGATGCTGAAGTTTTAGATTTGCAAAAAGTTGATGGAATATTAAATGATTTTAATAGACATACTAATATACAAAGTGGTGTTGATCAAACAGACTATGGACAATCAAATCCTTTTTCGTTTTTAGGTGTAAGTGGCGGACCAAGTTTTACTTTACCTACAGGTCATTTGCCAAGACCAATTGGACAGATGTTATCAATAGGACAAGGTATAAATGCACTTAATACATCATTAGGAGCCGCGGCCGCAGTGGGCACAGGACCTTGTGCATTTATAGATGATATTTTTGGTGCATTGTCAAAAGGTGCCGGAATACTAAATCAAATACTTGCTTTTATCGGACAAGCAATAGGACTTTTAAATTTAATTGCAGGTATAATTGGATATATAGTTCAACTTGCACAAATGATACTAGCAGACTTGGCAAATCTAGCAGGAGCAATTGCAAGAATTACCAATGCCGCTATAGCAGGATTGTTAGATGGATTAATGAGTGATCCTTGTATGAGACATTTAATTACGGCAGGCATTGCTGGTTACGGATTGTTACAAACAATTAAAAAATTTACATAAAATGAATAATATAAAAATATTGTGTGCTTTACCACAAGAAGTAGAAGGTCTCTATAATACAGAAATATTCTTTACAGGTGTAGGCAAAATTAATGCCGCCTCTACTACAGAACAAATTATCAAAGATTATAAACCAAAGTTAATTGTTAACTACGGCACAGCAGGCACATTAAAAAAAGAAATTAGTGGATTAGTACAAGTAACAGGTTTTGTTGATCGTGACATGGATGCAACACCACAAGGTTTTAAATTAGGTCAAACACCTTTTGAAAAAGACATTATGTTAGGAACATCAAAAGTAGTGTGCGGAACAGGAGATACATTTGCTATCTCTAAACCAAAAATAGAATGTGATATTGTAGACATGGAAGCCTATGCAATAGCAAAAATTTGTAAAAAATACAAAGTTAAATTTTTATGTTACAAATACATTTCTGATTCTGCAGATAGTGATGCTCCGGATAATTGGGCAGAAAATGTAGCCAAAGGTTGTAAATTGTTTAAAGAACAGGTAATAGATAATATTAAAAAGTATGAAGAATTTTTTTAATTCAGATAATGTAATATATATTGGGTTTCCATTTGGACACAAAGGTCATTTTTTATGGGAATTATTTTTAAAATCAAAAAATGTATTTAACGAGTATCCAACAGAAAGTACAATTACAAATCCTTTTTATAAAATTAGTAAATGGCATAGAGATCAAACAAAAGTAGATTATACAAGTGTTGTGGTCGAAGGAGAAAGAATTAATCTTTATCAACATGATCCTTTTTGGTTGTTTTATGATCAAGATACTGAGTATATGAAACAATGGCAACAAGAATGGAATGATAGATTTTATAAAAAATTTAAAGATAAAAAGTTGTTAATGAAAGGTCATCAACATTATGTTGATTACAATAATTTGTTTAAAGAGTCTAAAGTTCTTTTAGTTAATAGTAATATGAATTATATTGATAAAATGGTTAATACACTTATACTTGCATTTGAAAATTGCATGGAAGAGTATACATTAAAAAATGAGACTGATAAAATTGTTTTTAGGAAAGAAATTTTAGATACAAAGAGTTATAATAGATACAAAAATAATATTTTAGAAAGAGTTCATCATGAACAACAGTGGAACAAAAATATTAATAGAGATTCAATACGTATTCATTATAGAAATAGTTTTATAACATTATTAGAAAATTGGAACAGTAAGTTTAAAGATTTAAAAAATAAAAATATTTATTGTCTAGATATTGAAAATTTAATTAGTAATAAAGATGAATATTTACGTGTTTGTGAACATCTAGATATTATTCCTAATTTAAAAATTTATGAAAAATATGTTGAAATCGAAAAGCAATAAATAATTTAAAAGGAAGGGTGGCAGAGCGGTTGAATGCACCGGTCTTGAAAACCGGCATAGGCGCAAGTCTATCGAGAGTTCGAATCTCTCCCCTTCCGCCATATATAATTAACTACTATTATAAATAAAGTTATGTTAGATCAATTAGAAAAGATATTAGAACAAAGAACAACAGTTAAGTATTTTGATGGTAACCCAATTCCACAACATATTGTTGATTTGATTAAAAAATCAGTAGCACAAACGCCTTCTTGTAATAATAGATACAACTTTAAAGTAAAAGTATTAGGGCAAAGTTTAGAACATAGACGTGCCAAAGTAGGACTATATGAATATATCTGTACAGTATCAAACAAAGAAGTTCGTTATAGTGACGATAATGATTTAATGGTTTTAAGATCACCAAGATCAGTTAAAGAAGCATATGAGTGGAATAATCAAAGAATATTAAGAACACAAATAAACGGACAAGCACTTGCTCCATTACTTTTAGTATGGTATTTTGCAGACGGAGATCCAATAGATAACGATTATCTTGATATTGGATTGTCTTGTTGGAATTCAATTATAACAGCAGAATCTCTTGGAGTGCAGAGTGGCTTTTGTGGTTGTTTTGATAATGAATGTTTAAAAGAATTTTTAGACATAGAAGGTTTACCTATAGTGATGGTAGGGTTTGGTTTTGCAAGTGAGAAAGAATCAAACAAAGAAAAACATCCTGACAAACCAAGACCATCTTGGGATAATATTATTAGTTAATTACTTGACTTTTTTAACTATCTATAGTATTATACAACTATGACCTACGTAGTAAATGAAAACTGTATTAAATGTAAACATACAGACTGTGTTGAAGTTTGTCCAGTAGATTGTTTCTATGAAGGAGAAAATTTTCTAGCCATTAATCCAGACGAATGTATCGACTGTGGCGTATGTGAGCCAGAATGTCCAGTTGATGCAATTGTGGCAGATACTGATCCAAATATTGCTAAATCAGAATTAGACTATTGGGTTCACATAAATACTGAGTATGCTAAACAATGGCCAAATATCACAAAGAAAAAAGATGCATTACCAGAAGCAGATGAATATGATCCAAAAAATTACGGCAAATCAAAAAAAGGTCTTCTGTCTGAAAAACCTGGAACAGGAGATTAATAAATGAGCGACGAAACAAAATTAAATCAACCATTAAGTAAAAACATGAATGATCGTATTGATGTTGACATAGAAACATTAAGAAAACATCATGTAATGATTGCAACACCTTGTTATGGTGGTATGATAGGTGAACCGTATCTAAAAGCAATGACAGGTCTTGCTATTCTTTTCAAACACTATGGGTTAAATTTTACACTAGCAACTCTTTCAAATGAAAGTTTAGTTACACGAGCTCGCAACACCCTTACAGCAATGTTTTTAAAAGATCCACAATTTACTCATTTGATGTTTATTGATGCTGATATTGGATTTATACCTCAAGATATTATTAAACTATTACACAGAGACAAAGAGATTGTTACAGGTGCTTATCCTAAAAAATCAATTAATTGGCCAGCAGTACATGGAGTAGCCACAGATCAAAAAACAACTGATCCATTTGAACTAGCAAAGTTTCAAGCATCATACGTGTTAAATATCAAACGTGAACACAGCGACACAAAAGAAATTCCATTGATAAAAGGATTAATTCCTGTGTTAGATGCTGGTACAGGATTTATGATGATCAAACGAGAAGTCATAGATAAAATGACTAAAGAATATGCTGATACAAGATACAATAATGATCTAAATACGGATCCAAGTTTACAACCATATTTTTATGCATTATTTGACACAATGATTGAACCAGAATCAAGAAGGTATCTTTCAGAAGATTATACATTCTGTAGACGTTGGCAAAAAATGGGTGGTGAAATTTGGATGGATCCGTCAATTAATTTAGATCACTATGGATCTTATGCTTTCCAAGGTAATATTTCAGAACAGTTTACTTTGGTCAAAAAAGACGATTGATTTAAATCAATTAATATGCTATAATAAATCATGTCATTAGTAAATATACTTCGCCAGTGGTTTCATACCGTTCCTAATAAAGATGAAACAATTTCTACAGGTGATCAAATATTATATGACAATTTTACTCACTTACAAAATTTTGTTGAATACTATGTTGCACAAATATATACTAGTAGCCCCGATATTTCTTATAGAAGTAAAGAAAAAGGTTTATTAGGTATAGATTGGCTATATGCACAGAAATCTAAAGATCCACATTATCAATCTGCACTACAAGAGATTAAAATATTATATAATTGGTGGGTTGATCTTAGAACACAACGTACTGATCCATGGAAAGATATAGATACAACTTATAGTAAGTTTAAAGAAGAATGGTTGCATACAACAGAAGATAAAGATAGTGAGTATAAAGAGTATATGGATAAATGTCGATATGCTGAAAAACTACAAACATTATATATTAACGAGGACACAAAAATGTTATTGAGGTTAATTCAAATAAGAAATTATTTGTAATTGATAAATAACAATGAGCAGGATGTACAAAAATGGCAAAAAATAAAAATAAAAAAACTTTTAATTTAACTAATCAACAAGTAGTAGATGCATTTGCACAATATCTCTATGATATTGGTGAATTAGGTAATGGTGAATTAACTGGAGAGTTAGTTTATGAGTTATCTGAAAACAATGGTGCAACAGTTGTATTAACAATTAATGAATCCAAAGATGAGGATACAGAATAATATGTCTAATTCTGAATTAGAGAAATTAAAAGAACAACACGCAAAGTTGCATACAGCAATTGAAAAAATGTTAGATACAAATCAAGTAGATGACAATAAACTTACAGTAATGAAAAAACACAAACTCTGGTTAAAAGATAAAATTACTGATATCGAAACAACAACAGAACTCCAAAACACATAAAAATGTTTATCCCTGATTATCTAGGAAATGATATCTGGTCTCTTCCATTAATTAATAGAGAGCATTATAAGATTCAAAAAATTATCGAAATAAATGAATCAGATGATTATGAAAATTTAATTAAAAATTTTCCTTGGATTGAATTAGATATTGGCTACAGTTGGCAAACTTGGGAAAATGAAATAAAAGGATTAGATAAATTTAATCTTTTTCAACCACATAAAAATGAATACAGCCATGGTTGGAAAAGTATTATAGCATATGATGGCGAATGGAATGAAAAAGTAATAGAGTGTTGCCCTGCTATGACAAAATGGTTTAGAGAAGTTTTTTCAAAAGATTATAATTTTGGGTCAAAAGAAAAAATAGAGATAATGGCACTAGAGCCTCAAGGACATATTGAGCTTCATAAAAATAAAGAAACTGACCATCATAGTTTTAATGTAATAAAGTTTTTACTTAATAGTCCACAGTACTATGATGTTGTTATGTTTAATCCAAACCCAATGGACAAAACTAAACTAAAAGATAAAGATTACATTGGTAAAATTCCAACTGAATCTGGATCAGCAATTCAACTTGATTCAGGAAATTATTTTACAGCACGTAATTTGAGCGATCAAACAGTATATTATATTGTAGCTCAACTAAATACAGTTGATTTAAAAAAAGCAAAACATGAATATAACAAAAGTATAAAAAAAACAATAGGAAACATAAAAAGAAATGCACGAATATAGTTGTAAAATATTAAGAGTAATAGACGGTGATACTGTTGATGTAGATATTGATTTAGGATTTGGAATATGGAGACACAAAGAACGTGTACGATTATTAGGAATAGATACTCCCGAATCAAGAACTAGAGATCTAGAAGAAAAACGTTTTGGACTATTATCTAAAAAATATTTAAAAGACCATTATCCAACCGGTAGTATGGCAGTACTTAGAACACACAAAGATGCAACAGGAAAATTTGGCCGTATACTAGGAGAACTAGTCTGGGAAAATACAACCATTAATAAAAAAATGGTTGACGAAGGCTACGCAGTATTATATAATGGACAAAGCAAAGATGATGTTCAAGAACAACATCTTAAAAACCGTACAAAGTTAACGGAAGCTGGAAAGATATAGGAAACTATAAATAAAGTTAGTATATAATGGCTAGTTTAGATTTACATGGTTATTATGTACAAGATGCTTGGAGAGAGTTTACAAAGTTTGTACATGAACACAAGCATCAAGGTCTTAAGTATGTTACTGTAATTACAGGACAAGGTAAGATCAAAGAAGAATTTGAACTATGGGTTGAAGGTAACGATAGTTTAAAAGAATGTGAGCTACTGCCTACAAATGGTGCTTACAAAGTATACTACAACAAGGAGTACAGATGAGTACAGGTAAATTAAAATGGTATAATGCGGCAAAAGGATTTGGCTTCATAGTACCAGATGAAGGCGGCAATGATGTGTTTGTTCATGTTTCTGCATTTAAAGATGCTGGCATAACAAAAATTGATCAAGGTCAAGCAATGGAATATACTGTTGCTGAACACAAAGGCAAGCCTGTTGCAACACACTTAAAAGTTTTAGGTGAAGCAACTACTGAATCAAATAACGAATCAGCATAACAAACGGAGGTTTATGGCTAAAGAAGTCATTGGGACTTTAAAATTAGTAATAGAAGCCGGACAGGCAAAACCTGCTCCACCTGTAGGACCAGCTCTTGGACAACGTGGTATACAGATCATGGAATTCTGTAAACAGTTCAACGATAAAACAAAAGGCATGGAAGGTCCTATTCCATGTTTGATTAGTGTTTATAAAGACAAAAGTTTTTCTTTTGTTCTTAAGAAACCACCTGTTACATATTATATATTAAAAGCAGTTGGGTTATCAAAAGGTGGTAGAACTCCAGGTAGATCTACTATCAAACAAATTACTAAAGATCAGATTAGAAAAATTGCTGAAGACAAAATGGAAGACATGAATGCTTTTACTGTAGAACAAGCAATGGCACAGGTAGAAGGATCATGTCGTTCTATGGGCATAAAAGTTCAAGAGTAGTTGTAGCAAAACTGCATATCTAACCTGCTGTAAAAACACTTAAAATTTACATTTTTTGCTGTATAATAGATATAAATATCTGCGGTAATAAAATTCCAAAAGATATTTAACTTAACATTAAGGAGAATTAACATGTGGCCTTACACATACGAAGAATGGGTAGAACTTAGTAAACCCAAAAAGCAAGGAAAGAAGTAGATGAAAAAACTAAAAAGAGTGTTTGATATATTTTTTGCACCTAGTGAAGAAAAAGGTAGTGATCCTTTATGGATACTAGCAACAACAGAATATAGAAACAATCCACAGTACGCATATGAGCAACTAAAGAAAGGACTTAGACCATAATGATTAGACAAATTTTAAACGCATTATTTGGTAAGTCAGCAACAAACTGGCAAGAGCAGTATCTAGCACAATCTCAAGATCATTATGATCTTGAAAGACGCCAACGTGAGCTTGACAGAGGTCAGTTCAACGGTGGAAGATATCGTTCATTATATCAAAAATTTTATAATTAAAAAGAAGCCTATAACGGGCTTCTTTTACCACTAAAAATATAAGTACAATTGGTAGAAAGCCTAACGCCTCAGATTACATCAAAAGACGGTAAGCGATCCTAACTTAACAATTTGGAGAAGTCTATGGAAAAGATTTTTAGATCCATGGGCGACGGGATCCTAATGCTTAATGCTGTTTTTAACAAACAGCAACGGTCATTAAAAAATCCGGCCGGCCAGTCGGATCGTGTGAAGCGATTTAAAAGATGGTTATCCTACGAACCATCAAAACACTACTTTAAGGGTTCTGAATCCCAAATATCAAAGGATTTTAACCCACATAAGTAATCTTCTTGACAAGGTGCGTTGTTTAGTGTATTATAAACACTATGCTACAACGCACTTTGCATATGAGGACTAAACGTCAACCCTCACTAAACACTCTGCCGTTAGAAACAGGAGACCTTTATGGCAAAACATTATAGTACAAAAACCTATGGACACAACATAGGACTGTCAGCAGTGTTTAGACAACCAAACGCAGACCATTCGCACTGCCACTTGTTACATGGATACAGTTTACAATTTAAATTTACTTTTGGTTGTGATCATTTAGACAACAAAAACTGGGCAGTAGATTTTGGTGGACTTAAACCACTAAAAAAATGGTTAGAAGATCACTTTGATCATAAACTTGCACTCGATAAAAACGATCCACATCTTGAAAAGTTTAGAGAATTAGAAAAATTAGATCTAGCAGAAATTAGAATTTTTGATGGTGTTGGCGCAGAGAAATTTGCCGAACATGCTTTTAACTATGCAGATGGATTGATCAGAGAAGCAACAAACAATCGTTGCTATTGTGTAAGTGTTGAATGTGCAGAACACGGAGCCAACTCAGCCATTTACAGTATTGAGTAATTTATGTCTAGTATTGCTGTATTTCCAAAATGGGATATGCTTGATGAACTGTTAAAGCGAAATCCAAAAACAATAATTGAAATTGGAACGTACTATGCTGGCTGGACAAAATATATTTCTGATAACACCAATGAAGATGCACGAATTTTTACTTTTCAATCTCCACACGATTTAACACATTTAGAATCTTCTCAAACAGATCAACATGATATACTCCCTCAAGAAGTTGCAGATACATTAAAATTAGACACAAATTGTTGGGCACAAGGTGATAAACCGAATCCAGACTGGAAATCAAGTGTTAAGAAAAGAATACCTGAAAAGTATCATGGCAAATATGATTTTAATATATTAGCAGAAGCAATAAAAGAAAATAAAAAAGCAATTCCTATATTGTGTCATTCACCGTTAAATTTTGATTGGCCAATAAAATATGATCTAGGAGTAATTAATATAACCTATAAAGTTGATTTAAATCTTGAGCAAATTAATTATTGGATGAAATATATTAACGATGATGGGGTATTGTGTGTTAGTACATACGGCACTCAACAACAACTACACGAAAAAGTCAGTAAAACTTTTAAATCTAAACCTTGGGGACAAGGATATATTTGGATATCAAAATAACAATTTTTTCACATAAATAATAGTATGTTCATGGCAATAATAACATTGCTGACTGCATTAAGCATTTCAGCGGTAGCAATTTACTATTCAATTGCAGGCTTGGCGGCTATCTTCGCCGCGGCGGCAATTCCTATTATGATTATGGGAACTGTACTTGAAGTAGGTAAATTAGTTACAGCCTCATGGTTATATCAAAACTGGAAAATAGCACCTAAACTAATTAGGTCATATTTAAGTGCGGCGGTGGTTGTATTGATGTTTATTACATCAATGGGTATTTTTGGTTTCTTATCAAAAGCACACGTTGAACAGTCATCGCTAGGCTCAACACAAACACTACAACTCAATCAAATTGAAGAAAAACTTTTACGTTCTCAAAATAAAATTGAAAGATGGTCAAATGAAATTGCAAGACTTAACAGTGGTGAAAATGTTCGTGTTGATATACTTATTGATAAACAGAATGAAGAACTAGCAAACATATATGCTAGAATAAAAGAAGAAAAAGATACACTAACACAACAAGCAGACAAAGAAATTCAACTACAACAGGATAGAATTCAACAAGCAAAAGAACGTAAAGATGCCGACATAGCCGCGGCACAAGAACGCTACAAAGGTGCATTTAGTAAAAAAGGTTTAGACGAAGCAATAGCAAAAGCCACAGCAAATGAACTTGCTGTAGCATCAGCGGCACAAAAAATTATAGTAGAAATACAAGATCAACTTAAAATTAATCTTGCTGGTGTTGATACAAAATATGCAGATCAAATAGCAGATATAAATGCAACAATTACATCATTAAGGTCAGAAGCAAATGTTAAAACAGAAAACATCGATACTAAAATTATTGAATTAGAAACTTTTATTGAAGAAGAACAAGAAAAAATGAACATAGTAAATGAAGACAAACTTGTGTTAGTAATGGAACAGCAAAAACTAGAAGTCGAAGTAGGCCCATTAAAATACATCGCAGAGTTTGTTTATGGTCAAGAAGCTGATAAAGATCTATTAGAAAAAGCAGTGCGTTGGGTCATTATCATTATTATATTTGTGTTTGATCCACTTGCTGTGTTGCTTTTAATTGCGGCTAATATGTCATTTATTAGACGTTTTGGTAGAGGGTTTGAAAAACAATATGATCCAGAACTAGTAAAAAAATATTCTAAAACAGATGATAATCAAAAAGAAGTTGATAATTTAAAAAAAAGACATGAAAAAGAATTAGATGAATTTCGTGAAAAACTATCACAAGCAGAACAAGAACTACAAGAACAATTAGATTATCAAAAAAGTCTAGAAGATAAACCAGAAAAAACTGTGATTAATATTGATGAAACAGTTAAGGTTAAATCAAACGATCAAGTTAAGAAAAAAAAAGACTAGAGAATAAGGATAGTATAAATCTATCTATTCAAGACAATATTAAACTTCCAAAATATGAAAAGCCTCAAGAGATAGCCCACAAACAAATAAAAGTTGAAGAAATTAATATTAAACCAAAAGACAAAGTTGAATTAAATCAACTTATGGGAAGGCCAGAAGTTATAATGAAGTTTCGAGAAGATATTAAAGTAAATATGAAAGAATTCAAAAAAGAGATTGACATTGACGCAAATCGTGTTATTATAAATAAAACAATGAAAAACGAAAGTTTAAAGCAATCAAAAGAAAAACCAAAATCAGTTGGTTGGATTAAACCTTATGTTAATAAAATAGATAAGAAGGATTAAATGGCAACCAAGAAAAAAGATGATTCATACTCTTGTTCTTTTTGTGGAAAAGAAAGAGCTAAAGTAAGGAAACTTATTGCAGGACCTAAAGTTTATATTTGTAATGAGTGCGTAGATTTGTGTTATTCAATTTTAGAAGAAAATGATATTAATCAAAAGAAAACAGGTGAAGTAAATACAGCACTAAAAACAATTGTACCAGATGAATTAAAATTACATTTAGACGACCATGTTATTGGTCAAGATCAAGCAAAAAAAGTTCTAAGTGTTGCTGTATATAATCACTATAAAAGATTAAATCATCCTGTTGTAGATGGTGTTGAATTAGAAAAATCAAATGTGTTACTAGTTGGGCCTTCAGGTTGCGGTAAAACATTACTTGCTAAAAAAATTGCAGATTATTTAGATGTGCCATTTGCCCAGGCGGATGCAACAACACTGACTGAAAGTGGTTATGTTGGTGATGATGTAGAAAATATTATTCTAAGACTTTTACAAAGTTGTGACTTTGATGTTGAACGTGCTGAAAGAGGTATTGTGTACATTGATGAAATAGATAAAAAATCTAGAAAATCAGAAAATACATCAATCACAAGAGATGTATCAGGTGAGGGTGTGCAACAAGCACTTTTAAAGTTACTTGAAGGTACAGTAGTGAGAGTTCCACCACAAGGCGGTAGAAAACATCCACAACAAGAAATGATTGAAGTTGATACTACAAATATATTATTTGTATGCGGCGGAGCATTTGTTGGATTAGATGAAATTGTCAAACGTAGATTAAATGTAAACTCATCTATGGGATTTATGTCAAACTTTGAAAACAAAGAAGAAACAGATCAAATACTTGCTAAAGTACAACCAGATGATGTTGTTAAGTTTGGTTTAATACCTGAAATGGTAGGTAGATTACCTGTTGTGGTTGCTTGTCATAATCTAACACACGATGATTTAAAACAAGTTTTAGTCAAGCCAAAAAATGCAGTGCTAAAACAGTTTGAAAAAATGTTTAAATTAGATGGTGTTAAATTAGAGTTTACAGATGAAGCAATTGATTGTGTAGCCAGCGAAGCACTTAAAAAAGAAATTGGTGCAAGAGGTTTACGTTCTGTGCTTGAAAAGATATTATTGCAATTACAATATGAGTTACCAACACTTAAATCACAAGGTGTTGAACGAATTATAATTAGTGATAAAGTTATTTCAGAAGAAAAACAACCAATGCTAATTTATAAAACCAAAGCGGAGAAAAACGGAGCATAGTGAAAAAACCATTCCGCAATAAGTTTGCTCAGCCAAGTGTGTTGTTGAATTCAGCAATAACATTCCCTCAAGTTAGATTAATTGACCCTAATGGTGCTTTTATTGGAATAGTTGATAGTAGAACTGCTCTAATAAAAGCCAAAGAATTAGGTTTAGATTTAATTTGTACAACAGTTAAGGCAGATCCACCTGTTTGTAAAATTCAAGAATTTAGTAAATGGAACTATGAACAACAAAAGAAAGAAAAGCAAAAGAAAAAACTTGAAAGACAAAATAGAGTAGAATTACGTGAACTACAGTTTAGGCCAAATATTGATGTTCATGATCTTAATGTAAAACTTAAAAAAGCTCAAGAGTTTATTGATGATGGAGATAAAGTTAAATTAGTAATGAAACTAAAAGGTAGAGAAATACCAAATGGTCAAATGTTTATTGATCAAGTAAATATGATTATGAAAAAACTGAATAATACTAAGTTTGATTCTTCTCCAAAACAACTAGGAAATAAAATCCTTGCAGTTATCACTAAAGATAGTGATGTAAAAAAGAGTTGACAAATATTTTAATGATGCTATTATAAACTATTATGAAAACTTCAAAACCTAGACAAAAATATGATGTAAAGTCATTTGATATTGGCTATACAAAACGTGATGGAAAAGATAATAGAAAACCACGTCCTCCAAAGTTACCAGGAATGGCAGTAGCAGTTGTAGATAACAATGTTGAACGTGCCATGCGTAAACTTAAAAAAATGTTATTAAAAGAAGGAGTAATGCAAGAACTTCGTGATAGAAGATACTATTCAAAACCTTCTTTTGTAAAACGTGAAGATAAAAAACGTGCAATACGTAGAGCGGCAAAACTAAGACGTGAACGTGATATGGAAGAATTTGGTATTTCTCCAAAAAAGAAAACAAGAAGGGGTTAATCCTTCGTGTTACAAAACCAAATCACAAATTGGATTAAAGAATACGCAAACGATAACAATCGCAAAACTCTAGTTGTAGGCATATCAGGTGGTATTGATTCATCTGTAGTAAGTACTTTGTGTGCAATGACAGGATTACCCGTGTATGCAGTGTCAATGCCAATCAAACAGATACAGTCACAACATGACCTAAGTATCAAACACGGTGAATGGTTGGTTAACAAATTCACAAATGTCAAACACATTATAACTGAACTAGACACAACCTATAATGCATTTAAATTTGAAATGCAGATAGACTTTAACAACCAACATGCTTTTGCTAATTCCAAATCAAGAATAAGAATGGTAGCATTGCATCATATTGCAGGTGCTACACAAGGATTAGTTGTGGGCACAGGCAACAAAGTAGAAGACTTTGGTGTTGGTTTTTATACCAAATACGGAGATGGGGGAGTAGACATATCACCCATTGCAGATCTAATGAAATCAGAAGTATGGCAGTTAGGTAAAGACTTAAACATACTACAAGAAATCATAGATGCACCACCTACAGATGGACTATGGGAAGATGGTAGAACTGATTTAGATCAGTTAGGTGGGTTAACATACGAACAAATGGAACGAGCTATGGCACTTGATGAACTTGGGGCAATAGCAACTGGTAATGATATTAGTTTATTAGATAAATATCGTCAGATAAGAAAACTAAACTTACATAAAATGAAACCAATACCAATATATAAAAAAATATGACAGTACAACACAAACACTTAATAGTTAGAGCAGAAGTTAATAAACCACCAACAAATCAAAAATGGGCTCATACATGGTTAACTGAGCTAGTATCAAAGATTGGTATGCAAATATGTCAAGGACCAATTACAACATATTTAGATATACCTGGTAATAGAGGATTAACTGGATTAGTAATTATAGAAACATCTCATATAGCATTACATTGTTGGGATGAAACAGATCCGGGATTATTGCAGTTAGATGTATATACCTGCGGCGATTTGCCAACAGATATAATATTTGAAGAAATTAAACAATTTGATCCTGTCAAAGTTGAGTATAAGTATTTAAATAGAGAACGAGGATTAACAGAGATTGAAATTTAGGGTGATTAGCTCAGTTGGTAGAGCACCTCGTTTACACCGAGGGGGTCATAGGTTCGAGTCCTGTATTACCCACCACTGGGGGCGTAGTTCAGTTGGTTAGAACGCCTGCCTGTCACGCAGGAGGTCGAGGGTTCGAGTCCCTTCGCTCCCGCCAGTTTTGAAGAGAAATTATGATTTGGTATTTTAGAAAAGATCATGAATTAGACTATGAAGCTAATAGAATTATTGAAGAAGCCAATAATCAAAAATTAGATATCAAAGTTGTGACACCTGACGAAGTTGATTTAATTGTAACTAGAAGTGATAGACGCAGTATTCGTGTTAACAGCGAGCCTGTTGCTTTGCCTAAACTAGTGTTGCCTAGAACTGGCAGTGGCACAGGTTATTATGCTCTCAGTGTGCTAAGACATTTAGAAAGACTGCATGTGCCTGTGATTAATACAGGAGACAGTATTGAAGCAGTCAAAGACAAAATGTATTCTACACAGATTCTTGCACAACACAATATACCAATTCCAAGAACCATGTTGGTACGTTTTCCTGTTGATGAAGAACTGGTTGAAAAACAAATAGGCTTTCCTTGTGTGATCAAAGTGCTGAGTGGTAGTTATGGACAAGGCATACACTTGGTACCAAACAAATCAGCATTAAATGAACTAGCAGAATTTATCAAAAGTTTAAAATCGCCACTGAACATTATTATTCAAGAATACATCAGTGAGCAACCTGGCACAGATTTAAGAGTGTTAGTAATTGGAAACAAACCAATTGGTGCAATGAAACGATCCAGCCAAGATGGCAGTTTCAAAGCCAATATCACAAGAGGCGGAGTAGGAGAACTTTATCCTTTGGATGATGAAATAACCTACATTGCTACAGAAACAGCAAAATTACTCAATCTTGATATTGCTGGTATTGATTTATTATTTGACGAACATGGATACAAAGTCTGTGAAGCCAATTCTGCACCAGGATTTGAAGGCTTTGAAAAGTACTGTAAAATAGATGTTGCAAAAGAAATAGTACAGTATTGTAAATTTAAGATAAATGCTGTATAGTTAAAAGATTGTTATGATTGACTTAGAAACATTAGATCTACGTACACTGCAAAAGGAAGCCGCTCGGGCTTTGGCCACCTATGTTGACAGCACAAACAACGGACTAGCAGAAATCAACAAAAAATGTCAGCACAATTCTACAATATTCTACAAAGAAGTTATCAAAAAGTATGCAGAAACATACGGTAATTTACCTAGTCTTGCTGGCCCTGGCCAAAATATCCAACTTTTTTCTGAAAAAATAGAAAAAAAATAGGATTTGGCTCTTGACTTTTTAAAAATAATGCTTATATTATACATATACAGTATAAAACTGTATAAATAACAGTGTAGATTGCTTAGATAGGGTCTACATTAAATTAAACTTGCTTAAAAGGAGGAGTTAAAATGACAAATAAACATCTATCTATTTTTAATCAGTTACGTCCTGTAACTATTGGTTTTGACAATATGTTCGATCACTTCGAAAGAATGTTTGACGAAGATATGTTTGCAATTCCAACTGTAAATTACCCACCATACAATATCGTTAAAACAGGTGCTAATACCTATGATATTGAAGTGGCACTTGCTGGCTTTAGCAAAGATGACATTGATGTAGAATATGCAGAAAATATGCTTACAATCAAGTCTAAAAAAGAAGATAAAGCAAATGATAGTGAATCAAACGGAGTTATCCACAAGGGTATTTCTAAAAGATTCTTTTCAAAAGTGTTTACAGTAGCCGATGACGTTGAAGTCAAAGGTGCTGAATTGAAAGATGGCTTGTTAAAAGTATCTATGGAAAGAATTATTCCAGAAGGTAAACAGCCAAGAACTATCAAAATCAAGTAATAATATACTTTAATTATGCGGAACCCCGGTAATACAATGCCGGGGTTTCTCTTAAATACGATAAATACTTATGAACAAAGGAATTTATGGCTCATGGGTATTGCATCATTAAAAAGACACAGTATATTTCTAAAGTGGTGGTGGTTTTTTACATTAATCATATCGTTAACAATCGTTTTGATAGGTTTTGGAGTTCATGAAGATTTATGGACACAAGATAAAACAAAATTATCATTTTTAATTCTTGTAATATTCTATGGTATGACATTTCACTGTGGATATGAAAGTTGGAAGTTGAGTCAACTTGCTAATGGTGATATTAGAAAATTAGAAAATATTGATACAAGACATGAACCAGGTTGGTTTGCATCAGATGTATTATTAACACTTGGGTTGATTGGAACAGTAAGTGGTTTTATTTTGATGTTAGCGGGAGCGTTTGGTAACCTTAATATAGCAAATGTTTCTTCAGTGCAAACAGCATTGGCAAACATGGCAGTTGGTATGTCAACAGCATTGTATACAACACTAACAGGTCTAATTACAAGTACAATTCTTAAAGTTCAATATTTTAGATTAGATCAAGATCTAGAACGTTATAGAAATTTACAAGCAGAAAAATTAGTTGAACGTGTAGTAGAACAGAAAGGTAATTAAAATGGCAGGCAAACGTCATCGTAGTTACGGTTCACAGGTAGCGTTCATAGATTTATTGTTTAACACACTTGTTGGTTTTGTGTTTCTTTTTATTCTTGCATTTATTTTAATAAATCCAGTTGCAAAAAAATCAAATGTTGAAATAGTTGCAGAATTTATAGTTAAAATTAATTGGCCAACTGACTCTCCGGATGATATTGATCTATGGATGAGAGATCCTCTAGGTAATTATGTAGGTTTTGTATCAAAAGATGTTGGACTAATGAGTCTAAATAGAGATGATTTAGGTACAGCCAATGATACAGTATATGATCCAAAAGGTAAACCTATAACAGTATTTAGAAATGAAGAAATGGTTACTATACGAGGTATAGTTCCTGGAGAATATGTTGTTAACATTCATTATTATTCTAAAAAAGTAGCGGTAGAACGATTAGGAGAAAAAAGTTATGTTCCTATGCCTGTACAGGTACAGATAGAAAAAATAAATCCATATAATATTGTTTTTGCAAAAGAAGTTGAGCTACAAAGACAAGGACACGAAGTAACAGTTATAAGATTTACTGTAGACGAAAAAGGTAATATAGGTAATTTTAATGAGTTAGATTATCCAATAATTGATAAAGCAAGAAAACAAAGCGGTGGTACAAGTATTCCTACATATAATAGTTTTACAGGAATGGGAGGCTTATAATGATACAAAGTCATGTGTTTTTAGTATTGCTACTAATGATGATTGGAGCAACAGTTTTGTGGATTTTTATATCTTCTACAAATACTAGATGGATATTTAAAGCAGGATTAACAACTCTTATGTTGTTTTCAATTCTTAGTGCTTGGATTGGACTAAAAACTATATATGGTTATCCTTATCATGCATGGCCAAACAATGAACATTATATTATGGTTGGATCATATGTAGAAGAACCTGAAATAAAAAATCCAGATTCTGGAGCAATTTATCTTTGGTTAATTGATAATAATCCAAAAAAAGCAAATAAATCTTGGATAGACGTGATGTCAACGGTAATTAATGGTAGACAACCTCGCGTTTATGTTATACAATACAATAGACAAATGCATGAACAATTGAATAAACTTGAACAAATGAGAGACGGAAAACCAATTCCTATTCAATTTGTAAATGAAGAACAAGGCGAAGAAATGATGGAAACAAATGATGGTGAAAATGAAAATAGACAAACATACAAATATTATGTTTTGCCAGACTCTGTTATCATAAATAAATAAATTAATAAGGATAAAGAATGCAAGAACAAGGCAATGCAAACGTACAAGCATCAACAAGTACACAAACTACTATAGATGAACCAGGAGTTTATCATGTATATTTGTTAAATGATGATTATACACCAATGGATTTTGTTACAGAAATTCTCAAAACTATTTTTAGAAAATCACCTCAAGAAGCTGAAGCAGTAATGATGAAAGTACATGAAGAAGGCAAAGGCATTGCAGGAACATACGCACACGAAATTGCAGAACAAAAAGCAATTGAAACTACAGCACAAGCAAGATCACAAGGACATCCGCTAAACTGTACAGTTGAAAAGGCGTAAACCTTGTTTAGATTTTTCACAACTCGTAAATGGTTACTTTGGGCCTGGTTAGGATCAATTGTAATTTTATCATCACTGTGGGTGCAAGTTCAAATAGATGTCAAAATCAATGAATGGTTTGGTGTATTCTATGACATGATTCAAAAAGCACTAGGTACTCCTAATGCAATCACAATTAGTGAGTATTGGGCAAGTTTACTATCATTCATAACACTTGCTGGTATGTACATTGCACTATACGTTGCAATTAGTTTTTTTACAGCACACTTTCTTTTTAGATGGCGTACAGCAATGGTAGAATGGTATCATTCAGTGTATGATAAAGCTCGTAAAATAGAAGGTGCCAGTCAAAGGGTTCAAGAAGATACTATTAAGTTTACAAGAATAATGGAAGGCCTAGGCACAAGTTTTATTGAATCAGTAATGGTATTAATACAGTTTGTTCCAATACTGCTTGGATTAAGTGTAGGAATACCAATTTTCTTTTTTGGTGATTGGCAATATGGATTAATCACAGGTGCGTTACTTTGGACACTTGGTGGTACTGTTTTTTTAATTGGCTTAGGATGGGTTCTAAGACTTGTAGGTGTTGAATATGACCTACAGAAAAAAGAAGCGGCCTATAGAAAAATTCTTGTTATTGCAGAAGATGATGGCACAGTAAGACCAAAACAAATTGACGAGTTGTTTGATGATGTGCGTTCAATACATTTTTTAAGTTATGTGCGTTATCTGTATTTTAATGTAGGACGTATGGCATACTTACAAGCAAACGTTCTAAGTGCTTATGTGTTTTTAGCCCCAGCCATTGTGGCAGGTATTGTAACACTTGGTGTCATGCAACAGATTATAAGAGCATTTGGCAGAGTAGAAGGATCAATGCAATATCTATTAAAAGCATGGCCAACAATTATAGAACTGGCCAGTGTGTACAAACGTCTAAGAGAATTTGAATCCAAACTCAAATAAACTCTTGCAATAAATATCAATATAAGATATAATAACAGTGTGTTACAAACGGCACCGCAAGGGTCGTAATAAGCATCTTGAAAGGAGTTTATATGAGTATAGCACCATTTTTAGGATCTTTCTTTATCATATTGAGAGAAGGATTTGAGTCAATTCTAATTGCTATGTTGATTTTTACCTACTTGGAAAAACTCAACGCACAAGACAAGAAACAATATGTTTGGCAAGGTATAGGTTATGGCGTACTTGCTTCGATAGTTATAGCCATACTGTTCACATTTGTCACATCACTTACACACGCACATGAAGAATTATTTGAAGGTGTGACCATGTTGATTGCGGCAGGTGTTTTGGCCTATGTGGCATTTTGGTGTCACAATGCAAAACAACATGTGGAAGGTCATGTAAAACATGCAATATCTCAAGGCACAGCAATAGCACTATCATTGGCAGTGTTCTTTGCAATATTAAGAGAAGGATTTGAGATTGTTTTATTTTATGCAGGACTATTTGCTTCACCAATTGCTGAAACCTACAGTATTTGGTTGGGAGGCATAGTTGGTGCAGGTGTTTTGGTTTTAATTTATATGTTGATGAAAAAAGGTATTGCTCGCATTAACGTTGGCACTTTTTTTACTATCAGCAAATGGTTACTAGGTGCTTTGGCAGTGTATTTTGCATACAACGGAGCATATGAATTAATTGAACTAATAGGAGATAAACACTAATGATACAAACAGAACCAACACCTAATCCAAATGCATTGAAATTTTTACCAAACAGAGAAGTAAGAGGAAACAAATCACCTTTGTTTTATAAAAAAGATCCACAAGGAAATCCCAAAGAAGATTCACCTTTAGCAAGTGATCTTTTTAAAATACAAGGAATACAAGATGTGTTTTTTGGATCTGATTTTATTACAGTAGGTAAAGATAGTATAGTAGAATGGGAAAATATAAAATCAACAATTATACAAGAAATACAAAGTTATGTTGATAAGCCATACATAATTGAGCAAGTTAAACCTGCCTGCGAAACAATTAACACAGATGCAGGAGAAACAAAGGTTACAAAAAAGATAATTCAATTGCTTGATGACAGAGTAAGACCAGCAGTGGCCATGGACGGTGGAGATATCATATTCCACAGTTTTGAAAATGGCACAGTGTATTTGGAAATGTACGGTGCTTGTTCAGGTTGTCCAAGTTCTACAGCAACTCTTAAAATGGGCATTGAAAACATGTTGCGACACTACATACCAGAAGTACACAGTGTGGAGGCAGTATGACAGAACAAATAAAAGAAAAGATTGTTGAAAATCTAAGACAAGTATATGATCCAGAAATTTCAGTAAACATATATGATCTTGGATTGATATACAATATTGATTTATCTGAATTGCCAAGAGCATCAATTACTCACACACTAACATCAGCATTTTGCCCAGCGGCAGATCAAATTGTAGCAGATATCAAATATGCGGCTACATCAGTAGAGGGTGTTGATTCCTGTTTTATTGAAACCACATTTGATCCACCATTTGGTCCTGAAATGATGAGTGAAGATGTTAGATTGGCACTAGGAATATAGATTGACTTTACAAATAAATAGTGTATAATAAACACATAACCTAGGAGAAGAAAAATGGCAGGATTATATAGTAGAGAAAATATGTTAGACGCAATAGTAGAACATGCAAAAGGACATATTGCTAAACACACAATGAACGTTGAAGTATATCTTTCAAATGCGGCGGGTGTTGGTGAGCATCCAGATATTTTAGAAGCAGTAGAAAAAGAACTAGAAGTTATTGCAAAATATCATGATCAATTAGAAGTTATTGAAAAATATTTTAAAAAATAATTTATGAATGCACAACAGATACTTGATGCTATTGGCATAGACAAAAATTTATATACAGTACCAAATGGTAATTCTGTAACATCACCAATTGATGCTACTAAAATTGCCAATGTGAAATATTCTACAAGACAAGAATATGAAGCAAAAGTACTAAATTTAAAACAAGCTCAAATAGAATGGCGAACTGTACCAGCACCACAACGTGGTGAAGTTATTAGACTATTTGGTGAAGAACTTCGTAAGTACAAAAACGAACTTGGTAGATTGGTTACTATTGAAAATGGTAAAATTCTACAAGAAGGTCTAGGTGAAGTTCAGGAAATGATTGACATCTGCGACTTTGCAGTTGGACTATCAAGACAGTTATACGGATTAACAATGCCCAGCGAACGACCTGGACATCGTATGCAAGAAATATGGAATCCACTAGGAGTGGTTGGAGTTGTTTCAGCATTTAATTTTCCTGTAGCAGTATGGAGTTGGAATTTTGCTATTGCAACAGTATGTGGCAATGCAACACTTTGGAAACCATCACCTAAAACACCTTTAGTATCATTTGCCTGTGAAGCAATATTTAAAAAAGCAGTTGAACGTTCTGGTATACCACAAGCACAAAATATTTTAGAATTAGTTATAGGTGCTAATGAACCTGCAGAATGGTTAGCAGATGATAAACACGTTAATCTTGTAAGTTTAACAGGATCAACAGCAATGGGTCAAGCATTGGGCAAAAGAGTCACTGAAAGATTTGGCAGAGTGTTGATGGAACTTGGTGGCAACAATGCAATGATAGTTACACCAAATGCAGACATGAAATTGGCAATTAGAGCTATATTGTTTAGTGCTGTAGGCACAGCAGGTCAAAGATGTACAACTTTACGTAGAGTTATTGTGCATAGATCAATACATGAACAACTGGTAAAAATGCTTAAAAAATATTATGCAAAAATTACAGTTGGTGATCCTTTAGATCCAAATGTATTGGTAGGTCCACTTGTAAGTGAACAAGCATATGAAAACATGAAAGATACAATTGCACAATGTGAACAACAAGGAGTTGGCACAGTAACAGGTGGCATAAGATTAGAACGTGATGGTGTTTATGTAACACCAGCAATAGTTGAATTAACTAAAGCAGAAGAAATTACAAAAACAGAAACATTTGCACCTTTGCTATACATTATACCATATGATGAACTAGCAGAAGCAATAGCAATTAACAACAATGTACCACAAGGTTTAAGTAGTTGCATCTTTACAAAAGATCTACAAGAATCAGAATTGTTTATTGGAGCAAATGGATCAGATTGTGGTATAGTAAATGTTAATATTGGTCCTAGTGGGGCTGAAATTGGCGGAGCCTTTGGCGGTGAAAAACACACTGGCGGAGGTAGAGAAAGTGGTTCAGATGCATGGAAACAATATATGCGTAGAAGCACGGTAACTGTAAACTACTCAACAGACTTGCCATTGGCACAAGGAGTTGAATTTAATGTCTAAGGAGATGAATATGAATCTAGTACCAATGGTTGTTGAACAATCGTCAAGAGGTGAAAGAAGTTATGATATTTTTTCACGTTTATTAAAAGAAAGAATTATCTTTATAACTGGCCCAATTAATGACACAGTATCAAGTTTGGTCTGTGCCCAGTTATTGTTTTTAGAATCAGAGGCTAAAGACAAAGATATTTACATGTATATTAATTCACCTGGTGGAAGTGTAACAGCAGGTTTGGCCATGTATGATACCATGCAGTATGTTCAACCGGATATTTCAACAGTAAGTGTTGGCCTATCAGCAAGTGCAGGGTCACTGTTATTAATGGCAGGTACGGCAGGAAAAAGAATTAGTTTGCCACATTCAAAAATTATGATTCACCAACCTAGTGCAGGATTTAGCGGACAAGCAACTGATATTGAAATACATGCAAAAGATATTTTAGATACAAAGAAAAGACTAAACGAATTGTATGTAAAACACTGCGGTAAAGATCTAGCAACAGTTGAAAATGCTATGGAACGTGATAACTTTATGACACCTGAGCAGGCACTGGAGTTTGGCTTAATTGACAAAATAGTTGAAAAACGTTAGTTATAGATCAGTTGGATATCGCGATATTAAAAAACATCAAAAACTATTAGATGATACAAGCATTCAAAAAACCAGTTTTAAGTTCTTTGCTAATGATATTATATTGGTTACAGAAGAACAGTACTTTTTAATTAAACTGAAATATCCAGATATAGAAACTTTGAGTCTTAGTGCATTTCCTCTTGATTTTAAACAGTAAACCAAGTATAATATAGACATGGCTTTAGATATATTTCATTTGAGTTATCAAGAACCTTATGCTGATCAAACATGGGAAAAACTTTTGAGTAAGTTTCCTTATGCTCGTAGAGTACAAGGAGTAAAAGGAATTTTTGAAGCACACAAACGTTGTGCTGAATTGGCCTACACAAAAAGTTTTTATGTAGTAGATGCAGATGCTGATCTAGAAGATTATTTTGATTTTTCATTTAAACCGAGCAAATGGGATGAACACTGTGTTCATGTATGGAGATGTAGAAATCCTATAAATGATCTAGTGTATGGCTATGGTGGTGTTAAATTGTTTCCAACACAGGCTCTACGTGATGCAAAAGATTGGCGTATTGATTTTACAACATCAGTTGCAAACAAAGAAGGCAAAAAAGGTGCATTTAAGGCAATGCCAACTATCAGTAACACAACGGCATTTAATACAGATCCTTTCAACACATTTAAATCAGCATTTAGAGAATGTACAAAACTAGCATCAAAAGTGATTGACAAACAAAAAGATGCAGAAACAGAACAGAGATTAAACATATGGTGTTCAGTAGGCAGTGAACGAGGCTTTGGCGAGTATGCTATTGCAGGTGCTATTGCTGGTAGAGAATACGGCGAAACAAATAAAAATAATATGGAGGCATTGAGTAAGATAAATGACTTTGGTTGGCTTGAGCAACAGTTCAACAAAATTCAAGTCTCGTCTAGAAACGCACGAGTTATTAGATAGATTTGAATTATTGTATGATAATATAGAAGAATTAAAAGATCTTAGACGAGCATATATTGACAAAGATGTATCTAGTATAGTACGTATAATTGATAATAATAATAAAGAAAATTTATTACGTTTTATAATGGATGATCATATATGGGGAGTTTGGCCAGTACTGGATCAATATGCTCAAACACAGTTTGTAAAAGCATTTAAAAATTTTTTTGTAAATGATATAAAAATTGATAATGATTGTTTCAGTAGAGGTCAATTGCACAGTAAAAAATGGTTGGTATCTGAACTTGAAAAAACAAGTCTTCATTTAGGTACAGTATTTTTATGTGCAGGTTGGTATGGTACACTAGCAACTATGTTGTTTGAGTCTAGTAAAATACACTTAGATAAAATAAGAAGTTTTGACATTGACGAAAATTGTTGGCGTATTGCTGAAACATTTAACAAGCCGTGGGTAATGGATGATTGGAAATTTAAAGCAACAACACAAGACATACACAAAATTAATTTCAATGAATATGCATACACAACACTAAGATCAAACGGTACAGAGCGAGAATTATTTGATAAACCAAACACAATTATCAATACAAGTTGCGAACATATAGAAAATTGGGATAAATGGTGGGCTAGTATTCCAAAAGGTAAATTATGTATTCTACAATCAAACGATTATAAAGCATTGCCAGAACATATTAATTGTGTTGATGATGTAGATCATTTTAAAACAATTGCTCCTATGACAACATACTTTTATGGAGGCAGTTTAATACTTGGAAAATATACAAGGTATATGTTAATAGGAATAAAGTAAAATGTACGCATACCATGATATTAAAACAGTTCATTTAGAAATCACAGCCAAGTGTCAAGCCGCTTGTTTACAATGTGATAGAAATATCAACGGTGGCGAAATAAATCCTAATATAGAATTAAACGAATTATCTTTAGAAGACTGTAAACGTATATTCCAACCAGAGTTTGTAAAACAACTCAACAGTTTGTTTATGTGTGGTAACCTAGGTGATCCTGTGATTGCAAAAGAATCACTAGAAGTTATGCAGTATCTACGCAGTGAAAATCCAAACATATGGTTGAGTATGAACACAAATGCTGGTGCTAAAAAACCAGAATGGTGGCGTGAACTCGCAAAAACAATTGGACAAAAAGGTCATGTGATTTTTAGTTTAGATGGATTAAAAGATACAAATCATTTGTATAGACAAAATGTTAATTGGGATATATGCATGGATTCTGCACAAGCATTTATAGATGCTGGTGGTAGGGCAAGATGGGATTATTTGATATTTGGTCACAATGAACATCAAGTAGAACAAGCAGAAGCACTGTCTAAACGCATGGGTTTTGAAAAATTTATGAGTAAAAAAACAGGTAGATTTTTTAGTAATACAAAAGCTAAAGGCAAAGATGAACATCAAGGTGTAAATCGCAAAGGTGAACAAACACAAAAACTCACAAAGCCAGATGAAAAATATCTAAATCCTGCACTTAAAAAAGAATCAACACTGGTAGAAAAATATGGTTCTATGAACAACTATTATGACCAAGCAAAAATAAATTGTAAAGTGTTAAAAGATAACAACATTTATGTTAGTGCATCTGGTCATTTATTTCCTTGTTGTTGGACAGCAGGACAAATATACAAATGGTGGGAAAAACCAGGACAAAATCAAATATGGAGATTTATTGAAGGCGTAGGCGGATTAGATTCTTTATCAGTTTTAAATCATGGATTTGAAAAAGTCATGCAAGGTGACTTCTTTAAAAACATAATGGACAGTTGGTCAAAAACATCTTGTACAGGTGCAGATGGTAAACTAAAAGTGTGTGCTGTAAAATGTGGAACAGAATTTGATCCTTTTGGCAGTCAATTTGAAAAGGTAAATATATAAAAATGAACAATAAAAAACTACCATCTAAGACTTTTTGTGCATTACCGTGGATGCATCTTTCAACGAGACCAGACGGTAACATGCGAGTATGTTGTACTGCTAATGCAAGTTCAGTAGGTGCTACTAATGATAAAAAACATGGTGGGCAAGTTGGTGTGCTTAAAACAGCAGAAGGTGTACCAGCAAATCTAAACAATTCAGATCTAATGACTGCTTGGAACAATGACTATATGAAAAATGTTCGTAAGCAGATGCTAAATGGAGAAATGCCAGCAAGTTGTTTAAAATGTTATAAAGAAGAATCAGCAGGACATTTAAGTAAACGACAATGGGAAACAGACTACTGGTTAAACAGATATGACATTGATGAAATCATAGGTGAAACAGCAGAAGACGGATCTATTCCACCTAAAATTAGATACTTAGATCTGCGTATGGGATCTAAATGTAATCTAAAATGTATCATGTGTTCACCACATGATAGTTCACTGTGGGTAAAAGATTGGTTAGATGTATATCCTACTATTGAAAATCTAGATCTAAAACAAACCATGGGTTGGGATAACAAAGGTAAAATGCATGGTGCAAACTACAATTGGCACAAAGATAATCCAAAGTTTTGGGATCAACTATATGAACAAATTCCACACATGTATCAATTATACTTTGCAGGTGGTGAATCAACTATCATCGAAGAACACTATACACTGTTAGAAGAAGTTATCAAACGTGGATATGCTCCAAAGATTGAGTTACGTTATAATTCAAATGGTTTAGAAATGCCACAAAGATTATTTGATTTATGGAGTCATTTTAAAAGAGTAAGATTTCATTATAGTGTAGACTCAATAGGAGAAATGAATGACTATATACGTTTTCCTTCAAAATGGGATCACACAGTTAAACAGTTTCATTTGTTGGACAACACAGAAGATAAAGTTGAAGTCACTGTGGCCTGTGCAGTGCAGGCACTAAACATTTATTATATACCAGATTTTATCAAATGGAAACTAGAACAAAATTTCAAAAAGATAAACATATGGCCATTTGGTGCAGGTATGATCAACTATCATTTTGTGTATTGGCCTGGGCATTTAAATGTAAAAATATTACCGCAATGGTTTAAAGATCAAGTCAAACAAAAGTATGAAAACTTTTATCCTTGGTTAGAACAAAATTGGCAGATATCAGGAGCACCATCTAAAGAAGAATTTATGAAAGCAGATTACGGTATTAAAAGATTACAAGGCATGGTGAAATTTATGATGAGTGAAGATTGGTCACAGCGTATGCCTCAGTTTAGAGAGTACATAACAAAATTTGACAAACAACGAAACACTAACTTTGCTGAAACATTTCCTGAAATGGCTGAATTACTTGATGAGTCAAAAGATAACCTAGTAAAAGCACAAGCAACTGAAAGTGTTGATGAAAAACTTGAAAGAGAACTTGCAGATGGCGGAACAATCTAATTTAGAACGCAAGTGGCATGATATGAAAGATCATGTTACTAAAACTCGCAAAGAATTAAACGGGATGCCTATTTGTCCATTTGCTGGTGCTGGGTTTGCCAAAAATGAAATAGCAGTTCATTGGGTCAAGCAAGATATGTTTGACAAAGCAGATAAAGTAATAAAAAATTACCCAACAGATAAAAAACTTGTGGTGTGTATTGGAGATCCAAAAAACTATACACTAGAACAGTTAGAACAGTGGGAAGATCAAAATCAAAGTAAAGCAGTAGAAAAAAATTTATATATTTTTTCATCATACATGTCAGAAGAAAAACAAAAATCAACTGGTGCTGAACAAGGACCTGTAGTTGGATTAGATTCTGGAAATCAAGGTCTAGCAATTATTTTAATTCAAACACTAGATGATTTAAACAAAAAATCTAAATGGCTACACAAACATACAAAGTACTATGAAAATTGGGATAAAAAATACTACGATGCTATTGTTAAAAGAAGATATCGCGACAGTAATTACGATAGTAAAGAGTTTGAAAAATAATGGTAAATGATTATAGTAAATTTTTTGGCAATAAACCGTTGGTAAGTTCATACACAGAATTCCAACCTTTGGAAGAAGTTGTTGTTGGCACACCTTACGATCCAAACACTTTTGATTCAAGTGATAGATTTAATCAAGAAGCAAAAGATTTATTAAAAAGAGTACTAACAGAAACAGCAGAAGATTTAGAAGTGCTGGTTGATATTCTTAAAAAAGAAAATATTGTTGTACAAAGACCAAAACCTCTACACAATCCTTTACAGAAATACACAGTGGGTGAGTTTGAAATAGAGTATATTAATCAACCTCTACAACCAAGAGATTTAATTGGCTTCTTTGGTAATAAAATCATAGAAGCATATACAAAAGACACATCAAGATACTTAGAAACACTATGTTCAAGAGACATACTAAAAGAATATTACATGCATGGTGCAGAATGGATATCTATGCCACAGCCACAGTTAAATCGAAAAACCTATGAAGACTATTATCGCAACGGAGAAGTACTGTTTCATTCTGCTAATTTAATTAAATGTGGTAAAGATATATTTCATTCACAGTCAAATCAAAAAGATCCAGAAAAAGGCAAAGGCACAGAACAGGGGTTAGAGTGGTACAAGCAACAATTACCTGAATTTACATTCAATGAAGTTCCTGTGGGCGGGCATGTTGATGGCAAGATTGCACTGCTTAAACCAGGACTACTAATGACATGGAAAAAAGATTGGTTGCCAAAAAAACTTAAATCATGGGATTGTATTGTTGTTGGTGGCAAAGGTACAAAGTTTCCTGAAGATTTTAAAAACACACGTAAACAAAGATTCTACAAAGACTATATTGAACGTTGGTTATCGCATTGGATTGGATATGTAGATGAAACAGTGTTTGATGTAAATGTTCTAAGTATATCAGAAGACAAGGTTATTTGTACAGGTGCAGATAAAGAAGTATTTGCACAATTAGAAAAACATGGTGTTACACCTATATATTGGAAATTCAGACATCAATATTTTTGGGACGGTGGTGTACATTGCTTAACATCAGATGTAAGACGTAAAGGCAAACAAGAAAACTATTTTTAATGGATAATCAAGAGTGGAAAAAAAGAGATTGGGATTGGCACAAAACAATTGATAAAAAGTGTATAGCGCCATGGCATAGTCTTACAATTGATTGGAACGGTAATGTGTATGCTGATGCTGTAGCATCAAAGCCTTATGGAAGTGTTTATAAAAGCACACTAACTGATTTATGGAATTCTCCTGTTGCTGTTGAACTTCGCAAATCTTGGGAACAAGGATTACCACATAGCGAAATATGTTTAAAATGTGTAAAAAAAGAAAGTACAGTAGGAAATTCAAGAAGACAGTATTTTTATAGAAATTTACCAGCTGAACTTTTAAAAACTGCTACTTATAATACAAATGAACAACCAAATATTTGGTATTTAGAAATTAATTCATCAAATAAATGTAATCTAAAATGTAGAATGTGTAGTGGGCAAGTTTCTAGTACATGGATAAAAGATGAAACACAATTACAACAAATTTCACCAAGTTGGATGCCTAAACGATCAACTGGAAAATATTCTAAAGTTGATTTTGATGTTATAAAAAATGTTTTAGAAAAGAAAGAATATTTTAAAGATCTACAGTTTTTAAAATTAACAGGCGGTGAACCACTAATGGAAGAACAAAATTATCAACTAATGGAACAGTTTATAGAATGGGATATAGCAAAAAATATTATGCTTGATATCAATACTAACGGAACATTTATGAATAAAAGATTAGTAAACATTGCTAAAAATTTTAAATTAGTAAAACTGCATATAAGTTTAGAAGGTACAGGAAATTTATATCAGTATATTAGAGGCGGCGAAAGTTTTACAATTGATCAGTTAGAAAATAATATTAATGAATTTAATAAATTACCAAACACAGTAATTATATACACAGTCACAGTTCAAACTTATAATATTTTTAATTTAGCAGATATATGGAAATGGTATTTAAAAATAAGAAAACCAACTAACGAAATATATTTTAAAAATGTTGTTGTTACTCCTGCGTATTTAAATTTTCAAATACTACCTAATAATCTAAAACTAAAAGCATATGAATTATTGAGAAATGCAGATGTTCCACAAGGAGATTATTGGCCTCAAGATAGAGACCCAAACGAAGGAATATTTAGTCAAGGTGATGTAGGATTTGGTAGTATAATGAAAAATTTACAAGTTCTAAATACATATAATAAAAAACATTTAAAAGAATTTGTACAATTTACAAAAGATTTAGATACTATAAGAAATACAGATATTAAAAGTGTTGTACCTGAATTAAAAGAATTATTTGAGGAAACTTATGAAACAGTCTGATACATTTTGCATATTACCTTGGATACATATTGCTACAACATCTACAGGTAATTATAGATTTTGTTGTAATTCTACCCCTGGTAAAAATACTATTAGAGATGAAAACAACAAAGAATATAAAATACATCGATCCTCACCAGATGTAGTATGGAATGCTCCAGACTATAAAAATTTGCGAAAGCAAATGCTAACTGGCGAAAAACCAAAAGTATGTGTGCGTTGTTGGAGAGAAGAAGCAAGTGGTATAAAATCTGCTAGATTAAGTTACAATGATCAATATGCTAATCATATAAATGAAGCAATAGCGTCTACATCTGAAGATGGAACAGCACCACTTAAAGCAGTGTATGTGGATTTGCGTTTGGGCAATTTATGTAATTTAAAGTGTAGAATGTGTAATCCTTGGTCTAGTAATCAATGGATAGAAGAATGGAATAATCTTACTTCTTACGATGGTAAAGATATTGAGCAAGAAGAAAAAGACAGATTGTCTAACATGGATTGGCCACAAAATCCAAAATTATGGAAACACTTGATGACAGTAATTGATACAGTAGAAGAAATATATCTAACAGGTGGAGAACCAACACTTGCACTTGAACAATACAAATTGTTTGATCGTTGTATTGAATTAGACAAAGCCAAAGACATTACTTTAAAGTACAATACTAACTTAACCAATATACCACCTAAAATGGTTGAGTATTGGAAACATTTTAAAAAAATAAAAATAAATGCTTCTATTGATGCATATGATGAATTAAACAGATATATTAGATATCCAACAAATTGGAAGTCAGTTAATAAAAATTTGTCAGCATTTTATGAAATGGAAAAGCAAGGCAAAATGCGAGTGCAAGTTCATACTACGGTACAGATCTACAATATACTTGATCTAAATAAACTTTTTGAATATACAGAAAAATTTGGATATTTTCCATATCTAAATATACTCAATCATCCAGATTATTTAAATGTAAGAGTATTGCCAGATAATTTAAAGCAAATTGCTGTTAAACGTTTAGAACCTTGGGTTAATAAACCAAAGGTAAAAGGATTAATTGATTATATGATGGCAGAAGATTGGACTAAACATACAAGCAAATTTATTGAATATACAGCAGAAGTAGATAAATCACGCAATCAATCTTTAGAAAATGTTGTACCATTATTAAAAGAGGCTCTTGACAATATCTAGTATCATGCTATTATATAAACTACTATTAACATTATAACAAGAGAGGTTATTATTATGTCTAAATATTTTTTTAAACATTTACTAAAAGCAATAATGTACATATTATCGTCAATTGGATTTGGTTGGTTAATTTTTCAAGGTGGAAAGTTTATTGGATCTGCATTGGATAATCCAGGATACGGAATATTAATTGTCATAGGAATAGTTTTATTTTTTGGGTCAATTCAGTATGCTTATGAGCAGGCTAAAATAGAATTGAAATACAGCAAGAAATAACATGTGTCTCCTTCGTCTAGCGGTTAGGACAACGCCCTTTCACGGCGTAAACAGGGGTTCGATTCCCCTAGGAGATACCAAATAAATAGATGCATGATGTTTGATTATATAAACAAAAAAATAAAAAAAGCAAAAGTTATTAATGAAGTTAAAGATCATGTAACTGCATTTGATTTATCTAGTTTCTTTATTAATGAGCATTATGAAAAAATTTCTTATGATGTTGTAAAATTTAAAAAATTATATATACATTCAGATTTTCCAATTGATGGAGTTGAACCGTCAATAATAACTTTTGATGAACTTGAGAAAATTGATGACTTTTATAAAGATCTATGGAAACACATAGAAGGAGAGGACTTTAAAAGGTTATTGCTTAAAAAATTTAATTTTGAAAATATTGATCAAGTGATTAGCAATACAACATCAAATATAAGTTTTCATACTGAATATGAGCATCAAATTGACAAAGCTCATACTGATCAAAAAGACAGTTTGTCAACAATTACACTTCAAATTTATCTTCCAACAGATAATAGTTTAGAACAATATGGAACACAGTTTGTAGATAATTTTGATAATGAAATTTATAGAAAAAAGTTTTTACCTAATCAAGGGTATGTTATGATGTCAAACAACAATTCTTGGCATAAGCCTACACTAGGAGTAGAAAGAAATTCTCTAGTAATTAGATTAACAGTAAATTTAGACTATGCAAAAACTAAAACAGTTTACAATTATAATCCTAATAACAAAGTTTGTTATGCAGTTTGGAATAAAGATATGCATGTTCTTATTAAACAAACTGATTGGATGATGTCTATGACAATTCTTAATATGTTAGATCATGGATTTGAAAATATTGCAGTAACAAATCAACCTTTTAAAGGAGATTTAAAATTTTTAAAAGGTTTAAAAAAACAAGGGTTTGAAAAAGTTTTAGTTGTGTTTGGCGGATATGTTTGGAAAGATAATTCTATAATTGATTATGTTGATAATCTAAATATGATGACTCCTATTGCAGGTTGGAAAACAGGTAACGGGAAAGAACTAGTTAGACAATGTTTTATAATTAATTTAAACATGTTAGATAATATACAAGAATCATATGCATATGATAAATTTTTTGCAGAGTGTATTGATAATTTTATAGATATACGTGATCAAGTTGGAGATCATAGATATTATTATCATCCAGAAATTGAAGAAACAGATGATATAGTAGGTTGGATAACTAGGCACATGCCTTTTCATAATAGAGAATTAGCAGAAAAAATTCAATACTTTTCACAGTATATGGAAAATCATACACCACTAAAATCTTTAACAAAATCAATGTTAAAGCAGTAGTTAATATTTTTTGGCAAATCTGTAAATAAACATAGCAGAAAAAGGCAGATTTAGTCTCTTTTATTTCATTAAATCATTGATTTTACTACATTTTTTTATGTATTTTTCTGGTTGACAGAACTCTATTCTGTGTTATATTAATAATATGAATAACATAAAGGCACAGAAAATGAAACAACAAGCAGAATACAACACAAAAACAGCACTTGCAGTGGCTAATGCAATCTATCGTAAAAATGGTTACACAAGAACCACTGAAGCAGATTACAATGAAAGAAAATCCAATAAAACTTTGGTTATTGAAGAACTAGCCAAGCAACAGCCTGTGTATGCTAAAAAAGATCTAGCAGTTGCTGAAGAAATTATTGATCACTATCAAGGGCTATTGTTGTTTAAATTAGGTGATACTCAAAGTGGTTTCCAAGAAGCAGTATTGGCCTGTATTGCTCAAGACACTGTAAAAGCAAGAGACATGGGAATTCTTGCATCATTACCACACACATACAAAACAACCATAGACAAAGAAGCAAGAAAAGCCAAAGAAGAATCTATGGCCGTAAAAAGTTCGTTTATAGGTGATGTTAAAAAACGAAACGTATTTGATGTGATAGTTGAAATGGTAAAACCTTTGCCACAAAAAAGTTTATACATTGTGAGTTTTATGCAAGGTAACAATATTCTAAAATATTTTACACCAAACAATCCAGAAGATGATGGTATTGTTGAAGGAGTTGGTCTACAGATTAGTGCTTATGTTAAAGATCATCAGATCAACAAATATAATGGTGGTAAAGAAACTATTGTCAATAGAATTAAAGTATTAAAAGTGAGAAAAATATAATGGCAGAATGGTTCTTAACAATTTGGTTCGTTATTACTCCAACAGATACACTAGAGTCTAAAGAGTTTTCTTTTACAGCATCATATGAAACATATGAGCAATGCATCGTTGAAGAACAAAAGTTTAACTCAATTGATGTAAGTTTACCTGGTGTTTATTTTTACACAGAAGCAACATGTGAACCTAATCCAGAATATTGTACAGATGATGGTTGTCCAAAATTTATGACACCTTTAAAAAGCAATGAAGAAATTTAAATTAAGATACTACGCACCAAAAGAGATTAACTTTAAAAATAATCATCTAATTGGTATTGAATGGCCCGTGCAAGGATCAACAGGCAATACCTATGGTGTTGAAATGACAGAACAAGGTTTTGTGTGTAACTGTATTGGTTTCGCACATCATGGTAAATGTAAACACAGCAGAGAGGTAGCAGAAAAACTATGTATAGCATAATCCAAGAACTTGAATCAAACAATTCAAGATTGTTTAAAGAAGATGTAATCAAACGTGAAGCAGAAGCAAACAACGATCTTTTCTTTGAAGGTTGTCGCCTTGCTCTTGATCCGCTTGTTTCGTTTGGTGTTAAACAAGTGCCACAAGCAGAAAAAGATGGTCCTGGTTGTAGTTGGGAACAATTTAAAGAACTAGCAACCAAACTCAGCAACAGAAGTGCTACAGGTCATACAGCAAGAGATTTAATTGAATTTCACATGAACATATCTACTAAAAGTGAATGGAATGATTGGTATAGACGTATTCTTATTAAAGACCTACGTTGTGGTGTTTCAGAAAAAACAATCAATAATGTGGTTAAAAAAGTAAACAAAGACTATACAGTTCCTGTGTTTACTTGTATGTTAGCACACGACAGTGCTAACCATGAAAAGAAACTAGTAGGTGAAAAACTATTAGACTATAAGTTAGATGGTGTAAGAGTACTTGCAATATATGATGCTGACACAGATGCAGTTACCATGTATTCACGTAATGGCAAACAGTTTCATAACTTTACTCATATTGAAAAAGAAATTGTAGATACACTAGCAAGTAAATTTGAGGAGTCCATGGTGCTGGATGGTGAAATGGTATCTAGTTCTTTTCAGGCCCTGATGAAACAGGTGCATAGAAAAGACAATGTAGAAGCCACTGACGCCAAGTTCGCTTTGTTTGATGTACTAACTCTAAAAGAGTTTAAGCAAGGCAAATCAAAACTAGGCTGTTGGGATAGGCATCAACAACTACAAGATCTACTTGCTGATGCAAAAGCGGATAGCAATATGTTTGTGGTAGACAAAGTAGAATGTGATTTTGACACTGATGAAGGTCAAAAAATATTTAAAGAATATAATGCAACAGCAATTGAAAAAGGTTTTGAAGGCATAATGATCAAAGATAGAAATGCACCTTACGAATGTAAGCGAAGTCATTATATGCTGAAAGCAAAACCATTTATAGAAGTTTCATTAGAAGTGGTATCAACAGAAGAAGGCACAGGTAGAAATACAGGCAAACTTGGTGCTCTTATTTGTGAAGGCACCGATGATGGAAAGTTTATCAAAGTTAATGTTGGTAGTGGATTAACTGATGACAACAGAGATGAATTCTGGGCTAGTAAGGATAAACTTATTGGACAGATAGTAGAAGTTAGAGCAGATGCTATAACCAAAAACCAAGATGCAGACAACGAATGGAGTTTAAGGTTTCCTAGATTTTTAAGATTTAGAGGCTTTAAAGCAGGAGAAAAATTATAACAAAGGAGTAATATATGACAGAGTATAGTTCACATGATTGGCGTAAAAACACAGATGATGCTATTGTGGTTGCTTCTAATATAGGTATACAACTTGAAGCAAACAAAAGTAAAGTTATCTTTACCAATCCAAAAACCCTACAAAGGGAAGAAGTTGATGTTTCAAGACTTGTTAGGGTATTTGTAAACAATATTGAATCAAACAAAAGGAGTGTTAAGTGAAGAATTGGATGATTAACACAGCAACAATATTGTTTGATGACACAAAGAATGATCTCCGTGCATTACCAAAAACAGTAAGGTTGCAGTTATTGACAGTATTGTCATTTATATGGTCAACAGCATTTACGTTGTATATTTGGGGACAACTGTATGCAAGTATTTGGACCGGACTAGTAGTAGGGCATATAGCAATTATATTTGCCGCTTATTACACATTCAAACAATTTCATAACATAAAAAACAACAAGTACAACTTTGGATCATACCATAGTTATGGTAGAGCAAGGGACTATGTTTTTTACAGAGACAAGCATGGTAATCCTTACAAAGTACAATTACCAGCAAACGATCCAGGTGGAGAACACGAATAATATGACTACAGATCACATGCAACAGGTGTTTGACAAACTCAAACATGGATTCACCACAGATGAAGTAGTGGTAAGAATAACACCTTTACATAAAAAAAGCATAACACAGATGGTTCAACTGTATGACATACCAAATGATCCAAATCAAAAGTTTGTGGAAATCAATGAAACCTATCGTTGGGGCTACGGCTATAAAGAAGGTGATGACATGAACTATGATTATAATTGGAAAGTTGATCCTATTTATTGTGATAGCCAAATTGGACACGGTGCTGAACTAGATGACTTGTGCAGTGTTTGGTTTGATTATGAAGGTCCATGGACAGATGAAGAAAAACAACAGTTTGAAGAAACTTGGGAAAATGGCGACCCAGAAGACCCAGACGGCAGATCAGGTATGGGTTGGTTATATGATTGGAACGAAAAATGGCAGATAGAAGATGAACAGTTGATCATAGATGGTCCTTTTAAATTTGATGTCATAGACAAAGACCATTATGATAAAATTTACATAGAAGATTGGAAACCACAGGAGGAAAACAATGAAACTAAGTGAACTTAAAAAGAAGTTTGGTGAAGGTACAGATTTTGACCTTGACTACGGAAAACTTTTGATAATTGGATTGCTGATTTACATTGCATTTTTTAAATAGAATGAAAATTAATAAAATCACAACATGGATAGTGTTTTATCTGTGTACAGTAGTGGCCAGTAGTGCTGGTGCTGTGTTTAATTTTGGTCAGGACAATGAATGGTACACATCATTGATTCAACCAGAGCTACAACCACCCGCTTGGATTTTTGGTCCTGTGTGGACAGTGTTGTACATTTTAATTGCCACCAGTGCTTATAGAATAATGTTTTCAATGCCAAACACACTGAAACCTGTTACCATGTCTTTTTGGAGTCTACAGATGGCAATCAATGTGATATGGACTCCAGTTTTTATTGGAGCACAAAATCTAGAACTAGCATTTTACTATATTATAGGAATGTGGACTAGTACGTTGATATACATCATTGTTTCTTGGTCAGTGGATCGTTGGGCAAGTTGGCTAATGGTGCCATATCTATTATGGGTATCTTTTGCAGGATATCTAAACTATAACTATTGGCAGTTAAATTTATAAACTAGGAGAAAACATGGACGCAAAATACATACAAAACAAACTAGAAGCACTGCGTGAAGAAAAGCAAGAACTAGAAGAAAAACTAGAGTATGCAGTAAGCAATACACTGATACAAGAATTAGAAGAACAGATTAGAGAACTAGCACACTCAATCAAAGAAGTAGAGAAATGGAAAGTAAATGACTAATATTATAGATATTAAAAAGCATCGTCAAAAGAAAAAGATAAAACAAATACAATCAGCAGAACACATAACCAAAGGCGGAGTAGAGTCTTTGCTACATTCACTTCATGCAAATGACTTTCCTATTGATGATCCTGATTTTCAAAAAGATCTTGCTTTGGCATTTAAATTTATTCATGCGGCCATATCCAAACAGTTTGGATTAGAAACACCTTTCTACGAAGCAATTGACAAGTTTAAAAAAGATGTAAAATGGTAAAAACATATATTCACGTTAATCAACATAAAATAAGAGGTAATCTAAAACATGAAAGAAATGATCCAGTTATTACGATTAAGCAAGGTAGTAAGAACACTTATTGCCATGAAGTGGCTATTAACGGTCCGTCCCGTGTGGTCTATGGTGGTAATACTAAGCCTTTGCTTAGTTGCGGTGCTCGTGTAGTTATAGAAACAGAATCAGAAGTTAAAGTCATAAAATAATGATCACCAAAGAAGATTATGAAAAACTAAAAGAGTACTATGACTATCAACGACTGCGAGAATACAACAAAGAGCGAGTACATGATCAAGTTCAAGAGTTTTTAGATCGTGTAGAAAAAATGTCCAAGCAAGAAGGCGAAGAAAATCCTCTAGAGCATTCACTAGAAGAAATGGTAGAGTCTATATGGGAAAAAACACAAGAAAAAGATTGGCATTTTCCTATTCCTGAATCATGGGTGCCACGTAATCCAAAATGGAGACTGTGGCGAGAATGTTCTTGATTTTTAATTTAAATTATTGTATTATTAAATTATGAAAAAGATTGTATGTTTAGGAACTAGTCAAACCTATGAGCTTTTTGTAGACAAACTACTAGGACCTCAGATATTAAACAAACTAAAAGGATAAAACAATGCGTATTAACATACAACCAAAACTAAATTTTGATGATGTACTGCTAGAACCAAAACGTTCTACACTGTCAAGTCGTAAAGATGTTGATATGACAAGAAAGTTTACATTTAAAAATTCTGGCAAAGTGGTAAACTTTTTACCAATCTTTGCTTCCAACATGGATGGTGTTGGCACATTCTCAATGGCCAAAGTTCTACAAGAACACAAAATGATGACAGTGATCACCAAGTCAACCACACCTGATGAATGGAGAAAAGCAGTAGGCAACGGTGTAAGATTGCAAAGTGTAAGTGTATGTACAGGTACAAACAAAATGTGGGATGAAGATGCACAGGATTACAAATACATGCAAGAGATTTTACAGTCATTTCCAGACATTAAATTTATCACGGTGGATGTAGCAAATGCATATCATGAAAACTTTGTGGACTTTATCAAACGTGTGAGAGATGAATATCCAGATAAAGTGATCATTGCTGGTAATGTTGTTACACCTGAAATGACAGAAGAACTTATTATCAACGGTGCTGATGTTGTTAAGATTGGTATTGGTCCTGGGTCAGTGTGCACCACAAGAACAATGACTGGTGTAGGTGTACCACAATTTAGTGCTATTCTTGATTGTGCTGATGCGGCCAATGGTGTTGATGGACACATAATGGCAGACGGTGGCTGTGTGTATCCAGGAGATATTGCCAAAGCATTTGGTGGTGGAGCTCACATGGTGATGATTGGTGGTATGTTGGCAGGTCATGATGAATCAGAAAAACCAGTGGTAGATGGCAAAGTAGAATTTTATGGAATGAGTTCAGACCGTGCAAGAGAAGTGCATGGCAAAAGAAAAGATGGATATAGAGGTAACGAAGGTAGATTTATTCAACTACCATATCGTGGTCCTGTTGAACCAACTGTAGAAGACATTCTCGGCGGAGTAAGAAGTGCTTGTACCTATATAGGTGCTAGACGTTTAAAAGACATGCCCAAATGTGCAAGTTTCGTAACAGTGTATAATAATATAAACAGAGTTTATGAACGTTACACAGTAAAATAATAGGAGGACGAATGAAAATAATTGCTGGACAGTCAAATTTAGATTTGGCTGAATCAATTGCTGAACACTGTTTTACCAAAGTAGTACCAGCAAAAATAGGAAGATTTGCAGATAGTGAGTGTAGTGTAGAACTTTTAGAAAATGTAAGAGGTGAAGATTGTTTTGTAATACAATCAACTAGTTCACCTGTTAATGATAATCTAATGGAACTTTTGGTTATTATTGATACATTAAAAAGATCATCAGCAAAAAGAATCACAGCAGTTATTCCTTATTTTGGTTATGCAAGACAAGATAGAAAGAGTGCAAGTCGTACACCAATTACTGCAAAACTAGTAGCCAACCTTTTAACAACTGCTGGTGCAGATAGAATTTTAACAATGGATTTACACGCAGGACAAATTCAAGGCTTCTTTGATATTCCTGTTGATGATTTAACATCACGAGTTATTTTTACCAAAGATATAAAAAAGAAATTAAAGTCAGAAGCAACAAAAACTGTTTTTGTATCACCAGATGCAGGAGGAGTTGTTCGTGCAAGAAAATTTGCAGATGCATTTAGTGGTATGATTGCTATTGTTGACAAAAGAAGATCAAGACCTGGAGAGAGCGAAGCCATGCATGTTATTGGTAATGTAAAAGATAAACACGCAATATTAGTTGATGATATGGTAGATTCGGGCGGCACACTTTGTAACGCCGCTGACATACTTTTAGAAAAAGGTGCATTAAGTGTTCGTGCTTATATTACACATGGAGTTTTAACAGGAAATGCATGTAAAAGAATTCAAGATAGTAAATTAGATGAAGTAATAATTACTGATTCTATTTTTTATCATTGTGAAGATGAGATTACAAAAATTAGACAAGTATCTGTAGATAAACTTATTGGTGAAGCAATAAGACGTGTAAGCAACGAGGAATCAGTTAGTAGTTTGTTTTCTTAATTTTTTTTGCTAAATAATACTGTACAAAGTACAGTTATTATGGCACACGAAAATAATCTAGATATTATTGATATTACACTGTTAATTCGTCAAAGACGTTGTAGAGAATGCGTTGAAGATGAACTTATAAAACAAGGAATGGATAATCTATACTATTGTGATGTTGATGTGGTTTATGAAAATAATCAACATAAAATGATGCCATTTATTGTAAGTCGTAGAACAGGAAGATTAATTGACGTGTTGTATGACGAAGAAACAAACACAGTTCAAGCTCACATTATTCCGCAGTAGCTCAGTTGGTAGAGCAGTTGACTGTTAATCAATTGGTCGCAGGTTCGAGTCCTGCCTGCGGAGCCACAAATTATGATATATAGACGTAAAAATATACAAAAACGTAATGTAAAAACGAAACCTAACAATAGTGTAGATCACTATGAGCAACAACCACCTAGACAAACAAAGAATCCTAAACAGCAAAGACTAGCAGAAGTAGAACTAGAGATACAAGAACTAGCACACCAATCTGGCTATGATATACAAGAAAAAATAGATAAATTGATGTTAGAACGCTGGCAATTGCGTTATCATCTTGGTTTATAAAATACAAAAATTATAAACCCCTTAAAAATAAACTCTATAGATAAATAACTTAAAGTACATATATTTCTATGACTTGGGCACTAGCCCGGACAGTCCACTAGTGGAAAAGAAGGGCTGACATGGAGACGCAATGGCAGTAACATACAATATCAAAGGGACAACTAATCCCTCATTTAAAATTGGTAAAAAAGGTGTAGTTCTTTCACCAGCAGATAACACCAGCGAAACCACACTTACAATACCAAATGAATCTGGCACAGCGGCTTTACTAGAATCAACACAGACATTTACAGGAGCAATAACATTTAATGCTTCTGGTAACAGTGTACTAGTGAGCGACACTCTGAGAATTGCACAATCAGGCTCAGGTTTGAGAATGACCAACGTTGGTGCGTTTGACAACGATGGCAGTGATAATTTTAGAATTTACGGTACCAACAATTTATATCTACGTGCAAACGGAGAAAATGGCAGTGGTCTAAGTATTGACTCAGCAAATCAAGATGTTACTATTGACAACAATCTAATTGTAAGCGGTAACTTGACAGTTCAAGGCACAACCACAACTGTTAATTCAACAGAAGTTAATGTACAAAATGCATTTGTGTTTGAAGGCGTTACAGCAGACGATTTTGAAACCACTCTAACAGTCACAGATCCAACAGCAGACAGAACTATCACATTACCAGATGCAACTGGCACTGTTGCATTAACAAGTGATCTAACAAGTTATATAACAGCAAGTTCAACAGATACACTCACAAACAAAACACTAGGTGCCACAACAATTTCAGGACACTTGACACCAAGTGCCAACGTCACATATGACTTGGGTACATCATCAAACAGATTCAGAGATATCTATCTAGCAGGTACCACAATTGATTTAGGTGGTGCTAAAATTTCAAACGATGGTAGCAACAACCTAGACATCAAAGACGGTGATGGCAATAGAAAAACACTTAGAGCCAGCTCTATTGAATTGGTAGATTCAAATGGCAAAATAATGAAATTAGAAAGAGATGCTTCATCAGGAAAACTCAAACAGTCAAGAAAAAATTCAGATGGTTCAGATGAAGGAAGCACAGACACCATAGACATAGTGGGAGACACTTCACCACAATTAGGCGGAAACCTAGACACTAATGGAAATGATATTAACTTTGGTGATAATGACAAAGCACAGTTTGGTACAAGTAATGATTTAGCAATTTATCATGACGGTAGTCAATCTATTATTGAAGATGTAGGCACAGGACAATTAAAAATCCTTGCTGAAAATACCTTACACTTTGGTAGTGCTACTGGTACTGAAACTTATATTAGAGCATTAAAAAATGGTACAGTTGAATTGTACTATGATAATTCTAAAAAATTAGAAACCACATCCACAGGTGCAACAGTCACAGGTACTTTAGTTGCTGATGGACTCACAATTGACACAGATACACTTTATGTTGATTCAACAAACAATCGAGTAGGTATTGGTACAACGTCACCAAGTTACAAGTTTGATGTATCAGGTAATGCAAGATTTAACAGTACCGGAGCAATAGTATTGCCAGTTGGTACAACAGCACAAAGACCTGATACGCCAGTGGTTGGTATGTTTAGATTTAACTCAACAATAGATCGTTTTGAAGGATATAATGGATCATCTTGGGTTACACTAGGACACGAATTAGCTACAGCAGATGAAACTGATTACGGGTCAATCACTGAAACATCAAGTGCTACATACAATTATGGATTAATCACAGACGGTGATACAATTTTAGTAGACTATGGAACTATAGTTTAGGTCAACTTTGGCCAATTTATCCACAATTAAACATTCTAAAACAATTTTCATAAAATGCTAAAATACCCTTATATTGGCTTGTTAATCCTGTTTTAAGGGCCCTACAGCAGGTGATCTGTGTGCATTTATCACAAACACTGTATCATTAAATGATGTTTTTATGGTGAAAACTACTCACATTAAATAAAGCAAGTTGATAACACAATCAACAACAATAGTAAGGAGATTACTTATGTGGGATAAAATAATTGACGCTGTTAAGAAATTAACTGAAGTAGGAATTACGTTGATTTCATTTGGCGTTGTATTACAAGTATTGTTTGGCGACAAACTGATTGGTTTTTATGACCTAGACGTTGTGGCAAACATTATTGCAATCGTAAACCAAATTGGCAGTCAGGGTCTTGTAGGCTTAGTAGCACTATGGGTACTGTACTGGGTTTTCACTAAAAAATAACTTACATAGGTGCTCTAGTTCCTAGGGCACCTTTTTCATATAAATACTAGTATTATTAAACAGAGCAGGAGAAATTGTTATGTGGAAAATAATTAAACACGAAATACCAGAAATGCTGGACAATTGGAGAGTGGTACCAAGACTGTTGATCACACTCTATGGATTGGCATTTTATCAAACAGTGTCATGGTTTATGCAGTTACCAGACCCTAATAATGCACAAGCAGGTTTTGTGTCAGTGATAGTTGGTGCTGGTGCGGCTTGGTTTGGTTTGTATGTAAACTCAGGACCAGGTAAAAAAATCAAAATTGAAACAACAGGTGCAAAATCAGAAGCAGAAATTAAATAAATGAGATCATATCAGCATCATATAAGACTTTATGTAGACGAAGAACTTTCTAACGAAGTGTTAGAAATTATCTATAGAACAGTTGAATTGATTGTTCCTGAAAATATCTTAAGAACAATCCAACAACCTGGTAAATCAGATACAGATGTATTTTATCATATCAAAGATGGGCGCCATGCATATGACATGCCCACAACCAGAGATCTAACACCAGATGAAACAGAAGACTTATTTGATGCACTTGATTATGTGATGAATATAGATTTTGATATAGAATCAACTACTCCTGTAGTTGGTAACTTTACAAGTGCAGAGCGTGATGCTATGGAATTAGGCTTAGATGCGTATAAACAAGCAGTAAGGAATAAATAACACTATGCAGGATATAAGAAAATACATTAATATTGTAAAAAATGAACAAAAACCTCAGGTTGGTGATGCATTTGATCTTGAGTTTGGCAAAGACAGAGCAGTAATTTCAACTGTGATTGAACAAATAATTGATGATGCAATCATTTTAAAAGCAGATGACAAAGCCATAGATTTTATTTCAAAATTACCAATCCATGAAGACCATTGCGGATGTGCAATGTGTCAAGGTCCAGAAGAACCAGAGCATGAATCAGAACATGAAGAATTAGATCATGAAGTAAGCATGGGCAGATCACAAATGTATCATTCAATGAAAAATGCCAAAGCAATTCATGATATGTTGCAAAAAGTTTCAGAACGTGAAGGCATTGAAGGTTGGGTAGCATCAAAACTAACCAAAGCATCAGATTACCTAAAAGTAGTAAAAGATTATTTAGAATATGAAATGGTACAAGCAGGCTTTGAAAAAAATGAACAACCACAAGAAGAAATGGACGAAGCCAAGTACAAAGGCAAAACAGTTAAACTAGGCAAACCACAAAGAACTGGCACAGATGAGCCAGGCAAGTTTAAAGTTTATGTAAAAGATCCTAAAACAGGAAACGTAAAAATGGTACGTTTTGGTCACCAAGGTGGCGGTAAAAACAAAGACTCAAAAACCATGCGTATCAAAAAATCAAATCCAGCACGTAGAAAATCATTCCGTGCAAGACACAACTGTGACAATCCAGGTCCTAGAACCAAAGCTCGTTATTGGAGTTGTAGGGCATGGTAAAATGTCATCAGTTTATGACGATTCACTAGAAGACATTTATTGGCGTTCAGCAGACCCAGATGAACTTTGGGTCATGGACAAACTTATTCTTTCAAGAAAATTAAAATATATCTGCGGACCAGCAGGACTAGATGTGCCAAAACCCAATTGGTATATTGTAAGACCTTGTGTTAATATGTTTGGGCTTGGTCTTGGAGCCAAACGAGTCTATATTGAAAAATACACACTTGATCTAGAACCTGGACATTTTTGGTGTGAATGGTTTGAAGGTAGACATCTTAGTGTTGATTATGAATATGGCAAACAGATATTGTGTGTTGAAGGATTTAAATCCAGCGACACATTTACACGTTGGGACAGATGGACTAAAACACAAGATCAAATTGAGTTTCCTAGCATACTTGAACAATTCAAAAATAAACCAAAAGTAAACTGTGAATACATTGGCGGCAAACTCATAGAAGTACATTTTAGAGAAAATCCAGATTTTGCAAATGGCATTGAAGACTTTATTCCTGTATGGGAAGGCCAAAACACTACTCCACCACAGGGTTATACATATATTGATTATCCTGAAGTTCATGGTAGAATTGGTGCATTTGTAAAATAGCATTTGACAAATTGGAAAAATGTGCTATACTACGAGTATGGCAAACACAGATCTCATGATTGACTTGGAAACATTGGCTACATCTAATGATGCGGCAATTGTTACTATGGCCGCAATTAGATTTGATCCGCATGCGGATTACAGTAAATTTCGTGTTGAAGACCTATCACCTAATCAAGTTTTATACAGAAGAATTGATCTAGACTCATGCACAGCACTTGGTTGTAAAGTAAACGAAGAAACAATCAACTGGTGGGCTACACAATCTAAAGAAGCACAGGACGAAGCATTTGGCGATGATGGTGACAGAATCACAATACAAGATGCTATGAAAGAACTGCGTAAATTTTGTTTTGGTGTAAAACGTCCTTGGAGTCATGGATCTTGTTTTGATCTAATGATCATTGACAACATCATGCGTAAAATGGAAATTGGTGTACCGTGGAGTTACTATGATATTAGGGATACTCGTACACTGTTTGGTTTTGGAATACCAGCAGAAATGCCACAAGCAGACAAACACCATGCACTGCATGATGCGTACAGACAGGTAATTGGCGTTCAAAATGTAATAAAAGGCTTAAAAGCACAAGGTATTACTGTTGAATTAGACAAAAAGCCCTGGAAATAGTATTAAAAGCAAATAGTTCTTGACAGCATAAATATAGATGTATATACACTATATTTAGGAATTAGTTATGACTAAACAATTTAAAGATTATTTACTTGAAGTAGAAGACGGTTCTATTGATGCAGATAAAATGCAGGATCTTGCTGATGAATTAGAGTTATTAGCAACTAATGATGCTGAACTTTATAGACGTCGATATGTACCAATCATCAAAAATCTTATGCGTAAACGTGCTAAAGGCATATATGATCACAATCTAGCAATAAAATTATGGCGTTATCTAATTGACGTTGTGGCCAAACAAGAAGCAGGCCCAATGGCAAGAATAAAATTTCCAGGAGTAATTAGAAATTTAGCGGCTAAATCAATTGCTGACAATGAACTGCAAAAAATGGATGATGGTGAATACAGCGAGTTAAATTTAAAAATAGGAGCATAAAATGGCAAAGGCAAAAGGCGGAATAGGTGGCGGATCATCTACAATTGAACACGTTAAAAAAAGAACTACTATTGGACGTGGAAGATTAAAAATGTCATCTATGAACAAAAACAAAAGACGCTCACACAAACCATATGTTGGACAAGGTAAAGCAAAGTAATGAATATAAATGAGTTATTAGAACCAAACGCAAAAAAGGCAGTGTTTACATTTGGCAGATTTAATCCGCCAACCAAAGGCCATGCACGACTTATGGACGTAGTTAAAAATGCGGCCAGTGGTGCTGACCACTATGTGTTTACAGGTAAAACTAATGACCCAAAAAAGAATCCACTAGAGTACAAAGATAAGATTACATTTTTAAGAGCAATGTTTCCACACATGAATATCATGGATGATCCAAAAATTCGTACACCGTGGGAAGCACTTGAAGAACTTGGCAAACAGTATGATGAAGTCACAATGGTTGTTGGCAGTGATAGACAAACAGAATTTGAAACACAAATGAGACCATATATCAAAGACTTTGGTATTCAAAAATTTAATATTATAAGTTCAGGTGAAAGAGATGCAGATGCTACAGATGTTGCAGGTGTTTCTGCTTCCAAGGCAAGAGCATTTGCAAGAGCAGGAGATTATGATTCATTTGCAAAAACCATTGATGGTGGTGACAAACTAAAACAACAACTGTACCACAAAGTAAGACAAGGCATGGGAGTTACAGAAGCATCAAACAAACCAAAACAACCAAAAAAGCCAGTGATTAAATCACGTGATCCAAATTGGAGAGACATGGAAGCCATTAGACAAAGTGGCGCGGCAGGATCACACAAAGATAAAAAAGCACTGGACAAAAGAGGTTATGCAAAACACAAAGGTAAATCATTTGACATAGATGAAGAACCAGCAACTTATCCATTTTACAATACTTCAGAAGGCAAGCCAATTGCGTATGTTGACATGGATGGTGTCCTTGCAAACTTTTTTGCAGAGTATGCCAAACTAGCAGGTGTTGAAACAGGCAACTACAGAGATATTCCTCCAGCAAAAACAGATCCAACACTGGACAAAATGATTGGCACAGACTTTTTTAATAGACTACCAAAATTTCCAACCACAGACAAATTAATACAGATGGTGGTAAAAGAATTTGGCAGTTACAAAATATTGTCATCTCCATTGAGAGGTGATCATGAAAATTCAAAAGAACAAAAAATTAAATGGATCAAAAGAGAACTTGCTATTCAACCAGAAGAAATCATTGTAGTAGGTAGAAAAGATTCTTATGCTGTGCAACCAGATGGTACACAAAACATACTAATTGATGATAGAGGTAAAAATATTCAAGGTTGGTTATCACGTGGCGGCTATGGTATTAAATATCAAGCAGATGAAGACCCATTATCAAAAGTAGCAGATGGCATAAAAGATTTCAAAGAAAAAAATAATCTAACAGAATGGGGCGGTAGGGTAGTCAAAGGCATAAACACTACACCAGATGTAGGAGTTGATGCTATTAAAAAGCAGTCAGCAAAATTTGGATTTAAAGTAACCAAAGATGGTGTACCTCCAATACTAGCACCAAAAAATCTAAGACGTGTAAAACGTATGAAAGAAGCATTGATCAAAATCAATGGTGCAAACAAAGATCTAACACTACAACAGCAGATGGATTTGTTAGAAGTTAAAAAAGGTATCAACAAAATGCTCAAAGCAACACGTGAAGTACCCTCTGAAGTACCATATCAAAACGATGGTGGTGATATGAGTTTGTTGACACATCCTGGCACAGCATTATTTCAAAAAATGAAACTCATGTCCAAGCCTGGCACAGAAGATTGGTTTAAAACATGGCGTACACTTTCATACTTAACCAAAGGTAGAAAAAATCACTACATGTTGCCTGTCAAAGAACAGTTAGAGAAACTGTTGATTAAACACGGTATAATACAAGAAGCAAGTGGTATGTTTAATCGTAAACCTGGTAAAGATTTTTTCACACACAAAGATGGTAGAACAGCAACACTACAATCAATAACAGCATATCCAGATCAAGGTAGTTTTGAAACACCAGAACAAAGAGATGAAACAATTAAAAACGTACAGCAACAGACTGCTACACAGATTGAGTTTTTTAATAAGCCATCAAATTCATTGTTAGCATTTTCAGTAGCACTGCTACAAGACGAGCAAGGACAAAAATATGCTTGGGGATTATATCACAAAGAATCAAAAGTTGGTTCACTAAAGGCATCATGGAAAAACAATCAAATTCCACAAGGATGGATGTTGAGTTCAGTTAAAGCGTCAACCAAAACCACTGCAACACCAATATCACCACAGGACCTTATTAGAACAAATCAAATTTTTCAAAACGCACAGCAGATATCAAAAGTAGTAGAACAAAATTTTCAAGGTGATGATGCACTTAAACAAACATTACTAGATGGTATATCACAAGCAACACAAAGTGACAAAGTATCATTTCCTGGACAAGGAGAAAACGAAACCGCTATTAGAGATTATTTTGCAGAAATACTACAACCAATTTCACTACAAGCAGGACATATCAAAGGTGAGGCTGACAAAGCCAAAGCACTGATCAACAATCAAGAATGGAAAGTGTGTAGATTTTTTTATCCAATGGATAAAACCAATCGTTTGATTGACTCTTACATGGTAGCACCAGATGGTACCAGAGTAGGTCTAAGTTCCAAAGGTGGCGAAGGTGCAAAAGCATCAGCAAGAAATTTATATGACGCAATTGAAAGACTAGCATCTAGTCCAAAAGCACAAGACAAAGAACTATTATCAAATGTTCCTTATGCAAGAGATGTACTAGAAAAAATTCACAACAACAATCAATATGCAGGTCCATTGTTACTAGCACAAGAGTATAATTTAATTGATCAAGAAATTGTTGATGACATAAAAAAACTAGGTGGTAGAGGCAAACATTCAATAAAATCTCTACAAACACTATCACCTAAAACTCAAAAGTTTTGGAATAACACAAAACCCATTGCTAGAGAATTAGAAAAAGTTGATTTGTTTGTTTCGCTGATTACAAAAATAGCCTACGTGGTAGCGGCTAAAGTAAACAGCAATCCAGATTTTAGTCAACAGGCAATGAGATTGTTAAACAATGCATCAATTATTCAAGTGTATACACAAGGTGCAAAAGACAAACAAGGTAACATGAACATTACAGGTTATCGCACTGTGTATCCACCAAAGTTTACAGGAACACTATTTTTAGATGCTACAAAAAATTATGCTAATAATAAGATTATTGGTAAAATGGCATTTGGATTAAAATAAATGAACGTACAAAGATTAAAACAACTGGCAGGTATTGGAGAGAATCCACAGTTTATGTCAATGCCAAATCCCCGCCAAGAGTTTGCACGTAGACATCATGAAAAAATGAAACTGTCTATGAAAGCACCTGTAACGCAACCTGTGGTACAAGATAATACAAAACTAGTAGACAGTTTTAAAAAACAAAATACTAAACCTATGCTAACACAATTTGATTGGAACACAATCAGTGAAAGGATAAGCAAATGAGAATATACGAAATACAAACTAAAACTAATGTTTGTTTAGAATGCGGTAAGCCAAGTTATACAACACTACCAGAAGAAAAACAAAAAGGTGTAGATGGTAAAGTATGTTGGAAAGGCTACAAGCGTATGGGCACCAAACAAAAAGGCGGAAAAACAGTAGACAACTGTGTTAAGATGTAATGAAACTATTTGAACTACTAGAGCAGTATAAAGAAATCAACGAAGCCATAAATGGAGTAGGGCATCATACACAATTGTCAATGCCAAAGAACACAGTGGTAATTGATACTCCAGGAGAACTAGATTGGTTTAAGATAGGACAACATTTTCCTACACTTGGTCAAGCAGATCCAAACGAGTTTGGACAATCAGAAAGTGATATGGTTATAACTTTTCAAAGTGAAAAAGAAAAACAAATGTTTTTGATATTGGCAAAAAAACTAGGACTAACAACCAAAGACATTGGTGGCACAGCACAACATCCTGAAATACACAAAGAAAATTTTGCTAACGGTAAGAAAAAATGAGATTCTACGAGTTCGTCACAGAAAAAATAAAATGGCAGTCAAGTCTATCTCAAATGGTATTTAAACCAGAACGATTAGAATATGAAGGAGATTTAACTTACGGATTGTGGCTTCCTCTGTCAAACAGCATAGTGAATAAAATTATGCCTAAACAAAGAGCAAGGGTATTTCACGTTACTAAAGTAGAAAACATATCTAATATGCTGAGCCTACAAGGACAGAAAAAAAGTATCAGTGCTTTTCTAAATATGAATCCTTATTTTTTTAGTCCAGGCATTTTTGGTGGTGGAGGTGGTGGCATGGTCTTTGAATTGGATGCTAATGTGCTTGGTGCCTTTAATCGAGATGTTCAAAGTTCTGTAGACGACAGCGGAAGGCGATGGATTACACTGTACGCCCTGATAGAGTATTCAGGAAAAAATCAGAACGATCTACAGCCAATGTACAACGACATGGGTAAACTGATTCAAAGGTTACTGGATAAACATGCTCCTGATATGGATTATACTGACAAATATGATGATTATAAACTTACTACCGATAAATGGGAAGAACTTGGAAAAAAATTAAACACTGACGGCGACAGCAAAAAATTGTCTGTTGCAATCAAAGATTATATAGATGGTGTATATGCGATAATGATCAAATATGCTAAACCTGTAGGACAAGCATTACAATCCGCTCTGATAGACTCTGATCCAGATGGAGATTGGGATGAGATTATTGTGAATGACATTAAAATCATGCAGGCTCATGTGTTGAAAGATTCCACAGAAAATACAGAAAAACTCAAAGAGTTAGAATCTAAAGGCATAAAAGTTCGTGTATGGGATTCATCACAAGAACTTTCCAATTATACAAAAAAAGTTGGAGTACAACAGAAATTAGGTGAAAACTTTGCTGATGGCAAAGTCAAAGGCAAAAGCAGACCAGGTCGTGTAAAACGCTCAGGTGCATCTTGCAAAGGTTCAGTTACAAGTCTAAGAGCAAAAGCAAAAAAAGCCAGTGGTGAACGTGCCAAAATGTATCATTGGTGTGCTAACATGAAAAGCGGTCGTAAAAAATAAAAGTGAAACCTAGTAGAGACAATACATTTTGTTGGTATCCATTTCATCGTCTTGCTATTAAAGAATGGAAAGATGGTAAAATAAATGTGCCATTGCCTTGTTGTGTATCACAAAACACGCAACACGATCCTATGAATTGGCAATCGTGGAAACACGAAGTTGAAACAGCACCAGGCAATAAGATCAAAAATATATTTAATCACAGTGCATTTGAAAAACTAAGACGTGATGCAATGTCTGGTGTAAAAAATTCTGCTTGTAAAACCTGTTGGCAAAGAGAAGCACAAACAGGTACCAGTGATAGATTACGATATTCACCAAATGGCAAGCAGTATGTTTCTTCAATTAACAATTTACAGGTAACTTCATATGATATACAAATAAGCAATGAATGTAATCTACGATGTAGAATGTGTACTCCATGGCTCAGTAACCAACTGCAAAAAGATTATGAACTGTTTAAACAACATGGAGTAGAATTACCTGCAGGTTGGGAAGATTACAATAATAAAACATCTATGGCTAGTCCATCTGAATGGAAGCACTTGTTGAATAATCTAGACACATGCCAACACATTAAGTTTACAGGTGGTGAAGTTTTTGTCAGCAAACGTTTTAGAGAATTTTTAGATCATGCAATTGAAACAAAACATGCACAGCATATTGATCTGCATGTGATTACAAATGCAACCAAGTTTACAGATCAAGCAATAGAAAAAATCAATAACTTTAAAAGTTTTAGTCCTGTGTTCAGCGTTGATGGCATAGGCAAAATCTATGAGTATATTAGATATCCAATGCCGTTTGATAAATTGCAAAACAGCATTACAAAATTTGTCAATTCAGATGTAAACTGCAAAGACATATCACATGCATTTGTGTTGTCAGTTTACAATCTACACAATATATATGATTATGTTAATTACTACAAAAACTTCTACAAAAATGTAGACAAAGACATACACTTCTCATTTGATTTTGTGCATCCATATGAAGGTCCTCTTGCTTGTAAATGGTTACCAAATTACATGATTAGATCTGTACTAGATAATTTAAACACTCTAGATGATGCTAGTCTAGGTGAAGTCAAACAGTATCTTAAAAATTCTTTAGACACAGCAGACAGTGATAAATCACAGCATTGGCACAAAATGAAAACAGACATAGTTAATTTTGACATCAATAGAAATCAATCATATGTGGATTATCTGCACAAAGATATGGTAGACTTTTTAAATACAGTGAGTATATAAATATATACATGCGTATCACAGATATTATCACAGAAGATGCTACAGTAGGTGCAACAGCCAGTGGCGACATAGCCACAATTGCTTTTCCAATGACTCCTGGCACCACACACGCACAGGCTCGCAAAGCAGTTGATCCATTTGGTAAAATATTCAAAAATTCACGTAAAAAACGCAAAGAAATCTATAAAATGGGATATAGTCCAGACATGCTGTCCTACAAGACCAAAGTAAAAGACATATATCCAATGCTGAGACGATAAATAAAAACATAGGAGTATGCAATGAAATTCAGCGAAGTAGCACCCCCAGGTAGAGAAAAACAAGTTAAAAAACTAAAAAAGAAGTTTGACGATCCAGGTGCACCCTACGCCATTGCATGGGCTCAACACAACAAACACGGCAAACCAAAGAAAAAAGAAGCACTGGGTGAATCAGATGACACAACCTATGTGAAAATGGTAATACAGAAATATCCACAAGAGTGGAAAAAGTTTATGCAAACAGGAGACTTGATGGATGCTCCTAACATCTATGAAAAACTGTTTGTGTATTTTCATTTTGACACAGGTGAAATGCCCTATGGCACTGCAAAGGCTAGAGATGGTGATCCATATGAATGGATAGCAAATAAACTTGATGACCTTGGATTAGTAGAAGGCAAAATGTCAGAAATTGATTTAGACATCAAAACACTATCAGATGCAGAGTTTGAAAAGAAATATGGTAAATCAAAAGATCAAATGCAAAAAGATTTAAATGAAGATGATGTTAACGAAGCAGATTTAAATGCCTGGTATGCTGAACAGTATGCCCGTGAACTTGCTGAAAAAGATGGCAAGGTGTGGGATAAAATGTCATACGGTGACAAAGAAGATTACAGAAAAATTGCCAACAAAAAATATGGTGTGGTAAAATCAGAAGGCGAGGATGTGCCTACACAAAAAGGTAGAGATGCCAAACCAGAAATTTTAACCAAGCGAGCAATGAACGTGGTAAAAAAAACAATTAAAAAATCTGCCAACAAACAAAGAAGAAGAATGGACAAGGATTCAGTGAGCGAAGATGATTATGATGATTTTTCTCAGCTTATAAATCCTATGGGACAAGATTCCACGTCACTTAAAAAAATCAAACAATCACCTGGCTTCCATGACTTAATTGTCACAATGTTTAGTTCAGGCACACAGGCAGACTTGGAGCAGGACGAAATACTTCATTACATATCAAAGATGTTAAACATCAATACTGTTGAAATCAAGGCCATTCTACAAAAAGACGGATTTGATTTTGCAGAACCAGATGCGGCAGAACGATTCAAACAAAACATGGGTGGCACAGGTTTCCTTGGCAAAGGCAAAACTAGAACAGTGAATTCTAAGTATGAAGATCAAGGTGATATCAAAGAAGATGAAGGAAGTTTAGATCAATTTAGAAATTTATATAAAAAAAGCATAGGCAGTGACGATGCCGCAGTGACTCTACGTGAGTTGATTCAAGCAATCAATGATGATTCATTGTGGTCAGATCAATTTCCACAACTAAAACAGTTCACTGGTGTATCACCACAAAGTGGATCAAGGATTGTAACAGCCAAAAAAATTCCTGGCGATAGTGCTGATGAAAAAATTGCGGCACTTGTACAAGCAATTGATGATGACGAATGGGTCAATGATACTGCCAAACATTTGATGAGATCATTTACTTTAGGTGAAGATGATAACATAGAAGAAGCACCATTTGGCAAAGCAGTTAAAAGTGCATTAGGTCGTGTAGCAAGTAGAACTGCTACAGCAGTGCAAAACAAACTTGGTTCCGTACCTGGTATGGGAAACTTAAAAACAGTAGCAAAAGCAAAACAAGGTATAAACAATGTATCAGATCAAGTATGGAATGATTATTTAACTTTTAAACAAACTAAACCAGACAGTGAACAAGTGGTTGCATGGTTTCAAAAAAATCATCAAATAAATGTATCTGATATTGTTGATAATCCAGCAAATACAACAGGAGAAGTAACAAGAGATCAAGTTGAAGACAAAGTAAAAACAACTTTAGCCAAACAACAATCAGGTACTGATAAACAGCAACAACCTAATCAATATCAATTTAAAAAAGGTGATGAAATAAAATGGACAGGCGAAGATGGAAAAGAAAAAACTGCCAAAGTTGTAGATCCTGACAAAGGTCCAGGTGGTCAACAAAACATGATGACTATTCAACAAGGTAATCGTGGAACAACAGCACTATCCAAAGACAAACCATTTCCAGCAGACAGTGAAGCAACACAAGATGACAAAGTTGCAATAGCACAACTACAAAAAATTGATCCAACTGCTAATCAAACCACACTACGAGCAGTAAACAGTGTAGCAGGTGGCAAACCAATATCAGGACAGTTACAGCAGTTTATTCAACCAATTATGAAAAAGATTTCAAGAGCACTCAAAGACGCTAACAAAAGACAAAAACTTGCTATAGCATTATCAGAATCACTTTCACAAACAGATTTATCAAAACTTGATATGTTGGCAAGAGAAGGTCTTGTTGATAAAAAGAATGTGTCAAGATTTAAAACAGCAATGCGTATGCTTGCCAAAGGCAAAGATTTACCAATCAGTTACAAAGATGATGTAATTGAAGTAGTATCAAAATTATCAAAAATAATCACAAAACCAAGCGTAATGGGAATGATAAGAAAAGGCCTAAAAGAACAACAAGTAGAACAACAAGCACAAGAAAAATTTAAAACTTGGGTCAACCAAGCAAATAACATCATATCTTAATTTAGAAAAACCAATAGAAATACAAAATGCAGTTTTCTTTGCAACTAATGGAGATGTATTTCCTTGCTGTTATACGTATCAACGTGTTTATCTTACTAATAGACTACAAGCAAATGATTTTATTTCTAAAACATATAAAAAGTATGGTAAAGAATTTATTAATGTAAACAGTTATTCTTTTGAACAAATAATAAAAAATCAATAGTATGGAAAAAATCTTGTGGATAGTTTTGGCCAAACATTACAAGATAAAAATAATCCAAAACTACATAGATGTGCCCATAAATGTGGACAATCTTTAGAATCTAGGCCTGATTTAAAATTTAAACATCATGCTTTTGCATAAAAATAAAAATTTTTAGCATTGACAATATTTAAAAATCATAGTAATATAATAATTGATCAAGAGGGATGTTCAATCATTCATAAGGAGGAAAACATTATGCTTGATAAAATTAAAGGGTTATTGTCTAGTCTTACTGACTTGGCTTTAACATTTTTATTACTAGGCATTGTATTGCAGGTAGTATTTGGATCAGTTCCATTTTTTCCTGCAGATGTCGTAGGTAATCTTGTTGCACTAGTAAGCTCACTTGGTGATGCTGGTGTAGTAGGGTTAATTGCTATTGGTGTTATTTACTGGCTCTCAAATAGAGGCAAAAAGTAATCTCTCGTTACAAATAACAACAATAACTTATATCGAGTAGAAGGGCATTTAGGTGCCCTTCTATTATAAATAAAAGCAAGGCCGGCGTAGCTCAGTTGGTAGAGCAGTTGATTTGTAATCATCAGGTCGGGAGTTCGAATCTCTCTGCCGGCACCAGAAGAAAAGGAAAAAATGGGAAGAGTATTTGCACATTCGGTTTTAGAATCAAATCCAGATGTATCAAAATTTGAATTAGTTTTAATTGCCGCAAAAATGCACAGGATGAAGTTAAGACCTACCTTAGCAGAATGCTTAAGAGCTTTGGAAAATAATGAAATTAATCCAAAAGATATACTAGAAGAAATAGTATCTCCTTCTACAACACAAACAGAAGAAGAACCAGAATTAGAAATTAGAGGCTCACAAAATATAGTAGAAGAGAAAAAATAATCCACAATATCTATTGACAGTTTACAACTATTAGTATATAGTTGATAAATCTAGACACAGTCTAGAAATACAATTCTTTAAGGAATTGAGAAAAGGAGAAAATGATGAGAAAAACTATAATTATATCACTTATGAGTATTATCGTGTTTGCGTTCTCATTGACAGCATGTAGTAAAGATGCAGAAGCAGTAGAAACAAAAATCTATGGCTCGATCAACTACAAAGTTAGCAATGATGAAAACTCAAGCGGTAACTCTTATATGAAAGCTGAGAATAACTCATCGAAGATTGGTATTGATGCCAGCGAAGCAATTAGCGAAGGCATTACTGGTTTCGCTAAACTAGAACTTGGTGTTGATACTGATGATTCAGACAATAATCCGTTTGATTCAAGATTGGCCTATGTAGGTTTAAATCATGATTCATTAGGATCATTATCCGCTGGTCGTCAAGCATCTCCATTTACAACAAATGTAAGTGGTCATACAGATGTATTTGAAGTGTACGGCTCAGGTGCAGATCAAAATTTATTTGCACGTGATACAAACACAATTGCTTACAGTAATTCTGTAGGTGCAATTACATTTGACGGTTTAGTCAAAATTGATGGCTCAACTGGCAAAGACGGCATTGATGTACAAGAAGGTACGTTAACATTCTCTGAAGGAGTGGTAACAGCATCAGCTGGTATATCAAACGACAGAGTCAATGAAATCGACTATTACGGTGCTGGTTTTACTATTGATGCATCAGACTCAGTAACAGTAGGTTATTCATATACACTTAAAGATACTACAACCGATGTAAGTGCTAACGAAGTAGTTGGTTCATACACATCAGGTAAAGCAGTATTTACAGGTGGATATGGTAAAGTTGAAGACTCAACAGCATATTATACTGCTGGTGTGTCGTATGGAATAACAGAATCGTTGTCAACGTATGCTGAATATCAGCATGAAGATAACACAGGATCTACACTAGATACTGACAGTTATTCAACTGGTCTTAAATTTACTTTCTAATTTAGGCCAAATCAGAACATACTTGATCAATGGGAACGCTAGAAATGGCGTTTCCACTTGACAATTTTCTAAAATGTTATATAATACAATATATGAAAACAATTGATCTTATTATGGGCTCAGATCATAGGGGCCTTGAAATGAAACATAAATTATTAGAATGGATATCTCCTGATAACTCTGATACAACAAAATTTGACGTAGCAGTGATACAGAATCTAAAACCACATGAACCAGGTCAGTCAGTAGACTATCCAGATGTGGTAAAAGAGTTTGGTAGAAGTTTTGACATATACTCACATGGTATATTAGTATGTGGTTCTGGATACGGTGTTAGCATTGCGGCCAATAGATTTAAAAATATTAGAGCAGTGGTTTGTAGAACACCTAAAGAAGCAGAAATGGCTCGTAGACATAACAATGCAAATGTGTTATGCTTAGGAGCAGACTTTACAACATCAAGTCAAGCAAAGAAAATTGTAAAAACATTTTTTACAACAGAGTTTGAAGGCGGCAGACACAAACGTAGAGTAACAAAGTTAGGAAAATTATGCGACTAGGCTTTGCCTGTAAATATATGCACCCAGATCAAAAGCAGAAGAAAAAACTGCTAGAAGATCTACAACGTCCTTATAACTGTAAGGCAACAACTGTGGCTTGGCTTAATAGACAAACCAAACAGGTTGCTGAGCAACGATTATGGGACATAATGGTACACAACATTGATTCATTTAAGAAACTAGTTGAATATGTTGGTAGCCTAGAACCACAGTTTAGAATGGTACGTTTAGGCAGTGATGTATTACCTGTGTACACAGAACCAACATGGAGTTACTATTGGAAACGACAGGATGTTAGAGATTATTGTGAACGTGAGTTTGCAAAAGTAGGCGAACTAGCAAGAACACATGATGTACGTCTTAGTATGCATCCAGGTCAGTTTACCGTCCTTGCCAGTGATAATCCAGACATAGTAAACAGAAGCATAGAAGAATTTGAATATCATATTGATGTAGCACGTTGGATGGGCTATGGTAAACAGTTTCAAGATTTTAAATGCAATGTACACATATCTGGTAAGCAAGGTCCACAAGGTATTATTGACGTGTTACCAAGACTCTCACCAGAAGCAAGAAACTGTATTACAATTGAGAATGATGAAATGAGTTGGGGTATTGATGCTAGTCTAGAACTTGTAGATCATGTTGCACTAGTACTTGATATACATCATCACTGGGTTAAGTCAGGTGAATACATTTATCCTACAGATGACAGAGTCAAACGAATACAGGATAGTTGGCGTGGTGTACGACCTGTGCTACACTATAGTGTAAGCAGAGAAGATGTACTAGAACATCATATTAAAAATGAAAAACCAGATATGAATAAACTGCTAGAAAGTGGTTACAAAAAAGCAAAGTTACGAGCACATTCTGATTACTTTTGGAATGACGCAGTAAATCAATGGGCTTGGGCATTTACAACAGATTTTGATATCATGTGCGAGTCTAAAGCAAAAAATCTAGCCAGTATAGATTTTTACAACAGAATGACAAATAAGAAAGAGGTAGTTAACCTATGAGCGACACAGTAAAATTACACGTTACAGATAGACAAGGTAACACACATGAGATTGAAGCAGATATAGGATTTACAATCAAAGATGTAATACTGCGTAATATTCCTATGGAACATTTTGGTGATTGTGGTGGATGTTGTGCCTGTGCAACCTGCCATATTTATGTAGATGAAGCATACACAGACAAGTTAAATACTAAAGACGATGATGAAGCAGATATGTTAGATATGAGTTCAGACAATAGAAAAAATTCAAGACTTGGTTGTCAAGTACCAGTAACTGCTGATATGGACGGAATGAAGTTAACAGTAGCACAAGACATTTAATGGCAGAACAATCACAGTATACAGAATCAAACACAGAGTTTAAACGCAATGGTAACTCTATCTATAATAGTGAGTTTGTCACACACTTACTAGACAAAGACTTTTTAAATGAAATTTTAAAAAATGGAGATTTAAACTGTCAAGAAGAGTTTGTAGATTTTTATCCTACATGGATAGAATCAAGCGAATTAAATTCTATAAAAGGATTAGAAAGTTTTAATTATAGATTTCCATCAGTTGGTGTAACACAATCACTTGACGAATTTCACTATTATATACTTGAACAAGGATTAAAGTTAAGAATGTTTAAAGGAGAGTATCCTTACAACAGAGATGTTCATCCTTGGAGTTATGATGATTTTATAGATGATCGTCCATTAGAAAAAAATGATGCTGTTATTATAAGTTGTCCATTTAGTGGTACAGGATCACAGCATCAACGGATGACAGAAATGTTTGATCAAGCATATGAATTAAAAGTTCCTGTATTTGTTGATATAGCATGGTTTGGAACTTGTAAAGGTATTAATATAGATTTATCACATCCTGCAATTCAAGAAGTTGCTTTTTCAACAACTAAAGGACTATGCACAGGAAACTATAGAGCAGGCATACGTTTTTCAAGACATGGTACAATAGAATATGATTCAAATGCAAGAAAAGATAGACTAGCACTACAGGCAGATTGGTCGCATGGTTGTCATTTAAACACACAAATTAGTTTAGAATTAATGCGTAATTTTACACCAGATCATCAATGGAATAAATATCATGTAGCACAGCAACAAGTTTGTAAAACATACAATTTAACACCAAGTAATTGTATACACATTGCACTTGGAGATAGACAATGGGATCAATTTCATAGAGATCAAACATATAATAGAGTAAATATTGGTAAGGTAGTAAAAAGAGTATATGAGCAAAACAAATAACATAATTGATTTAAAACGTCACCCTTTGTATATTAAAAAAGTTATGCAGAGTCAATTTAAAACAGTTAATAATATGTTACCACTAAATAAGTTCAATGAATACATGGAAAACTTAAAACAACTAAATAAGCAAGTTGATAAATTGAATAAAAAAATAGATAAAAAACTTAAAAAACTAGAAGAAGAATTAGATGGCAAAGAAAAGTAGTAAAAAAACGTACGAACTTAAAATGATGGTTCCTGAAGATAACAAAACAGATACCGGAACTAGGTATTATGTTAAAAAACCAACAAAAGGTGAAAAACGAGGAATTAAACTAAGAATAAGAAAATATGATCCTGTGATTAAAAAACATGTTTGGTTCGTCGAAAAGAAAATGCCAAAACATTCAGCGTAATTTATGAAATATATATTTTTATTATTAATAGTTGCCTCTTGTGCGACAAAAGAACCGGTAGTAAATAAATCAGAACCGTCGGTTTCTGTGTTTAATGGAGCGATATCAAATATGCTAGGCTGTATCTTTGCTCCACAAGAATGTAAGCAATTAAAACAAA